>Ga0196981_1000011_pt1 | contig 314410 bp, 312 predicted proteins | sample S3_2013CmetaG_FD_155462 | JGI IMG/M metagenome (GOLD analysis project Ga0196981, IMG submission 155462) | Soil microbial communities from Anza Borrego desert, Southern California, United States - S3_20-13C | ecosystem: Environmental > Terrestrial > Soil > Desert | place: USA: California...
CTGCTCGGCGGCGCTGCTGCATCCCACAACGTAATCGAGGGTGGCGCGACGTAGGGCCAAAGGGAAATGATCAGCCCGGTATAGGACAGGAAAAACAAGCCCATCGCACAAAGGAAGGGCAGAACGTCGCGTCCCTTGTTCAAGGCCCACCACAACAGCCAGGCCAGCACGGCCGTGAGGATCGGTACCGGCGAGAAATACACCAGGTTGGGCAGGCTGAACCAGCGCTGCGCGATGCGCGGTTCTTCCAGCGGTGTCCACACGCTTACCGTGACGATGAATGCGAGCAGGCCGAGCAGGAACCAGCGCGACATCCGGCGTGCCCAGTCCTGCAGTTCGCCTTCGGTTTTCATGAACAGCCATGTCGCGCCGAGCAGACTGTAGCCGACGACCAGGCCGAGGCCGGTGAGCAGAGGGAAGGGAGCGATCCAGTCCCAGCTTGTGCCCGAGAATACGCGGCCTTCGACCGGGAAGCCGCGAATGAAATTGCCGAGCACCACGCCTTGCGCAAATGTTGCAATCAGCGAGCCGTAGGCGAAGGCCGTGTTCCACAGGTGCTTGCGCGCCTCGGGCGCATCGCGGAATTCAAAGGCCACGCCGCGGAACAGCAGGCCGAGCAGCATCAGCAGGATGGGGAAGTAGACGGCGGGAATGATTACCGCGAAGGCGAGCGGGAAGACGGCGAGCAGGCCGCCGCCCCCGAGGATGAGCCAGGTCTCGTTGAAGTCCCAGATCGGCGCGACGGTCGCCACCATCACGTCGCGGTCTTCGTCATCACGGCGGAAGAAGAACAGGATGCCGACGCCCAGGTCGAAGCCGTCGAGCAGCACATACATCAGCACCGCGAGCGACAGGATGCCGGCCCACAGCGGAACCAGGTCAAGCGTCATGGCGACCTCCCAGTCCGCGGATCACGGGCACGCCCACCGACTCGTCATGTCCGGTGACGGCGGACAGCGGACGCTTCGGGTGTGCCTGGGCTTCGTGCGTTTCCTTTTCCGGCGGGCCGATGCGCACGAGGCGGCGCAGCAGGATGAAGCCGCCGCCGAAGATGATGAGATAGCTGATGACGTAGGTCGCGAGCGAGATGGCGACGTCGCTTGCAGTCAGTGATGGTGTAACGGCCTGGCTGGTCCGCATCACGCCGTAGATGACCCAGGGCTGCCGGCCGACTTCGGTGGTGGTCCATCCGGCGAGCACGGCGACGAAGCCGAGCGGCGAGACCAGCATGCACAGGCGCAGGTACCAGGGCTTGTCGAAGAGGCGCTTGCGCGTCCACAGCACGAGGCCGATGACCACCGTCGTCAGCATGACGAGCGCGACGCCGACCATGATGCGGAAGGCGTAGTAGACGATGGCGACGGGCGGGCGGTCTTCCTTCGGCCAGTCCTTCAGGCCCTTTACTTCGCCGTCCCATTCATGCGTGAGGTAGAGGCTGGCGAACTTGGGGATCGCGATCTCGAAATGATTCTTCTCGGCTGCTTCGTCGGGGATGGCGAAGATCGAGGCCGGCACGCCGCGCCCTGTCTCCCACAGGCCTTCCATGGCCGCCACCTTCACCGGCTGGTGCTCCAGGGTATTGAGTCCGTGCAGGTCGCCGACCAGGATCTGCAGCGGCACCATGATGCCGAGGAAGCCGAGCGACATGCGCATCATGATCCTGCTCTCCGCCGGGAAGCGATTGTGCCGCAGGTAGTAAGCGCCGACGCCGAGGATCACGAAGGCGGTGGTGACGAGGAAGGCAATGACGGTATGCGTGAGACGGTAGGGAAAGGATGGCGTGAAGATGATCTCGAACATGCTCGTCGGCATGTACTTGCCGTCGACGATCTCGAATCCCTGCGGCGTCTGCATCCAGCTGTTGACGGCCAGGATCCAGAACGACGACATCACGGTGCCGAGGGCGACCATGACGGCCGACAGCACGTGCGCCCACTGCGGCACGAGGTTGCGCCCGAACAGCAGTACGCCGAGGAAGGCCGCTTCGAGGAAGAAGGCGGTCACCACCTCGTAGGCGAGCAGGGAGCCGATGACGTTCGATGCCTGGTCGGAGAAGCGGCTCCAGTTGGTGCCGAACTGGAAGGGCATGACGATGCCCGACACCACCCCCATGCCGAAGGAGATCGCGAAGATCTTGATCCAGTAGGCGGACAGTCGGCGGATCGTGTCGTCCTTGGTGATCCACCAGCGCGCTTCCAGCGTGGCGATGTAGCAGGCAAGGCCGACGGTGAACGCCGGCAACAGGATATGGAATGCGACAACCCAAGCGAACTGTATCCTCGACAGCAGTAATGCATCCACGGAGCGCCTCTTCGTTTCTCGACAACGACTCAAACACATCCGTGGAAAGCGCAGCAATGCCTTTCCGCCGGAAGGATCCGATTGCAATTTGAACAATATGACCGGATGGCGGGGGCGGTGGTTCATTGCGGTCGCCGGTGCAACACCCCGGGAGTAGAACTTTTGAAGCGGCGCGCGCGTCGCATAGCGACCGGTAGTCATTTACCTACGCGAGGAGCCGCCATGAATGAACAGCAAGCAAGAGATATTGCCGATCGCTTCATTGACCAGTTGCATCGGCTCGAAGACGGCGACCAGGCCGTCGCTGATGGCATCGCCGACATGTTCGCCGACGGCGCCGAGTTGACGAATTCGGTGATCGAACACAGCGGAGGAAGCCGCCGTGGCCGCGACGAGATCGCATCGTTCTGGCGGCAGTACGCCGATACTTTCGGCGAAATCCATTCCGAGTTTTTCGACATCACCACCAGCGACCACTCCGCGGGTCTGTTCTGGCGTTCGAGCGGCACCGGGCCCTCGGGCGACACGATGGAATACGATGGCGTGAGCCTCCTCGTCTTCGACGATGCCGGGAAAATCACCCGCTTCCAGGGATTCTTCGACCCGCGCCGGCTTTCCACAAAGCCCGCGCACTAACGGGAGGCAACATGCACGCAGACGACATTCGGAAATTGATCGACCGGCTGGAGCACCTGAGGGACGCGCTCGCGGAATCGCGCATGCCGGCAAGCCGCGAACTGGCGGAGGACGATCCGCTCGTCAAGGAAGCATCGGACTGCGAACTGATGCTGCCCTCCATCCTGACCGCCGGCAGCTTGCGCGAGGCGGTCGAACGCAAGTTGAACACGGCAGCCGTTCTCCTCGAACGTGCCGTCAGGCATGAAGAACTTCCGCCCGAGGCGCAGATCGTTGCCGATGAGGGCTACCTGGCCAATGAAGAAGACTTGCATGTGGCCGGCGGGCAGCATGGACGCGAAGACCGCGCATAGGTCAATGTCCTCGCCAGTCAATCCAGAACTTTGACCGGGAATGACGATCCGACAACGGTCGAAGCAATGAACGGATTGTCTGGCCCTCGTCCAGACCAAGAACAAAGAAAGGATATGCCATGCTTGGTCGTCGTTTTGTTACCGCCGTCGCCATCGCCGCAGGCGGCTACTTCTTGTCGAAGCAACTGAAAAAGTCCCGCGGTTCCAGCATGGGATCGACGGTCGAAGAATCCATTGAAGTGAATGTGCCCATCAGCACTGCCTACAACCAGTGGACGCAGTTCGAGGACTTGCCCAAGTTCATGGACAGCGTGCATGAGGTGCGCCAGCTTGACGACAAGCACCTGCACTGGAAAGCCAGTGTTGCGGGCAAGGAAAAGGAATGGGATGCGGAGATCACGGAACAGATTCCGGACGACCGCATTGCCTGGCGCAGCATGGACGGCGTGCACAATGCCGGGGTGGTGACATTCCACAAGGTGGCCGACGACAGGACGCGCGTCATGCTGCAGATGGATTACGACCCGCAGTCGTTCGACGAGTCGATCGGCGACGCACTTGGCTTCGTGAAGATGCAGACCAAGTCCAACCTCGCGCGCTTCAAGCAGCTGGTGGAAAGCCGCGGTGTCGAAACCGGCGCCTGGCGCGGCACGATCCCGCGCCAATAAGCGTGCCACACACGTCGGTCAAGGCAGCATGCTGTCTTGACCGTGCTCAACACATCCCCTTTCTTTCCCTGCGTCCGCTCCGGACATGCCCCACTATGAGCGGGGAGGAGCACTGTCGATGACCATACTTGTTTCGGTAAAGATTAACGATGGCATCGTCATGGCCGCCGACAGCGCGAGCTCGTTCGAAAGCGGCATGGTGTATCACCACGCGCACAAGATCAGGAATATCGTCGAGGGCATCCCCGTCGGCGTGATGGTTGCCGGGTCGGGCGGTATCGGCAACGAGTCTGTCGACACCCTGCTGAAGGACCTCGGCGTGCGGCTGCGGGGCGAGGATGCGCGCTATCCCGACTGGAAACTGGATCCCCGGGACTACACCGTCGAGCTGGTTGCGCTGCGCGTGCGGCAATTCCTGTTCGAGGAAAAGGTGCGGGGCTATGCGGGTTCGGTCAGCTCGCAGATCCGCTTGTGCGGGTATTCCGCAGGCAGGCCGCTTGCCGAGGCATGGGACGTCCTCCTGAGCCACACCGGCTGCCCGCCGCCGGTGTGCGTGCAGCGCGAGGAGGACTTCGGTCCGCGATGGGCCGGAGATGGCGAGGCGCTGGACCGCCTGGTGCTGGGCGTCAGCAGCCGCTTTGCCGGCCTCGCCGAAGAGCAGGGAATTGTGTCGCCGCACGGGCAGGATGTGCGCAGCGGCGTCGCGCCCGGCCTGTACGAACTCCTGTTCATGGAGGCGATGCCGCTATCGGATGCAGCCGAACTTGCGAGGTTCCTCGTTGAAACCACGATCGGATTCATACGCTTCTCGGTGTCCAGACAGAAGACCGTGGGCGGCCCGATCGAGATCGCGGCCATCAGCAAGCATGAGGGCTTTCACTGGATCCGGGGCGGCAATGCTTCGCCTATTCCTTGATTACATACCCCGCGCGCATCATTTCGACGTCCAGGTCCGCCTTGGCCAGCGTCACGAGGGCGCCAGCCTTGCTTTGCAGCTGCCGCAGCACGCGATTGACTTCGCGTAGCTTCGCCTGCAACTCCTTGCGTTCGGCAAACAAGCGCTTCGCATGCAGGTACTCCGGCACGTTGCGCATGGAGTCGGTGATGCGAATACCGCGGTTCTTGGTCATCAGGGCCTTCCGTCGTGCAGTCCATTCTACGTGCGTTTCAGCAACGCAAGTAACTATTTGTCACGCTCGATGGATTCCTGGTTGGCGAGGGTTTCGACATCAACCTGTGGCAGTACGGCACGAACGGCAATCGCCGGTGTCTCAATTCTCTCGCCGTGCGGAATCGGTCAACCTGCCGTTCGGCGTCAATCGGTCAGATCCTGATAACGAGGTGCCGCATGCCAGCGAACATTGTCCTGCTTATCACGAATGACACCGGTGACGCGGCAATTCTGAAGGAGACACTCGCAACGGCGAAGGACGGCCCGTTTGCCGTCGAATGGAACAGGTCTCTTGCGGATGGTCTTGGGCGCCTGCGGAAGGGGGGCATCGATATTGTCTTGCTTGACCTGTTTCTGCCGGATAGCCAGGGGATCGCTACATGCAACACCGTGATCAACTGCGTGCCCGAAACACCGGTCATGGTCCTGTCTGACGAAGCTAACGAATCCGTTGCGATAGATGCGGTGCAGCGCGGCGCGCAGGGTTATCTGTCCAAGGGCTTCTTTGAACACATGCTGATTCCGCAAGCCCTGCGCAGCATCATCCAGCGAAAAAAGATCGAGGAGGCCTTGTACGTCGAGAAAGAACGGGCACGCGTTACGCTCGAGTCCATCGGGGACGGCGTGCTCAGCACCGATGTTTCGTGCAACGTCACCTACCTGAACAGGGAAGCCGAGCGCATGACAGGGTGGTCGCGCGCCGAAGCATGCGGCAGGCCGATTGCGGAAGTCTTTCATCTCATCGACGGCAGTACCCGCCAGCCTGCCCGGAATCCGATCGAACTGGTCATCGCAAGCAAAAAAAACCTGTCACTTCATGCCATGTCCGTGCTTGTGCGGCGCGATGGTTATGAATCGCCGATAGAAGACTCGGTGGCGCCGATCCTGGACAGGCATGGTGACGTCACCGGTGCGGTCGTGACCTTCCATGATGTGTCCGAGGCAAGGGCCATGGCACAGAAGATGGCGCACCTCGCCCAGCATGATTTCCTGACGGGCCTGCCGAACCGCATGTTGCTGAACGACAGGTTGCAACAGGCGATGGCCTATGCGCAGCGCCACGACACCCAGGTCGCGGTCCTGTTCCTGGATCTCGACAATTTCAAGCACATCAATGACTCGCTGGGGCACTCGGTTGGCGACAAGTTGCTGGAGTCGGTCTCCAGCCGGCTGGTTGCGCAAGTCCGCCATTCGGATACGGTAAGCCGGCAGGGCGGCGATGAGTTCGTGGTGCTGGTCCTGGAAGACGTCCAGGCGGAGCGAACGACGGTGATCGGAGAAAAGATCCTGCGGTCCCTCGGGTCTCCGTACCATATTGATGGCAATGAACTCCATATCACTACCAGCATCGGAATCAGCCTTTTTCCGGCGGACGGTGACGATGGCGAAACGCTGCTCAAGAACGCCGATATTGCGATGTACCATGCCAAGACGAAGGGCAAGAACAACTACCAGTTCTTCAATAGCACGATGAACGCGCTCGCGGTGGAACGCCAGACGACAGAAGCAGAGCTGCGCCGTGCAATCGATCGCGGAGAGTTCGTGCTGCTCTACCAGCCGAAGATCGACCTGCTCAGCGGGCACGTCACTGGCGTCGAGGCGCTCGTACGCTGGATGCACCCTGACCGTGGTGTCGTCCTTCCGGAGTCGTTCATTCCGGTAGCGGAGGATTCGGGACTCATTGTTTCCATCGGACGCATGGTTCTTCGCGCGGCATGTAACCAGGCCAAAGCCTGGCTCGACCTGGGGCTTCCGCCCATCTCGGTGGCGGTGAATGTGTCGGCTATCGAGTTTCGCGACAGGCGGTTTGTGGACAATGTCCGCGATGTGCTACAGGAAACAGGCCTGGAACCGAAGCTTCTTGAGCTCGAGTTAACGGAAACCGTGCTGATGAGGAATGTTGAGTCGAGCAGTGCCATCCTGCGAGCGTTGAAGGAAATGGGCGTGCAGTTGGCTGTCGACGACTTTGGTACGGGATATTCCAGCCTGAGTTACCTGAGCCGCTTCCCGGTGGATGTGCTGAAGATCGACCAGTCCTTCGTCCAGACGATTTCCGGAGCCGGCGGTAACGGTGTCATTGTCAGTGCGGTCATTGGCATGGGAGCCAGCCTGAGGCAGAGGGTGATTGCGGAAGGCGTGGAAACCGACGAGCAGTTGCGCTTCCTGCATGCGCATCGCTGCAACGAAGGGCAGGGATACCTCTTCAGTCCGCCGGTACCGGCCGATGTGCTGGAAGCAATCATCCGGGCGCGCGTGGCGCAGCCAGGGTCGCTGATGCACTAGAGCGGTTTGCCTGTCGGTGGTCGTCAGGGTGCTAGTGCAGCACGCCGTTAAAAGGTTCAGCGTCGAACATTTCGTGTCCGTCCGCACTCTTTTCCGATGCCGGAAGCTGCAGCTCGGCATGCTGTCCCTTGATGCTGTTGCGATACATGGCGGCGCCGATGAGAAGCAGCCTGCGCAAGTCGTGCGCCGAGATGCGCGTTTGCATGTCGTCAACTGCGGCGGCATAGACCTTTGCGACGCAGACAGGATCGATGTCCTCCGTCTCAACTTGCGTGATGAAGGCCAGGATTTCGTCTTGGTCCATGATGTGTCCCTTGTCCGGAATGTCGGCTCGTGTTGAAACAGCGAGTGTTTTCAGTATGGCCGTGGCACACATCGAAGGTTCCCTCTTTGTACGCTTCATTGGATTTCGGGCCCGGAAAAGAAGAAAGCCCGTCAATGACGGGCTTTCGTTTTCCACTCTGGCATTTGGGACCCAGGCTATCTGCAAGGTGTCCCAGGGATCTTCGGTGTGCAGCCCATGCTATCTGCGTGGTGCGCGCGCCTCAACATCCGTTGGCAGCTTCCGCCGGCGCTTGCGCGCCTGGCAGAGCGTAGAAAGAAGGAACTGTGACTTTAGATCGGGCGAATGTTCGTTGCCTTGGCGCCCTTGGGGCCAGTGCCGACATCGAAGGAGACGCGCTGGTTTTCAGCGAGGCTCTTGAAGCCGCTGGACTGGATGTCCTGGAAGTGGGCGAACAGGTCGTCGCCGCCTTCATCGGGCTTGATGAAGCCGAAGCCCTTGGCGTCGTTGAACCATTTGACGGTACCGGTTTGTGATTGCATGCTCATGTGAGAGAGTTCCTATCGAATTGGATAAAGGCTTGCGCCAGAAAATACGCTCTGGACCAAGAAATACGACCGAAGGGAATCAGACAGGAATGGCTCTGGGGTAAGAGCAAGACGGGAACGAGACCGGCAAAGACGACGACTTGATACAAGTGCGAAGGGCCACTATACACGCAAACGGCCAACGCACCTAATGGTATCGGTATTTATTTTTCATTGCCCGGCGCCAAGCGGGCAATATCAGGCGCAGGTCAATGCCGGAATCCACCGCGTTCAGGTTGCGGATTCGGCCAGTTTTCGCAGGCAGGGAAGAGGTCTTCCAGCGGCACGCTCTGCTTGCTTTGTTCGACGCCATTGCGATAGATCGCACCGCCGATCTGGATCAGCTCCGCGAGTTCCTCGTCCCGCAGGCGTTCCGATAATGGCTCCAGGCAAGTCGCGAGCTTGGCGGCGATGGTGAAAGCGTCTCCCTCAAACTGGCTTTCCTTGCGCATGATCAGCGCCATGATTTCAAACTTCGTCATGATAGGTACTCCCAAAGAGGGATGCCAAGCATAAGGCATACCGCATCCACGCATGACCCCTCATGCATCCGCCTGCACCCGGCGAAGTCCACGGCGCGCGTCAGCGCCATCGCCGCGGTGTTCGCAAAAGGAAAATCATGGCCCAAGCAATCAACCAACCCTGCCTCTCGGAAGAGGGCATTACCTTCACTGTCGTCGTCGATTCCGTCAAGCGCGAATGCCTGATCACGCCGCAGGCGCTGCACAAACTGTCGTCCTTCAAGGGCGATGACGAGGACGTCGACATGATGGAAATCTTCCACAGCTTCGAGTCGAACATCAGTGGTGTTGCACGCAGGCTGGTCGCGGCCGGCGTGGAAGGGACGCCCCTGGTCATGCGTCCGGAAACGTTCAATTCGCCGCGTACCCGGTAATTTTTTCCGACCGGAGATGTACGGACCGCCCATCCAGTGTCCGGGAATGCCCCGAGCGGGGATGGGCTGCCTGTGGTATAGTGCTCCGTCCGATGGCGGGTTATCCGCTTGGACGGAGCCGGTGTCCGCACTCCGCCTCTTCCAGTCCTTATAGGCCGTGCAGGCTTGAAAAAAACCTGCGTTCGCCGGCCACTTCATCGTTCCGCCGATCCCCGGCGCCTTTAATTTCTCGCCAGGCCCGCTCGTTTGAGGGCAGGCGTCTTTTGATCCCCTGCGCCAGGCGTTTGCGCAGTCCCTGCAACGAAAGAACCGGGCCGTCCTGTTCTCGCAGGGCATCTCGCGCCGGCAGTCGCTGTCGCACTTTTAGTATTGGACCGTAGCATGGCTAAAGAAGAATTGCTTGAAATGAATGGCCTCGTGACCGAGGTGCTCCCGGATTCCCGTTTTCGCGTGGATCTGGAAAATGGCCACCAGTTGATCGCTTACACCTCAGGCAAGATGCGCCAGCACCACATCCGCATCCTCGCCGGCGACAAGGTATCGATCGAAATGTCGCCCTACGACCTGAGCAAAGGCCGTATCACCTTCCGTCACCTCGAAAAGCGCGGACCGGTTTCCACCGGCTACCAGCGCCGCCGCTGACACGCACCTGCGTGGCACTCCTGCCGCGCAATCAATCCCGCTGACCCCACACCCTCACCCAATCCCCGGATAGTCGAGCACTAGCCGGTGATGCAGGTGGCGGGCTTGCCGCAAGGCGTCCAGCAACTTTGCGCGGTCGTCGGCGTCGAGTTCGGATGGCGCAACATGGTTGTGCATCTCCTCGCCGCGCCGGTGACAGGCTTGCTGGTTCTTCAGTCTGAGCGACTGGATGAAATGGAAGCCATTGATCCAGCGTTCCGCATCGCTTGGGTGCAGGCGATTTGCCTTGACGGCAAGCCTGAAGCGGTCAGCCGTATTGACGGCGTGCGCGCCGCTGGCGAGCCCATAGATGCGCCCACCGTCGACGAAGAGGGCGGCTGCCTTCATCTTGAGGTCGATGGTGCCCCGGTACTTTCCCTTTCTTTCCACCGCAAATCGCCGGATCAGCCCGAGCGGAACTTCACGCTGCAAGGCGTTGGCGGCCATTTGGTAAAGGAAACGCTGGTTTCCCGATGCTTCCTGCGCCAGCCAGTCACCCAATTCCACCGCAAGGGCGTGTGCGCCGTATAGCGGACGCAGGTCGAAGAAGATGGTGGCATTGAGCAGCGCCTGCGGGTCGCCTTCAAAAATCCATTCCCGGAAGCGCTCCTTCCATTCCGACAGGCTGAGGCACCACTCGGGATTGCCTGCCATGACATTGCCTTTACAGAGCGGAAAACCGCAGGCGTCGAGGGTGTCGTTGATCCGTTGCGCCAGGCCGAGGAGGCGCGCCCGTCCGCTTTCGCCCGAACCCTCGAAGATGATGCCGTTGTCCTGGTCGCTCGACAGCGTCTGTTCCTCGCGGCCTTCGCTGCCCAGCGCAATCCAGCACCACCTCGGATCGCCGGACACGGTGTCGGCGGCGACGACTTCAATCACGCGACGCGTCAGCATGTCGTTGACGGTGGAAATGACTCGCGTGGCCGGCTCGGCCCCGTCCGTGTCGCCGGCCAACTGGTGGGCGAGGGTGCGAATCCTTGCCGCGGCCTGCTTCACACCCTCAACGTCATCTGCGGAGGCAACGATCGCATGCGCTTGCTGCAATGCTGATGCAGCCTCGGCATTGAAGCCGGCGGCGTCATCGGGGCGAGGTATGTTCGGGTCGAGCATGTCGGTCGTTTATGGCAACTGGGTGCGGCCAAAATAAAAAACCCCGGGGATCGCTCCCCGGGGTTGCATTGTGCCTGCCTGTTTAATGGGCAGAAGCAGCTGCCGCACCGATGCCGGTTTCGGAGCGGATCTTCTGCGCTTCGTAACCGACGCGGTCCTTGCGGGAACGCTCGCTGCTGTCGAGGATGGAGAACAGCCAGATGCCGACGAAACCGGTGGTCATCGAGAACAGGGCAGGCGAAGTATACGGGAAGATTTCAGTCTTGTAACCGAACACATCCACCCACACCGACTTCGACAGCACCGTCAGGACCACTGCGGTGATCAGGCCGATGAAGCCGCCCATCGTCGCGCCGCGCGTGGTGCAGCCCTTCCACAGCACAGACATGAACAGCACCGGGAAGTTGGCCGACGCGGCGATCGCGAAGGCCAGCGACACCATGAACGCGATGTTCTGCTTCTCGAACACGATGCCGAGCACCACGGCGATCACGCCGAGGACGAGGGTGGTCGCACGCGAGACCTTCAGTTCGTTTTCGCTGGTGGCCTGGCCCTTCTTGATGACGGTGGCGTACAGGTCGTGCGAGACGGCCGATGCGCCGGACAGCGTGAGGCCGGCGACCACGGCGAGGATGGTGGCGAAGGCCACTGCCGAAATGAAGCCGAGGAACACGTTGCCGCCCACCGCGGTGGCGAGGTGAATCGCCGCCATGTTATTGCCCCCGAGGAGCTTGCCTGCTGCGTCCTTGAAGTCGGGGTTGGTGCTGACCAGGACGATCGCGCCGAAACCGATGATGAAGGTCAGGATGTAGAAGTAGGCGATCCAGGCGGTGGCCCAGAACACCGACTTGCGTGCTTCCTTCGCGCTCGGGACGGTGAAGAAGCGCATCAGGATGTGCGGCAAGCCTGCGGTGCCGAACATGAGCGCCATGCCGAACGAAACGGCAGAGATCGGATCCTTGATGAAGGTGCCGGGCGACATGATGGCGTCCTTCTTCTCGTGGATTTCGACCGACTTGGCGAACAGCGCTTCGGGGCTGAAGTTGAACTGCGCCATGACGACGAAGGCCATGAAGGATGCGCCGGACAGCAGCAGGATCGCCTTGATGATCTGCACCCAGGTGGTGGCAGTCATGCCGCCGAAGAGCACGTACACCATCATCAGCGAGCCGACCAGGACGACTGCGATCCAGTATTCGAGGCCGAACAGCAGCTTGATGAGCTGGCCCGCGCCGACCATCTGCGCGATCAGGTAGAACGCCACGACGACCAGCGTTCCCGATGCGGCGAAGGCGCGGATCGGCTTCTGTTCGAAGCGATACGCGGCGACGTCGGCGAAGGTGAAGCGGCCAAGATTGCGCAGGCGTTCCGCCATCAGGAAGGTGATCACCGGCCAGCCGACGAGGAAGCCGATCGAGTAGATCAGGCCGTCGTAGCCGTTCAGGAACACCGCGGCGGAAATGCCGAGGAAGGAGGCAGCCGACATGTAGTCGCCTGCAATCGCCAGGCCGTTCTGGAAGCCGGTAATGCCGCCGCCTGCTGTATAGAAGTCCGCGGCGGACTTGGTCTTGGCCGCGGCCCACTTGGTAATGAACAGCGTGCCGATGACGAAGATGCCGAACATCGAGATGGCGGTCCAGTTCGTTGCCTGCTTTTCTGCCTGGCCGAGGTCGCCGCCGGCTGCGAATGCAGCGCCGGTTGCGGCCAGCAGGGCCAGTGCGGGGAGAATGTGCTTGAGGACCTGCATCACATCACCTCCTTGCGGATCTGCGCGGTGAGTTCATCGAACTCGCCATTGGCACGGCGCACATAGATGCCGGTGATGATGACCGTGAACACGATCACGAACAGGCCGATGGGAATACCCCAGGTCGTCACGCCGGCGCCCATCTTCATGCCGAGCAGTTCCTTGTTGAAGGCGACCAGCATGATGAAGCCGTAGTAGGCAATCATCATGATCCACGTGAGCGTCCATCCGTAGGTGGAGCGGCTAGATACCAGCTTCTGGTATTTTTGATTCGATTTGACCTTCTGGACAATATCGTCTTCCATTTTCACGTCCTCTATCTGTGACTCATAAGAGCTTGCGAGGATACGTGCGCTGTCTTACTGATCCCTTACCCGCGACGCGGGAATTCGATTTCTCGGGGCTGCGCGTGGAAAATCGACGAAGGTTTGATGCAGATCATCCGTGCCGGTTGGCCTTTGTCATTTCGATGACAATTCCAATGCGTGTCTCGCTGCCTTGAGCATGTCTTCGGACAGGGACTTGCGGCCGAGCACCCGGCTGATGACAATGGCGCCGACCATTTGCGAGAGCAGTGCCATGGCTTTCTCGCGCTTCTCTTCTGTTGTTCCGCCAGGCATGCAGGACGCAAGCGTACCTACTTGCTGGATGACTTCCTGCGCGAAGGCATCGCGCACCACAGAGTCCTGTCGCGCGATCTCGGGGCCGAGGGCGGCGATGGCGCAGCCCGCGCCGGGAGCATCGCGGTGCTTCGGTGAGAGGTAACGCTCGACAATATCGCGCAGGCCCTTTTCGCCGTCCTTCTCCAGGATGCCGCGCCAGCGTGCCGTGGTCTGTTCGAGCGCATGCGCTGCCGCTTCGGCAGCGAGCGCCTCCTTGGACGCGAAGTGGCCATAGAACGCACCGTGCGTCATCCCTGCAACCTGCATGACCTCGGCCACGCCGACGTTCTCGAAGCCGCGTTCACGGAACAGCCTGCCCGCCACTTCCAGGATGCGTTCGCGGTTGGCCGCCATCTGCTCGCGAGATACCTTCATGATCCATCCTTGACTTTTTACATGATCGTCATCATAATAAATTTAATCATGACAGTCATCATGATTAAGGCGCGAGGCCGAAGTATGTCAGCCTCGCCAATTTTCCGGCGACAGGGAGTGACAGGGACCGCTCCGGGGATCGCTTTACCTTCTATGAAAGGAATGCAAATGAGATTCAAGGACAAGGTCGTATTGATTACCGGCGGGAACAGCGGCATCGGACTCGCGACGGCGAAGCGTGTGGTGGAAGAGGGCGGCGCGGTTATCATCACCGGGCGTGATCGCAACAGCCTGGATGCGGCGGTGGAAGCGATTGGTGCGCGCGCCTCAGGGGTGGCGGCGGATGTCACCAGCCTCGGCGACCTCGACCGGCTCTATGGAGGCATCCGCGAGAAATACGGCAGGCTGGACGGGCTGTTCGCCAACGCCGGCGTGGCCACGTTCCAGCCCATCGAGACCGTGACGGAAGCGACGTATGACGCCCTGATGAACACCAACGTGAAAGGCGTGTTCTTCACCATCCAGAAGGCCATTCCCTTGCTGGCGAACGGCGCGTCCGTCGTCGTGAATGCCTCCGTGACGCAGGAAACCGGCGCGCCGATGACGGCGGTCTACTCGGCGGGCAAGGCAGCGGTGCGTTCGATGGCGCGCACCTTCTCGGGCGAATTGCTCGGCCGCGGCATTCGTGTAAACGCCGTCAGCCCGGGACCGGTCGAGACACCGATCTGGCAGCGCACCGGCGGCCTGCCGAAGGAGGCTGCGGCGGGCATGGTGGCGCGGATCAAGGAAAGCAATCCGATGAAGCGCTACGGCAAGCCGGAAGAGGTGGCGGCGGCGGTTGCCTTCCTGCTGTCGCCGGAATCCTCCTACATGGCGGGTTCGACGATCTATGTGGACGGCGGCGCCACGCAGCTGTAACGAAGAAGCGCAGCCGCTCCCGGCTGCGCGCCTTCTTCAGATGGGAAACACCAGGCAGGTGGTGGTGGCGTGCGCGTACAGCCTTCCCTGCGCATCGACGATGCGTCCCTCGGCAGTGGCAACCTGGCCGCCAAGGTGGATCACCTTGCCTTCGGCTCGGATGGGGCCGGTCTTGTCCGTGAGGGCGCGGACGAAGTTGATCTTCAGCTCCAGCGTGGTGTAGCCCTTGCCTGCAGGCAGCATGCTGTGGATCGCGCAGCCGACACACGAATCGAGCAGGGTTGCCGCGTAACCGCCGTGGACGGAGCCGATCGGATTGTAATGCTGCGGACCGGGGGTGCCCTGGAAGACCATCAGGCCCGGCTCGACCTTCACCGGAACGAAGTCGAGCAATTCGCCGATAGGCGCGGGCGGAAGTTCGCCGCGCATGATGCCGAGAAGAAAGTCGATACCCGAACGCTCGGCCAACTGCTCGCGCGATACCACGCCGGCCGGGATCAATGCGGGACGGACGGCGGCTTCGTCGGCTTGCCATTCTTTCAGCGGATCTTGCAGGTTCATTGCGCGCCTCATCGAAAAAGTCAGGGGAAAGTATGCTGGCGGCTCACCGCCAGCCAGATCTATGCATATACACTATAATCGATTTCGCGTATAAAGATGCATATACACATAAAACCCTGTGTGCAAGGAGAAAACGCATGCAAGAACAAGCTCAAATGACGCCCGGAGCAGCGTGGATGCTGACCCTTGCGGCGGCGGCGATCCTGATGATCACGATGGGTGCGCGGCTGACGACCGGGCTTTTCGTGTCGCCAATCAATACGTCTACCGGGCTCGGGATTGTCTCGATCAGTTTTGCGATGGCGGTGGGACAGTTTGTGTGGGGCGCGTCCCAGCCCATCTTCGGCGCCATCGCGGACAAGCATGGGCCGGGCAAGGTGATCGTGGCCGGCGCCATCCTGCTCGCCGGCGGGACGGCGCTCACGCCCTTCGTCGACTCCCAATGGGGATTGCTCATGACGATGGGCATCCTGAGCGCGGCAGGGGCGGGGGCGGGGAGCTTCTCCATCCTGATCGGCGCCACCGCGCAGCGTCTGCCGGCCGAGCGGCGCGCCTTCGCCTCCGGGTTCATCAACGCGGGCGGATCGTTCGGACAGTTTGTCTTTGCGCCGCTGATGCAGGCCATCATCAACGCCGCAGGATGGGTGGCCGCCATGCTGACCATGGCGGTGACGACCTTGCTCACGATTCCGCTCGCATGGCCGCTGCGCCGCAAGCGCGCCCCGGCCACGCAAGCGGCGGCCGATCCGTCGCACATCGGATTGAAGCAGCAAGTGAAGATCGCGATGCGCGACCCGAGTTACCTGCTCCTGCATGCCGGCTTCTTTACCTGCGGTTTCCATATTGCCTTCCTCGTCACCCACCTGCCCGGCGAAGTGGCCCTGTGCAGCCTGCCCGCAGGTGTGTCGGCCACGGCCCTGGCCTTGATCGGGCTGTTCAACATCGCGGGAAGCCTTGCCGCCGGCGCATTGTCATCCCGTATGCGGATGAAGTACCTCCTTGCAGGAATGTACGGCAGCCGCGCCGTCCTGATCGCGATCTACCTGCTTGCGCCGAAGACTGAATGGACTTTCTACATCTTCGCCGCAGCGCTCGGATTCACCTGGCTCGCCACCGTGCCGCCGACCGCGGGACTGGTCGGCAAGCTGTTCGGCATGCGCTATCTCGCGACGCTGTTCGGGCTGACGCTGCTGTCCCACCAGATTGGCGGATTCTTCGGCGCCTGGCTGGGAGGCCTCGCGTTCGTCAGTTTCGGCAACTACGAATGGATGTGGTACGCGGACATCCTTCTCGCCCTTGCGGCGGCCATCGCCAACCTCCCGATCCGGGAAGCCAGGCTGCCGGCGCGCGCAAGCGCGGCTGCCGCGACCTGATCCTTCCCCCAGACAAGGAAAACCACCATGACGCCTGAAACCGCCAGCTCCTTCTTTCTCCATCCCCGCCGTCCCGCAAAGACTGCGAACGAGGAGACCGTCATCCCGGGGGCGACGCCGATCTCCTTTCGCCACCAGGAATTGCTGTTGCGCGGGCACGTGATCGGGGACGGGCCGAAGACGGTCCTGCTCGTGCATGGATGGGAGAGCCGGGCGGCACACATGCTGGGATTTCTACCCGGCCTGCGTGAAGCAGGATTCCGCGTCGTGGCCTTCGACGGCCCTGCGCATGGCGATTCCGAAGGCAGCAAGGGCGATGTCGCGGAGCTCGGCAAGGCCGTGCTGGCCGCACGTGAAGCCGTGGGATCGATCGACGCCGTGATCGCCCACTCGGCCGGTTCTCCCGCGGCCTTGTACGCCATGACGCATGGACTCCACGTGAACGCCAGCGTCCATATCGCAGGGCCCGCCTCGTTCGATCGAGTGCTGCAGCGCTTCGCTGCCGCGTGCGGCCTGGACGAAGAGGGATTCGCGCGTTTCCGCAAGATCGTGCACGAAGCGCTAAGCGTCGACCCCGCCGTGCTCGAAGAGGACGCCATTGTCCGGGATCTGATGCATCCCGCGTTGTTCATCCATGACGAAGGTGACAAGGAAGTGCCGTTCGATGAAAGCCGCCGCCTCCATGCGCGCTGGCCGAACTCGCAACTGCTGCCGGTCGCCGGCCTCGGCCACCGCCGCATTCTCCAGGACGGCAATGTGATCAATGCAGCCGTCGAATTCCTGAAACAGAACCTCCAGTAAACCGAAAGGAGCATCACCATGAAAGATCCCATTGTGATCGTCGGTGCCGCGCGCACACCCATCGCCGCCTTCCAGGGCGCATTTTCCACGCTCTCCGCCAATGACCTCGGCGCTGCCGCCATCAAGGCCGCTGTCGAGCGTGCCGGAATTGCACCGGACCTGGTGCAGGAAGTCCTGTTCGGCAACTGCCTGATGGCCGGACAGGGACAAGCGCCTGCACGCCAGGCGGCAATCAAGGCCGGTATTCCGTATTCGGCCGGAGCGGTCACGCTCTCCAAGATGTGCGCGTCCGGCATGAAGGCAGCGATGCTCGCGCATGATTCCCTGCTTGCGGGGACCAATGACGTCGTCGTCGCCGGCGGCATGGAGTCGATGACGAATGCGCCTTACCTCATCCCCAAGGCGCGCGGCGGATACCGCATCGGCCACGGGACGATCTACGACCACATGGCGCTGGACGGCCTTGAGGATGCTTACCAGAAGGGGCAGGCGATGGGCGTCTTCGCCGAGGATTGCGCGGCCAAGTACGGCTTCACGCGCGAGGAACAGGATGCCTTTGCCGTGCAGTCGGTACAGCGGGCACGGACGGCGGCGGCCGAAGGGGCCTTCGACTGGGAGATCTCACCCGTTACCGTCGAGACACGGGAAGGCACGATCGCCGTCGCCAAGGACGAGGGCCCGATGAAGGCCAAGCCAGAAAAAATTCCCAACCTGAAACCGGCGTTCAGGAAGGACGGCACGATTACCGCGGCTTCGTCATCGTCGATCAACGACGGCGCGGCGGCGCTCGTGCTGATGCGCGCGTCGACCGCGGACAGGCTCGGCGCAACGCCCGTCGCCCGTATCCTCGGGCATGCTACGCATTCGCAGGAACCGGCCTGGTTCACGACTGCACCGGTCGGCGCCGTGCGCAAGCTGATGGACCGCCTGAATGCGACGACGGGCGACTTCGACCTGTACGAAGTCAACGAAGCATTCGCCGCCGTGCCGATGGCTTTGATGAAGGAGTTCGGCCTGCCGCATGACATCGTCAACGTGCACGGCGGCGCCTGCGCGCTCGGCCATCCGATCGGCGCATCGGGTGCGCGCATCATCGCCACCCTGCTTGGCGCATTGAAGCAGCGCGGCATGAAACGCGGCGTGGCGACCTTGTGCATCGGCGGCGGCGAAGGCACCGCGATGGCCATCGAACTGATGTAGCGTCCCGGCAAGGGGCGAAGGATGTCTTGCTGCAAGTGCCGAATTGCGGTTTACTGCGAGGAACCGCCGCCAAGGCAAGACATCCTAATTGCATGAATACGAACGAGCAGGAAACATCCGCGCAATACCCGGACAACGAGACCGCGCTGTCCGAGGCGTTGGAACAGCACCTCCGCGCATACGACGCGGAACTCGCGAAGCTGGAAGGCCGCGTCATGATCCGCTTCTCCGGCATGGCCGAAGCCGGTTCGCTACGCGTTCCCTACGACCTCGTTCCCCCGGAAGGCGTCCTTGCGAACGCCAGCAAGTGGCGCAATCTTTCCCCCGAGAAGAAACTCGCCCTCGTTCACGAACGCGTGCATCCCAAGGCGCGCCAGATCCTTCATCGCAAGGTCTGCGAATTCGTCGAGGCGCTCGCCGCGCGCGCGGAGGAGTATGGGCTTGACGCAGAAGAATTCCTGCACGTCCTTGCCCTCAAGGAATCCTCTTCGCCGGTTGACCATGTCCTGGACCGCATCGAGCAGCGCCTGCTGAACGCCATCGAGCGCCAGCAGGAAGCGGCGAACGCAGCGCGTACCCGCGAGAGCATCAACCTGGCGGAATACCCGGCCTCGTTTGAAGTCGCGCGCCGCATGCCGCGCAGGTTCATCGCACTGCTTGGGCCGACCAATTCCGGCAAGACGCACGAAGCGATGGAAGCGCTCGCCAAGGCGAAAAGCGGTGTCTATCTCGCCCCGCTGCGCCTGCTGGCGCTCGAAAACTATGAACGCCTGGCCGAGGTGGAACGCAACGGCGAACGGCTGAAGGTGAGCCTCGTCACCGGCGAAGAGCGGCGCGTCGTCGAGGGCGCGACGCATGTGGCCAGCACGGTGGAAATGCTCGATCCGCAGACGCGTGTCGAGGTTGCCGTGATTGACGAGATACAGATGCTGGGCGACCGCGACCGGGGCGCGGCCTGGACTGCTGCGGTGTGTGGTGCGCCGGCGAGTGTCGTCTATCTTGTCGGCGCGCCGGAAGCGCGCCGGGCGGTAGAGGCGCTGGCACGGCGCCTGGATTGTCCGCTCGAAGTGCGCGTCCTCAGCCGCAAGGCGCCGCTGTCCATGGAGGGACAACCGGTCCGCAAGCTGCGCAACCTGCGGCGCGGCGATGCCGTGATTGCCTTCTCACGCCGAGAGGTCCTGATGTGGCGCGACATGATCACCGAGATCGGATTCTCGGTAGCCACCGTGTACGGCAACCTGTCCCCCGAAGTGCGTCGCGCGCAGGCGGCACGCTTTCGCGAAGGATCGGCGGATATCGTTGTCGGCACGGATGCGATCGCGATGGGGCTGAACCTGCCTATTCAGCGCGTGGTGATGACAACCGCGGTCAAGTACAACGGCTATGAGGAAGAGGAACTGAGCGCGGCGCTCGCCAAGCAGATCGCGGGGCGGGCCGGCCGCTTCGGCGTGCACGAGGAAGGCTTTGTCGCCGGCTACGACGACGATACACATTACGTCATCCGTGCGCTGCTGAAGGAAAAGGTACCGCCGGTGTCGTCGCTCGGCTTCTCGGTCGCCCCCACGCTGGAGCATCTGAACCGCATCACGTCCGTCACCGGCGAACAGTCGCTGGCGCGACTGCTCAAGCGCTTCGAAACCGATATCGATGTGCCGGACGGATTCTTCACGCCGCGCATCACCGAGGAACAGGCCGAGCGCGCGTTGTGGCTGGATACGCTGCCGTTGACACTCGCGGACAAATTCACCCTGTCACTGGTGCCGATCTCGTCACGCATCCCCTCTTTGCACGCCGCATGGCAAAAATGGGCGCGCGCGCTGGCACGGGGACAGGCAAGCAAGCTCGACTGGATCGGCGAGCATGTGCCGGGCGAGTCGCTGCAGGACGTCGAAGATACCTGCAAGCTCTATTCAGCGTATGCGTGGCTGGGGTATCGCTGCCCGGAATTCTTCCCCTACGGTGAAGAGGCACTGCACCTGGCACGCGAGGCATCGGAACGGATCGACCGCATCCTGCAGTCACAGAACCGCGCAATGCGGCAACGATCGGGGAAGAAGGCGGCGCAGGTGCGCGGCACCCACGCCTGAGGTCAATTTATGCTGCCGGCTTTCGGAGGTGATGCTTGTGCATCAGGTTGTGCACGAGGGTCTTGGTGGCTTCGATGATGCTCTTGCCGGTGCCAGGCTCGAACACGATGGTGTGATGCGAACGGTTGGCAGGGTTGTCCTTGCCTTCCTGGATTGATACGACTGCGAGAATGCGGCCACCGCCAACATCGGTTTCCTGGATCTCTGCAGTGGCCTTCAGATTATCCATGTAATAGGTCATTGTTTGCATTTTTTACGATTCTTGAAATGGGGTAGTTCAAGGCTCCAGATTGCTCGCCGGCTGCCTTCCTGATCGGAAGCCCGGCTGGGTCGACAAGCATGGTTGAAGCCGCCGCTTGCAATTCCGAAATTCAGTACAAGTGCAGGAATACCAGCAATAAGAATGCCAGCACAACGCAGCGCCGTTATTGACCTGCAGCATCCTTCCCTGCCGCAGTACCGGATTTTTCCTCTCGCGCCGTACTCCAACCGCCAACATCCCCAGGAGTACATATGACGCCAGACATGCTGGAAGCAGGAAAGCGATATCCGGGCGCGCTGCCCGAAGAAGATGCGGCCGTTTTCGAATTTTCCAAGGAGGGGCCGGAGTTGCGTCTTTTCTTTACAGGAATAGGCAACGATGTCGCACGCCACGTGGCCGAATCCGACGTCTGGATCGGACTGCTGCGTTCAGGCGACATCGCCGTCGTACCGTGGAAGATCGGCGACCGGATGAGTGGCGATGCGCAATTCCACGTCTTTCTTTACCCACCGGAAACGCGACCAACTCCCGAGATCATGACGAGCGACGGCCAATACAGGATGCTGCTGGTCCTGGTCGACCGGGGTTCCGGCGAAGTACACGTCGTCCGCTGGCTGAACCTGTCGTCGGCACTGAGCAAGGAGCTGACGGAGGCGATTGCCTACCAGCTCGGCAATCACATCGGGCGTGAGGAGTATGACGCGCAGGTCAGCCAGTACCAGACGCGTTACGCGGATGTGCGCGACGCGATTGCAGCGACTCCGCTCTTCGAGAAGGCCGAGCCGCTTTAGTGCTCAGGTCCACTGCACGAAGTTGGGGAGCCCGGTGTCGTCGCGCTCGAAGGAGCGGCGGAGCTTTCCCCTGTCATCTCCCTCGTCGTGTTTTTCCACGACTTCCTTCACAGGTGCGACGACGGGTGGCGGCGCGGCATCCAAGCGGTATTCGGTACGCCGGTCGCCCATCATCTGGCGCAACTCGCGCAGGTTGATGCCCGTTACTTCGTTAATGCGGATCAACAGGGAAGGATCAAGTGGATGCTGGCGCTCGCGCACGCGCTTGAGCAGGTAGGGTTCAACGTGCAGTGCATACGACAGCGCCTCGTCGTTTTCCAGGTCCAGCATCTGTAGCAGGGTGTCGAACAGTCGGTTCGGGTCGAACGGGTCCGGGGTGAGGTGTTCCATCTTCAATCTGTGGGAAAGGGCTTTGGTGAAACGGTGTATCAAGTGACAATTGCCGGGCTGATTAATTCCCTTCTTGCAGCCTTGGGAAGTGGGGATCGGTGAGGTCTTGTTGTTCTTCTCTTCGGTGACCCTGTTCGGTTGACTCTCCATGGATGCTAGCCGGGACTGGCCCCGGCACGTAACCACGGAGCAGCTACAGAGACCGGGTCACCGAAGAACGGAACGAAAGCAGCAACCCAAACCGTCATCAGAGCTACCGACGCGAATGAACAACCTCATGCACGAACCGAAGCTTGTCGATAACCGGCGTCGACAGCATAAACGGATACGGATCCGGCATCCCCACGCTTCGGTTGAGACTGTTGAGCACATAGGACAATGAAAACCAGTCGTTGAGCAGCTCGTCGAAATCCTCGCTCCGTACCGGCTGGCCCTCGATCACGAGTTCCGGTTCATCCGGACGCTGCGGCTTGAGCATCATGCCGCATGCGTGCGCCGTGTCCAGCGTGTCGACGATGTGCAGGTAATGCGCCCAGGTCTCGGCCCAGTCTTCCCACGGATGCATGCTCGCGTAGGCACTGACAAACCGCTCGTTCCAGTTGGAAGGCGGTCCGTTGTCGTAATGGGTCTGCAGGCATGCGCTGTAATCCTGCCGCTCGTCGCCGAACAGCGCGCGGAAGTCGTCCAGGCGTTCGCCACCGGCAAACAGGCGATCGAAATAGAAATGCCCGCTCTCATGCCGGAAGTGGCCGAGCAGGGTGCGGTAAGGCTCGCCCATCTCCTCGCGCGTCTTTTCCCGGAACGAGGGATCGGCCTCGGCGATGTTGATGGTGATGACGCCGTCCGCATGACCGGTCATCACGTGTTGTTGCGGTGTGTCTTCCTTGAATTCGAAAGCGAGGCCGGCGTCGGCATCGTCCAGCTTCGGCGTCGGCTGCAGGTGAAGCGCCCACAAGGTGTACAACAGGCGCCGCTTGGCCGCTTCCAGCCGCTTCCAGTACAGGCGGTTTTTCTCGGACGAGAGCGTGGGGATGATGCGGGTGAGCTGGCAGGAGGCGCACAGCTCACTGGTGGTGTCGGCTTCCAGCATCCAGTTGCACACATCTTCGCGCGCATAGTTGACGCACTTCTTGTACTTGCGCCCGCCAAGGTGCGGATTCGGACTGCGCAGCCGGCCGTCGGCATCCTCCTCGAAAGCATAGATCGCCAACCGCTCCGGCACGTAACCGAGAATGCTGCCGCAGTTTTCGCAACGCACGTTCTCAAAGAAAACGAGCTGGCCGCATTTGTCGCAGTGAAAGGTTTTCATCGGGGAAGTTGCGCAAGACCTGAGGCGAGGAAAAACGTGTTGATTGACTCCTCGATAAAACGTTCCTCTTCTTGATGCATCTTGCTCGCGCAGCAAGTTGTCAGGAACAAAACCTTCGCTCCGGCCTCTACAGGGAACGGCGTGTGCACGCCTTCTTCTTTCTTTTCTACCGGAGTAAATCTTTCATGTGTGGAATTGCCGGGGAATTGCGCTTCGACCAGCAATTCGCAGATATCCGGGCCGTCGCCGACATGGCCGAGAGCATGTCGCGCCGCGGGCCCGATGGGGAAGGGGTATTCAGCCTGGGCAGCCGCTGCTTCGGGCACCGCCGCCTTTCCATCATGGACCTCAGCAGCCGCGCGCACCAGCCCTTCGTGGACAACCTGCTCGGCATGGGGATCGTCTTCAATGGCGCCATCTACAACCACCACGAACTGCGCGCGGAGCTGCGCGAGAAGGGCTACCAGTTTGCATCAACCGGGGACACGGAAGTCATCATCAAGGCATGGCATGCGTGGGGTCCGAAGGCGCTCGAGCGTTTCTATGGCATGTTCGCCTTCGCGCTGTGGGAGCGCGACAGCGGCGTCACCTGGTTCGCACGCGACCGGCTTGGCATCAAGCCGCTGTACTACACGCAGGACAAGGACAGGTTGCGCTTCGCCTCCACGCTGCCCGCGTTGCTCAATGGTGGCGGTATCGACACGTCGCTCGATCTGGAAGCGCTGCATTACTACATGACTTTCCATGCGGTCGTGCCGGCGCCGCACACCATCGTGAAGGGCGTGCGCAAGCTGCCGCCGGGAAGCTGGATGAAGGTCACGCCCGACGGCGATTGCAGCATCAAGGAATGGTGGCGCCTCGATTTCAAGCGCAGCGATGACGACGAGAAACGCAGCTTTGAGGAATGGAAGCACATGGTGCTTGCCGGCCTGCGCACTTCGGTCAAGCGCCGCCTCGTTTCCGACGTGCCGGTCGGCGTCCTGTTGTCGGGCGGACTCGATTCGAGCCTGATTACGGGTCTGCTGGCGGAGGCCGGTACCGTCGGCCTGCGGACCTACTCGATCGGCTTCGAATCGGTGGGCAGCGAAGAGGGCAACGAGTACCGCTACTCCGATCTCATCGCGAGCCATTACGGCACGGTGCACGAAAAGCTGCACATCCCCGCCGACAACCTGCTGGCGAGCCTGCCGGAAACCATCGAGGCGATGGCCGAGCCGATGGTCAGCCACGACTGTGTCGCGTTCTACCTGCTGTCACAGGCGGTGTCTCGGCACACCAAGGTGGTGCAGAGCGGGCAGGGTGCCGATGAAGTGTTTGCCGGCTATCACTGGTATCCCCCCCTCACCGATGTGCCGGACGCCGAGGCGGGCATCGACATGTACAAGCGGGTCTTCTTCGATCGCAGCCATGACGAACTGTGCGCGCTGCTCGATCCTGCGATTCGGATCGACGATGTGAGCGGCGCCTTCGTTGCCGCCCACTTCGCAAGGCCCGGTGCAGACAGCGCGATCGACCGCGCGCTGCGCCTCGATACGAGCGTGATGCTGGTGGACGACCCCGTGAAGCGGGTCGACAACATGACCATGGCCTTCGGACTGGAGGCACGCGTGCCCTTCCTCGACCATGAACTGGTCGAACTCGCCGCGCGCATTCCCGCCCGGCACAAGGTCGCCGAGGGCGGCAAGCATGTGCTCAAGGAAGCGGCGCGGGCAGTCATTCCAGCGGCGGTCATCGACAGGCCGAAAGGCTACTTCCCGGTCCCGGCATTGAAATACCTGCGCGGCGATTTCCTGCAGTTCGTGCGCGACACGCTCGATTCCCGGGCCGCCCGCGACCGCGGGCTGTTCCGCCGCGATGCCGTCGTTCACATGCTGGAGGCGCCCGACAGTCACCTCACGCCGCTGCGCGGCTCCAAGGTATGGCAGATCGCCCTGCTCGAAGCCTGGCTGCAGGCCAATCGCCTCTGACAGGCGTCCTGCCTCGCGCGCGGGGCGAACGGTACGAATCAATTCATTTTCAGAGGGTAGCGACATGAGCGTTTCACCACACGATCCTTCCATCAATGGAAGCCGCACTCATCACGCACTGTTCCGTCATGCCGATGACGGCGTGCCCTTGCCGGCGGAGGAGGCGTTTTCCTGCAGGCCCAACGCTTTCGTGGAGTGCGGCTGGGGCCGGCTGCTGTACGGGCCGTCGTATGAATCGCCGCAGGTACTGGCCCGGGCATTGCAGGGAGAGGAGCCCGGCAAGCGCGACATCGCCTTGCACGTCGAATCGCCGCAGCTCGTTCTCGCCGAGGCCCCGTCGCACCTGTTCCTCGATCCTTCGCTGATCTTCCGCCGTCCACTGGGCGGCCCTGTCGAGGATGTGCAGCTGTCCGGCATTGTCGTGCGTCCGCTGACGACGCGCGCCGATATCGCTGCGATCAATCGGCTCTACAGCATGCGCGGCATGGTGCCTGTGGACCAGCAGACGGTGTGGCGGCAGCGCAATTCCGAAGCAGTCCATTACGTGATCGCGGAAGACGACCGCACCGGCGAGATCGTCGGCACCGCCCTGGGCGTCGACCATGTCGAAGCCTTCGGCGACGCGGAGGGCGGCTGCAGCCTGTGGTGCCTGGCGGTCGACCCGCAGACGGGTCTGAGCGGTGCCGGACGGGCATTGGTGAATTACCTGATTGGGCATTTCACCGAGCGGGGCAGGAAATTCCTCGACCTGTCCGTGCTGCACGACAACGAACCGGCGATCAGTCTGTACCGCAAGCTCGGCTTCGAGCAGGCGCCCGGGTTCGTGGTCAAGAACAAGAATGCGATCAACGAGAAGCTGTTCGTGGAGAGCACTGACTTCGGCGGCCTCAACCCCTACGCGATGATCATCATCAACGAGGCTCGGCGCCGCGGCATCAGCGTCGAGGTGATCGATGCGGCGGTGGGCATCTTCAAGCTGCGCAATGCGGGCCATGAAATGCTGTGCCGCGAATCGCTGACCGAGCTGACCGGCGGCGTGGCGATGACCTGGTGCCAGGACAAGGTGCTGACCTCACGCCGTCTCGCATCCATCGGGCTGCGCGTGCCGAAGCAGATCATAGCCGGGGATCCGGCAACCAACGCGGACTTCCTGCAGGAACACGAAGCGGTGGTCGTCAAGCCCGCGCTCGGGGAACAGGGCAAGGGCATCAGCGTCGACGTGCGGACCGAGGATCATCTTGCGGAGGCGATCGCGCGCGCGGCGAAGGAAGGCGGACATGTCGTGATCGAGGAGCTTTGTTCGGGCCAGGACTTGCGCATCGTGGTGATCGGCTACAAAGTGGTGGCGGCGGCGATGCGCAAGCCGGCCGAGATCGTCGGCGACGGTACCTCGACAGTGGCGCAGCTCATCGAACGTCAGAGCGCGCGCAGGGCGGCCGCGACTGGCGGCGAAAGCAAGATCCCCGTGGATGGCGAAACGGAGCGCTGCCTCGCCGGCCAGGGACTGGATTACGACTCGGTGCTGGAAGCAGGCCGCGCCGTGAAAGTACGCAAGACGGCCAACCTGCACACCGGCGGCACCATCCACGACGTCACCGCGGAGCTGCATCCGGTCCTGCGCGAAGTCGCGGAAACGGCGGCCCGCGCGCTGCGCATTCCTGTGGTCGGCCTTGACTTCCTGGTGCCATCACCCGATTCCGACCAGTACGTGATCATCGAAGCCAACGAACGGCCTGGCCTTGCCAACCACGATCCGCAGCCGACGGCGCAGCGCTTCATCGACCTCCTGTTCCCTTTCACCGCCACACAGACATGATGGAAAAGCTGCGCATCGATGCCGACTACCTGAAGGCGACGCTGCTCGAGCTGCTCGCCATTCCCAGTCCGACCGGCCTGACGGATGAGATCGTGCATTACACCGGCAGCCGGCTGAATGCGATGGGGGTGCCGTACGAACTGACGCGGCGCGGCACCATCCGTGCCGTCCTGCGCCGGAACATACCGGAGCGGCGCAAGACCAACCCTGCCTGCGCCATCGTCTCGCACCTCGATACCCTGGGCGCCATGGTGCGGGAGATCAAGCCCAACGGCAGGGTCTCGCTTATACCTGTCGGTACCTGGTCGAGCCGCTGGGCGGAAGGCGGCCGCGTCACCCTGTTCACTGAAACGGGGCGGTTCCGCGGAACGGTGCTGCCGCTGCTTGCATCCGGCCACGTCTTCAACGAAGCCATCGATACCCAGCCGGTCAATTGGGACCAGCTGGAATTGCGCATAGACGCACCCATCGCAGCGGCAGCCGACGTGCTGGCACTCGGCATCCAGATCGGCGATTTCGTCGCTTTCGATGCCAACCCGGAATGGCTGCCAGACGATTTCGTCGTGTCGCGCCATCTCGATGACAAGGCGGGCGTTGCGGCGGTGCTGGCGGCATTGAAGGCGGTCGTCGACGCCGGCGCGCCTGTACCCATGGATTGCCACGCGGTCTTCACCCTGACGGAAGAGGTAGGCTCGGGCGCGCGCGCCGTCATACAGAGCGATGTCAGCGAAGTAATCGGCGTCGACATCGGACCGGTCGCGGCGGGGCAGGGCGCACGTGAGAATGGCGTCACCATCCCGCTGATGGATTCGTCCGGACCGCACGATTATCACCTCACGCGCCGCTTGCTCAAGCTGTGCGCGGACCATGACATTCCCTGCAACCGCGACGTGTTCCGTTTCTATCATTCCGACGCCAGCGCAGCCGTCAGCGCCGGGCATGACGTACGCACCGCACTGTTGTGCTTCGGCGCAGACGCGTCGCACGGCTACGAGCGCACGCATCTTTCCGTGCTGGTCCATCTGGCCGAGCTGCTGACCTTGTATATCCAAAGCGGACCGACCCTGTCCAAGGACCGACAGAAACGGCTGGACTCGGTGGAGGATTTTTCGCACCAGCTTGATGCAGGGCAGTTGCAGCAGGTGGAAGTGCCGCGGCAGGATGTCAGCGACCTCGTACAGCTGGGCGAATCGAAACATGCGCAGGATATGTCACCTCCGTGAAATTTTTGTTGGCCGCGAACTAACTTCGCGTTTCTCCGCCTTATACGTTGGCGCGGGCAGCTTCCCGTGCCGTTTTTACCAAGGAGAAACGATGAGTCGAGAAAACGATGTGAGTGCAGTGCTGCAACAGTACGCAGCGGAAACGGGCGTCCATTCGGTGCAGAAGGTCGAGCAGGATTTCGTGGCCGTCGCACAGAGTGTCCCGGCCGAGCATGTGACCACCGGCCTGGCCGAAGCAATGCACTCGGAGCAGACGCCTCCTTTTGAAGACATGGTGGGCGATTCCTTCGAGCGCGGTTCGAGCGAACTGCGGGCGGCCATGCTGAAGCAGTTGATTGACGGCGCCAGCCCCGCGGCGGTCAAGCCGCTGATCGACGATGGCCTGCTGCCACGGCAGACCAATGGCAGTGGACATGCCGCGGTGCCGGTGGATACCGCGCTGGTGGAGGGTCTTGATGCCGAGGTGGTGCGTCGCCTTGCGCGCGCGGCTGCCATGGAAGATCCTTCGATCATCGACCGCATGAGCGAGTTCTTTGCCGTGGACCCGGCGGCGGGCAGGACGCTGGGCGGTGTCGCCCTCAGCGTCGCGCTTGGCAAGATTGCCGCGGCACGTTAAACCCTGCCTGTCCTGGAAACGCCCCGTGTCGAAGCGGCACGGGGCGTTTTCTTTTATAGTGCGGTCTACTTCACGACAAGGACGCCACGATGAGCACCGCCGCATTTTCCGTTGCACGCCTGCCCGAGATACGATTCGGTGCCGGGAGGATCACGGAAACCGCGGAAGTGCTGGCGCAGTTCGGCCGCAAGGCGCTGCTCGTCACGGGCGGACGCTCCTTTGTTTCGACGCTGCAGTGGAAGGCGTTGCAGGATGGGCTGGCGGCACGCGGCATCGCATGGGAGACGCTGCAGGTCACGCAGGAACCGTCTCCGGAACTGGTCGATGCCGCCGTCGCGCGGTTCCGCAATAGCGGTATCGACGTCGTTGCTGGCATTGGCGGCGGGAGTGTGCTCGATGCCGCCAAGGCGATCGCCGGCCTGCTCGTGCCGGGCAATTCCGTCATGGACCATCTTGAAGGGGTGGGACGCGGCGTGCCCTATGCCGGACCCGCATTGCCATTCGTCGCCGTGCCGACGACTGCCGGCACAGGCAGCGAGGCGACGAAGAACGCGGTGCTCAGCATCCAGGGCAGCGACGGTTTCAAGAAATCCTTTCGTGACGATGCGCTGGTGGCACGCGTGGCGATCGTCGATCCCGAACTGCTCGCAAGCTGCCCGAAAGACCTGATTGCCGCCAACGGCATGGACGCGTTTACCCAGTTGCTGGAGTCCTATGTGTCGACCAATGCCAGTGCGTTCACCGATGCGCTGGCGCTGTCGGGGCTGAAGGCATTTCGCGACGGATTCTGGGCGGCGTGGGAAGCCGGGCATCCCCGGCAGCAGGAAGGGTATGCAGGCATTGCCTATGCCTCGCTGATGTCGGGCATCACGCTGGCGCAAGCCGGCCTCGGGGCGGTGCATGGACTGGCGTCGCCGCTCGGCGCATTCTTTCCGATTCCGCACGGCGTCGTGTGCGGCACGCTGGTGAGCGAGGCCACGGCGTGCAATGTCCGCGCGCTACGCGAACGAGCATCACAATCGCCGGCCCTGAAGAAGTATGCAGACGTCGGTCGTCTGCTTGCCGCACCGCAGGCCGATGACACAGAGGCGTGCGACGCGCTGGTCGAACACCTGCATGCATGGACGGAACGGCTGCGGCTTCCACGGCTCCAGGCCTTCGGCGTGACAGCCGCCGACGTCGGCAGGATCGTGCAGGGCAGTCGCGGAGGGAGCATGCGGACCAATCCGCTGGTGCTGGACGACGAAGAACTGGCAGGCCTTCTCCGCGCCCGGCTCTGATTCATCTATTTCCGTCAGGATAAAGTCGCAGCGCGGCACGTGTTGTTTGCGCCGGCGCAAATATACCCTGCGTGTTGCCAAGAAAATAAGACTCTCGCATAAGGGGGGAGTCATGGACATGTTCGACGGAGAAATGTCGCCGGCCGCCCGGCAGCGGCAGCGCCGGCAGGCGAAGAAAAGGAACGAGGCATTCCGGCGCAGGCTGGACGAGATGAAAGAATCCAGGCGGGAGGCGAACAAGCTCAAACTGGCATCGGCCGCGGCGGCGATGTCGTGGGCGCTGGTGGGCATCCAGCTGATTCGGTAGCTCCTGCTTACCTGCTGTCCACCAGCTTGAAGTCGTAGAGGTCCTGGCCGCCGTTCTCGAGCGGGATGTAGATGGTCAGCGTGGTGCCCTTGCCGGGCGCGCTGGTGATGATGAATTCGCCGTTGAGCGCGTGGATGCGCTCCTCGACGCCGACGAGTCCGAAGGAGTTCGAGGACTTGCGTGTCTCGGGATAGATGCCGACGCCGTTGTCCGTGATCTTCATGACCAGGCGGTTGTCTTCCTGGTACAGCTCGATGACGACATGGGTCGCCTCCGCATGGCGGATCACGTTGGTTAGCGATTCCTGCAGGATGCGGAACAGCGAGGTTGCCCGTACGTCGTCCACCGCAAACTCCTGTTCGGCCATGTGCAGGTCGCAGGCGATGCCGGTGCGTCGGCGGAATTCTGCCACCTGCCATTCGATCGCCGCGTTCAGGCCGAGGTCGAGCACGGCGGGGCGCAGGTTGTTGATGATTGTGCGGATGGTCTTCACTGTTGCATCGATATGGTGCAGCGCGCCGCGCACCTTTTCATTCAGGCGTGGGTGCGAGCGTCCGGTGCGCGCATCGAGCATGGACACGTCGATGCGCAAGGCCAGCAGGGTCTGCCCGAGCTCGTCGTGGATCTCGCGCGCGATGCGCTTGCGTTCGTCTTCCTTCACGCGGTCCTGGTGCGCGGTCAGTTCGCGCAGCAATTCCTGCGAGCGTTTCAGGGCCTCCATCGTTTGCTTGCGCTCGGTCACATCCATGATGGTGCCGCGCAGGAGCCTGGTGCTGCCATTGTTGCCCAGGCGGCAGATGGTGTGCACCCAGCGCACCGAGCCGTTGTACAGGGTAATCCGGTGTTCCGTGTCGAATTCCGTGCCGCTGGCCAGGCAGTTTTCCAGGCCGGCTGTGATGCGTGCGCGGTCGCTTTCGTGGATACGGTTGAGGAAATCGCGCTGCTTCGGCGTTTCGTCGAAACGGTCCATGCCGAAGATCCGATAGGTTTCCGCCGTCCACGACATGCCACCGGTGACTGGATCGAGCACCCAGCTGCCCAGCCGCGCCATGTGTTGCGCTTCGGCCAGGCTGGCCTCGCTTGCGCGCAGGTCCTTGGTCATTTCCCTGGCCAGCTCCACGGCGCGGCGCCGTGCCGTGGTGAGCGAGTAATACACGCCGTACAGGAGCAGCGTTGCCAGCAGGCCGGTGGCCAGTACCAGCCAGGGCAGGTGGGCTTCGAAACCGCCCATCAATGCCGATTTATGAGCGGAAAATTCCGCCGACCAGACGCGCGGACCCACGCTCATCGACACCCGCTTCACGAACATGTCGGGTGACGTGTACGCATCATCGGTGGTGGCACCGTCAGGCCCGGCACTGCTGTCGAACAGCAGGCTCTCCGGCGTGGGCGACCCATCTCCCCGGCCCACGTCGTACAGGCGCACCCGCATCCGCTTGAGCGTCGTCGGATTGACGGCCCCCATCATCAGCTTGTTGATATCGAATCCCGCGCCGACGGAACCGAAGTAAGCCTTTTTCCGTTCCGCGACGGTGTTGACCGGCATTCCCCGGGTGTACAAAGGCATGCGCATCGCGAGGCCCGCGTGCTTGTACGGGCCTTCGATACGGATCAGGCGCCCGGAGGACGCGAGGTGCCCGCCGTCGCGCGAGACCTCCAGCGATTTGGCGACGACCGCGTTGGACGCAATGTCGAAGCCGAACGACACCAGGTTGGTTTCCAGCGGCTCGATATAGGTCAGGACGTGGTATTCGGCCCTGTCGCCGGCCGGCTTGATTGCAAAATCCGGATAGCCCCTGCTATCGATCCCGCGATCGTTCCGCACGGCGGCTTCGAACGCGTCCTTGCCGTCGAGCGTGACCCGGCGTGCAAAGTTGAGGTTGGTAATCCCCGGAAAGCTCTGCTCCAGGTGCAGTTCGCTGACGTAGGCGTGGAATTGTTCGCGGGTGATGTGGTCGCCGGTGTAGAACAGTGCCGCTGCTCCGCGCAGCACGTCCACGTAGGAGCGCACGCGGTTCTGGATGGAGAGCTGTGCATTGTCAACGTGGTAGTCGAATTCGGCCTTGCTTCGGTTCGCGATGGTTTGCTCGACCAGCAGGCACAGCATGAGCGATCCAGCGACTCCGATCCACCAGGCAGTAGAGGCGAACAGGGACCGGACAAATCGTCTGGAAATGAGCATCGGTGGTGTAACTGTACAAATGATTGGCTGCCCGGCAGAAACCCGAATCCGGGAGCGCTGCGGAAAGCAACAGTGTATCTCGATTTCAAAAAGGAAATTTCCAACTGCCGGTTGCCTGGACAGGGCGCAGAAGGCGATTCGTAACGGTACCTGCGTATTGTTTCAGGCACCGTCACCGGCATTACCCCGTCCCCGCCGCAGATTTGATCTCCGTCAATTGTGTTACAAAAATGCAAACGTTTCTGCGTGCTACATTGACATTCCGAAATAGTGCTAAACAACAACAACGCGAGGAGAGGCCTTTTCGGAACGGGTAAATCCATATTCAACAGAAGCGAAAGGTGAAAGAACAATGGAACAGCAAGCTCAAAAAAAGACACCGGAACAGATGGTTGAAGCCGTTTTTTCGCTTGACCTTGACCCGATCAAGTTCAAGTTGATGGACGCAAACGAGGGCTATGGCTGGACACGGGAGGAGGCAGACAGCCGTGAACGGGAGTACAAGCGTTTCCTCGCGCTGGTAGCGAAATTCCCCGACGAGGCGATCGTGCCGAACAAGGAAGTGGACAAGTTCTGGCACGCCCATATCCTCGATACGATGAAATATGCCGAGGATTGCCACAACGTATTCGGCTATTTCCTGCATCACTTCCCTTACTTCGGCATGCGTGACGAGGAGGACGCTGCCAATCTCGCCAACGCAAACGAAAGGACGCTGGCGCTGTACCGGCAGGAGTTCGGCACGGCGAAACAGCCGGGCGCAGCGTATTGCGGCGTAGCGGCCGCGTCCTACTGCGGGGCGGCAGGCGAGCAGGCGTCGGCATACTGCGGCGTGGCTTCGGAGAAGAACGCTGCGGCGTATTGCGGCGTTGCTTCTGACAAGGCGGCATATTGCGGTGTGGCTGCCGACAAGTCTGCGGCATATTGCGGCGTTGCCTCGGACAAGGTATCGGCGGCGTACTGCGGCGTTGCCTCCGGCAAGACAGCGTCCGCCTACTGCGGCGCCACCAAACCCGCCTATTGCGGGGTGGTGACCGGCAAGGGACGTCCGACGCTGGACAAGGTCGCCGCCTGAGTACCGCGCTTCTGTTCCCGGCACGGGTAAAGCCCGCGACGCAAGTTGCGGGCTTTTTTTCTAGCGTACTGCCACGCGGTTGCGCCCCGCATTCTTGGCCGCGTAAAGCGCATCGTCGGCGCGCCGCAGGACCTGGTCGATGCCAGGCTCGCCTTCCAGATACTGGGAGACGCCGCAACTGACCGTGATCTCGTACGGTGCGCCCTTGATGTCGACCGGATGCCTGGACAGCTTGATCCGCAGCCGCTCCGCCACGTTCTCGGCCGCCGCGGCATCGGTACTCGGCAAAGCCATCACGAATTCTTCTCCGCCCAGTCGGCAAAAGACGTCGGATTCGCGCAGCGATTCCTTGCAGACGGCCGTCAGCTCCTGCAATACCTTGTCACCAACCGGATGGCCATGCATGTCGTTGATGCGCTTGAAGTGGTCCACATCAATCGTGACAATGGACAAGGGAAAATGATGCCGGTTGGCAGCGCTGACAAGCTTCGGCGCCGATTCAAAAAAGAAGCGGCGGTTGTAGGCACCGGTCAACGGGTCGGTGATCGATGCGACGCGCAGGTCGTCGCTCACCCTCTGCAATTCGATGTGCTTCTGTTCGAGCGCCGCGTGCGCCTGCTCCAGCGCGTGGCGCGACTTTTCGCGTTCGGCCGCGCGCAACCTTGCCTGGTAAAGCGATGCCAGGGCCATCAGGAGACAGCCGAGCGCGCCCGAGACGATCACCGCCGTGCGCAGCGCGCGTGCTTCGGCTTCCGCCAGGGGCAGCAGGACATTGAGGGTCCAGCCGGAGGCATCGACCGGTTGGGAGCGCAGCAGGAAGCGGGCATCCTGTTTGTCTTCCCCGGCGATCGCGACGAGGGTTTCATCGGGACGCACTTCGCGCAGCGTGCGTATGGGCAGGGGCGGCTTGAGCATGGTCCCGTACTGGCGGGTCCGCCTGATTTCCTCCACGGCTGCCGATTCCAGCGGTCGCAGCGGCCGGTACTTCCATTCCTGCCTTGTACTGAGGAAGACGATGCCGTTTTCATCGGACACGACGATGTCGTCGCCGTGTCCGCGCCAGGTCTCGTCGAGTGTCGTCAGGTCGGCCTTGACCACGGCCACGCCAAGGACGCGGTTGCCGGCTCGGACCGTATGTGCGACGAAATAGCCGGGAAGCAAGGTCGTCGTGCCGACGCCGTAGAACACCGCCTTGCCGTTTTTCATGGCGTCCTGATGGTAAGGGCGGAAAGCGTAGTTGCGTCCGACGAAGCTTTCCGGATCGCGCCAGTTGCTGGACGCGACGACGAGGCCGTCGCGGTCGAGGATGTAGATGACGGCCGATCTGGCGCTGCTGTTGACCCCTTCGAGGTAGCGATTCGCCATCGCGCGTTGTTCCGGGTCTTGCGGGCGCCGCAGTGTAGCGATGATGAGGGGATGGCCAGCCAGCAGCTCCGGCAGGTAGCTGAATTTTTCAGTCGGACCGAAGACCGACGCAGCGGCAACTTCAAGCCGGCTGGCTGCTTCCGATTCCACGTCCCGGATGAACTGCTGCCACCGGAGGTCGTAGGCAATGTAACCGGCTGCCACGACTGTTGCGAGTGCGGCGACGAAATTGCGCATTCTTCGTGTCGTTTCGGCCATGTTCACCTGCGGCGGAGCCTGCGCTACGCATCCATTGTAGTCCTCGATTGCCGCCTGTTACCAGTTTTGCGGGCGGTTCCAGTAACCGGGTTGCGCATAGACGGACTTGAGCATGTCGATAAAGAAGCGGATCTTCGCTGGCAGGTGACGCTGCTGCGGGTAGACCGCCATGATGTCGTAGTTGTCGAGCGCGTATTCGTCGAGGACAGTGATCAGTTGGCCCGCAGCAAGCTCGGGCTGGATTTCCCAGGTCGAGCGCCACGCCAACCCCAGGCCTTCGCAGGCCCAGCGGTGCAGCAGTTCGCCGTCGTTGCAGTCGAGGTTGCCGTTGACGCGGATCGTGACCGGCTTGCCGTTCTGCTGGAAGTACCAGCCACGCTGCTGGCCGCCCTGCAGGTTGAAGGCGAGGCAGTTGTGCTGCTCGAGGTCGGCCAGCGTTTTCGGCATGCCATGTTTCGCGAAATAGGCAGGCGAGCCGCACACGACGCGGCGGTTGAAGGCCAGCTTGACGGCGACGAAGTTGGGGTCGATGGCGCCGCCGATGCGGATGCCGACGTCGTAGCCTTCGCGCACCAGGTCGACCACGCGATCCGTAAGGTTGAAGGAGAGGCGTACCTCCGGGTTGGCGGCGAGGAAGGCGGGCGCGTGCGGGGCGACGTGTTTCCGGCCGTAGGCGGCGGGGGCGGAGACGATGAGGTGGCCGGTGGCCTTGTGCCGGCCTTCCGAGACGATTTTCTCGGCGGAGTCGAGTTCGTCGAGGAGTTTGCGGCAGTGGTCGAGGAAGACGGTGCCTTCTTCTGTGAGGGTCAGATGGCGGGTGGTGCGGTGCACGAGCTTGACGCCCAGTCTTCGTTCCAGGGCATCGATGCGGCGGCCCAGCATGACGGGGGTGATGTTTTGTTCGAGGGCGGCTTTGGCGAGGCTGCCTTTTTCCACGACTTCCACAAAGGCTTCGATTTGCTTGAACTTGTCCATGCTGCATTATTACATACTCCAAGTATCGAATAAAGCGACTATTTGTCTTCTTATCAAACTATTTGTCTGCCTTTAGCATCCTTCCATCGGATACAACTGCTCTCAGGAGGACGTATGGCAAGGATGACCGCGGCGGAAGCCGCAGTGCATGTGTTGGAGAAGGAAGGCATCGTTCAGGCGTTCGGGGTGCCGGGTGCGGCGATCAATCCGTTCTATGCAGCGTTGAAGAAGCGCGGGAGCGTCAAGCACATCCTCGCGCGCCACGTCGAGGGCGCGTCGCACATGGCGGAGGGGTATACCCGCGCGAAGGCGGGCAATATCGGGCTGTGCATCGGCACGTCCGGGCCGGCGGGTACGGACATGATCACCGGGTTGTATTCGGCCCAGGCGGATTCGATTCCCATCCTCTGCGTGACCGGACAGGCCCCGCGCGCCCGTCTTTACAAGGAAGATTTCCAGGCAGTCGATATCGAGTCGATCGCGAAGCCGGTGACCAAGTGGGCCGTGACTGTGCGCGAGCCGGCGCTGGTGCCGCGTGCCTTCCAGCAGGCTTTCCACCTCATGCGCTCCGGACGTCCGGGGCCGGTGCTCATCGACCTGCCGTTCGACGTGCAGATGGCGGAGATCGAGTTCGATCCGGATACCTACGCGCCACTTCCCGTGTACAAGCCGGCTGCCACGCGCGCCCAGGTCGAGAAGGCGCTTTCGATGCTCAACGAAGCCGAGCGACCGCTGATCACGGCGGGCGGCGGCATCATCAATGCCGATGCGTCGGCATTGCTCGTCGAGTTTGCGGAAATCCTCAACGTGCCGGTCATCCCGACCCTGATGGGCTGGGGCACGATACCCGACGACCATCCGCTGATGGCGGGCATGGTCGGCCTGCAGACCAGTCATCGCTACGGCAATGCCACCATGCTGGAATCCGACTTCGTGCTTGGCATCGGCAACCGCTGGGCGAATCGCCATACCGGCTCGGTGGACGTATTCACGAAGGGACGCAAATTCGTGCATGTGGATATCGAGCCGACGCAGATCGGGCGCGTGTTCGGGCCTGATCTCGGCATCGTTTCCGATGCCGGCGCCGCACTGAAGCTGTTCGTCGAGGTGGCGAAGGAGTGGAAGGATGCCGGCAAGCTCACCTGCCGCACATCCTGGGTGTCGCAATGCCAGGAACGCAAGCGCTCGATGCTGCGCAGGACGCACTTCGACGCCGCGCCGATCAAGCCGCAGCGCGTGTATGAGGAAATGAACCGCGTGTTCGGCCGCGAGACCTGCTACGTCACGACGATCGGCCTGTCGCAGATCGCCGCCGCGCAGTTCCTGCATGTGTACAAGGCGCGCAACTGGATCAACTGCGGGCAGGCGGGGCCGCTCGGTTGGACGGCGCCGGCAGCGCTGGGCGTGTGCGCGGCCGATCCCGACCGCCAGGTGGTGGCGATCTCCGGCGACTATGACTTCCAGTTCATGATCGAGGAGCTTGCCGTCGGCGCGCAGTTCAAGCTGCCCTACCTGCATGTCGTGGTGAACAACTCCTACCTCGGCCTCATCCGCCAGTCGCAGCGCGGTTTCGACATGGATTACTGCGTGCAGCTGTCGTTCGAGAACATCAATGCGCCTGAACTCGAAGGCTATGGCGTGGACCACGTCGCGGTTGCCGAAGGCCTGGGCTGCAAGGCGATCCGGGTGCGGCGACACGAAGACATCCAGGACGCTTTCGGCCAGGCGCGCGCGTGGATGCGGCAATACAAGGTGCCGGTCGTGGTCGAGATCATCCTCGAACGCGTGACCAATATCGCGATGGGCACCGAGATCAACGCCATCAATGAATTCGAAGAACTGGCAACCTCGCCGGACCACGCGCCGACCGCGATTGCCTTGCTGGATTAAGGAGGGGAACGATGACAAAACTGGCTGCCAACCTGACGATGCTCTTCAACGAGCATCCCTTCATGGACCGATTCGAAGCCGCCGCGCGCGCCGGCTTTCGCGGCGTCGAATTCCTCTTCCCGTATGCCTTCCACGCGGACCAGATCGCCGACAAGCTGAACACCTACCAGCTCGACCTGGTGCTGCACAACCTCCCGGCCGGGAACTGGGAAGCGGGCGAGCGCGGCATCGCCGGCCATCCGGATCGCGTAAACGAGTTCCGCGAAGGCGTGGATGAAGCGATCCGCTACGCGAAGGTGCTCGGCGTGAAGCAGCTCAACTGCCTGGTCGGCAAGACGCCGCAAGGGGTGGATGCCGATACTGTCTATAAGACGACGGTGAACAACCTGAAATACGCGGCGGATATGCTGCAGGAAAACAGGATCCGCCTGCTCATCGAGCCGATCAACAATTTCGACATTCCGGGGTTTTATCTCACCCGCACGCAGCAGGCGATCGACCTGATCAAGGAAACCGGGTCGAGCAACATCTACGTGCAGTACGACATCTATCACATGCAGCGCATGGAAGGCGAACTGGCGAACACGATCAAGGCCAACCTGGACATCATCAAGCACATCCAGCTGGCCGACAACCCGGGCCGGTTCGAACCGGGTACGGGGGAGATCAATTACCGCTACCTGTTCAAGATGCTGGATGAGGCCGGCTACGACGGCTGGATCGGCTGCGAGTACAAGCCGCGGGCGGGGACGGTGGAAGGATTGGGCTGGCGTGCCGCCCACGGCGTTTGAATTACAACATCATTGGAGAAAGACATGGCAAAAGTCGGATTCATCGGATTGGGCATCATGGGCGCGCCCATGGCAGGCCACCTGCAGAAGGGCGGGCACAAGCTCTACCTTCACGACCACAAGAACCATCCCTTCGCGCTGATCGAAGGCGGCGCGACCGTCTGCACCTCGGGCGAGGAAGTCGCCAAGCGCGCCGATGTCGTCATCATCATGGTGCCCGACACACCGCATGTGGAGTCGGTACTGTTCGGTGAGCACGGCGTCGCAAAAGGTCTGGACAAGGGCAAGATCGTGGTCGACATGAGTTCCATCTCGCCGATCGCGACCAAGGATTTCGCCAGGCGCATCAACGCCCTCGGATGCGAATACCTTGACGCGCCTGTATCCGGCGGTGAGGTTGGCGCAAAGGCGGCTTCGCTGACCATCATGGTCGGCGGTTCCGAAAGCGCCTTCAACGACGTCAAGCCGCTGTTCGAGTTGATGGGCAAAAACATCACGCTGGTCGGCGGCAACGGCGACGGCCAGACCACCAAGGTGGCGAACCAGATCATCGTGGCGCTCAACATCCAGGCCGTGGCCGAAGCGTTGCTGTTTGCCTCGAAGGCCGGCGCCGATCCTGCCCGTGTCCGGCAGGCGCTGATGGGCGGTTTTGCCTCGTCGCGCATTCTCGAAGTGCACGGCGAACGCATGGTCAAGCGCACCTTCAATCCCGGCTTCCGCATTGAGCTGCACCAGAAGGACCTGAACCTGGCGCTGCAGGGTGCGAAGGCTTTGGGCGTGTCGCTGCCGAACACGGCGACTGCGCAGGAACTGATGAACGCCTGCGCCGCCAACGGCATGAGCGGGCTCGACCATTCTGCCTTGTGCCGCGCGATCGAGCGCATGTCCAACCACGAGATCGCCAGCGCGTAAAATAGCCAAAACACAAGGAAACGCGCCATGCATCCGATGAAAGCCCGCGAGTTGCTGCTCGACATGTTTGCCAGTGCTACTGCCGCGGTCAGCGCGGACAAGTGCCTGCCGGCCTTCCTGCCCGCGCCGTCTGAAAAAGGCCGCACACTGGTCATCGGCGCGGGGAAGGGCGCCGCGGCGATGGCCAAGGCAGTGGAAGACCACTGGCAGGGGGAGCTCAGCGGGCTGGTTGTCACGCGCTACGGTCACGGCGCCGACTGCCGCCGCATCGAAGTGGTCGAGGCGGCGCATCCGGTGCCTGACGAGGCCGGACGGCGCGCCGCTGGCCGCATCATGGAAATGGTGCGGGGGCTGACGGAAGACGACCTCGTTCTGTGCCTGATTTCCGGCGGCGGTTCCGCCTTGCTGGCCTTGCCGGCCGAGGGGATCACGCTGGAACAGAAACAGGCTGTCAACAAGGCCCTGTTAAAAAGCGGGGCGACCATCTCCGAGATGAATTGCGTACGCAAGCACTTCTCCGCGATCAAGGGCGGGCGCCTCGCGCTCGCATGCGCGCCGGCGCGCGTCGTGACGCTGCTGATTTCCGACGTGCCTGGCGACGATCCCGGCGTCATCGCCAGCGGCCCGACGCTACCTGATCCCACGACCTGCGACGATGCGCTAGCCATCCTGCGCAAGTACGGCATCGAGATCCCCGCAAACCTGGAGCGGCACTTGTCCACCGGTGCCGGCGAAACGCCGAAGCCGGACGATCCGCGCTTTGCGCGCAATGCTCATCACATCATCGCGACCGCGCAGCAAGCGCTGGAGACTGCGGCTGCCGTTGCTCGCGCGGCAGGCGTGACACCCTACATCCTCTCGGACGACATGGAAGGCGAAGCGCGTGACGTCGGCATGGTGCATGCCGCGCTCGCCCGCCAAGTTGCGTTGCGCAACCAGCCGTTCCAGCGGCCCTGCGTGATCATCTCCGGCGGCGAGACCACGGTCACCGTGCGCGGCAACGGGCGAGGAGGGCGCAATGCGGAATTCCTGCTCAGCCTTGCTGCGAGCCTGAACGGGCTGGCGGGCGTACACGCGATTGCCGGCGATACGGACGGTATCGACGGTTCTGAGGACAATGCCGGAGCGATCTACCAGCCCGATTCAATTTTCCGCGCGGAGAAGCTTGGACTGCGTGCTCGAGCAATGCTCGATAACAACGATGGTTTCGGCTTTTTCCGCGCGCTGGGCGATCTCGTCGTCACGGGGCCGACCCGTACCAACGTCAATGATTTCCGGGCGATCTTGATCCTGTAATGCCCGATGATGCGCAAGAAGCTGATCTCCTTAACGAAAGAGCAGAAGAGCTTTGCTGCGTGCCACCCAGCATGGACACGCCGTCAAGAGATACTCCTGCAACAAAATCAAATCACTTCGCGCTTGTAGCTCCTGCGTATGGCAGTGCAGTTGAGATGACGCTCCACTGCCGCGTTCACACGCGGCTCCCCACTGGAAAAGGCAACAGGCTGCTCGCTTAAGGAATCCTGAAGGCACAGTTAAGAAAATCTTAAGCTCGCGCCCCGAACATGGCAGCACCGACACCAAGGAGTTGCCATGAAACGATACGTTTTCCTTTCTTTCGCAATCGCGTCCGCCGCGTGGTCGCCTGCGCAGGCAGCGACGCCACAGGAACTGCTGTCCGGCTACGCAGCCCAGGCAGCCGCACAAGGCGCGCCGGACCGTGGTCAGGCCTTCTTCACGACGCGCCACGGGCGCGAGTGGAGTTGCGCCTCCTGTCACGGCGCCGTTCCAACCCGGGACGGCAAGCATGCCGCGACCGGCAAGTCCATTCGCGCGCTCGCGCCGACCGTTAGCCCGGAACGCTTCACTGATCCGGCCAAGGTCGAAAAATGGTTCCGCCGCAACTGTAAAGATGTGGTTGGCCGTGAATGCAATCCTGTCGAGAAGGCCGATGTGCTGGCCTGGCTGCTCACCCTCAAGCCGTAAGGAGAATATGGATGACCTCCCGTTTCCCTTTCTTCCTGTGCCTCGTCGTGCTGCATGCGCTTCCCGGATCCGCACTGGCCGATGATCACGCCGGCACGCGGGTGCCGCTTTTGACCATCTACAAGCAGGAATGCGGCTCCTGTCACACGCCCTTTCCGCCCGGCATGCTGCCGGCTACGTCATGGCAGCGCGTGATGAACAATCTCGGACAGCATTACGGTACCGATGCCTCTCTCGACGAAGTAACAGCAAAACAGATCGGCACCTGGCTGGCCGCCAATGCCGGCACCTACAAGCGAGTACGTGAGGCGCCGCCGCAGGACCGCATCACAAAGTCTGCCTGGTTCGTTCGCAAGCATGACGAAGTTCCGCCCCGCGCCTGGACGAGCGCGACGGTAAAGACGCCGGCCAACTGCGGCGCCTGCCATCCCAAAGCCGCTGAAGGAGCATTCAATGAACACGATGTCCGCATCCCGCGCTGAGGCAACGCAACACACCCACCGCCGGATCCTGGTCTGGGACCTGCCGGTACGGATATTCCACTGGCTGCTGGTGCTGGGCTTTGCTGGTGCCTTCCTGACTGCGGAGAGCGAGCGCTGGCGTCTGGTGCATGTGACGCTTGGCTATACGGTTGCCGGTCTGGTCGCGTTCCGCGTACTGTGGGGTCTCGTCGGTACACGCCATGCCCGCTTCGCCAGCTTCGTGCGCAGTCCGAAAGCAGTGCTACGCTACCTCGCTTCGCTTCTTGGCGGTCGGCCGGAACCCTACGTCGGGCACAATCCTGCCGGCGCGCTGGCCATTGTCGCGCTGCTTGCACTGGCGCTGGCCGTCACTTCCTCCGGCTGGGCGACCTACAGTGACATGGGGGGAGAATGGCTGGAAGAGCTGCACGAAGGCGGGGCGAATGCCATGCTGGCATTGGTGGGCGTGCATATCGCCGCTGTTGTGCTCAGCAGCCTCCTGCACTGCGAAAACCTGGTGCGTGCAATGGTGGATGGCCGCAAGCGCGGCACCCCAGACGACGCCATTCGCAGCCCGCGAATCCTGCTCGGCGTGCTGCTGCTGGCAGCCGTGCTGGGCTTCTGGGGGCTGCAGTGGCGCGAAGCACCCGTTGCCGATGCGACCGTACCGGCGGAAGCAGTGAAACATGACGACCGGCATTCCGATGACGACTAAGCACTGCTTCATGAGAAAATTGGCATCATGCGCATTCTGCTCGCTGAAGACGATCTGCTGCTGGGGGACGGCCTGAAGGCCGGCCTGCAGCAATTCGGTTTTCAGGTCGACTGGGTGCGTGACGGCGAGGCCGCCGAACGCGAACTGCGTGGGCAGCCCTACGCCGCCGCCGTGCTCGACCTCGGCCTGCCGCGCAAGGACGGCCTTGATACGCTGGCCGCCGTGCGCCGGGCCCGGGTGACGACGCCGGTTCTGGTGCTCACCGCGCGCGATGCTATCCCCGATCGCATCCGTGGCCTCGATACCGGGGCTGACGACTACGTGATCAAGCCGGTGGACCTGCATGAACTCGCCGCCCGCCTGCGTGCCTTGGTGCGACGCGCGCATGGCCAGCCGCAGGAGATCCTGTCCGTGCAGGACGTGGTGCTCGACCCCGCTTCCCGCGTCGTGCGCAAGGCCGGCCTGCCGGTCGCGCTGTCCACGCGTGAATTCGACCTGCTGCATGCCCTCCTGCTCAATGCCGGCCACGTGCTCACCCGCGAGCAGTTGGAACAGCATATTTACAGCTGGGGCCAGGAGGTGGAAAGCAATGCGGTCGAGGTGCACGTCCACAACCTGCGCCGCAAGCTCGGCAGCGGACTGATCCAGACTGTACGCGGCGTCGGCTACATTTTGCTGCGCGAGGCAACGCAATGACACGGCGTCTGCCACGCTCGCTTCAGGGCCGGCTGGTGCTGCTAGTGTTGTCGGCCGTCCTCGGCGTCTGGCTGGCCGCAGCGGCGCTCACCTGGCGCGACGTCAACCATGAGCTCGAAGAATTGCTCGACGGCCACCTCGCGCAGGCCGCCGCGCTGCTGGTAGTGCAACAGGCGCAAGAGCTGCAGGATGACGATCAGACCATTGACGCGCCGCCCCTGCATCACTACGCGCCGCGCGTGGCCTTCCAGGTATTCCACGAGGGGCAGCTTGTATTACGCTCGGCCAATGCACCCGAGGCGCCCATGTCTTCCCCGGGCAAGTCCGGCCGATTCGCCACGGTGAACATCGACGGCAACGATTGGCGCGTGTTCGCCACTTACGGCGCCGAGCGCGACGTACAGGTGTATGTCGGTGAACATATGCGATCACGCATGTCGATTCTGTGGGCGGTGCTTCGCAGCACGATGTGGCCCATGGCGCTCGCGCTGCCCCTGCTGGCGCTGGCGGTCTGGTGGTCGGTCTTCCGCGGGGTGTCGCCATTACGCCGGCTCGGTCGCACGCTCGCCAGCCGCCGCCCGGATGCGCTGGATGCCGTGAAGGTCGACGCCGCGCCGTCCGAGATGCAGCCCGTGATGGACGCGCTGAATGTGCTGTTCGGGCGGATCGGCGTGCTACTGGAATCGGAGCGCCGCTTCACGGCAGATGCTGCGCATGAACTGCGCACGCCCATCGCGGCGATTCGCGCGCAGGCGCAAGTTGCGCTGGGCGAGACGGACGACTTGATGCGAAGGCTGGCACTGCAGAACACGCTGCAGGGTTGCGACCGTGCGGCGCATCTGGTGGAACAACTGCTGACGCTTTCAAGAATGGAAGCGGATGCAGCGCCGTCGATGACGGAATTGGACCTGGCCGCGCTAGCGAAACGTACCGCGGCGTCAGTGGCGCCAGCGGCGTTGGCCAGGAACCAGACATTGGAACTCCACGCCCCCGATCCTGTACGTGTACGTGGTAATGAAGCACTGTTGACGGTTCTGGTACGTAACCTGGTCGACAATGCGGTGCGCTACAGTCCGCCGTCCGCGCGCATCCGGGTAGCACTGAGCGTGGAAGGCGGCAGCGCGATTCTGGACGTGGAAGACAGCGGGCCGGGCATGTCCGATGGTGACATCAAGCGGTTAGGCGATCGTTTTTTTCGAGCGCTGGGTAGCGACGAGAGCGGCAGCGGTCTGGGCTGGTCGATCATCCGGCGGATCGCTGCCGTGCACGGGTTTGAATTGCAGGTCGCACGTTCGAGTGCGTTGGGTGGATTGCTCGTCCGCGTCGCCTCTCCGCAAAGCTAGCGCACTTGCATCAGTCAATTAGCTGAGACTGAAAGAGGATGCATCGCGAATCCTGACGGGTTCCAGGGGAAGATCGAAATCATGCGGTGCGTTCTGATCGGCATCATGGTCGTCGTCGGATTTCTCACTGGCCGGAGGAGTGATCTTCGGTCTGCACTCAAGGAGCAGAAGGCAGAGCTCACGGACGCCTTGCGTCGCATTCAGGCGTTCGCCGTCCGCCATGAATTCACGCGGCTCCCGAACCGCGGTTGTGACCCGGCATAGACATGTAGCATTGCGCCTTGGACTAGCATGAAAGGAAGTCGGACAGACGCCACCGGGCAGTGACCTGGAACATCTTCTCGGGTTCTCGCTAAAGCCCTCCTGCATTACCACGTTCAGGAATTGTCTCGATACTGAGAATTTGTAGGCAATGCATGCCTCTGGCGGGACCCGCGAAAAGCGGTTTATCTGCATCTACGGCACCTCCCTTGATGCAGCAGCCGCTCGAAAAACGATCCGTCCCTGGGCCGTGGCGGGCAGCGCTGCCCAAACCACCTCCACATCCATCACGGGCCTAAAACTTGCATCCGGGAAAGTAATGGATACGCACCTAAGAAAAGTATGAATGAAGCACTCGACGCCATAGACGCCATGCCCCGTTCGCCGCAATCCATGGCGCCCCCCCGTCGGTCGGTGCACACTTTCCTGATCTACCTCGTTTTGGCGTGTTTGGTGCCCGGGCTAATCGGAGCGTCCCTCTTGGTTTTTCATGAGTACCGGGACGGCCGAGCCGCTTTCGAACGAAATGCCATACAGACAACGCGAGCGCTGGCACAAGCAGTCGATAGTCACCTGTACAAGGCCCAAGCCGTTGCACAGTCGCTTTCTACCTCTGACGCGGTCCGGAGAAAAGACTTCGCTGCTCTCTACCTCCAAGCCAAAGAATTTCTGGCCGTCAATCCCCTGGGAAATAGCATCGCATTGAGTGACCGGACCGGCCAGCAAATCATCAACCTCTCCCGGGAATTCGGACAGCCCCTCCCCAGGCATGGCAGTATCGAACAGATCCGCCGTGTTCTGGAAACCGGGCAGCCCGCCATCTCGGACGTCTTCAAGGGAGCCGTGGCACAGCAGCTGCTCGTCACCGTCGATGTGCCTGTCATGCTGGATGGCGAGCCCGCCTACGTCCTGACTGCTGTCCTGCGACCAAGCATATTCAATCATCTCCTGAAGGCGCAGGGCTTGCCATCAAACTGGATCGCGGGCGTCTTGGATAGCAAGGGTGTGTTCGTTGCTCGTACTCATGCGCATGAACAGTTTATCGGCCAAAATCCAAGCGAGGCGCTGTCCCGGCAGATCAAGGAGTCCATGGAGGGCACTCTTGAGGCCGTGACACCGGACGGCATTCCGGTTCTTAACATCTACAGTCGCTCCGCCGCGACCGGCTGGACCGTAGTCATGAGCATCCCCCGTGAGGTCCTTGAGGCGGAGTATCAAACACCCTTGCGCATACTTGCATTCGGCATGTTCGCAATGTTCGCGCTTGGCTTGGGCCTGGCATGGTGGGTCGGCGAGAAAATCGCCTTTTCCATCCGGGCACTGGCGGTTCCGGCACGAGCGCTCGGGTCAGGCGAAGCAATTCGGCTTCCACAAGTCCATATCAGGGAGGCTAACGATCTGGCATGCGCACTCTCGAATGCCTCGAACCTGCTGCAACAACGGACGGAAGCGCTTCAGAATACCAACGAGGCTTTATTGGCTAAGGAGGCTGAACTTGCACAAGCGCACCGCCTCGCCAAATTCGGTACCTGGTACTGGAACTTGAAGACCGGTGAAATCATCGAGTCCGAATCTTTACGGCATGTGTATGGAAGGGATGCTACTCCGTCGTTCCCGGACATGAGGGGAACCCTGTTGACTCTTGAGAGTTGGGACCGGGTCAAAGCGGCCGTCGAGAAGACCGTGCAGACTGGAGTAGGCTACGCGCTGGAACTGCAGGTAATTCACGCCAGCGGGGAGCTCATCTGGGTGGACGTCAAGTGCGAGGCCATTCTAGATGACCGCGAAGTCGTCGCCCTGCGGGGATCGGTTCTCGACATCACGGAACGCAAGCGGGCTCAGCAGGAAATCGTAGAGGCCGAGACACGGTTTCGATCCATCTTCGAGCAGGCAGCCGTGGGGGTCGCTCTGGTGGGTCTTGATGGAAGATGGGTCCAGGTCAATGACAGGTTATGCGACATTGTGGGCTACCCGCGAAAGACCCTGCTGGATCTGACGTTCCAAGACATCACCTTTGCCGATGACCTGTCAATTGACTTGACCTTTGTCGAGCAGTTGATGGCTGGGCGAATTCCTCACTACAGCATGGAAAAGCGGTATGTCTGCCGAGACGGTTCGCTGGTCTGGGTAAATCTTACAGTGGCCCTGGTGCGCGCTCCCGGGGGGGAGCCGGATTACTTTGTGTCCGTCATTGAAGATATTCAGCGTCGAAAGGAGGCCGAAGCTGCCTTGGCAAGCGAGCGGGAGAACCGCCAGCAGCAACTCGAACAGCTAGTCGTCGAACGAACAGAAGCGCTTGAGGCCGCCATCCGAGACATGGATCGCTTGGCGCACCGGGATGCTCTGACGGGGCTGCAAAACCGGCTGTCCGCCAACGAAAGGTTGCGGGCCGAGTTTTTGAGGATGAAGCGAACGGGCCGGGCCTACACCGCACTTCTGCTGGACATTGACTACTTCAAGCGCGTGAATGACACGTTCGGTCATGAGACCGGGGACCAGGTCCTCAAGCAACTGGCGGAAATCCTTCAGGCGAGCATTCGGGCCACCGATTTCGTCGCGCGCTTCGGCGGGGAGGAGTTCCTGGTGCTGCTACCGGAAACCGAAGCTGAAGGAGCACTCGTCATTGCAGAAAAAATCAGATCGTCGGTGACTGCGCATGACTTCCCTGGCGTTCACCAAGTAACGATCAGTATCGGAGTTTCTAGGGTTAACCCGACGGATGGCAACGAAGACGAGGCAGTGCGCCGCGCGGATACTGCACTTTATGAAGCGAAAGGCCGAGGCCGAAACAGGGTTCACCTTGTGTAGCTGAGTAACGGCCCGCGTGGCCGTCAATGGCTTCCGCTGTCGTCCAGGTGCCACAAGACGGACATTGCTTAACCTGTTGACCTCAGCCGCCCATGATGCCCGACGCCTGCCGTTGATGTTGCTCGATGACGCGGCCCGTCTCGACGGTCGTGCAGCGGCCGTCCCGGACGACGACGCGGCCATTGATGATGCTGCAGGCGACGCTGGAGGGCATGCAGAACACCAGTGCGGCGACCGGATCATGCATCGCACCGGCGAATCCGATCTGCCGCGTGTCGAACAGGACGATATCGGCGGACATGCCCGGTGCAAGCGCGCCGATATCGTCGCGATTAAGCACTTTCGCTCCGCCCAGGGTGGCCAGTTCGAGTGCCTGTCGTGCTGTCATCGCCGCCGGGCCGTGGCCGACGCGCTGCAGGAGCAAGGCTTGCCTTGCCTCGCCCAGCAGGTGGCCGGAATCGTTGGACGCCGAGCCGTCGACGCCGAGACCGACCGGTACACCGGCGTCAAGCATGTTTCGCACCGGTGCGATGCCGGACGCAAGCCGCATATTGGAACAGGGGCAATGCGCGACGCCGGTGCGTGTACGCGCAAAGAGCCGGATGCCGTGCTCGTCAAGCTGAACGCAGTGCGCGTGCCAGACGTCGTGGCCGACCCAGTCGCAATCCTCGGCATACTGCGCCGGCGTCATGTTGAACTGTTCGCGGCTGTAGTCGACGTCGGTCCTGCTTTCGGCCAGATGGGTGTGGAGGGAGACGCCGTAGTGGCGGGCCATGGCTGCCGATTCGCGCATCAGGTCCCGAGACACCGAGAAGGGCGAGCAGGGAGCGACGACTACGCGCAGCATCGCGTGGCGGCTGTCGTCGTGCCATGTCTCGATCAGGCGCTGGGTATCCTTCAGAATCGCCGTTTCATCCTCGACCAGGATGTCAGGAGGCAGGCCACCCTTCGATTCGCCTACGCTCATGGAGCCGCGCGCGGCATGGAAGCGCATGCCGATCTGCTGAGCCGCCTCGATGCTGTCTTCCAGACGGCATCCGTTGGGATACAGGTAGAGGTGGTCGCTGGTGGTCGTGCAGCCGGACAGCAGCAGTTCCGACATCGCCGTCAGCGTCGCGGCGCGCAGCATGTCCGGCGTGAGCCGCGTCCAGATGGGATAGAGGTTCTGCAGCCAGTTGAACAACTCGGCATTCTGCGCCGCCGGGACCGCACGGGTCAGGCTCTGGAACATGTGGTGGTGCGTGTTGACCAGGCCGGGAAGCACAACGTGGTGTCGCGCGTCGATCACTTCGTCCGCATCCTGGGGCAGGTCCGCGGTCACGCCGACCTGTTCGATCACGTTGCCTCGCACGAACACGGCACCGTCTTCGATTTCACGGCGCTCATTGTCCATCGTGACGAGGACGTGCGCGTTGCGGATGAGGAGGGTCTTGCTCATGGCGTCATTGTCCGGCAGGCGTGAAATGCCGCAGGAAGTCCAGGAAGATCTGTACCGAGATTTCCGCATCGTCGGCAGTCATCGTCTCCAGCGGATTGTGGCTGATCCCGCCGTTGCCGCAGCGCGTGAACAGCATCGCGACATCGGTAATCGCCGCGATCGCCATCGCGTCATGGCCGGCACCCGAGGTCAGCTTGAAGGGAGCGACGCCGGCGCGCGCGGTGGAGGCGACGAGCTGGTCCATCAGCCGTGGCGCGCAGGGCACGGCCGGGGCGCTGACCAGCAGGTCGATCCTGAACTCGATGTTGCGGCGGGCGCAGATGGATTCGATTTCGCTCAGGATGTCCTCGCGCGCCGCATCGCGCGTCACATCGTCCGACGCACGGATGTCGAGCGACAGGCGGCAGCCGCCGGGCACGACATTGACCGAACCGTTCGGGACCTGCAACTGCCCGACGGTGCCGACCAGCGACGGCGCATGCGCGCATCGTTTTTCAACGAACAGGATGATTTCGGCGGCAGCGGCTGCGGCGTCCTTGCGCATATGCATCGGGGTGGTACCGGCATGGCTGGCGACGCCGGTCAGTTCCACGAGGTAGCGGCAGCTACCGGCGATGGAGGTGACGATGCCAGCGGGCAGGCCGCGCTCTAGCAGCACCGGGCCCTGCTCGATGTGTACCTCGACGAAGCCGAGCAGGTCTTCGCGCCGGCGCGCGATGTGGGGAATCTCGTCCGGATTGTGGCCGGCATCCAGCAGCGCCGCGCGCATCGAGACGCCGTCGGCGTCGAGCTTGTCCAGCAGCTTCATGTCGAAGCGGCCGGTGATCGCGTTGCTGCCGAGGAAGGTGCTCTTGAAGCGCACGCCTTCCTCCTCCGAAAAACCGACGATCTCGAGATGGAAGGGCAGCCTTTCGCCACGCTCGTGCAGGTGCTTCACCACAGCGATCGGCAGCAGGATGCCTTCGCGGCCGTCGTACTTGCCGCCGTTGCACACGGTGTCATAGTGCGAACCCGTCATGAGCGTCTTGGCGTTCGGGTTGTCGGAGAGGTAGCGGCCGACTACGTTACCCACCGCGTCGATGTGCACCTCCATGCCTGCCTCGCGCATCCACGTGGCAAGCTGCACCGCGGTCTTGCGGTGCGCCATGGTCATGTACGCGCAGGTCAGGCCGGTGTCATCGTCGCTCCAGGCGCCGATGATTTCCGCCCATTCCATGATGATGTTGCCGAGCGCCGGCGTGTGGCCGAACAGGTCGTTCAGCCGCAGCTCGGCGATGCGGTGGATCTGGCGCAGGTCCTCGGCCAGCTCGTCAGTGCGGCAGTTCTTCAGGCGGCGGGTGAAGGTGGCGATAATCTGCTGGCGGTTGAAGCCCTTGCCATCCGGTCCTTTGACCGCGAGGATGAAGGGGAAGCCGAACTTCGCGTTGTAATCCGCATTCAGTTTCTGCAGCGTGGCGAATTCCTCCGGACTGCAATTGTTGAGCCCGGCCTTGGCCTGTTCGCCGGTCGATTCCTTGGTGAGCTGGCCGGCAATGGCGGCCTTGCCCGCCAGTTCGGGGTGGGCACGAATCAGGCCGAGCTGTTCTTCCTCATGGGCGCCGTCGACGACGGCCTGCAAGGCCTGCTTGAGCGACGTGAGGTTCGCGAAAGGGCGCTGTGCGGCTGCACGCTCCGGGATCCACGGGGAATGTTCGTAGATGCCGGACAGGATGCGGACGAATTCGGCAGCGTCGCAGGCATTCAGGTGCTGCAGGGTCGTAGTCATGTGCGAGTCGTATCGGTAAAGGGATGCACCGCGTGCCAGTGGTTCGCGATGTCGATGCGGCGTGTGATCCACACCTTGTCGCGCGACTGGATGTAATCGAGGAAGCGGGCCAGCGCGGCGGCGCGGCCGGGGCGGCCGACCAGGCGGCAGTGCAGGCCGATCGACATCATCTTGGGACGGTCCAGGCCTGCGGGATCGCCTTCCGCGTACAGCACGTCGAACGCGTCCTTCAAGTAATCGAAGAACTGCGTGCCGGAGTTGAAACCCTGCATCGCGGCGAAGCGCATGTCGTTGGCGTCGAGCGTGTAGGGGACGACGAGGTGCGGCTTGCTCTCGCCGCCCGTGACGGTGACCTGTTCCCAGAAGGGCAGGTCGTCACCGTAGTAGTCGGCATCGTAGGCGAAGCCGCCGTGCTCCACCACCAGCTTGCGGGTGTTGGGCGAATCGCGCCCGGTGTACCAGCCGAGGGGCGCCTCGCCGGTCATCTCGCGGATGATTTGCACGGCTTCCTGCATGTGGGCGCGCTCCGTCGCTTCATCCATGTGCTGGTAGCTGATCCAGCGTAGTCCGTGGCAGGCGATCTCGTGGCCGCGCTCCCGAAAAGCCGCGACGGCTTCCGGGTGGCGCTTCAGTGCCATCGACACGCCGAAGATGGTCAGCGGCAGCTTGCGCTCCTCGAACATGCGCAGCAGGCGCCAGAGACCGGCGCGCGAGCCGTACTCGTAAATCGATTCCATGCTCATGTGGCGCATCTCGAAGGCCTGTGCGCCGATGATCTCGGACAGGAAGGTCTCGGACGCCTTGTCGCCGTGCAGGACGCAGTTTTCGCCGCCTTCCTCGTAGTTGAGGACGAACTGGACGGCGATGCGGGCGCCGTTGGGCCATTTGGCGTGGGGCGGGTTGCGGCCGTAGCCGACGAGGTCGCGAGGGTAGTTTTTGTAGGAATCAGTCACGCTTCACCCAGGGTGGTAGGTCGGGGTTGATGATGCTCGATAGTAAATCGGCGCCGCTCCGACGTTATATGGCACCGCTGATAAGCGGCTTCACCATACCGATATACGTTTGCACCGATTATGGGCGCTGTTTTGCGCCCCGGGTAGGGTAAGCATCAAATGTGCCGCAAGGCAAGGGGACGGTTTTCGCCTTGTGTGCCCCGGGAAGAGGTTATTTTGACAACAGGGATTTCGCGGTCGACGAGATCAGTTCGCGCAGCCACTTGTGCTCGGGCGCGTGGTGCACCCGCTCGTGCCACAGCTGGTAGAACTGCATCGCCGGAAACTTGACGGGTACCGTGAAGATCTTCAGCGGCAGGTTCTTTTCGTAGAAGCGCATGTACTGCCGTCCCGTCGTCAGCACCAGGTCGCTGCGGGTCAGCATGTAGGGGATCAGGCCGAAATAGGCGGACTCGACCACGACATTGCGGTGCAGGTTCTGCTTGGCCAGGAAGGATTCGATCACGCCCGAATACCCTGGCAGCATCTGGGACGGCGCGACGTGAGGAAGCGACAGGTAGTCCTCCACCGTCATCTCGTCGGGCCCGGTTCGGAGCGCATACGCGCAGTCGGCGCGCATGATGCAGGCGATGTCGTCCTCGAACAGTTTCGACATGTGCAGGTGTTCCGGCGGCTCGTCCCAGTTGGCGATCACCACATCCAGTTCGCCGTCGGACAGCAGTCTCAGGTAGTCGCTGTCGGCGCCCATGCCATGGATCACGACGCGGCTCTTCGGCGATTCGCGCCGCACGCTTGCCACGATGTTGGGCAGGAACTGGCTGTCGAGGTAATCAGGCGCGGCGATATGAAAAGTGCGTGCCTCATGCTGGGGCGCGAAGGCAGTCTTGTGCGCAAACAGCTTTTCGGTCTCATCGAGGATTTGCTTGGCGGGCTTGAGCAGGCTCTCGCCGTGCTGGGTCGGCACCATGCCGCGGGCGCCCCGCACCAGCAGCGGATCGCCCGTCAGTTCGCGCAGCTTGCGCAGCGAGGCGGAAATCGAGGGCTGGGGCTGGTTGAGCTTGAGCGCAACCCGGGAAACGTTTTTCTCGGACAACAGCAAGTAGAGGATACGTATAAGATGGATATCCAGGTGATCCGGCAGGCCCGACATTACATCCCCTCTATATAGTTCTAGGTATGTAAAATATAATGGACACCCGATGTTTCGGGGTAGAAAAAAGTCTATCTTGTTACGGCAGTGCGTCACATTGTCCTTCGCGAATGCCCGGTATATCGGAATTCGCATTGGCAAGTTCACATCGGTCGCAGCGGAGCTCTAAAAGGTTCGCGACCACCCCCTGGGAGAAATCCCCCTCGTCTGAAGCGCCCGCGGAGGCAGACGAGCTTCTATCTATGAGGAATACATGGAAGCTTTGTTGCTCAATTACGGCGCTGAATGGCTCAACCTGCTGGTTCGCTGGCTCCACCTGATCACCGGCATCGCCTGGATAGGCGCGTCCTTCTACTTCGTCTGGCTCGACAATTCGATCAGGCCGCCCAAGCCGGGCTCGGACCTGGAGAAGGCCGGCGTGTCCGGCGAGCTGTGGGCGGTGCACGGCGGCGGTTTCTACAATCCGCAGAAATACCTTGTGGCGCCGAAGCAGCTGCCGGAAGAGCTGCACTGGTTCAAGTGGGAAGCCTACAGCACCTGGCTGTCCGGCTTTGCGCTGCTGTTCATCGTTTATTACTTCAACGCGTCGGCGATGATGGTGGACAAATCGGTCGCCGACATCACCGGCACCCAGGCCGTACTGATCGGCCTCGGCACCCTGGTCGCGGGCTGGATCGTGTACGACCTGCTCTGCAAGTCGCCGCTCGGGCAGCGCGACGGCCTGCTCGGGATCGTGATGTTCGTGCTGATCGTCGCCGCGGCGTGGGGGCTGTCGAAATTCCTCGGCGGGCGCGCGGCCTACATCCATGTGGGTGCGATGATCGGAACGGTGATGGTTGGCAACGTGCTCATGCAGATCATCCCCGGCCAGCGCAAGCTCGTCGATGCCATGAAGGGTGGAAAGTCGCCCGACCCGATCTACGGCAAGCGCGCCAAGCAGCGCTCCGTACACAACAACTACTTCACGCTGCCGGTGCTGTTCATCATGATCAGCAACCACTACGCGATGACCTACAACCATCCGCATAACTGGCTGGTCCTGGCCGGGATCATGGCTGCAGGCGTACTGATCCGCCACTTCTTCAATTTGAAGCACAAGGGGCAGATTGCCTGGGGCTATCCGGCAGCGGGCGTTGCGCTGCTGGCAGTGGTTGCCTTCGCGATTGCACCGAAACCTGCCGCGAAGCCTGCGGCCGGCGCGCCAGCCGTCGACACGGCGAAGATCATGCCGGTCATCGAGCAGCGCTGCGCGACCTGCCACTCCGACAAGCCGACGCAGAACGGCTTTGCCACCGCGCCTGCCGGGGTGATGCTGCATACGCCTGATCTGGTGCGGCAGAATGCGGCGCGTGTATATCAGCAGACGGTGCAGTTGAAGTCCATGCCTATCGGGAACCTGACCAATATGACGGACGAAGAACGTGCGCTGGTAGCGCAGTGGTATGAGGCAGGGGCGAAGTAAGCATTCATAGCTCCCCTCTTCCGTCTGCGGGAGAGGGGAGTATCCAGAATACAGAGAGACCTAACATCATGACAACCACCATCAACATCGACGGCTTCACCCTCACGGCGGAACAGGTCATCGCCATCGCGCGCAACCCCGAAGTCAAGGTCGGCCTGGCCCAATCCTCGCGCGACGCGCTCAAGCAGAGCCGCGACTACATCGAATCCACATGGATGCACGATGAAGCACCGATGATGTACAGCTTCAACACCGGCGTGGGCTTGTTGAAGGACACACGCATCAGGGTCGAGCACATCGAGTTGTTCCAGACCCAGCTGATCCGCGCGCATGCGGCCGGCATGGGCGAGCCTTTCTCGGAAGAGGTGAGCCGCGCCACCATGCTGCTGCGCGCGAATGCCTTCGCCAGCAACTACTCCGCACCGCGTGTCGAGGTGGTCGACCGGCTGCTCGCCTTCATCAATGCCGGCATCCATCCGATCATGCCGCAAAAGGGCTCGGTCGGTGCTTCCGGCGACCTCGCGCCGCTCTCGTATCTCGCGGCCGCAGTCGCAGGATTTGACGAGGCGGAAGTGATGTACCAGGGCAAGCGCATGAGCGCGCCCGAAGCCATCCTGAAGTCCGGTGTCGGCCCGGTGAAATTCGACCTCAAGGCCAAGGATGCATCCGCCTTGATCAACGGCTGCACGGTGTCGCTCGCCGTTGCGGTGCTGGCCGCACACGATGCCCGTAACCTGCTGTCGGATGCCTGCCTCTCGCTCGGCCTCACACTGGAAGCAATGCGTGCCGAGATGTCGGCGTTCGACGAGCGCATCCACCAGGCGCGACCTCATGCGGGACAGGTCAAGACGGCAGCCATCGTTCGCAATCTGCTCAGGGGTTCGACACGCACGACACACGAGGCACGCGCCGTGCAGTTTCCGGAAGAGCTGCGCCGTACCGACATTCCCTATACGCCGCGCATCCAGGACGTGTATTCGTTGCGCTGCGCGCCGCAGGTGTACGGTCCGGTGTTCGATGCGCTTGACTACATCGACACTATCGTCGACCGCGAAATCAACTCCGCGACCGACAATCCGCTGATCTTCTCGAAGGACAGCGGCGGCTTCGAAATCATTTCGGGCGGCAACTTCCACGGCCAGTACCTGGCGCAGGCAATGGACCTGCTCGCCATGGCCGTCACCGATCTCGGCAGCATCTGCGAGCGCCGCGTCAACCGCCTGATCGACCCCACATTGTCATGGGGCTTGCCGCGTAACCTGATGAGCGGTATCCGCGGCGTCAACACGGGTTATCCGGTGGTCCAGTGTTCGATGAGCTCGCTGGTGATGGAAAACCGCACCCTCTGCATGCCAGGCAGCGTCGACAGCATCCCGGCCAAGGGCAATAGCGAAGACCATATCTCGAATTCAACCTGGTGCGCGCGCAAGGCAGCGACTGTGGTGGCAAATACGCAATACATCATCGGCGTGGAAATGCTGCTTGCCGCCCAGGCGCTGACGATGACCGAATCGCTGCTTCCTGGCTTCGTGCTGGGGCAGGGTACGCAGGCCGCCTATGACGAAGTGCGCCGCCAGATTCCTGCTTGTCTTGATGGGGACCGCTGGTTCCACAAGGACATCGAGGTCGCCCAATCGTTTGTCACCACCGGTTCGGTGCGCGCGGCAGTCGAGAAAAAGATTGGCCGCTTCGTCTGAAAAAGCTGCAAGCAAGACTCCCGAGGAGTGCGACTGGGGCAGGGGGGGGCGGCGGGGCACTCGATGGCCCCGCCGCCGATTCACACGGATTTCATCCTTGCGTCCGACGTGCGTTATATGAGCATGACGCCGATGTCGAATCGGGCATGGAAGCCGCCGGCAGGCGCCTCCGCGATTTCTGCCATCAGGAGCCGTCCGCCGCGGCGGAACAAGCCATCGCTTTCGTTTCTCGGCACCTGCCGCCCTGGCCGTGCGTACGGGGCGGATGCAAGCACGCGTTCATTGACGCTGTCCGGGAAGTACAGCTGCGACGTGAACTCCGCTTCCCGACCGGACCGCGCCTTCGTCCTCACCTTGAAGTGCACATGTACCGCCCTGCCGGGATACGAACCGGGATAGATGGTCGTAAAGCGGGTCGTGCCGCCGGCATCGGTCACCTGGTAGCCGCGCAGGAATTTCTTGCCTCGCGTATCGAAGCTTGCATCCATTGCATCGGAGTAGGCGCCCGCCGCGTCGCAATGCCAGACATCGACAAAGGCGCCGGGCAGGGGCGCGCACTTGCCGCCTTCGACGGCGTGGACACGGAAGGTCAGCGCGAGCGGAATGCCGCCCTTGACCGAACCATCCGTCGGATCGCTGCGGATGTCCGCGCGGTTGAGCATGAAGTCGGAGAAATAGGGCCCTTCCGTCTGTTCCGGAGTCACCACGCACGCCGGCGCGCTTGTCGCGCTCTGCGCCGGCCCGGCAATCAGGGTGGCGCCAAGCATCAGCAAGGCCTCGCGCCGGCTGATACCGGCTTCCGGTTTTGGTGCACGTTCAACCATGGCCAATGTCCTTTCTGCGAATAGACGCGGCAGTTCTGATCCTCAGTGTACATCGTGCCTGCAGAACGGGTTGACGCCTCAGGTTGGTATCCAATAGGCACGTCATGCCGGCTTGCTGAATTACACAGGGCAGGAATCTTTGCGGCACGGTCGAGTCGAACCGGAAAGTCTGAAGGCAGGCCGTCTTGAATTCTTCCCTTGATGCAACCGACGGCACATCCGCTTCCCCGCCTGTGCCTTCCGCGTCCCATCGCTCTGTACGGACATTCCTGAGCTGGCTGGTTCTTGCCTGCCTGTTGCCGGGCGTCTTGGGTGCCGTTGCCCTGTTCGTCTATGAATACCGCGTCGCACGCGACCAGCAGCAGAAGGATACGATCCAGACCGCCCGTGCCCTCGTGCAGGCGGTGGACAACCACCTGTTGCGCGTGCAGGCGATCGCCCAGGCGCTTTCCCGTTCGGATGCGCTTCTGGCCGGCGATTTTTCCCGCTTCCATCAGGTGGCACGCGAAACACTCGCGCTCTCCGGCCTGAGCACCAGCGTTGTGCTGCGGGACGAATACGGCAGGCAACTCATCAACACGGCAGTCGACTACCACTTGGCGGTCCCGGCCGGGCCGGCGCCGGAGCAGGTTCGCGAGGTCTTCTTTTCCGGCAAGCCGACCATCTCGGACGTGTTCATCGATCCTGTCCTCAAGCGCACCCTCATCAGCGTCGACGTTCCGGTCGTACTTAATGAAGAGGTTGTCTACGCGCTCGGGATCGGTATCCTGCCGTCGCATTTCGATACATTGCTGAAAGCGCAAAACCTGCCGCCCAGCTGGGTGGCAGGCGTGTTCGACAGCGTGGGAACGATTGCCGGCCGCTCCCATGCTTCCGAGCAGTACGTCGGACGCAAGGCCAACCCCCGGCTGCTGCGTGCGATGAGTGAACTCGCGGAGGGTTCGGTCGATGTGACAACGCATGAGAAGCTGGCCGTACGGTCATTCTTCAGCCGCTCCCCGGTAACGAACTGGAGGGTGTCGATCGGCATCCCGCGCGACCTGATCCAGGCAGAACTGGCACGAACATTGTCGACGTTTGCGCTTGGTGTGGCCGTCCTGTTCGGCATCGGCCTGGCCATGGCGCGCATCATGGGCGGGCGCATCGCGCGCTCGGTGCAGGCATTGACGGCGCCTGCGGCCGCACTGGGGGAAGGCGTGGCAATACCAGTGCCCGATGTGCATCTCAAGGAGGCATCGGAAGTCGCGACCGCCATCGGCCGCGCTGCCCGGTTGTTGCAGAATCGTGCCGATGAACTCGCCGAAGCTCATCGCCTCGCACGGTTCGGCACCTGGCATTGGGATCTGGTTACCGGGGAGGTCAGCATTTCGGATTCCCTGCGCGAGGTCTACGGGCGGGATGTTCCCGACTTTCAGGAGATGCGCGGCACGGTGCTGCCTGAAGAGTCATGGCAACTCATCCATGCCGCCCTGGAGGAGGTGATGCGAAACGGCAAGGGGTACGACCTCGAGATACAGGTCGTCCACGCCAGCGGCGCGCTCATCTGGGTCAACGCCAAGGGTGAGGCCGTCCTGAACGCGAATGGCGAGGTCGTCGCGCTGCGCGGCATGGTGCAGGACATTACCGAGCGCAAAAGGGCGGCCGACCTGCTCCGCGAGTCCGAGGAAAAGCTCCGCGACGCGGCGCTGCACGATTCCCTGACGGGATTGCCGAACCGCGCGCTCGTGATGGACTTTTGCGAACGCATGCTTGCCGCATCAAAACGCGGACACGGCCAGGGTGCACTGCTGTTCATCGACCTCGACCGCTTCAAACCCATCAATGACCTGTACGGGCACGAGACCGGCGATCGTGTGCTGCAGGAAGTCGGCAGGCGGCTGTCCGATTGCACGCGGAACGAGGACTTGGTCGGGCGCCTCGGGGGCGATGAATTCGTGATTGTCCTGACGCATCTCGACGCCAGCCGGCATCGGGCGGGTGCGGTTGCGCGCCACGTGGTCGACAGCATCAGCCGGCCGTTCCTGGTCGACACGCTGGCGCTGTCGATTTCGCCTTCCATCGGCATCAGCTATTTCCCGGAACATGCCGCCGATGTCAACGCGCTGATCCACACCGCCGACCTTGCGATGTACCAGGCAAAACAGATCGGCCGGGCGAACTACCAGTTCTACACCCGCGAGCTCGACCAGCGTGCCGAGGAAGCACTGCAACTGGAGCTGCGCCTCAGGCGGGCCATCCAGCACAACGGGTTGCGACTCGTCTACCAGCCGGTGATCGACATCCGGACCGGACGTCTGGTCGGCGCCGAAGCACTGGTCCGCCTGGCCGACAAGGACGGCGAGGATGTCGGGCCGGACCGATTCATCCCGATTGCCGAGTCCGCCGGGTTGATCGGGGAACTCGGCGAGTGGGTGGCTGCCGAAGCGTGCCGCCAGCATGCCGCGTGGCGGCGCGAGGGGCTGAAGATCACTATTGCCATCAATGTTTCGCCGCTGCAGTTCAGGCAACGCGCATTCGCCGAAAAACTGGGCGGGATCATTACCGAAACGGGGATGGATCCGACCTGTCTTGAAATTGAAGTGACGGAGAGCGCGGTCATGGACAACGTCGACGACGCGGTGGAAATTCTCTCTCGCATCAAGTCGCTCGGAGTGAAGGTGGCGCTCGACGATTTCGGCACCGGTTACTCGAGCCTGAGCAGCCTGACCAGCCTGCCCCTCGACAAGCTCAAGGTGGACCAGTCCTTTGTACGGCGCATCGGGGGCGACCAGGCGAGCCGTACGGTGATCGAAGCCATCATCGGCCTTGGCCGCAGCTTGCGGCTGGATGTGCACGGAGAAGGTATCGAGTCGGAAGACACCTTGCTTTACCTGGAAGAGCATGGCTGTAACCAGGCACAAGGTTACTGGTTCAGCCGGCCTCTGCCGCCGGCCGAGTTGGCGCACTGGTACCACAAGCATTGGGGCGCCACGGCGGATGACGGCGGTTGGGAGCGTGTCCGGCGTATCTGGGCACCTCGGGGATAGCACAGCCCCGAATAGGAAAGGGAAACGAACGCGCCCCCGCGCCAATGCCGCTGCTACCGGCGTTGCCGCGATGCTGCCAGGCCGCGCAGGACGAGGGCCGCACCGAAGGAGGCATAGACCAGGAACAGTGACGGCGTCGACAGCCGCTTCTCGAATCCGGGTTGCAGTCGATGCGGCGTCATCTTGTAATCAACAAAGCATGCCAGTCCCGCCACTGCGGCACCGCCGACGATGGCGGGCAGGACCTCGCCGCGTTCGGCTTTCTCGCCGAACCATTTCTCGTAAAGCACCGCCCACAGGGTTGCGGATGCATGGTGGATCGCATAGCCAAGCGCGGTATAGCGCATGCTCGGTCCGTTTTGCCGCGTGGCACGTTCACCCCAGAACCAATGGCTGATGGCATTGTTCGGTGCGTAGGGGTCGCCGTTTTCCTTCTGCCCGCGGGCGCTCAGTACGGCAGTGGACAGGGCGCTTGAAACGCCGCCGGATATGGCGCCGTCGCGCAGGGCTTGCGGCCAGCTCTTCATGCTGCCTCCATGCAAGTTGTCGGGGAATGAACTCGCCGTCTTGATAACGGGTCGTAACGTTGTCATTTTGTGATGTCGAATCGGGCGGGCGGTTCCCTGGTTCGTGTCACCCTCTCACCAAGGAAACAACGTGGTCGTGCTGCTGACGGGGGCAAGCGGGTTCATCGGAAGTCATCTGGTCGACGCCTTGCTGGCGGCTGGCCATGAGGTCGTGTCCGTGTCCCGCAAGGCGGCCGGCGACGCGCGCGTGCGTCACGTGCCCGGCGATTTCACCAAGGATGTCGATCCCGCCGTATGGCAGCCGCGGCTGGTCGGCGTCGATGTCGTGATCAATGCTGTCGGCATCATTCGCGAGCGTGGCGCACAGACCTTCGAGCTGATTCATGAACGTGCTCCGTGCGCGCTGTTCTCCGCCTGCGCACAGGCCGGCGTGAAGATGGTCTTGCAGGTTTCCGCGCTGGGTGCGGATAGTGCGGCAAGCAGTCGCTACCACCTGAGCAAGAAGCGTGCGGACGATTTCCTCGCGCAGCTTCCGGTGCATTCCGTGATCGTCCAACCTTCGCTGGTTTTCGGCCCGGGCGGTACCAGCGCCCGACTCTTCACGACGCTTGCCAGCCTGCCCCTCACCGGTTTGCCCGGCGGCGGCCAGCGTGTCCAGCCGGTGTACATCGACGATCTCGTTGCCGCCATGGTGGCCATCCTCGAAAGCCCGCCGCCGCGTGGCACCCGGGTGGCACTGGTCGGGCCGAAGGCGATGACTTTCCGCTGCTTCCTGTCGGTGCTGCGCCGTGCAATGGGAATGGGAAAGGGACTTTACTTTCCGGTGCCTATGCCGCTGATGCGCGTTGCCGCGACGATCGCCCAAACCTTGCCGGGCAGTATTCTCGACAGGGAGACGCTCGACATGCTGGAGCGCGGCAACACCGCCGACGCCGGCGCGATAACGCACCTCCTTGGCCATCCTCCGCGCGACGTCATGCAATTCATTCCGTCCGGGAAGCGGCACTACCTGCGGCAGTCGGCGCAACTCAACTGGCTGCTGCCGATGCTGCGTGTGTCGATCGCACTGGTCTGGATCGTCACCGGCATCGTATCGTTCGGCCTGTACCCGGTCGAGGAAAGTTATGTGCTGCTGGCGCGTGTCGGCATCACGGGTTGGCTTGCGCCCTTGATGCTGTACGGTGCCGCCATGATGGATTTCGTGTTCGGCGTCGCCACACTGTTGATGAAGCGGCGGCGCCTGCTGTGGCTTGCGCAGATCGCGGTGATCCTGTTCTACACGGCCATCATCAGCTGGCGTCTCCCGGAATTCTGGCTGCATCCCTACGGACCGCTGCTGAAGAACCTGCCGATGCTGGCGGCGATCTGGCTGCTGCTGGAAATGGAGAAACGCTGATGGACTACGTGACCGTGAAGTGGCTGCACATCCTGTCGTCGACTTTCCTGTTCGGCACGGGCATCGGCTCGGCCTTCTACCTGCTGTTCGCCTCGATCAGCCGCGATGTGCGGGCGATCGCCGTGGTGACGCGCACCGTGGTGCTGGCGGACTGGCTGTTCACCACCACCACCGCAGTACTGCAGCCGCTGACCGGCTTTTACCTGATCCACCTTGCCGGCTTCCCCGTCCACAGTACCTGGATACGCTGGTCGATCATCCTGTACGTGCTGGCACTGGCCTGCTGGCTGCCCGTGGTCTGGATCCAGATCCGCATGCGCGCCATCGCGCGCAAAGCCGTCGAGCAGAATGTCCCGATGCCTATTGCCTACTGGCGTTTTTTCTGGACCTGGGTGGCGCTGGGCGTGCCGGCCTTCTTTGCTTTCGTGATGGTGTTCTACCTGATGGTCGCCAAACCATCCTAGGTGCGCGTTCCTCGGACCACCGCCACGCCGCTCGCTACGCCTGTCAACATACCCTGGACTCTTGCAAAATGGCAACCTAGAATGACCCAATGAACTTTTACACGATACGCACCGACATCTGGCTGATGCACCTCCCGGATGACTGGGAGGAGCGCAAGACAGCCGACGGCAAGTCGCTGTACTTCGAGTGCAAGGACGGCACCAAGGGCATGTATATCGCCACGTGGAGCCTGGCCGCCGACGATCGGCGCACGGCGGAGGAGGTGGCCGGGTCGTTCAAGGCGGCCGACCTGCGCGCGCTCGACGCCATGAACGGCTATGCCTGGCAGATCGTCAACCAGGTAAACCGCGCGCATGGTCCTGCATGCGTCGCGATCACCGACTGCCTGGCGGCGGAAAAGAGCTATCGCGCCGTCGGCAAGATCCTCGCCGCGCCGCCCATCGTGGTGAAGGCATCCTTCCATGACTATGCCTGCACCGATTACCGGGCGTCGCACGATTACTTCGTGCCGGTCATCGACTCCCTCCGATTCTTCGCCGCCGAGGATGATGCGGCACCGACCGGGTCCCCCGAATAAACGTACCGTTGGCAATGCAGGAACGGACTGTTGCAGCGCGCGACACCGTCCTCGCCTTGCATGATGCTGTTGCTGCAAGCGAGGAAAGGTGCAGCGCACGCGTTGAAGCGCGACGATTGCGACGTGCGCGGCCCATGGTCGGAAACAGAGATCACGCGGCCCTTGGCGCGGGAATGGTGCTGGCGAGACTTTATGCCGGCGAGGCTTTCGGTAGTTGCGTCGAACATGGTTTCCTCGAACGTGATGTGAATGGACAGCCGGAGTATTGCAGTACGGACAGCGACAGTCATACCCGAAAGAACCGGTTTCTGCGGTCGATCAACTCGGTGTAGTGGCCGGCGTTGACCGACTACAGTCCTCGTCCGACAAGCCCGTCGGAAAATGCCATTCATCCCCCCGAAAACGTCCAATCGGACTAATCCACCCCGCTTGGTTCGGTACGCTCTGCACGCGCATCCGCGTGACGACATCGCGGACCGGTGTGCATCGCCATGCCCCAGGCCGTTGCCCACCGGAGGGCTACTTCCCATTCTGACGATGAAAGCGACACGTCGGCCATGCGTTTAACTGCGGCCGCCATGCGACGGCCGGCATACTCCGTCCTTCTCTTGGGCGGTCGTTCGGACGTGTCGGCCCTGGAACAGGACGAGGCCGTGCCGGCGCCTTCCAGTGGCTTAGCAGACATACTGGCTCGCCTCGAATTCAAGTGCCAGCGCAAGGACGGCAGCCGCCGCCGGCACCGACGTCGCGTACATCTCGAACAGGCGATCCCGATTCTGCTCCATGAACGCGGCAACCAGGTGGGTGGGTTCATGAAAATCCTGCTCCAGGCAGGATCGGATGACGAAGCAATACCTCGAAAAGCCGGCAGCATCGACGTTCATCGCGATGTGGGTTTGATTGTTCATGACGGGCTATCCCGCAAATAAAATGGCAAGACGTGAAATATAGTCCTGCACAGCGGAATCGCATATCGGCGAACATCCCCGCAGTACGTCGGCGTTACCCTACAGACGAAGACTGACATCCGTACTGGCGCCCCAGCTGATCCCTGTTCCACCACAGCGCTCCCTGCAAATCGTCGTGAAACGCGCCAGGCAAACACGCGCGGCGAGCGTCCATATAGGAGAAAAACCGACGTGGACGATATGAAGCGTTCGTCCGGGACGCCGTGTTTTCATTCACCTGGACATGCTGGGCCGGTCCCCGATCTCTTCCGTGCCTAAGAACTGTCCTATGAAATGCTGGACTTTCCCTAGCATGACAATCAGGGAGCGCTGATAGGAAAACTCCGTGCCTTCGCCGATGATTGGTGCCCTGCACAAACAGAAGTTCAACTCACAACAACGAGAAGGAATAAGAACATGACGAGACTCGCACTGATCACCGGCGGCATGGGCGGATTGGGAGAAGCCATTTGCATGAAGATGGCCGCACTGGGCTACAAGGTCGTGACGACCTATTCACCCGGTAACGTCAAGGCGCAGACCTGGCTGGCATCGATGGAGGCGCAAGGCTATAACTTCCGTGCCTATCCCTGCGACGTCAGCGATTACGACTCGGCGCGCGAATGCGTCGGCCTGATCCAGAAGGAGCTGGGGCCGATCGACGTCCTGGTCAACAACGCGGGCATCACACGCGACATGACCTTCAGGAAGATGGAAAAGGTGGACTGGGATGCGGTCATGAAGACCAACCTGGATTCCGTCTTCAACATGACCAAGCCGGTCTGCGACGGCATGACCGATCGCGGCTGGGGGCGTGTCATCAACATCTCGTCGGTGAATGGACAGAAGGGTGCGTTCGGGCAGACCAACTACTCCGCTGCCAAGGCAGGCATGCACGGCTTCACCAAGGCGCTGGCGCTGGAAGTTGCGCGCAAGGGGGTGACGGTCAATACCATCTCGCCGGGTTATATCGGCACCAAGATGGTCATGGCGATTCCGACTGAAGTGCTTGAAAGCAAGATCATCCCGCAGATTCCTATGGGGAGGTTGGGCAAGCCTGAGGAGGTTGCGGGGGTGGTTGCTTATCTGGCTTCGGATGAGGCGGCGTTTTTGACTGGCGCCAATATCGCTATCAATGGCGGGCAGCACATGTCCTGATGCGGTAGTTTCGAGGCTGGTGGCGTCTGTCTCTTCGGTGGCCCGATGCCTTGGGCTCTCCGTTGTGACTTGCCGGGACTGGCCCCGGCAAGCATCCACGAAGAGCCCAAGGCATCGGGTCGCCGAAGAGAAAACCAAACCCCAAAAAGAAAAACCCGGCGATCCGCCGGGTTTCAAGTTCAATCGACATCAATCGATCAATTTCACAGGACTGGCTTATGACCAGCCCCGCGGTCAGCCAGGGACTGTCGCCCCCGCCTGAAACACATCAGAAGCGATGGCGGATACCAACGCCGAAGCTGTTGCCGCTGTTCTGGTTCGTGATGCGATCGTTCATGTAAACCGCATACAGGTCGGTACGCTTGGACAGATCGTAGTCATAGCCGACTGCCGTCGTGGTGCGCTTCTGGTCGGCGCCGATGACCACGCCTTCACGCTTGGTCTGTGCCCAGGACGCGAGGATCTTGCCCGCGCCCATCGGCACGGTCGCGCCCAGAGACAGGGTCTTGTCGTCGAGGTCGACGTTGTGCGAGGTCTGGCCGTAGGTGGCGAACAGCTTCGCCGCCTTCAGGTCATACGTGCCGCCCAGCATCCATGCCTTCTGGCGGGACGCGCCGAAGCCGACGGAAGAGCCAGGGGTATGCAGCGGGTTGTTCACTTCCACCGTGTGGTAGAACGCGGTCAGCGCGAGCGGGCCGTTGAAGTACAGGGCGTTGGCCCCGATGTTGTTCACGCCGTTGTTGCCTGCTTGCTCGCCGAGCTGGTAGTGCAGGTTTGCCTTCAGGCCGCCGAAGTCCGGCGTCGTGTAGCGAATCGAGTTGCTCCAGCCCGTGTCGCCGGCAACGGAGTTGGACCAGCCCGACGCATTGAACAGCGGCACGTCTGCGTGCAGGATCAACGGTGCGAAGGTGTAGGAATCGCCGAACGGATTGAACAGGATGGTCGGCAGGAAGTGCGGTGCCAGTTCGCGGCCGAAGGAGATCGCACCGAAGCCGCCGGACAGGCCGACCGTCGCATCGCGTGACCACATGGTGTCGCCCGGGAAGCGGCCTTGCACGCCGGTGTCAGCCTGGAAAAAGCTGGTCAGCAGGAAGTTTGCCTTCAGGCCGCCGCCGAGGTCTTCGGAGCCCTTGAAACCGAACCAGGAAGTCGTCATGCCGCCGCTGTTGACGACGCGGCGTGCGCTGGCGTCGCCGGCATTACGCATGGAACCTGCGTAGGCGTCCACGAGGCCCATCACGGTCACATTGGTCTGTGCCATGGCAGGTGCTGCGGTGGCGGCGCAAAGTGCTGCTGCCAGCGCGAATTGTTTCAGTTTCAGGCTTGTTTGTTGCATGACGTCTCCTGTTGCGATGCAGTTAAAGAAGCCGGGCCTCCCCGGACGGTTTTACCCACGCAGCCGCCCATGGCTCCGGCTTCGAGTCGGCTGCCATTCTACTTATGCTTCTGACAGTTGCGAAAGGGAAATTGGAGATCTTGATCCAGGTCAAGTTTTAATTTTGTCAAACTAGCAAACCAGTGTGCTGCTTTTTTCAGCAGTTGTTTCGCCCCTGGCGTGTACCCGTTTACCTGCGCTGTACGTCGCGGCAACGGCGCGATCATCACCCAGCAGGGCCAGCGCAAACAGCAGTTCTTCCAGGCTTTCAGTGCGCGAAGTGCGGCGCGCGAGCAGCGGTGTCGCCTGTGGATCCAATACAACAAAATCCGCCTCGACACCTGTGGCGAAATTGCCAATCGTGCCTTCCAGCTGCATGCTGCGCGCGCCGCCGAGTGTGGCCATATAGAACAGGCGCAGCGCGGGCAAGTAGGTGCCACCCATGCGGGCCACCTTGTACACCTCGTTCATCGTCTGCAGCATCGAGAAGGACGTGCCGCCGCCGACATCCGTTGCAAGCGACATCGGCACCTGCGCTTCGTCGGCACGCTTGAAGTCGAACAGGCCACTGCCCAGGAAGAGGTTGGAGGTCGGGCAGATTGATGCTGCCGATTGCGTCTCGCGCATGCGCATGCGGTCGTGGTCGTCCAGCCAGATGCAGTGTGCATACATCGCGCGCGGCCGCATCATGCCGACCTTGTCGTACACGTCGAGGTAGCTGCGCGAATCGGGGAAGAGCGACTTCACCCACGCCACTTCATCGGTGTTCTCGGCCACGTGCGTCTGCAGGAAGGTGTCGGGATAGGCACGCGCCAGTTCACCGCACAGCTGCAGCTGCGCCTGGGTCGAGGTCGGCGCGAAGCGCGGGGTGATGGCATAGAGCTGGCGGCCGTGTTTGTGCCAGGTGTTGATCAGTTCTTCGCTCTGGCGCACGCCGCCTTCCGCCGTGTCGCACAGGAATTTGGGGCAATTGCGGTCCATCAGGATCTTGCCGGCGACCATGCGCAGGTTGCGCTTGTGGCTCTCGCCAAAAAAGGCGTTCACGGAAGTCGGGTGCACGGTGCAGTAGACCATCGCGGTCGTCGTGCCGCAGCGCAGGAGTTCTTCGATGAAGAAGCGCGCGACCTCATGCGCGTGCTCGGGATCATCGAACTTGCGCTCGGTGGGAAAGGTATAGGTCTCCAGCCACGGCAACAGGCCGGGCGCCGGCGACGCGATCATGTCGGTCTGCGGGTAATGGATGTGCGTGTCGATGAAGCCGGGCACGATCAGCTTGCCGCGGTAGTCGTGCACCACGGCGTCCTGCGGCAGGGTCGTGCGCAGTTGCGTGTAGTCGCCGGCTGCTTTCACGCGGCCGTCTTCCACCACCAGCAGGCCGTCTTCATGCCACACATAGGCGTTGCCGTTGAACGCGGGGTCGGCGGTGAAATGCAGGACGCTGGCGCGGTAGGCCTGGCAGCGGGGTGTTGCGGGGTTCAGGGTCATGTAATGCTTTCTTGCTTTCTGATATCCAATCAAATTCCTTTGGTCGCGTGCAAAAGGGTCGGGCCGTCGTAGGCATGGCGCGCGTTTTCTTCCTGTTCCCATACCTGCAGCAACTGCGCGCACACCGAAGCGGCAATCACCGCGGGTGCCTTGCCGCTGATACCGGCAACGCCGACGGGACAGGTCATCGTCGCCAGGTCCTCCGCACCGATACCGCGATCGCGCAGGCGATGCTCGAACTGCATGCGCTTGGTCTTCGATCCAATGAGGCCGAACCAGCCGCGGTCGGGGCGCTGCAGGATCGCTTCGCACAGGCGCTGGTCGAGCGCGTGGCTGTGGGTCATCACGAGGTAGCTGGCGCCAGGCGGGACCGCGTTGACGATCGCTTCGGGCGTATCCGTCGCTTCGATCGTTACGTTCGCCGGCACCAGCGCGGGGAAGAGGTCTTCACGTTCATCCACCCAAATCACGTGGCAGGGCAGCTCGGCCAGCGCACGTACGATGGCGGCACCGACATGGCCGGCGCCGAAGATCACCAGGTGGGAGCGCCAGGCAAGGCAGGGGTCGACCAGCCAGGGATGACCATCCGCGTCTTTCACCACGTGGCAGCCGCGCTCGAGGTCGATGCGGCCGGGCAACGGGGGGAGCGATCCTAGCAGGGTTTGACCGTCCGCGCCAAGCAGGGCCGGCGGCATCGCCGCATCGAGCGAGACGACGCGCCAGGCGTCCTGGCGGTGCTGCCAGAGTTCGTTGACGCAATCGTAATAACCGTGGGCCGCACCTTCGATGCGTTCGAAGGCCAGGTGCACGACCCCGCCGCAGCACTGCCCGAGGCTGGGGCCGAGCGCAAAGCGCGCCAGGCGCCGCTCGGAAGCGGGCAGGGCGGAGGACATGGACAGCATGTCGCGCGCCAGCTCGCAGGCGCGCATTTCGAGATGCCCGCCGCCGATGGTGTCGAACTGTGCATTGCGCGTGACCAGCATCTTCGCCCCTAGCTCGCGCGGGCCCGAGCCCTCCACCGTGGCGACGGTCACCAGCACCGCCGGTTCCTGCCGGGCGGCGACGGTGTTGATTGCAGCGAGCCAGTTCATCATGATGGGCGTCCCGTTACCGTGCGGCTGCGCGCACGGAATCGACTGCGTTGAGGATGGCTTCGCTGGTCGCCGGTGCATTCAGCGGCGGGTTCACCTTGTAGTCGCCGACACTGGCGACCGCATCGCGGATCGCGAAGAACACCGAGAAGGGCAGCAGCAGCGGCGGCTCGCCGACCGCCTTGGAGCGGTGGATGCTGTCGGAGACATTACGGTTCTTGTACAGCTTCACGCGGAAATCGCGCGGGCAGTCCGACACGCCGGGGATCTTGTAGGTGGATGGCGCATGCGTCATCAGCTTGCCGGCCTTGTTCCACCACAGTTCTTCCGTTGTCAGCCATCCCATGCCCTGGATGAAGCCGCCTTCCACCTGGCCGATGTCGATCGCCGGGTTGAGGGAATTGCCGGCGTCGTACAGTGCGTCTGCGCGCAGCAGTTTCCATTCCCCGGTCAGGGTGTCGACCACCACTTCGGACACCGCCGCGCCGTAGGCGAAGTAGAAGAAGGGATTGCCGGTCATCGTCGCAGCGTCCCAGTGCAGCCCGGGCGTGGCGTAAAAGCCGTCCGACCAGAGCTGGACGCGGGCGTTGTACGCCATGCGCACCACGTCGTGGAAAGCGTGCGGCGTGCCGTCAACGTGGATATGGTTGTCCGCGAAGCGGATGCTTGCCGGATCGGCCTTCCATGCCTGCGCGGCAAAGGCGGTCAGGCGCTCGCGGATCTGGCGGGCTGCGTCCTGCGCGGCCTTGCCGTTCAGGTCGGCGCCGGTCGATGCCGCCGTGGCGGACGTGTTCGCCACCTTGCTGGTATCGGTCGCCGACACGCGCACCTGCGACAGGTCCAGGCCGAGTTCATGCGCGACGACCTGCGCCACCTTGGTGTTGACGCCTTGTCCCATTTCCGTGCCGCCGTGGTTGACGAGCACCGAGCCGTCCACGTACACATGCACGAGCGCGCCGGCCTGGTTCAGGTGGGTGAGGTTGAAGGCGATGCCGAACTTGAGCGGCGTGAGCGCGATCCCTTTCTTCAGCACCGGGCTCGACGCGTTGAAGGCGCGGACCGCTTCGCGGCGCTGTCGGTATTCGCTGTCCGTTTCGAGTTCAGCCACCAGTTCGTGGATCACATTGTCGATCACCTTCTGGCCGAAGTGCGTGACGTTCCTGCCTTCCTCGTCGTTCCGACCGTAGAAGTTGATCTTGCGCACGTCGAGCGAATCCTTGCCCAGCGTACGGGCGATTTCATCGAGGATGTATTCGATCGCGATCGCGCCCTGCGGGCCGCCGAATCCGCGGAAGGCGGTGTTCGACTGGGTGTTGGTCTTGCCGCACAGCGCGAGGATGTCCACGTCGGACAGGTAGTAGGTATTGTCGAAGTGGCAGACGGCGCGGGTGGCGACCGGGCCGGACAGGTCGGCCGAGTAGCCCGCGCGCGACACCATCTCCACTTTCGCGGCGGTGATGCGGCCGTCGTTGTCGTAGCCGACTTCGTATTCGTAATGGAAATCGTGACGCTTGCCGGTCACCATCATGTCGTCGTCGCGGTCGGCGCGCAGCTTCACGGGACGGTTCAACTTAGCGGCCGCAATCGATGCGGCCGCTGCCCACAGTGCCGACTGCGATTCCTTGCCGCCGAAGCCGCCGCCCATCCGGCGGCACTCCACCACGACATGGTGCGAATGCAGGCCGAGCGCGTGCGCGACCACATGCTGCATCTCCGACGGATGCTGGGTCGAACAGTAGACATGCATGCCGCGGTCTTCCTTCGGCACCGCGTAGGAGATCTGGCCTTCGAGGTAAAACTGCTCCTGGCCGCCGACGTAGAGCTCGCCCTTGACGCGATGCGGCGACTGTTCGAAAGCTTTCTGGAAATCGCCGCGACGCAGGCGCATCGGCGGCAGCACAAAGGATTCCGCCTTCTTTGCTTCCTGCGGCGTCAGGATCGCGGGCAATTCCTCATAGTCCGCCTTCGCCAGGCGGGCGGCCCGGCGCGCATTGTCGTGCGTGTCGGCGACCACCAGGAAGATCGGCTGGCCGACGTACTCGACCAGGCCATCGGCGAGGATGGGATCGTCGTGGATGATCGGGCCGCAATCATTGGTGCCAGGGATGTCCTTTGCCGTATAGACGGCGACGACGCCGCGCGACTTCTTCACGTCGGCAAGGTCGATACCCTTGACCAACGCATGCGCCCTTTGCGACAGGCCGAGTGCAGCATGCAGCGTGCCCTGCAGTTCGGGAATGTCATCGACATACGTGGCCTCGCCGAGAACGTGCAGGAAGGCGGATTCGTGCGGACGCGGCACGCCGACTTCCGCCCAGTCGGCGGCGGATTTTTGTTGCAGGAAGGATTCGGTCGTCTTGTTCATGATCGTGTCACCCCTCATGCGCACGCAAAGGCGTTGACCGCTTGCGCGGACAGCGGGGCATCGGGACGGGTTTCCAGCCAGAAGCGGCGCAGCAGGTTCTGGGCGGATGTCATGCGGTAGTTGCTGGAGGCGCGCATGTCGGTCAGCGGCGTGTAATCCTCGGCCAGTGCCTGGATGGCGTCGTTGAGTGCGGCTTCATTCCATTCGCGGCCGTTGAGCGCGGCCTCGGCCTTCTGCGCGCGGCGCGATGTCGCGGCCATGCCGCCGAATGCGATGCGCGCGTCGCGCACCGTCTTGCCGTCGAGCGTGATGGCAAAGGCGGCACACACTGCAGAGATGTCCTGGTCGAAGCGCTTGGACAGCTTGTAGGTACGGAAGCGCAGGCCGGCCTGCGGCAGCGGCACGCGGATCGCTTCGACGAATTCGTCCGGGCGCAAGTCCTTCTTCTGGTAGTCGAGGTAGAAGGCTTCCAGCGGCATGACGCGCTGGCCTTCCTTGCCGCGCAGGACGATATCGCTGCCGAGGGCGATCAGCCAGGGCGCGGAGTCGCCGATGGGCGAACCGTTGGCCACGTTGCCGCCCAGCGTCCCGGCATTACGTACCGGCAGCGAGGCGAAGCGCTGCCACAGCTCCGACAGTTCCTGCGGGTAGTGCTTGCAGGCAGCCGCGTAGGCATCGTTGAGCGTGACGGCGGCGCCGATCTCCAGCTTGCCGTCTGCTTCGGCCAGACGCTGCAGTTCGGCCACTTCGTTGATGTAGATGATGTCGCCGAGGTTGCGCATCTGCTTGGTGACCCACAGGCCGACGTCGGTGGAACCGGAGAGGATGGTGGCAGCGGGCTTCTCGGCGCGGATCTGCACCAGTTGTTCCAGCGTGCGGGGGATGTGGAATGCCTGACCTTCGAAGGTGTAGGTCAGCATGTCTTGGCGCTGGATGGCTTCCAGCGCGCCCTTGAGCGTGTCGCGGTCGAACTTGACCTTCGGCAGGTCGAGCATGCGATGCGCGGCGTCGATGATCGGGCGATAGCCGGTGCAGCGGCACAGGTTGCCGGAAAGCGTGTCGTCGATTTCCTTGCGCTCGGGGTGGCAGGACTTGCCTTCCTGCTTCAGGTACAGGCCCCAGAGGGACATGACAAAGCCCGGCGTGCAGAAACCGCATTGGGAGCCGTGGCATTCGACCATGGCCTGCTGAACCGGGTGAAGGTTACCGTCGGGCTGCTTCAGGTCTTCGACTGTGAACAGTGCCTTGCCGTCAAGGGTGGGCACGAACTGGATGCAGGAATTGACGGCCTTCAGTTCGACCGTGTTTCCTTTCAGCTCGCCGATGAGCACGGTGCATGCGCCGCAGTCGCCTTCGGCGCAACCTTCCTTGGTGCCCGTGCAGCGATGCTGCTCGCGCACCTGCTGCAGGATGGTCCTGGTCGGAGACGCATCGGAGACCGTCTGAACTTCACCGCGATAAATGTAACGAATGGCTTGTGTCATGCTCTCTCCACCTTTGTTATGGCGCTAGGTTAGCATCGGGCCGTTGTCTGGCTATATCCGGAACATGATGCAGGGTATCCTTGCCGTGCAATACGGGAAACATCACGCCAGCTGCATGACTGTTGAAACTTTCATCATGCTAGATGCAGGGGCGGGCTTCAGCGCGGAGCATGAATAATGGGTATATGCACGGGCTTATAAGGCACATTTTTCGTGCGTCGCCTCATTTTCAGCGGGGAATGCAAGGTATATGCCTTGCCCGATATGGAAGTCGGCGCCCGGATATATCATTACCCCATCTATTCCACAGGAGAAAGCAATGGGAAAGCTGAGCACGCACGTGCTGGATGTCACGCAGGGCAAGCCGGGCGCCGGAGTACAGGTCGAGCTGTACGCCGTCGAGGCCACGCAAAGGACGCTGGTATGCAGCACGGTTACCAACGCGGACGGCCGTTGCGACGCCCCCCTGCTGCAGGGCGAAAGCATGCGTGCGGGACAGTATGAGCTGGTGTTTGGCGCCGGCGACTATTTCGCCGCCCAGGGCGTCACGCTGCCCGAGCCGCGTTTCGTCGACCGCGTGATCATCGCCTTCGGCATCGCCGATCCCGCGCAGAACTACCACGTGCCGCTGGTCGTCTCCCCCTGGTCGTACTCCACCTATCGCGGCAGCTGAGTCTTCAGCTGTTCTTCCAGCCGGGCAAGGCGGGGCCGGATTCCGGGACCCACACTGATTTGCGGATTCGAATACCCGTCGTCCTTGCCGGCTTCCTCTTCCCGTTTCTTGATGATGTCCCGCGCTGCTGCATGCGCTGCCTCGAATGACAGCGTATGGTTGCGCAGCTGTTCGTGGAACATTGCCCGTCCGAAGAATGTCAGCTCGGAGCCACGCCCGCAGCCGTAGGACGTGTGCTCGGCGTCGGCGGCGCTCATCACCAGCGTGTTCTCGCCGGCCAGCGCGGGAATCCAGCTTCCCGAGTAGCAGGCGGAGATCGAGATGACCTTGTAGCGGATGCCGGCCTGGTCCAGCCAGGCTTTCAGGTCGGCGGGACGCACCGGGCTGACCGTCATCGGCCAGAATTCAGCCGCCAGTTGTCCATCCTTTGCGCCGTGGGAGGTCAGGTGCAGGAAGAGGATGTCCTCGTTCCGGTCCATCACATCCGCCACGCGCTGGATCGCCCGCTGCAGGTTGCGCGGGGTCGCCCACGGCCATTGTTGTACGGTCTGCACGTGGTTGACCAGCTGCACGCTCTTTCCATCCGCGCCAAAGCGGCGCGCCATGACGTCCGCCACCATCGCGCTCTCACGCAGGAAGACGTCTTCATCGGAATAGGGGGCGAAGGTGATCGCGTAGACGTCAACCACGCCGGGGCGCTGCTTGCGGATTTCCTTGAGCCGTTGCGCGAGCAGTTGCGGTTGCGCTTCCATCAGTTCCTGCGTCAGGCTCAACTGCCGCCGCTGTTCCTGCAGGTCGTCGTCGCCGGGTGTCCAGAAGCCGGGCGGCTGCACCGCGTAATGCATGGCGGATGCGGTGACCAGGCTCATGGCGGCCAGCAGCAGCCGGCCGGAGTGATGGACACCGTCACGGGACAGCAGGGCAATCTGGGCAAGGATGGCCCAGACCGCCGGCCCGAGCCACAATGCCCACATTCCCGCGGCCCCCAGTGTGCGCTCGTTGTGCAGGTTCGCCCGGATCAGCACGGCATACAACGCACCCACGACCAACGAGACGAACAGCGATTGCGCCAGCACCATGCTGAACAGGTGCGCGGCGCTGCGGGACGGACTGCGCATCAGGTAGCACGTCCAGGCAGCGACCAGTGTCGGCACCCATCCGCTCGCCAGCGCGCGCCATTCGAAAACCGCCGGGCCGGGCAGGTACAGGCGCTCGAACGCCATGTTCAGCAGGATGCCGTACAGCACCAGCGCCGCCACCAGCGCCGGCGTGGGGATGAGTCCCTTCCACCTTGCCGGCAGGAAGAGCGCGGTACGCGTTCCTTCGACAAGCCATCCTGAAAGGCCATTATTCGGTATTGCACTTGCTTCCTGATGTTCGGTCATGCTTCTGTTTCCTGTGCAGCGTGTCAGCCGATTTGCCTGTTCCGTGTCGGACAAGTGTAATGCTGCAGCGCGGGATTGCGCCAGATTGGTGCTTTCTTGATCGCCATCTTCGTGCACGATGGCACTTTCTGGTTCAATATCGGTTCTGTCCTTTTCTGCTGGCTCCAGTAGAATCGCCTGAACAGCAGCAAGTTTTGCATCCGCTGACCCAGCGGCAACTGCAAACCGACCGAAACTCTTACAACGATGGAGGCGCGAGTGCCAGGTTTGTTACCCCACGTCGATCCCGACGGACTTCTCGAATATTCGGTCGTCTACACCGATCGTGCAATCAACCACATGTCGCAGCAGTTCCAAGGTGTCATGCGCGACGTTTCCGCCACCCTCAAGAAAGTGTACGCGGCGAAGACGGCCATTGTCGTTCCGGGCAGCGGCACGTTTGGCATGGAGGCCGTGTGCCGCCAGTTCGCCACCGGCAAGAAATGCCTGGTGATCCGCAACGGCTGGTTCAGCTTCCGCTGGTCCCAGATCCTTGAGATGGGCAACATCCCGTCGTCATGCACGGTGCTCAAGGCCCGTCCGGTCGAGCAGGGCAGCCAGGCAGCTTTCGCGCCTGCACCGATCGAGGAAGTGGTGGCTGCCATCCGCGAAACGAAGCCTGACCTCGTGTTTGCGCCGCACGTCGAAACCGCTTCCGGGATGATTCTGCCGGACGACTACCTGCGCCAGGTGGCGGACGCCGTGCATGCGGTCGGCGGCATGTTCGTGCTCGACTGCATTGCCTCCGGCGCAATCTGGGTCGACATGCAGGCCATCGGCATCGATGTCCTCGTCAGCGCGCCGCAGAAAGGCTGGAGCGCCTCGCCCTGCTGTGGCCTGGTCATGCTCAGCCAGCTCGCCCGCGATCGCATCGATGCCACCACCAGCACCAGCTTCGCCTGCGACCTCAAGAAGTGGATGCAGATCATGGAAGCCTACGAGGGTGGCAGCTATGCCTACCACGCGACCATGCCGACGGACGGCCTCGCCGTGCTGCGCAAGGTGATGAAGGAAATGGACGAGTACGGCTTCGACAAGGTCAAGGCCGAGCAGCAGGAACTGGGCAAGCGCGTGCGCGCGCTGTTCGAAAGCAAGGGCATCAAGAGCGTGGCTGCAGAAGGCTTCAAGGCGCCGGGTGTGATCGTCAGCTATACCACGGACGACGACGTGAAGTCGGGCAAGAAGTTCGCACAGGCAGGACTGCAGATCGCTGCCGGCGTGCCGCTGCAGTGCGATGAGCCGGCGGATTTCAAGACTTTCCGCGTCGGGCTGTTCGGACTGGATAAACTGCACAATATCGCGCGCACCGTGGCAAACCTGGAGAGGGCGCTGGACACACTCTAACGTTAACTTGCGCGGTTGTTCGCGCTTTCATGTCTGGCCGGAGATTATCCCTCCGGCCATTTTTTTGCGTCACCGAGTATCAACGCATGGACGCGACGGCGACGAGCATGGACGACGAACTTACGCTCACAGAGTTCATCGAACTCTTTCACAGGAGATCGCGAGAAAACCAACACGCACGCACTGTCGTTCAGTGCCGGACCTCCAACTGCTTCGGGCAAGAAAGGGAGATACTGATGGCCCCACTGTCTGCCCTGAAACGAAACAGCGTCAAGGTGCGTGGCGCAGGCCATGCGGCAATGGTATTCGCGCATGGATTCGGTTGCGACCAGAACATGTGGCGACATGTCGCGCCGAGTTTCGAAGGCTGTTTCCGGACGGTCCTGTTTGACCAGGTGGGTGCCGGCAATTCGGAGATTTCCGGCTATGACCACGCCGAGTACGCCAGCCTGCGGCGTTACGCCGACGACGTGATCGACATTGTCGATGCGCTCGACATCCGCGATTCCATCTTCGTCGGACACTCGGTCGCCGCCATGATCGGCGTCCTGGCCTCGATCAAGCGTCCCGAGCTTTTTTCCAGGCTGGTACTGATCGGCCCCTCGCCCTGCTATATCGATGACGAAGGCTACACAGGCGGTTTCTCGCGCGAGACCATCGAACGCATGCTGGATTTCCTCGACGAGAATTACGTCGCGTGGGCGCAAAACATGGCGCCTGCCATCATGGGAAACCTGGACCGTCCCGAGCTCGGGGCAGAGCTGGTGGAAAGCTTTTGCCGTTACAACGCCGACATCGCGCGGCAGTTTGCCCGCGTCACGTTCCTCTCCGATAACCGCGCCGACCTGCCTTTGGTCACGGTGCCGGCGGCGATCCTGCAATGCACGGCCGACCCGATTGCTCCCGACGTCGTCGGGCAATACGTTCACGCGGCAATCAAGGGCAGCAGCTTTGTGAAACTGCGCGCGACCGGGCATTGTCCGAATATCAGCGCACCGGAAGAGACTATCGCCGCCATCCGGACATTTTTATAGGTGCCACCCATCATGCAAGTCCCAGCCTTGCCATTGGATGAAGCAGAAAGGATCGCAGCGCTGCATACGGCCCGGCTGCTGCAGACTGGGCCGGAAGAAACCTTCGATCGGATCACGCGCCTGGCTGCCCGCCATTTCAGCGTGCCCATTGCATTGATTTCCCTCGTCGAAGATGATCTGCAGTGGCCAAAGCACGGCCACGGTTCGGCTTTCCTCGATATGCCGGAGTTGGGACGCACAATCCTGTCCGAGGACCTTGTTATCGTGCCGGATGCCGGACAAGACCCACGGTTTACCGACAACCTGCCGATTGCCGGCGAACTGCCGATCAGGTTTTTCGCCGGCGCCCCGATCCGCTCCGCGGACATGCGGAAAATCGGCGTGCTGTGCCTGATCGACCATGTCCCCCGCATGCTGGGCGAGGACGATGCTGTCGTGCTCCAGGACCTGGCGCACACCGTGGAGGATGCGATCCACCATCGCGAACTTGCATTGGCCTCGTCATCGCTGCTCGCCAACCTTGCTTCCCAGGATGGCCGCTCCTTTGAACACTTTGAGGACCAGACGGGACAAGCCTTCCCCGCATCGCACCGCCTGGCACTCGCACAACGTTTGCACCGGGCAGTGGCGCGCAATGAGCTGACGCTCCACTACCAGCCCAAGGTCGACCTGCGCAGCGGGAAGTTGTCGGGCGTTGAGGCACTGGTGCGCTGGACTGACCCGGAGTTCGGATCGGTTCCACCTGTCGATTTCATTCCGCTCGCGGAAGAGAACGGGCTGATCGTACCGATCGGCGAATGGGTCTTGCACACAGCCTGCGCGCAGCTGCAGGCCTGGCATGACGAAGGATTGCCGGCGATTTCGGTCGCCGTGAATCTATCGAGCCGGCAATTCCTGCAGAGCGATATCCTCGCCCTGGTGCGCCGGGCGATTGCCGACACACGCCTTCCAGCCGGATTCCTGGAGCTCGAGCTGACGGAAAGCGTTTCAATGGGTGAGCCGGAAAAGAGCTCGGGGCTGATGCGGGAGCTGAAGGATCTCGGCGTGTCGCTCAGCATCGACGACTTCGGAACGGGCTATTCCAGTCTCAGCTATCTCAGGCGCTTGCCGGTCGATAAGGTGAAAATCGACCGTTCCTTCGTCATTGACATGGTGCAGAGCGGGGAATCGCTGGCCATTGTCCAGGCCATCATCGCCATGGCACACCGACTCAAACTGAAGGTGGTGGCGGAAGGCGTCGAAACCGAAAAGCAGCTTGCTTACCTGGGCCTGAACCTGTGCGATGAAATCCAGGGCTACTTCTTCAGTCGGCCGCTCCTTGCCGACGCTTGCCGGCAATTGCTCATCGACGGAAAGCAACTGGCCATCCAGGAAGCTGCGCGTCTGGCCATGTCCGCGTTGCTGGCCTGCCGCTGAGCGGCCATGAAAAACCCCAAGAGTCGGCGTCCGATTCTTGGGGGGCAGTTGAAGCGCCTGAAGCCGTCTCTATTCCGCGCCCAGGTAGATGTAGCGGAACACGAAGATCGCCGCAATGATCCAGACGATCACCGGCACGTCTTTCGCGCGGCCGGTGAACAGCTTCAGGCCAGCAAACGAAATGAAGCCGAAAGCAACGCCGTTGGCAATGGAGAAGGTGAACGGCATCATCAGCGCGGTGATGACGGCCGGCACGCTTTCCGTCGAGTCTTCCCAGTCCACATCGGCCAGGTCGCGCAGCATCAGGCAAGCCACGTAGAACAGGGCGGGCGCGGTGGCGTAGGCGGGAACGGCTCCGGCCAGGGGCGAAATGAACAGGCAGGCGAGGAACAGTACCGCGACGGCAACGGCCGTTAGGCCGGTACGTCCGCCAGCTTGCACGCCGGCGGCGCTCTCGATGTAGGCCGTGGTGCTCGAGGTGCCGAGGAAGGCGCCGCCGACGATGGCGGTGCTGTCGGCGATGAGCGCCTTGTTCAGGCGCTCCATCTTGCCGCTCTTCAGCAGGCCGGCGCGGGTGGCGACGCCCATCAGCGTGCCGGTGGCGTCGAACAGCTCGACGAGGAAGAACACCAGCACGACGTTCAGGATGCCGATCGACAGCGCGGCGGAGAGGTCGAGCTTGAACAGTGTCGGATCGATGGACGGCGGAGCGGATACGACGCCGTTGAACTTGTTGCCGCCGAAAATGAAGCTCAGGATCGTGACGGCGACGATGCCGATCAGGATCGCGCCCTTCACATTCAGCCGGTCCAGCGCGACGATCAGGAAGAAGCCGAGGATGGCGAGCACTGCCGGCGTCGCATGCAGGTTGCCGAGGGTGATGTAGGTGGCCGGGCTGGCGGCGATGATGCCGGCGTTCTTCAGCGCGATGATACCGAGAAAGAGGCCGATACCCGCCGTGATGGCGATGCGTATCGAGCGCGGGATGCCGTTGACGATCATTTCCCGGATGCGCAGCACGCTGATGATCAGGAACAGGATGCCGGAGATGCAGACCGCGCCCAGCGCCGCCTGCCAGGTGTAGCCCATGCCGATGACGACGGTATAGGCGAAATAGGCGTTCAGGCCCATGCCCGGGGCCAGCGCGATCGGATAATTCGCATACAGGCCCATGATCAGCGAACCGATCGCCGCGGCCACGCAGGTGGCGACGAACACGGCGTCCTTGGGCATGCCCGCGTCACCGAGGATGGAGGGGTTCACGAAAATGATGTAGGCCATCGTCAGGAAGGTGGTCACGCCGGCCAGCAGCTCGGTCCGCACATCCGTTCCCTGTTGCTTGAGCTTGAAGAACCTCTCCAAGAAACCCATTCTGTCTTCTCCTAATATGACTTTTTCGGCTGATCGCTGCCTGTTCTCCAAGGTGCTCAACGTGTCTCTCCTGAACGTGTTGTTTGAGAACGGCGACGGCTATTAGAACGCATTTTCATGGCTTCCGCTGCCGCCGTTGTGTTTCCGGGGTCTCCGTGGGCTGTAATGTCCTATAGAAAAAAAGGGATTGGATATGTGGTGTTGAATAGGTGGCATATGGCGGGGAGAATATGGGGGATCAGGAATCCTCCGCTGAGGAGGCATCCCGTTGCGGCAATTTCCTTTCAAAAACGTCACTACAGACGTCCTCTGACAACCCTATATCCTGGCATCTATATTGCACATACAGACAAAGGTATAGTGGCGTGGATTATTTCCTGTAATTTTCGACAAGAACCAGAATAAATCCACAATGAGCCACTACCATAACGCCTTCGCCGTTTTATGCAGTAGTTGCTCCCTGAAGAGTGAGACATGGACACCCGCCTAACCCTGAGCCGGATCACGAAGAAATACCCGTCCGTGGTCGCCAATGACGGCATCGACCTGAACGTTCTACCCGGGGAGATCCATTCGATCCTCGGCGAGAACGGTGCCGGCAAGTCGACCCTGATGAAAATCATTTACGGCGCGGTCAAGCCGGATGCCGGCCAGGTATTCTGGAACGGGCGCGAAGTCAACATCGCCAATCCCGCGGAGGCCCGCAAGCTCGGCATCGCGATGGTGTTCCAGCACTTCTCGCTGTTCGACACCCTGACCGTCACCGAAAACATCGCGCTCGGCCTGCCCAAGGACACCGACCTGCACGAGCTGAGCATGCGCATCCGCGAGATCTCGCACCAGTACGGCCTGCCGCTGGAACCGGAGCGCCACGTCCACACGCTATCGGTTGGCGAATGCCAGCGGGTCGAGATCGTGCGCGCGCTGCTGGCCAAACCGCAATTGCTGATCCTCGACGAACCGACCTCGGTGCTGACACCGCAAGCGGTGGAAAAGCTGTTCGACACGCTGCGCCTGCTGGCGAAGGAGGGATGCAGCATCCTCTACATCAGCCACAAGCTCGACGAAATCCGCGCGCTCTGCCACAAGTGCACTGTCATGCGCGCGGGGAAGGTGACCGGCATCTGCGATCCGACGCAGGAAACCGCGGCCAGCCTGTCGCGCATGATGATCGGCGCCGAGCCGCCGGCCATCAAGGCCGTCGACCGCCTGCCCGGCGAGAAGCTGCTGTCGCTGCGCGACGTGTCGCTGCCCAAGAGCCATCCCTTCGGCACCGAGCTCATGGACATCAACCTCGACTTGCACGCCGGCGAGATCGTCGGCGTGGCCGGCGTCTCCGGCAACGGCCAGCAGGAACTGCTTGCCGCGCTGTCCGGCGAAGACCCGCGCGCCCGGCCGGACGCCATTGTGCTCAACGGCGAACCGGTCGGCCGCATGAACGCCGCACGCCGCCGCAAGCGCGGACTCGGTTTCGTGCCGGAAGAACGGCTCGGGCGTGGCGCCGTGCCAGACCTCTCGCTCGCGCTCAACATCCTGCTTTCGCACCAGAACAAGGCGACCGTCCGCTTCGGCCTGATCCGGTTTGGTGCGTTGCATGATCTCGCCGCCGCCATCATCAAGCGCTTCAAGGTCAAGGCGCCGGGGCCGAACGCGACCGCCGGCAGCCTCTCCGGCGGCAATCTCCAGAAATACATCGTCGGCCGCGAAGTCATGCGCGACCCGAAGGTCCTGATCGTCGCGCAGCCCACCTGGGGCGTGGACGTTGGCGCGGCGGCGCAGATTCGCGCCGAGCTGGTCGCCCTGCGTGACGCCGGCTGCGCATTGCTGGTGGTGTCGGAAGAACTCGATGAACTGTTCGAGATTTCGGACCGCCTCGTGGTGATCGCCAAGGGCCGCCTGTCGCCCTCGATCATGCGCTCGCAGGCGTCGGTCGACCTGATCGGCCAATGGATGAGCGGATTGTGGGATGAAAAACAACCTGTGCGCCAGGAGGTGGCCAATGCTTAAGATGGAAAAGCGGCCCAGCCCGTCCGTACTGATGTCCTGGCTGTCGCCGGTGTTTGCCGTGCTGTTGACGGTGGCCTGCGGCGTCATCCTGTTCCTTGCGCTGGACAAGAACCCGCTGACCGGCCTCGCCGTGTTCTTCTTTGAGCCGATCAAGGACCTGCAAGGCTGGGCGGAAGTCGGCGTGAAGGTCGCGCCGCTCTTGCTGATCGCGGTCGGCCTGGCGATCTGTTTCCGCGCCAACGTATTCAATATCGGGGCCGAGGGGCAGCTGGTCGTCGGCGCAATGGCCGGCGGGGCGGTGGGTTTGTATTTTGACCAGGGCGAAGGCGGCGGGGCGATGATGATCGCCCTCGTCCTGCTCGCAGGCATGGCGGGCGGCATGGCATGGGCGGCCATTACCGCCTTCCTGCGCGACCGCTTCAATGCGAACGAAATCCTGGTGTCGCTGATGCTGGTCTACGTCGCCCAGCTCCTGCTCAACCTCGTGGTGCACGGGCCGCTGCGCGATCCGGAGGGATTCAATTTCCCGCAGTCGCGCATGCTGTCCGACGGCTACCTGCTGCCGAACATCATCGAAGGGACGCGCCTGCATGCCGGTTTTGCGATGGCGGTGATGGCGTCGGCGCTCGGCTGGGTCTTCCTGTCGCGCAGCTTCGCCGGATACCGCCTGCAGGTAGGCGGGCTGGCTCCCGCCGCAGCACGGTATGCCGGCTTCTCCTCGCGAAAGGCACTGTGGACCTCGATGCTTGTATGTGGCGGCCTTGCAGGCATCGCCGGTACTGCCGAAGTGCTCGGTCCGATCGGCCAGCTCACGCCGTCCGTCTCGCCGGGTTACGGCTTCGCGGCCATCATCGTGGCCTACGTTGGCCGCCTGCATCCGGTCGGCGTGGTGTTCTCGAGCTTCATCATGGCGCTGTTCTACATCGGCGGCGAACTCTCGCAGTCGCGCCTCGGCATGCCCAACGCCATCACCGGCGTGTTCCAGGGCATCCTGCTGTTCTCGCTGCTGGCCTGCGATGTGCTGATCCACTACAAATTGAGCTGGAGAAAATAATGGAATCGTTTGCGCCACTGATCGCCGCCTCGATCAATGCCGGCACACCGCTGATGCTGGCCGCGCTCGGCCTGCTCATTAATGAAAAGTCCGGCGTCGTCAATCTTGGCGCCGAAGGCATGATGCTGGTCGCCGCCATCGTCGGCTTCGCCACGGCTGTGCATACCGAAAGCGTGACCATCGGCTTTTTCACCGCTGCATGCGCGGGCATGCTGCTGGCGGGCTTCTTCGCGCTGATGACTGTCTGGCTCGGCACCAACCAGTACGCCACCGGACTTGCGCTGTCGCTGTTCGGCAGCGGGGCTTCGGCCTATATCGGCATCAGCTATGTGGGCCACAGCCTGGAGAACCCGAAGTTCGCGATCCCCATCCTCGGCGACATTCCGGTTGTCGGCGTCGCCCTGTTCCGGCAGCATCCGATGGTTTATCTGTCGCTGCTGCTGTGCGCAGGCATCATCTGGTTCCTGTACCGCAGCCGCGCCGGCCTCGTCCTGCGCGCGGTGGGCGAGTCGCCGTCGTCCGCCCATGCCCTCGGCTACAACGTGCGCATGATCCGCCTCGGCGCCTTGCTGTTCGGCGGCGCCTGCTGCGGGCTGGCGGGGGCATTCATGTCCCTGGTCTACACGCCCCTGTGGGTGGAGGGCATGGTGGCCGGCCGCGGCTGGATTGCGCTGGCGCTGACCACCTTCGCGACATGGCGTCCGGCGCGCGTGCTGGTCGGTGCCTACCTGTTCGGTGGTGTCACCATCATGACCTTCCATGCGCAAGGGCTCGGCGTGTCGATCGCCTCACAGTGGCTGTCGATGCTGCCTTACCTGGCGACCATCCTGGTGCTGGTGCTGATTTCCACCAATGCGAACTGGATCAAGCTGAACATGCCGGCATCGCTTGGAAAGAATTTCCATCCGCACTAAAGTGGGACATGGAAACGGGCTGGCATGCCGCATGCTCCGTTTCCATACAGCACCGGCTCGCACCCGAAGCGTGCGCGAAATTTTTCGAAGCACACATTTGAACAACAATCATCACTACAAAGATATGGTTGTTATTCGGTTGGTGATATATTGCCGCCCGGCGTGCTGCGCATAATTGCCGGAGCATTTGATGCATGTAAGACAAATGCCTACATGGGGTTGGGTGTCTTGCCTCGCGCAGCGACCGGTTTCAGTTCCGGATGCACTGCATCCGAAAGTGATTTGGACTTCGACGTACGGTGTTCCGTCGTCCGGACAATCCCGCTGTTGTTCCCACTCGGCGTGATTCGGCGTCCATTGATCCATAGTGGGAGTTACCCGTAGAGGAAAACCATGTCGAAAAGCTTCATGCGTGCCGCCCTGGCCGCGATTGCCGTACTGCCAGCAATGGCCTTTGCCGCGGACCCCGCACCGCTCAACGTCGGTTTCGTGTATGTCAGCCCGATCGGTGAAGCCGGCTGGACCTACCAGCACGACATCGGACGCAAGCAGATGGAGCAGTCGCTCGGCAACAAGGTCAAGACACGTTTCGTTGAAAGCGTGCCGGAAGGCGCCGACGCCGAGCGCGTGATCCGCGACCTGGCCCAGCAAGGCAACAAGCTCATCTTCACGACCTCGTTCGGTTACATGAACCCGACGCTCAAGGTCGCCAAGCAATTCCCCGACGTCAAGTTCGTCCACCTGACCGGCTACAAGACCGCGCCGAACGTGGCAACAGCCAATGCGCGCTTCTACGAAGCCCGCTACCTCGCCGGTGTCCTCGCGGGCAAGATGACCAAGTCCAACGTCGCCGGGTATGTCGGCGCGTTCCCGATTCCCGAAGTGCTGCAAGGTATCAACGCGTTCACCCGCGGCATGCGCAGCGTGAACCCGAAGGCCGAAGTGCGCGTCATCTGGGTCAACAGCTGGTTCGATCCGGGCAAGGAACGCGATGCCGCCATCACGCTGATGGGCCAGGGCGCGGACGTCGTCACCCACCACACCGACTCCCACGCCGCCGTGCAGGCAGCGGAAGAGAAGGGCAAGTACGCGGTCGGCTACCATTCCGACATGAAGAAGTTCGGCCCGAAGGCGCAGCTCGCTGCCGTCACGCACCACTGGGGCGACTACTACACGAAGGCCGCACAACAGGTCATCGATGGCAAGTGGAAGACCAGCGGCACCTGGGGCGGCATCAAGGATGGCTTCGTGAAACTGGAAGCGATCAACGCGAGCGTTCCGGATGACGTCAAGAAGCTGGTCGCCGCTGCCGAGAAGGATATCGTCTCCGGCAAGCTCACGCCGTTCGATGGTCCGGTCAAGGACAACGAAGGCAAGGTTCGCCTCGAGAAGGGCGCAATGACCGACGACGCGCTGAACAAGATGGATTTCTACGTCGAAGGCGTGCAGGGCAAGCTGCCGGGCAAGTAATCGGCGCAGCAAGCAAGAACAAGAAAGGCACCGGATCCCGGTGCCTTTTTTTTGTTTCCTAGCGCTGCGTCAGCCGATCAGACAACTGACCCAGCAAGCTTGCGCCGTCTCCGCGCCATGCGCTGCCATGCATGCAGGCGAGGGTGCTTGGCCGCAGGTCCGCGAGGCGTTGCAGATGATGCCGGGTGTCCGGGCTATGCGCGAAGTAATCCATCTGGTGGCGGAAAACTTCGCTGGGCTCGAGGATGTCGGCCTCGGTCAGTGGCGGATTGTCGTGGCCCGGTTGGGTAAACAGGTCGCCACACAGCAGCGTGCCTGTCGTCTCCTCGAAGGCCATCGAACATTCCCACCCGTGCGGCAGGTGCGGCGTCGCGATCCAGCGGATGCGATGTCCGCCGAGGTCAAGCACCTCGCCGTCCGCCATTGCCTTCGCCGGACGCAGTGCGATGTCGTCGATCGACACCATGGCGGCGACCTGTCCGCACAGCGGGACAGCGTTCGGGGCGCAGGAGAGGAATTCATTGAGCGAGCCGCACTCGTCGGCTTCCACGTGCGAGAAGCCGATATAGGCCAGGCGCGACACCGGGATGATGCGCTCGATGGCCTCGCAGATCTGATCGAAGAGCTTGCGCGGGCCGGTGTGGTAGAGCAGGGGCTTTTCGGCGGCGACCAGGTACTGGTTGAACGAGAATCCGCCCGGCATGGCCTCTGGCGGCACCGGTGTCGAGATGCGGTAAATGCCACGCGCGACTTCATCCACGGTGGTGGCGGGGTGTTGGGTGCTTTCCATCATTGCTTCCTTCCATTCGCTTTGGGCAGTTTGGACAACAGGAGTTGCAGAGCCTCCTCTGCGGCGCTGCTGACCCGCTCCGGGTCGTTCAGCATCTGGTCAAGCCGGAGCCATGCGGGATAGTCGAGGATCACCATGGCAAGGGCGAAAATTTCATCACTGACTTGCGTGCCGGCCACGCTGTCGAGTACCGCGCGCACGAGGCCTTCCGTCTGCCGGCGGCCCTCCGCGATGATCTGCTCCAGCGCGGGCAGGGCAGCCGCATCGCGCGCTCCCCAGCGCATCCAGGGATGCATGAAGCGGTAGCGCTGGTGCAGTGCGCGTACCAGGCGGCCGGTCGCGTTCTTCCGGTCGGGCGTTCCGAGAATCGCCTGCAAGTCGATGCGCGGGGCCTGCTCCGCCACCATGCCCGTGCAATGCGGCAGCAGCGCTTCCCGGGACGGAAAGTGCTTGTAGACGGTGGCGACGGAGACGCCGGCAGCATCCGCGATGTCGGCGTGCGTCGTGGCTAGCGCGCCCTTCTGCGCATGCAGCTCGACGGTGGCCGTGACAATGCGGCGTATCGTGTCCGCTTCCATTTCCTTGCGCAGAGAGTTGTCGTAATTCCTCGGGGCCATCGCGTGACAATTTAAGTAGAGTTAAGCTAAATTGAATATAGCTCAACTTTATTTAAAACGCAAGGGGAGATTGTGCTTGCGGTTCGGAAAGGCGGGGGGTCGCCGCAAACCCGCATGGACAAAGGCCGAAATAGGGTATACTGTATGCATGAACAGTAGGCGGTTTTGCCGATTTTCGGGGAACTGAAACCCTTCAAAACCGTCAACGCCGCATGCAAACCGGGAGGCCGGTACGTCTCCCTCGGCGACAGACCGGACACCGATCCCGTCGCCACTTGAACAAGGAGTCCACTATGTTCAAAGCAGGCACATCGGTAGGCGCGGGCCGCTGGCCAAACCAGAACGCGCACCCCGACCACTGGCACAAACCGGTACGCGGACAGGTCCTCGACTTCTGCGACGTACGCGCATGGGCCAACTCGATCCACTTTCCCGAAGACGTGCCCCACGCGGGCGACGTGATGGGCGTGGCGCTCAGGCTGCAAGCGGAAGGAAAGCTGGAGGGACTGACGCCGGTCCTGTGGGACTTCACGACGCATCGCCGCGTGACGTGGGAAAAGACTGCTTCGCTGCGTCCCTATGAGGACGACGTAATGTTATGGAAAGCGGCTCGCGCGCTGCGCCGCGACGAGATCCAGCATCCCCGCCGACGCAAGCCGCGCGACATTCGCGAGTTCCTCCCGGAACAGCAGCAGCACCTCGCGTGGGCATAGCGCATGCGTTGAGGCACAGGGGCCGCGTTACCGCCGCCCCTGGTCCTGAATGATTCCCTCCAGATAATCTCCAATCCTCAGGCGGGCGTATCCCACGCCTGCACCATTTTGTCGACTCGACATATGACCCTGGCAATACCGTTTATATGCCGGGTGACAGTTACGCGCGGAAACTTTTTCATTAGATTGACCCGAAGTCGCGCCAACAGCGACAACGAAAAAGGCTCGATCGCCGAGCGCTTCCACGTACTGCCAAGTTTGAGGAGACCGCAATGCAAATTATCACCCGCGCCGTACTCGCCTTCCTGATCGCTGCCACCTTCGCCGGCGCAGCGCAAGCCAAGGAAGTGAACATGATCTTCGGCCTCGCCCTGCCGCCTTACGTCATCCAGGAAAGCAACAGCGGATTTGAAGTCGACATCATTCGTGCGGCACTTGCAGTGAAAGGACACACGCTGAAGCCGACCTACGCCTCATTCCTGGCCGCGCCCAAAATGCTGAAGGAAAAGCAGGCCGATGCCGCGCAACGCGGCAGCCCGGAGCTCAAGGAAAGCGAAGGATTCAGCTATGCGGCCGAGCCGACCGTGGTCTACCAGGATGCCGCCGTCTCGCTCAAGAAGAACAACCTGAAGATCGACACTCTCGCCGACCTCCGGGGAAAGTCCATCGTCAGCTTCCAGGGCGCGACGCAATTCCTCGGCCCCGATTTCGCCGCCGCAGTGAAGGGAAATGCCAACTACCAGGAGAGCAGCAACGAGCGGCGCAAGCTGCAGATGTTCTACGCGAGCACAGCGCAGGTGTACACCGGCGATATCAACATCTTCAAGTACTACCGTGACAGCGTGAAGGGCGACGTGGATAGCAAGCAGGAGGTGGTGTACCACAAGGTATTCCCGGCCAATACCGACGTCACGCGCAATGCGGTGTTCCTCGACAAGCAGGTGCGCGATGATTTCAATGCGGGCTTGAAGCAGTTGAAGAGCAGCGGTCAGTATCAGCAGATCATCAGGAAGTACGTGTCGGATTGATGCCGTCGACGCTGACTCCCCGTGTGTGAGGCAGTCACAGTCAGTGGCGTGAGTCGCGATGTAATTACCGCTATCATTGCGATCGCACCTCACGTCATTGAAGGAGACGCTCACATCATGAAGACCCAGTACTACACTGCGACGAGCCTCGACGGATTCATTGCAACCGAAGACGATGCTCTGGATTGGCTTTTTCCGCTGGGAGACGTGAACGACACCAGCTACCCCGAATTCGTCAAGGAGGTAGGTGCCCTCGCCATGGGCTCGTCGACCTATGAATGGATGCTTCGCCATGCAGACAAGGTCGCAGCGGAAACAGGATCGCCATGGCCTTACACCCAGCCGGCCTGGATCTTCACCAGTCGCGCGCTCCCGTCGATCGAAGGCGCCGACATCCGGTTTGTCCGAGGCGATGTGCGGCCCGTGCACGCGGAAATGAGAAGGGCGGCGGGCGCGAAGAACATCTGGATCGTAGGAGGTGGAGACCTTGCCGGTCAGTTCTTCGACGCTGGGCTCCTGGACGAGCTCATCATTCAGCTTGGTTCTACCACGCTGGGCAAGGGAAAGCCTTTGTTCCCTCGGCGCGTTACGAAACCGTCGCTTCGTCTCGTTTCGGTTCGACAGGTCGGCACAGGCTTTGCCGAGCTGCGCTATGACGTCCTCAAGGGTGATTCCGCCCTCTAATCAGCTCGCTGTTCGACCCGGACGAATTCGGCAAAGGAGTTAGGGATGAAATTCATGCTCAAATCTGGTCCCTTGCTAATGTCTGCAACGTGTCTGGCCCTGAGTGCCTGCACCAGTATGTCATCGACGACGAAATGCGACGATGCGGCATCGTGCAACGCCACGCTGACCAACAGCCTGGGAATGCAACTGGTACGCATACCGGCGGGCGAATTCACGATGGGCACAGCCGCTTCGACGCCTGATCTCGTTCCCCTCTTTCCCCGCTACGAGGCCAAGCGTCTTCAGGATCTGGCAGACGAAACGCCTGCGCATCCGGTGCGTATCACCCGGTCGTTCTATATGGCCCGCCACGAGGTAACAGTAGATCAGTTCCGGCGCTTCCTGCTGGAGTCGGGCCATGTTCCGCAATCGATCGCGGACGGTATGGGGGGATACGGTTACAACCCTCTTTATGACCCCGCGACCACGCGGCGCGGCGATGCTTTTGAAGGACGGAGTCCCAGGTACTCCTGGGAGAATCCCGGATTTGAACAAGCCGGAGATCACCCTGTGGTGAACGTCACGTGGCACGACGCGCAGGCGCTGGCCAAGTGGCTTACCGGACGGGAAGGGCGACACTACAGGCTGCCGACGGAAGCGGAATGGGAATACGCCTGCCGCGCCGGAACCAGCACCCATTACCATAGCGGCGACAAGCCGGAATCCTTGAGCAGGGTGGCGAACGTCTTTGACGCCGACGCTGCCGTGCATTGGCCCAAATGGCAAGGCTTTGCCTTGCCTACCCATGATGGATATCCCTTTACTGCCCCGGTAGGGAGGTTCGAACCGAATGCCTTCGGCTTGCACGACATGCATGGGAATGTGTGGGAGTGGACCGGGGACTGGCATGACGACACCTACTACGCGCATTCGCCCTTGAAAGATCCTCCCGGACCGACAGAAGGCACAGTGAAGGTGCGTCGCGGCGGCTCGTGGCATACGTGGCCGCTATACGCACGATGCGCTTATCGCAACTGGAATTCGCCGGATACGCGCTATACGCTGGTCGGCATTCGCCTCGTGATGGAGGCGCAGGATTGACGAGAGCCGGTCTTCCCGTCCTGCTGTCCTTAACTTAAATCAAGGTACGAAAATTTCCCTGCCTTTTGCAACAAAAGGCCAATTTCCCTCTATCTCAAACATGCATCGCAAATGTATGATTTAACCCGTCGGCACCGCGTGCGGTCTTTTCCATCGCATGCAACGCGCCGAACACCCCTAACGGTTCAGACATAGGACTACCCTGACATGAGCGCTTCCTTCACCAAATCCGCAGCCAGGAACATCTTCTATGGCGGCGCGGTGTTCTTCTTCCTGCTATTCCTGGCAATGACCTTCGACACCATGCAGACGCTGCCCAAACGCGACAACCGCCAGAACCTGACGGAATCCGTCGCGCGCGGCAAGCACATCTGGGAAACGCGCAACTGCATCGGCTGCCACACGCTGATGGGCGAGGGCGCTTACTTCGCACCTGAGCTCGCCAATGTGTACACCCGCCGCGGCGGCGACTTCATCAAGACGTGGATGAAGATCCAGCCGACCGGTGCACCGGGCCGCCGCCAGATGCCCCAGTTCCACCTGAACGACCAGCAGCTGGACGATCTCGTGAACTTCCTGAAGTTCACCTCCGAGGTCAATACCAACAAGTGGCCGCCGAACATCGAGGGTTAATCCAATTCAAAGCAACAAGCGGAGAAAACAATGCAATTCAAATCACAGGCGGTCGCGAAGCCTTATTTCATCGCGGCGATCGGCCTCTTCCTGGGGCAGATCCTGTTCGGCCTGATCATGGGGCTGCAATATGTCGTGGGGGACTTCCTGTTCCCGGCGATTCCGTTCAACGTGGCCCGCATGGTCCACACCAACCTGCTCATCGTGTGGCTGCTGTTCGGCTTCATGGGCGCTGCCTATTACCTGATTCCCGAGGAATCGGAGCGTGAGCTGCACAGCCCGAAACTGGCGATAGCGACCTTCTGGGTCTTCCTGGCTGCCGGCGCGGCAACCATCGTCAGCTATCTTGCTGTCCCGTATGCCAAGCTGGCCGAATACACCGGCAATGACATGCTGGCGACAATGGGGCGCGAGTTCCTTGAACAGCCGCTACCCACCAAGGTAGGTATTGTGGTCGTTTGCCTGGTCTTCCTGTACAACATCTCCCTGACCGTGCTGCGCGGCCGCAAGACCAGCATCAACCTGGTCATGCTGGTCGGCCTGTGGGGCCTGGCGATCTTCTTCCTGTTCTCCTTCTACAACCCGGCCAACATCGTCAAGGACAAGTACTACTGGTGGTGGGTCGTGCACCTCTGGGTGGAAGGCGTGTGGGAACTGATCATGGGCGCGATGCTGGCCTTCGTGCTGATCAAGGTGACCGGCGTGGACCGTGAAGTGATCGAGAAGTGGCTGTACGTAATCATCGCCATGGCACTGATCACCGGCATCATCGGCACCGGCCACCACTACTACTGGATTGGCGCACCGGAATACTGGCAATGGTGGGGCAGCGTGTTCTCCGCCCTGGAACCGATTCCCTTCTTCATGATGACCGTCTTTGCATTCAACATGGTGAACCGCCGCCGCCGCGAGCATCCGAACAAGGCAGCAGTCCTGTGGGCACTGGGCACCGGCGTGATGGCCTTCCTCGGCGCAGGCGTGTGGGGCTTCCTGCACACCCTGGCACCGGTGAACTACTACACCCACGGCAGCCAGATCACGGCAGCGCACGGCCACATGGCGTTCTACGGCGCATACGCAATGGTCACACTGACGATGATCAGCTACACCATGCCCCTGATGCGCGGCCGTCCGGCCAACAGCAACAAGGCGCAGATCGTGGAAATGTGGTCGTTCTGGCTGATGACAATCTCGATGGTGTTCATCACCCTGTTCCTGACCGCCGCGGGCATCCTGCAGGTATGGCTGCAGCGCGTCTCTGCCACGCCGATGTCCTTCATGGCAGCGCAGGACCAGGTGGCCCTGTTCTACTGGATGCGTGAAGTGGCAGGCGTCGTGTTCCTCGTCGGCATCCTGCTGTATATCGCCAGCTTCTTCGTCAAAGGCAAGGACAAGGCAGTCGCCTGATCCTGACATACCGCCCGGCCCCCGCCGGGCGGAAACGGAAACCAGCCGTGAACGCATCACTGACTTCCCTTGCACCGCAACAAGACACTCGCCACGTACCGGGCGACCTCGCGATGTGGTGCTTTATCCTCGCCGAACTGCTGGTGTTCGGCGTCTTTTTCGTGGTGTACGCCTTCACCCGCGCCAACCATGTCGAACTCTTCAACGCGTCGCAACTCGAGCTGGACCGTACCAGCGGCGCGATCAATACCGTCCTGCTGGTCACCAGCAGCTACTTTGTCGTGCGTGCCGTCGATGCAATCCGGCGCGGCGGCCAACACGGAGGCGCGGGATGTGCGCGCTGGCTCATCGCTGCGATGGGCTGCGGCGGCGCTTTCCTCGTGCTGAAACTCGCCGAATTCGGCGCCAAGGTATCCGCCGGCATCTCGATGTCGACCAATACCTTCTACATGTTTTACCTGTTTCTCGGATTCTTCCACTTCATGCACGTGGTGCTCGGCATGGTGATCCTCGCCGCCGTCGCCCTGAAGGCGCGCCGCGGCGGTTATAGTGCCGTCGACCACGCCGGCGTGGAGACCGGCGCGGCCTACTGGCACATGGTCGACCTCGTGTGGATCGTGCTGTTCCCGCTGATTTACATACTGCACTGACATCATGACAAACACCGCATCGCTGCGCGCCTGGCTGATCCTGCTGGCACTGACCGGCCTCAGCACCGGGCTCGCGGAAACGCACCTCGCAGGCAGCGCCGTCCTCATCCCGGTGCTGCTGGCAACACTGCTCAAGGGCCGCATCGTGATCGACGCCTTCATGGGCTTGCGCCACGCGCCCGTCCTCTGGCGCGTGACGGTCCTCGGCTGGCTGGTTGCCGTCGTCGGCCTGATCGCCTTTGCATTCCACACTTCACAGAATTAGTTCGGAGGAATAGATGAACGACCTCACCGCACCCGGCCTGATGGCTTCCCTCGAAGTTCCCTATTACCAGCCGATCGGCAATGAATGCGAACTGTTCGAGTATGCATTCCGCAACCGCCTTCCGCTCCTGATCAAGGGCCCGACAGGCTGCGGCAAGACGCGGTTTGTCGCACACATGGCCGCGCGTCTCGCACGTCCGCTCATCACCGTGGCCTGCCATGACGACCTGACCGCCGCCGACCTCGTCGGCCGCCACCTGATCGGCGACGGCCAGACGATCTGGTCCGATGGCCCACTGACCCGCGCAGTGCGCCAGGGCGGCATCTGCTATCTCGATGAAGTGGTCGAGGCGCGCAAGGACACGACGGTTGTTCTGCACCCGCTGACCGACGATCGCCGCATCCTGCCAATCGAACGCACCGGCGAGGAACTGCAGGCGCCCGACGACTTCATGCTGGTGGTGTCGTACAACCCCGGCTACCAGAACCTCCTGAAAAGCCTGAAACCGTCGACACGCCAGCGCTTCGTCGCCATCAACTTCGGCTTTCCGCCAGCGGCAATGGAGCAGAAGATCGTGATCGCCGAAACCGGCATCGAGGCGATGCAGGCCACGCAGCTCGTCACGCTCGCCGGTCATTTCCGCCAGTTAAAGGATCACGACCTGGAAGAAGCCGTATCCACGCGCCTGCTGGTGTACGCGGCCAGCCTGATGCGCGCCGGCTGTGATCCGGTCGACGCCTGCGAGGCTGCACTGGTCGAGCCGTTGACCGACGACGCCGACACCGCAGAGGCCCTGCTCGAAGTCATCAAGGCTACCTTCGGAAAATGATGGATGAGGACCCGCATGCGCCGGTGGCCGTGCAGGCCGAAGCGCTCTACCTCCTGAACCTCCTGCTGTTGCCGGGGCTGGCCTTTGCCGGATTGCTGTGGCTGGTGCATCGCCATCGCAGCAGCCCGAGCGAACTGGCCCGCTGCCACCTGAAGCAGACGCTCGTGGCCAGTCTGTGGGCCGGCGCGTTGCTGATGGCGGTAACGGCCACGATCCTGGTGCTCGGCGGGTTACACAAACCGGCTACATGGGTCGTGCTGATCATTTACTTCACCTGCTGTCACGCCGTGCTGGCGCTGCTCGGCATTATCGGCCTGTCGCGGGCAATGGCAGGAAAACCGTATGTCTATCCGCTCATCGGGAGCCGTCAATGGTAAAACCCTTGCATAGCGCCTCGACCGGCCCCGTGGTGGCGCCGTTGACAGGCGGTAATGCGACTGGATGGCTGGGCCTGCGCGTGCAGCGCTGGCGGCAACTGACGCAGGCCGGTTTCTTCCTGCTCTTCGTGTTTGCGCCAGTCTTCGATATCTTCCGGCTCGATCTCAACGTCAAGCATTTCATCCTGTTCGGCTTCGACTGGACGCTCGGGCTGGATGACTTTCTCGCCGGCCGCATCAACGCCATGCAGGCGTCGCTCAACATCGTGCTGCGCGCTTTCCTGCCCCTGCTCGCCGTCGGCGGCACGCTCATTTACGTGAGCTGGAAGTGGGGCAGGCTGTACTGCGGCTGGCTCTGCCCGCATTTCTCGATCGTCGAGACGATCAACCAGACCCTGCGCCGGGCCATCGGCAAGCAGAGCATCTGGGATGCCAAGCCCATCCCCTCGCGCAATCCGGACGGCAGTGAAACGCCGCATGACGCGATCTGGTGGTTCGCGGTCATTCCATTGGTAGTCATGTGCTCGGTATTGTGGGCGGTGGTATTGCTGACCTACCTGCTGCCGCCGGCAGAAATCTACGGCAACATCTGGAATGCCTCAATCACGCGCAATCAGTCCATTTTCCTTGGCGTGGCATCGGTCGCCTTCTTCGTCGAATTCATGTTCGCGCGCCACCTGTTCTGCCGCTACGCCTGCGCGGTCGGCTTCTTCCAGAGCCTGGCGTGGATGGCCAACGACAAGGCCATGGTGGTCGGTTTCAAGCGCGAGTACGCCAAGGATTGCTCGACCTGCTTCTCGGCCTGCGACCACGTATGCCCGATGCGCCTCAACCCGCGCAACGTCAAACGCATGATGTTTGCCTGCGTGCAGTGCGGCCAGTGCGTCGATGCCTGCGACCATACCCAGGCCGGCAATCCGAACGGCGCGCTGCTCGACTGGGTGCATGACGTGCGGGCCGAGTCGGAAGCGGCATTCAACATGCGGGAAGCGCGCACCATCAAGATCACGCCGGTGCAACCCGGCAAGAAGGAGTAGGACATGGAAGAATTCGTCGGCGGCTTGTGGGACAAGCTGATCACGCGCACCGCCTACCGCGGCTTCCCGAAGGCGCGCGTCGAGCTGAAGGATATCGAGAAGCTGGCGCCGATCTTCTTCCGTGCGCTCGGCGGCGATGCCGGACTCAACATTCGCTCGGGAACCGCCACAGCACATGGCGCGCGGCGCAGCTGGATGGAACGCGTCGCCGGTATTGGCGAAAAGACCGAGCTGGCATGGACCGATGATGCCACGCTGCACCTGCCGGCCGCGATCGACCTGTATCCTGAGCAGGCGCTCAACCGCGAGCTCTATCTCTGGCTGATCGCGTTGGCCGCGCATGATGTTGCGCCGGATGCAGACTGGATCGTGCGCAACCAGGAAGCGGCACGCGCTACGCTGGAAGCGCTGCCGGGAATGCAGGGCCGCTACCGGCGGCTGGTGGAAGCGGAACTCGCAAGGCGGACCGTCCCGGCCAAGCTGCCGGCGGAGGATGCAAAAGCCGAGCAGGCGATCCGCGATGCCTTGCTCCAGCCCGGATCGATTACGACGTTCACACCCGGCGCAAAGCCGCCATACCCGGTACCACTGTGGCTGCATCCGGATCCGCCGCGCGCACAGGGCGAGAACCGCAAAGCAGGGCAGGGCGAACCGCAGCAACCCGAGGGTGGCAAGGTCAGCAAGGATGAGGAAGCGCGCAAGCGCAGCGCTGAAAACGTCGAGACGCCCAAGGCCGACAATCCCTTTGTTCTGCTGTTCCGCGCGGAAAGCCTGTTCAGCTGGGCCGAATACATCAAGGTCAACCGTGCGCTCGACGAGGACGACAATGACGACGCGGTGAAGGCCGCGAACGACCTCGACATGCTCAGCATGACGAACGACGGCAAGACCACGGCCAGCCGCATTCGTTTCGACCTCGACCTGCCGGCGGAAGCGGACGACGATATCGTGCTGGCCGACGGCATCCTCCTGCCGGAATGGCATTACCGCAAGCGGCAGATGCAACCGGCGCATTGCCGTCTGCAAATGCTCCTGGCACGCGACGCGCAACCCTGCGACCTGCCGGTTGAACTGCGCGCAACAGGACGCCGCCTGCGCAACCAGTTCCAGGCATTGACCTCGCAACGCGCCCGCCTGCGCGCACAGACGAACGGGAGCGACCTGGATCTCGACGCCTGTGTCCGGCATGCCGCCGAGCGGGCGTCCGGCCTGCCGACCGCCGAACCGGGACTGTATATCGACAGCCGCAAGCAGCAGCGCGACCTGTCCTGCCTGCTGCTCGCCGACCTGTCGTTGTCGACCGACGCGTGGATCAGCAATTCCGCCCGCGTGATCGATGTCATCCGCGACAGCATGATGCTGTTTGGTGAAGCACTGGGTGCGACTGGCGACCGCTTCGCGCTGTACGGGTTTTCATCGGTGCGTCGGGAAAACGTGCGCTATCACCTGATCAAGGGATTCGACGAGCGCTACAACGCCGAGATCCGCGGGCGTGTGGCCGCATTGAAACCCGGCTTCTATACCCGCATGGGCGCCGCGATCCGACATTCCGCCGCCATCTTGTCGAAGCAGAAATCGGCGCGCAAGCTCCTGCTCATCCTGACGGACGGCAAGCCGAACGACCTGGACAAGTACGAGGGACGGTATGGCATCGAGGATACGCGGGTCGCCGTGCAGGAGGCGCGCCAGCTGGGCCTGACGCCGTTCTGTGTGACGATTGATGAAAAGGCAGGGGAATACCTCCCCCACCTCTTTGGCGCCAACGGTTACACCGTGGTGCGCGACGCGGCAATGCTGCCGAAGGTGTTGCCCAGCCTTTACGTGCAACTGACCGGAGGCTGTTAAGCCTCCGTCTTTCGCTCCGCCAGGGCTGACTCGACGAGAATCACTGTCTCCTCGGCCATCACGCGGAAGCGCGCCAGCTGCTCCGGGCTTTCACGATGTTCACCCAGCATGTGCTCCAGTTCGGCGGCATGACCCGCGAGTTCCGTCGCACCGACATTGGCGGCCATGCCGCGAATGCTGTGGACTGCCGACTTCGTGCCCGCATGGTCGCAGGATGCGACGGCTGCGGCGAACTGGTCAATTGCCGTCGCCAGTCCCGGAACCAGCATGCCGAGCACACGATGGTAGAGCTCCACGTCGCCTGACAGACGTTCCAGGGTATCCGCCGTATCGAATCCCGAAATCTCGACAGGTGTTTCGATCGGCTGCGCAGGTGGCGGAACGGCGACCGTTTCCGTGACCGTCATGGGTGACAGCCAGCGAGTGAGCGTCTGGTAGAAATGGCCGGGATTGATCGGTTTGGTGATGTGATCCTGCATGCCGCTCTTCATGCACGCTTCGCGTTCTTCCGGCGTCGCATGGGCCGTCATCGCCACGATCGGCAAGTCCTCGAAACGCTCGTCCATGCGTATGCGGCGTGTCGCGGCATGTCCGCCCATTTCCGGCATCTGGATGTCCATCAGCACCAGGTTGAAGGCATTCGGCCCTTCCGCGAGAAGCTTGTCCACTGCGACACGGCCATTGCCGGCGATCTCGACCTGCGCGCCCGTTACGGAAAGCATTTCGCGTGCGATCTGCTGGTTGATTTCGTTGTCTTCGACCAGCAGGATACGACAGCCGTCGAAGCGGGGCAGGTGCTGCTGGCCGGGAACGCTGCGCGCCGGGACCGGATTCATGGCCAGGACATTGATGAAGGTGTCGTGCAGCAGGGACTGGTCGATCGGCTTGAACAGCACGGCATCGATTGGCGCGTTCTCGGCCTGCCGCATCACATCTTCCCGCCCGAAGGCGGTCACCAGGATCACTTTCGGGATATGTGCCAGTCCCGCCGTGCGGATCGCGTAGGCCAGTTCCGCGCCGTTCATCCCCGGCATGCCGAGGTCGGCCAGGATCAGGTCGTAAGGAACGCCGAGGTCGGCATTGCGAATGGCGACCAGCGCGTCCGCCGCGCTCGACACTGCATTGACCTGGAGGCCGAAGCTGTCGACGAGGTTGGTCAGGATTTCGCGCGCGGCAGGGTTGTCGTCGACCACCAGGACGCGGCAGCCGAGCAGGCGTTCCGGGAGGCTGGGCAGGGACATCGCGGTCTGTGCGCCCAGGCCGAAGCGAAGCGTGAAGGTGAAGGTCGATCCAACATGTTCCTGGCTCTGCACCGACATGCTACCGCCCATCATTTCCACCAGTCGGCGGCTGATCGCGAGGCCAAGACCGGTGCCGCCGTACTTGCGCGTGGTCGAATCGTCCGCCTGGCTGAAGGCCTGGAACAGCTTGGCCTGTTGTTCCTGCGACATGCCGATGCCCGTGTCCTCGACGTCGAAGCGCAGCTCCACGCAATCGCTGCCGTTCGACACCACGCGGCAGCGGAGCTGCACCTTGCCCTGCGCCGTAAACTTGATCGCGTTGCTGATCAGGTTGATCAGGATCTGGCTGAGGCGCAACGGGTCGCCGTTCAGGTGGACGGGAACGTCGTCGGCCACGTCAAACACATAGCGCAATCCCTTTTCCGACGCACGCTGGCTGGTGACGGTGCTGACATTGGCGAGCACTTCATGCAGCGAGAAGTCCGTCTTTTCGATGCTCAGCTTGCCCGCTTCGATCTTCGAGAAATCCAGGATGTCGTTGATCAGACCCAGCAGCGAGACAGCGGCACGGTGGATCTTCTCGACATAATCGCGCTGCTTGCCAGTGAGGTCGGTGCGCAGCGCGAGGTAGGCCATGCCGATCACCGCATTCATCGGGGTGCGGATCTCGTGGCTCATGTTGGCGAGAAAGGCCGACTTCATGCGCGATGCTTCTTCGGCCACTTCCTTGGAGGACTCCAGCGCCTTCTCATGCTCGCGCAGTTCGCGGTTGGTGCGCAGCAGTTCGTTGGTGCGTTCGGCAACACGCTGTTCGAGGATGCGTTCCGAGCGCTTCAGGCTGTCCACCAGCTGCTGCTGGGCGTTTTCCTTTTCCCGCTTCATCTGGTTGAAGCGGTCCGCCAGCGCCAGCGACAGCAGCAGCATTTCGAGCGCGGAGCCGATCTGGATACCGTACACCGACAGGAAGTTGGGAATGCCCTTCACGCCGTAGCTGCGCAACGCCGTCAGCACCGCAGCAAGCACGAGGCAGCTGAATGCCAGCAGGAAGAAGCGCGCGCTGCGCTGCCCGCGCATCTTGCAGGCGATGCCGACGACCAGCGCCAGCAGCATGTTGAGCATGTCAAGCGTGATGCCGGTGCCGATGATCTGGTGGTAGGGCAACACCCAGAAGCCGATCATCTGCAGCACGTTGAGCACGATCATCGTGCGCATGACCTTGTCGAGGACCGGCACGGTCACCTCGGTGGCAAGCAGGCGCCGCTGGAAGAGCATGAGGGTCAGACCGGTGAGCGCAAAACCGATCATCGACGAGATCATCGACCAGCCCGGCGACTCCGGCCACAGGAACTGGAAGCCGACACCGCTGAAGGCAATGAGCGACAGCGCGTTCGCGCCGACGAACATCACATAGTAAAGGTAGGTCCGGTCGCGCAGCGAGGCAAACAGCAGCAGGTTGTAGAGGCCCAGCGCCAGCAGCATGCCGAAATAGAGCGCCTGGCCGATGTATTCGTGCAGGCTTTCCTGTTCAAAGGCTTTCGGCTCCCACAGCCTGGTCGGGATGTCCAGCGTCGTGCCGGTCGCCACGCGCAGGTAGTACGTGGCCTCCCCGCCATGGGGCAGGTGCACCGGGAAGACGAAATGCCGGTGGTTGACCACGCGTTCGGCGTAGGGCTTCGCATGACCGGTCGAGATCCGGGTGAAGCCGGATTCGTCCGGCACATAAAAGTCGACGTGATGCAGGTGGGTGAAGGCCACTTCAATCAGGCGTTCGAGCTCGCGTCCCGACGTATTGGCAATCGTGATGCGCAGCCAGATGGCAGAACGGCGCAGCCCGAAGTTGAGGGAATCGTTCTTCAGCCGCGGCTGGGTGAATCGCGGCGCGAAGGCGGCACTGCTGACATGCTCGATGTTCCACTGCTGGTCCGGATCTTCGAGGATGGACCAGAAGGGCGTCAGGTTGAGGGGCTTGGGCTGCGGCTTGCCGTCCAGTTCCAGGTCGGCAGCGCCGGATGCAGTCGTCAGGGCCAGCAGGCAGAGCGCGCACCAGGCGCGAATGAAACGAAAAACAGAATGCATCCCCCTACCCGTAAAAAATTGTTACATATAAGAAACGTCTTGTATCGTAACAGCATACGCGACCGGAGTCTGCGCGTATGCTGTTGTTGCATAGTTGAAATATATGGTTGGAAAAATAACATTTCTTGGCAGAAATCCAATATGATCCGAAAAATTTAAATAACGCGGCACCGACGAGGATGCCGTACGAGGGAGGGCAATATGAGTACCTGTCTTCAACACGAAGTCGTCATCATCGGCAGCGGTTTCGGTGGTGCAGTAATGTCTGCGCGCCTGTCCCGCCAGTGGCCGGGCAGGGTTTTGGTGCTCGAGCGCGGCAAGGAATACCCGCTCGGTGCCTATCCGCGCAGCCCGGCGGAAATGGCGGACAACGTATGGTCTCCGGACGGTGACACCGCGCGCCGCCCCCGCGCCGTGCGCAGACGCAAGGCGGAACGAGGCCACCTGACCGGCATGTTCGACATCCGGCATTTCGAAAAAATCGATACCGTCACTTCGGCTGTCTACGGCGGCGGTTCCCAGATCTATGCCAACGTGTTCCTGCGCCCTCCGGCGGCAGTCTTCGAGCAGGGCTGGCCCTCGGAACTCCGGCGCGATGTGCTGGCGCCGTACTATGACGTCGCCCAGCAGGTCCTCGGCGCGCGACCAGTCCCCCCGGCCATCGGCGAGGACGACCGCCGCTATATCCAGCGCACCGAACGTTTCCAGGAATTCGCGCGCCAGGCCGGGCTTCCGACGAAGATGGCCGACATCTGCGTGTACTTCGGCAACGACTACACCTATCGCGGCAGCGACAAGCCGGTGCCGCTCGGCGTGCAGGAGGCCAACCGTTACGGCGCGCTGCAGACCTCGTGCACCTATTGCGGCGAATGCGACATCGGCTGCAACGTGCAGGCCAAGAATTCCGTCGACCACAACTACCTGCATGTGGCGCGCAACCGTTACAAGACGGCGGTGCGTACACAGTGCGAAGTCGAGCGCATCGTCCCGCTGGATGCGGACAGGGCCGACGATCCCGACGGCGACGGTTACCACGGCTATCGCGTTTATTTCCGCGACTTGCGCATGGGCGAAACGGTGAGCGTCACGACGCAACGGGTCGTCGTTTCCGCCGGCACGCTGGGCACCAACGAACTGCTGATGCGCAGTCGCGACGTGCACAAGACCTTGCCGCGCATCTCGCAGCGTCTCGGCCAGCGTTTTTCCGGCAACGGCGATTTCCTTGCCTTCGCGGTGGATGGCAAGATGGAAGTCAACTCCACGTACGGTCCGGTCATCACGCAATACACCGACCATCGCCTGTACAAGGACCTCGACCGCAAGCAGGCATTCCTGCTGCAGGACGCCAGCTATCCGACGCAGGTTGGCTGGGCGACCGCGGCGCTGGGTCCGGTGATGAATCCGCTCGACATGCTCTGGACGACGTGCAAGCAGGTGCTGGCCTATGCATTCGACAAGTTCTATCCCGGCCGCAAGCACAGCAGCGTCGGTTTCATGGTGCAGAAGCTTTTCTCGCATGACCTGTCGCAGTACAGCGCCGTCCTGCTATGCATGGGGCTCGACAACGCGAAGGGTGTCCTGCGCCTGAACAAGGAAGGCTACCTCGACATCGACTGGCCGCAGGAGAGCAACAAGAGCCTGTATGACGCCATCATCAGTCTCGGCAAGCGTTTCACGCAATTCATCGGCGGCAAGCACTACCTGCCGATGCCGACCTGGCTGTGGCCCGTGAAAAACAACATCACTGTCCATCCGCTCGGTGGCTGTGCGATTGCGGACAACCCCGAGCTGGGCGTCGTCAGCGCACAGGCCGGCAGCCGCGGACAGGTGTTCGGTTATCAGGGGCTGTATGTGGCGGACGGTTCCCTGATGCCGACGGCGCTCGGCGCCAATCCGGTTGCGACCATCACCGCGTTGTCCGAGTGGATTGCGCATGACATCACCGGCATGGCACCGGATGCCGCACTTTGACGGGTCGGTTCAACCCGGCAACGAAAAGCAAATAGAGCTCGCTTCTCCCGCGGGCGGGAGAGGGGAGAGCGCGGGAACGTCGGCGATGAGAATACATTCCAGGGAGAAGATGCATGTCCGATGATCTGCATGGCGTAAAGATCGCGTTTGCCGAAGTCATGAAAGGCTACGTCAGCGAGGAGGCCACGACCTTTGCCGACGGCTACGCAGACGGCGAACAGGCCGGCCACCAACTGGCGCTGCATGTGACCGTACGCATTTCCGACCTCCATGCCTTCCTGCACACGGAAGGTCATGCAGGGACGCTCGAAGGGCATGTCGATTGTCCGCTGCTCGGCGGCGTCTGCCCGGTGCAGTCCGGCACCTTCCGCCTGATGCCCGACACCGCCGACCGCGACCGCAAGGTGATGTACTACCAGGTCTACTGCACCACGCCGTCCGGCGAGCAATTCACCTTCGTGGGCAACAAGCAGGTGCAGCACACGGCGCCGTTCGACCTGTGGCACGACACCACCACGCTGTTCGTCAACGTCTATCGCGGCCATGTGGACCCGGACAAACCGGCTCAGGCCGCGTTGTGGGTGACTGGCATCATCAGCCTTGGCCTGCTCGATTTCATGCAGGTGCTGCGCGGCTTGCGGGCCACCGATTCGACGGGAGGGACGAGCTTTGCCGGGCTGGTTGCCTTCGGCCGCTTCTTCGCCGGCAAGCTCTGGGATGTGTATGGCCCGCACCTGCCGCCGGCCCCCAGCCAGCCGCAACGCACTTATGCGAAGTTCACGCTGGAAGGCGTGCAGGACGCGTCGGTTGAGATCCACCCGTTCTCCACCGCGGACGGCCTCACGCTCAACCTCACCCGCTTCTCGCGCGGCGCGAGCGATGACGTGGTCCTCATCGTGCACGGACTGACCAGCTCGTCCGACATGTTCATCATGCCGGAGCACCGGAACCTGGTGCAGACGCTGCTCGACGATGGATTCTCGGACGTCTGGACGCTGGACTACCGGGGCAGCTGCCGCTTTCCCTACAACCTCGTCCGCAGCCGCTACAACTTCGACGACATCGCGCTGTTCGACCATCCCGCCGCGATCGCGGAACTGCGCCGGCACATCGGCCCGCACCGCCGCGTCCATGTCATCGCGCACTGCGTCGGCGCGCTGACCATGGCGATGAGCCTGTTTGGAAAGACGGTGCAGGGCGTCTCCAGCGTGATCCTGAACAGCGTGGCGCTGACGCCGCACGTCCCCGTCTGGTCCGGACTCAAGCTTGCGCTGGGGCCGTGGGCATCCGATTACCTGCTCGGCATCGAGTACTACAACCCGAGCTGGCGCCGCCAGCCCGGCTGGTCCGTGGGCAAGCTGATCGCGATGGGAGCAGACCTGCTGCATCAGGAATGCGAATCGCCGGAATGCCATATGCTCAGTTTCATGTGGGGCACCGGCAGGCCGGCGCTGTTCAATCACGAGAACATGCTGAAGGTGACGCACGACCGGCTGGGCGATCTCTTTGGCGGCGTGGACGTCCATTACTACCGGCATGTCCACAAGATGGTCGCGGCAGGCAATACGGCGGTGAAGTTCGAGCCGGGCAATCCGCGCTACGCGGCGCTTCCCGACAATTACTTCGACCATGCGGCCGAGATCCGCACGCCCATCCTGTTCCTGCAGGGACAGGACAATCGCGTGTTCGCCGACTCCAACATCCGCTGCCATGAGCGGCTGGAAAAGATCGTCCCCGGCCGCCATCGCCTGCATGTCGTCCCTGGCTACGGCCATCAGGATATCTTCATGGGCAAGGACGTGGCGAAGGACGTTTTCCCCCACCTGATCGCCTTCCTGCGGGAGCACGCCCATGGCTGAACGCGAACTCCCGCCCGGCCTGGTCATGTGGCCGGCGGGCACGGCCAGCAAGAACCGCGTGTGCGTGCTCATCAGCGACATCCACTGCACCGATTGCACCGTCGGCAACCAGACGGCATCGGAAACCGACTGGCAGCTGTTTTTCGAACAGCTGGAGTTCGCCGTGCACAACCCCGGCGACAAGGTGGAACCCCCTTCCGAGCAGCGTATCGACGAGTTACTGCTCATCCTCAACGGCGATATTGTTGACCTGATCCGCACCAGCAAGTGGGCGGAGGCGGGTGTCTACCCGTGGCAGCGCGACGACCCGCGCTTTGCGGAAATCATCGTCGCGGTCATGCGCGACATCATCGCAATCCATGCTACGAAACGTCCGGAATGCAGCGAACAGCCGTATTCGGGATTCTTCTACTGGATGCGGCAAAGCATCGCCAGGCTGCGCGAGCGCAATGTCGCTGTCACCGTCATCCCCATCGTCGGCAACCACGACAAGGAACTGCAGGTGGTGCCGGCGGCGCGGCAAATGTTCTACGAAGAATGTCTCGGGATGACGGCGCTCGATATCAGCGACAGTTATCGCACGTGGGTCTCGGCGCAGATGGGGACGCCGCAGGATGACATGTACCCGTGCATGCCGTTCTACTTCGCCGACGCTGGATTGCGCTTGCTCGCCACCCACGGACAGTGGCGCGACCAGGACAACTCGCGTGCCACGCCCCTGTGGAAGCTGTCGCGCGGATGGCAGCCGGAGACCTGGAAACGGGAGCAGTATCGTGCCTTCAGCGATCCCTGCTTTGGCGATACGGTTGCCGCGGGCATGCTGTCGCGCTTCATCTGCAAAATGGTTGAGGCGATCGACAAGAACATGCCGGGCGCGAACCGCATCTGCAACCTGCTCGATGAAATGGATTTGTATCGCCCGTCGGTGTCGGCCGTGGTCCGCCTGTTGAGCGAATCGCGGCGGCTGGCATGGCGAACGCCGGAAGCGAAGGGCTTGCACGACGAGGTGCTGCGCTGTTTCCGCGAAAGCCTGGTCGACTGGATGTCGCATGACGAGACATGGAAGAGCGCGCATGGATCGACGAAGGTCGGCCTGCACGTGCTGAATATCCTCAGCAGGATCAGGTGGTACTGGGTCGAGATCACGCTCATGCGCCTGATGGCCAAGGTGCAGGAGCCGGAATCCGACATCAAGGATCGCACGCTGACCGGCCTCCCTGCGTTCCAGCCATCGTATCGCTCGCTCGGCCTGCGCCTGCATGTGGAAGGGCACACCCATGTCGCGCTGGAGGCGGACCTGCAATTCAGACAGCCGCGCCAGGGACGCAACAACTACACCTACATCAATCTCGGTGCTTGGCGCGATTCCATCGTGCCCAAGCGCAATCGCGGCTTCCGCCGCCGCGGCATTGGACGGGCGCTGTTCATCTTCGATCTCGCCCGGCTTGCGCGGCATGCGCCCGGCGACACCTATCGCTTCTATGCACGCGACATGACGAGCTGGGGCGACCGGATGGACAGCTGGTAGTCGACAGGCAAGCTTCCCATTGATGTTGCGCAAAGCACGGCGCGTTTTCGCGCCGGCGCCCGACCTGTCTCCCGCAAAGACTGTCGAAATCCTTGGTCCGTGTCGCGGCACGCCTGTGCCGTGGAGAAAGGATGCCGGCAATGAAGAATCCCTGGTTGAAAAAGAACCCGCTGATGAGCATCTGGCTCAGCGGCGCGAACGCGGTCGCCGGTTCCGCGCGCCGCAAGGTATCCGCCGAAAGCAAGCGCCAGAGTGCGGCGATGATGAACCGGGGCATGAAGCAGGTGACCGATTTCTGGACCGGGACGCTTGATGTCAAGCCGCCCCCAAAGAGAAGGAAGAAGCGTCGTTAACGTACAGGAGAAGAAAGCATGAAACGCACGGCAACGGCCGCCTGGAGCGGCGGACTCAAGGATGGCACCGGAACTGTCTCATTGCAGAGCGGGGTGCTCTCGAATTCACGCTACGGGTTCCAGTCGCGGTTCGAAGAAGGGCCGGGGACCAATCCGGAGGAACTGATCGCTGCGGCGCATGCCGGGTGCTTCACCATGGCCTTGTCGCTGCAGCTCGAGGAGGCGGGGTTCAAGGCGGAGAGTTTGAAGACGGATGCGGTGGTGACGCTGGAGAAGGTGGCGTCGGGGTTTGAGATTACCAAGATTCATTTGAATCTGGTGGCGAAGGTGCCTGGGATAGGGACGGATGTGTTTGATACTGCGGTGAATAATGCGAAGGTGGGGTGTCCGGTTTCGAAGTTGTTCAAGGCGGAGATTTCGCTTACTTCGAAGTTGGAGGGGTGAGGTTGTATCTCTTCGGTAAAACAATGCGTTGGGTTCTCCGTGGATGCTTGCCGGGTCCGGCCCCGGCAAGCATCCACGGAGAGACAACCGCAAGGCTTCACCGAAGAGAAGCAAATCAAGCCCGCGCATCCTCCCCCCAAACCTGCCACATCCGAAACCTCACCCCCGCCTGCTCCCCACTCAACATCTCCCGCACCCCGAATCCAGCCTTCCCGGTATCCCGTCGAACAGGCGCAGACAGCAACACCCCGTCGGAACCCACCAAAACCTGCACAGCAGGCGCAGTCGAATCGCTCCCTTTCCCCGCCACCACCCCAATCTCGCCGCTGGCCAGCCGCACGACTGCCCCTGTCGGATACATCCCGACCACACGGATAAAGCAAGCGGTAAGCATCGGATCCACGATCTGGTGATCCGCCAGCAAAATATCCCGGAGCGCCTCGATAGGCAGCAGCGAGCGCCGATAACTCCGCGACGAAACCCGCGCGCAATAGCGGTCGGCGAGAGAAATAATTTTCACGGTAAGAGGAATCTCATTCCCCGTCTTGCCGAACGGGTATCCGCTGCCGTCTTCGTTCTCATGATGCAGCAGCACGCAATCCAGCCACTCCTCGTCCGTAATACCTGCACGGCGCAGAATGTCGACACCCTCCTGAGGGTGCGCGTGGATGGCGGCCAGTTCATCGTTGGAGATAGCGTTGAGGCGGGACTGCAACTGTTCGTGCTTGTGCAGCATGCCGATGTTCATCGTCAGCGCGCCGGCAACGACCGTCAGGATCTGGTGCGGCAGCTTGTCGAGCGCACGGGCGACCAGCATCGCGACCACGGCAGTGTCGATGCAGTGCCGCACCGCGTAGCTGCCTTCGTCCTGGTTGTGCAGGATGCAGGCGAGGGCAATATCGGGATTGTCTTCGACGGCGGCGATGAGCTCGCCGGCGACGTCAAGGAAGCGCGACTGGGCGTCGGCTTCGCGGTCGAGGTTGAACAGCAGGTATTCCAGTTCCCGGTGCGCTTCGTTGATCCGGCGCAGAACCGGCTGCCGAGAATGCGGGGTGACGGACGTGTCGTCAGGCGACTCGATGGGGCGCTGCTCCATGTTCTTCCTTTCCGGCGTCGAGGTGCATTGTCGAACTGTAAACAGTTTCCGCCGACCCTGCTGAAAACGGGGAGAAATCGTTCCAGCCATTGTAGGGGCGAGTTGGAAGGATTTCATCAATTTGTTGAAGACGGGAAATTTTTCTCAAAGAACGTTGTTTCCATCAAGCAATTTTTGGCGCGTTGGCGGTATGATGAAGTCGTTTTCATCTCCAGATAGCCATGGCGACCATCATCAACCAGCGTCTGGCCCACTTGCGTTCGCTTGTTGTCGATGACATGGCGACGATGCGGCAGAACATTCGAACCCAGCTTGGACAGCTAGGCATTCCCCACGTCGACCAGGCTTCCACGCCGGACGAGGCGATCAGCTACATCCGCAAGAATGCCTATGACGTCATCATCTGCGATTACAACCTGAACCGGGAAACCAACGGCCAGCAGATGCTGGAGTTCCTGCGCGCGCAACACATCCTTCCCGCCTCGACCATGTTCATCATGGTGACGGCCGAAAGCAGCTACGACCTGGTTGCCAGTGCCGCGGAGTTCCAGCCTGACGCCTACATGGTCAAGCCGCTCACCGGCGGGAAGCTGCTCGAGCGCATTGAACGTCTGCTCGACAAGCAGAACGCGCTGCGCCAGATCGTCGGCCGGCTCAACCTGAAGGATATCGCCGGCGCCGTGGACGAATGCGACCGCGCGATGCAGGTCCAGCCGAAATGGGCAGTGGACATCATCAAGATCAAGGCCAATGCACTGCTCGAACTGGGCAAGCCGGAAGAGGCGCGCGCCGTCTATGAATCCGCGCTGAAGCTGCGCGACGACCTGGTCTGGGCGCGCTATGGCGTGGCACGCTGCCACTTTGCCGCCGGCCAGCTCGACGAGGCGAAGGCCGTCGCGCAACAAGTCCTGGAAGTCAATGCGCAGTACGTCGTCGCCTATGACCTTCTGGCCAAGGTGGCCGAGGCCCAGGGCAACGAACAGGAAGCGCTGGAAGCGCTCAACCGCTCCTATGAAGTCATTCCTTCCGCGCGCCGCAGCCGGATGGTGGGCGACGTTGCCTATCGCACCGGCGACCTGGCGCAGGCGCGCACGGCGTTCGACCGCGCGGTAAAGCACACCAAGGGTTCGCTCACGGCCCAGCCGTCCGACCTGTTGTCGTTGGCGCAGGTTCATGTGGACGCCGGTGATGCGCAGGCCGCCTTGCAGGTCCTGTCGACCGCGCCGAAACATTACGGTGAATCAGACGCCTTCGTCGCGACGCAAGCGGCCGTGCAGGCACAGGCACACATCAGGATGGGCGACCTGGAATCCGCCCAGCATGCGTTCGAGCGCGCCAAGAGCCTGGCGGATGCCACGCGCGCCGACGGCACGGCGCTCGCGCTGGCCAAGGCGGCGTTCTCGATCGGACGCGAGGAAGAGGGCGCGGCCATCCTGTCCAAAGCCGTGCGCGCGGACCATGAAAACACGCGCCTCGTGTCGCTGGCCCGCAAGGTCCTCAAGGACAGCGGCAAGGAAGAGCTGGCTGCCGAGGTCGTCGACCGTGCGCTTGACCAGGTCAACGCGATCGTCGCCGAAGCGAGTGCGCTCATGCGCAAGGCGCAGTTCGACGAGTCGCTGCAAAAGCTCGAGGAAGCCCTGGAAGGCATGCCGGAAAACACCGGCGTGCTGCTGGCGGCCGCGCAGCTGCATCTGTTGTGGATGAGCCAGAAAGGCCTGAACCTCGACTACGTGGCACGGGTGAACAACTATCTCGCCAAGCTCGACGTCCTCCTTCCCGGCAACGAACGGGTCGCCAAGATGTACCGTTTCATGCGCGAGACACTGAGCCGCGCAAAGAAAGAGTGATGGACACCAAACTTTCAGCTGCCGTCGTGCATGACATCAAGAACGCCCTCGGCGTCCTCGAAGGCATGCTGGGCGCGCTGGTGCAGGAGCCCACCCGCGAGCAGGCGGCAACGGCGCAGGAAATGTGTTCTTCGTTGCGGGAGCGGCTGATCGGCTTCCTGACGCTGTACAAGGCATCGTCGCAGGGCCTCGTTGCGCGCGTCGATGCCACGAATCCCGAAGATTTCCTGAACACCGTGGTGCGGGACAATCCGCCCGCGCGGCCGGAGCTCGACATCATCGTCAATACGCAGTCCATGCCCGTCCTCGGCTTTTTCGACGAAAACCTGGTCGGATTGGCAATAGGTGCGGCACTGCAGAATGCCGGCCGCTTTGCCCGCTCTGCCATCGAACTTGGCTGCGTGATGGCGGAATCCGGCGAACTCGTATTTACCGTGCGCGACGACGGCCCGGGACTGGGCGCGCAGGAAGACAAGCGGTCGACAGGGCTGGGGACAGCCCTTTGCGAGGCAATCGCCCAGGCGCACCAGAAAGGGGAACGCCACGGCTCGGTATCGCTGCAAGACCATCCGCAGGGCGGGGCGCTGTTCACGCTGCGGCTTCCCTGAACCGATGCTGCACTGCACATAGCCCCCGGCTCAAGCTATGCGCGATTCTTGTCGATATACAACATAGAATAAGAGGAGGGCTACGGCCCGACAGTCGACGATTGATTGAGCGCGTGCCGACATGCGCCGGGAGCGAGGGCAAAAATGAGTATCAGCGTAACCTTCAATAGTGCGCACAGGATACTGCTCGCCTCGGATTTCTTCATGGCGCGCCGCCCTGTCATGGACAGGGAACAGAACCTCGTCGCGCATGAGCTGATGTTCTTCAGCGACGATCGCATCATTGCCGACTCCGGCGACGCAGGTGAACGGCCTGCCTCCAGGACCGTGATCACCGACGTCTACCAGCATGGCATGGCGCGCGTCATCGGCGACCTCGTCGGCATCCTGTACGTCGATCCCCAAACGATCATGGGCGACGTCTTCGATTTCCTGCCGCCCACCAAGCTGGTCATGGAAATCGCCGACGTTCACGCGGTCACCCCCGCACTCCTCGAACGCCTTGCCGAGCTGAACCGGAAGGGCTTCCACTTTGCGCTGGTCGACAACAACGGCGCCGTCGACCTGTCGGACCTGCTGCCCTTCGTCGACGGCGTGCGGATCGACGTGACCGGAAAGAGCGAAGTGGAACTGGCGCGCCTTTGCGCCGCTTACGCGCCACTGGGCAAGCGCCTGCTCGCGGAGAAGGTGGACACGCACGAGCAGTTCCAGGTTTGCTACAGGCTCGGATTCGACTATTTCCAGGGCTATTACTTCACGGTTCCCGTGTTCGCGGAAGGCAGGAAGCTGGCGCCGTCCCCGCTCGCCATCATGTCGTTGCTGGCGCTGATCGTGTCCGATGCGGACAACGCCGAGATTGAAGACCGTATCAAGGGAAACGTATCGCTCGGGCTGAACCTGCTGCGGCTGGCCAACACGCCGGCCTTCAGCACCCACCGCATCGACTCCCTGAGGCAGGCGTTGATGGTCCTTGGCCGAAACCAGCTCCAGCGATGGTTGCAGGTGATGCTGTATGCCGACAACGGCAACCAGGGCGCCATCGCAATGCCGCTGCTCGATCTCGCCACGACCCGCGGCCGCCTCATGGAACTCCTCGCGCAGAAACTCAAGCCGGGCAACCGCGGCTTCGCCGATACCGGATTCACCATCGGCATCATGTCGCTGATGGATTCCCTGTTCGGCTTGCCCATGGAGCAGATCCTCGAGCAGATTCCCGTCGTGGACGAGGTGGCCGATGCCCTGCTCCGCCGCGAGGGCTACTTCGGACAGCTGCTGCGCCTGGTCGAGTACACCGAATGGCATTCGAAGACCGACACGCAATTGCTGCAGGCGATCCGCGACCTGCGCCTTTCCCATAACGACCTCTACCTGCTGCAGCTGGCCGCCTTCGAATGGAGCGACCATGTGACGCGCGGCGTGCGCTGAGAACTAATCCATTTACCGGGCATCCTAGGGTCAACCACAAGGAGTCGACCATGGGAAACAATTCATCCGGATTGCAGCACGCAAACGAGGAAACCGCCAAACGCCGTGAAGAGGCCCGGGAACAGGGCCTTGCCGAACAGAATGTCACCGGCGCATCGCCACCGGAGGTCGAAGACGCAAGCGACGCGGTGGACACGGGAAGCCTCGCCGGCCGCAAGGTCCCTCAGTCCCCGGGGAATGCCGCATCACGGCGCTGAACCTCATTTCTTCGAAATGAACGCATTGCCTTCGATGTAGAACCGCAACGGCGCGTCGGCCCATTCGCCCGCATAGGCCACGCCGATGCGAGGACGGACGGCAATGGAAAATGTCTCCTCGCGCACCGGCGCGGCGACGTAGAAGTCATCGCTCAACAAATCGTGTCCGTTCAGGCCGCGATCAATGCCCAGCGCCCGGCAGAGCAGGCCCGGGCCTTTCGTATTGCCTTCTATGTTTGCCAGCGGTTCGAGGGCGCGGATCAGCACCGCCGCACCGTTTCCCTCCGGCTCGGTGACGATGTTCATGCAGTGGTGCATGCCGTAGATCAGGTACACGTACGCATGCCCGGGCGGGCCGTACATCACGGCGGTGCGCGGTGTAATGCCTTTGGACGAGTGGGCAGCAAGATCGTGCGCGCCGACATAGGCTTCGACCTCGACGATACGCGCGCGCCTCTCGACGCCCTCATCCACATGCACGAGCTCCTTGCCGAGCAGGTCGCGTGCGACTTCCTCGGTCGGGCGCGCGTAGAAGCGGCGGGGCAGCCTGTTGTGTGCTTTCATCACCAGGTATCGATGCAGGGGCGCTTCTTGCCATTGCGTGGCGCGGCGGGCGGTGTCGAGCGCAGCCCGCGCATGACCCAATGGCGTGTCTCGAAAGGATCGATGACGTCATCGATTTCGAGGAAGGACGCCATGTTGATCGCCTTTCCCTTCTGGTAAGACTCGGCCACCATCCTGTTGAACGTCTCGGTACGCTGTACGGGATCCTCGATGGCCTCCAGCTCCTTGCGATAGCCGAGCCGCACCGCACCTTCCAACCCCATCGCGCCGAACTCCCCGCTTGGCCAGGCGACGGTGAAGAAGGGCGCATGGAAGCTGCCGCCCGCCATCGCCTGCGCACCAAGGCCATAACCCTTTCGCAGCACGACGGTGAAGAAAGGTACGCTGATGCTGCCCGCCGTGACGAACATGCGGGATACGTGCCTCATCATCGCCGTCTTTTCCGCGTCGGGCCCGACCATGAAGCCCGGCGTGTCGCAGAGGGACAGAATCGGCAGGTCGAAAGCATCGCACAGCTGCATGAAACGCGCCGCCTTGTCGGCTGCGTCGGCATCGATCGCGCCGCCGAGATGCATCGGGTTGTTCGCCATCAGTCCGAAGGGGCGGCCCTCGATGCGGATAAGGGCGGTAATGATGCCGGTGCCGAAGCTGCGGCGCAGTTCGAGCACGGAATCCTTGTCGGCAAGGGTGGCGATGACCGCGCGCGCGTCGTAGGAGCGCAGCCGGTTTTCCGGCACCATCCGGCGCAGCTCTCGCTGGTCCGCACATTCCCAATGCGCGAGCGGCCCCTGGAAGTAGGAGAGGTATTGCTTTGCCACGCGCACCGCCTCCTCTTCATCCTTCACCACCACGTCGATGACGCCGTTGGGCGCCTGCATGCTGACGGGCCCGACCTGTTCCGGTTCGAACACGCCCAGTCCGCCACCTTCGATCATCGCCGGTCCGCCCATGCCGATCGTCGCATTCTCCGTCGCAATGATGACGTCGCAGCAGCCGAGGAAGGCGGCGTTCCCGGCGAAGCAGCGGCCGGAGACGATGCCCACGCGCGGCACAAGCCCGCTCAGTTTCGCGAAGTTGATGAAGGACATGACATCGAGCCCGGCGACCAGCATTGCGTCGGTATCGCCGGGGCGTCCGCCGCCGCCCTCGGCAAAGATCACCACAGGCAGCTGCCATTGTTCGGCGATCTGGAACATGCGATCGGTCTTCTTGTGGTTCATCATCCCCTGCGTCCCGGCGAACACGGTGTAGTCGTAGGCCAGCACCATGCAGCGGGACTTGCTGTCGTCGAACAATGCGCCGTTGACGCTACCGATGCCGGCGACGAGGCCGTCGGCGGGGCTGAGGCGGATCAGTTCTTCCTCGGCACGACGGCGGCGTTGTGCCGCAATGGCGAGCGCGCCGTACTCGATGAAGCTGTCGGCGTCGCACAAGGCGGCGACGTTCTCGCGGGCGGTACGCTGGCCGGTCTTGCGCCGACGGGCGACGGCGTCGGGGCGTGCCGCGTCGAGTCCGATTTCATGCCGCTGCAAGGTTTCAGCAAGATCCAGCCGGATCGCATCGAGGTCGATGCCTTCCGCCAGCTCCGCTTCAAGCGCATCGACATCCGCGGGCTCGATATGGACAAGCGGATGGTCACGGAAAATGACCTCGCCGCGTTGTGCGTTGATCCCCCTGACGATGCCGCCGATGGGTGAAGCGACCACATGCTCCATCTTCATCGCCTCAATCACGGCAAGCTGGCGTCCCGCATGAACCAGGTCACCTTCCTTTACGTCGATGGACACGACGGAGCCTTGCATGGGCGCGGGCACCGGAACAGTTCCCTCCGGCGCGAGGCCCGCGTCGCGCTCTTCCGTGGCCTGCTGCAGCACAGCTTCGGGATACAGCTTCTGATGTGCTCCGCTCACGGGTTCAACCAGTGCGGCAATGTGTTCCTCGACAAAGCGTGTGTGCACCCGATTAGCGACGACGTCCGGCCGCGTCAGCAGGTTCTGCAGCAAGCCGATGTTCGTCTCCACGCCTTCAATGCGGAATTCGCAGAGCGCGCGGTATGCGTGCGCGATGACGTCGGGATAGCGGCCGGAAGAGGTGGACGCGATCAACTTGGCCAGAAGGGAATCGAAGTTCGGGTTGGTGACATAGCCGGTATAGCCGTAAGTGTCTACGCGCACGCCAGGGCCGAAGGGCAGGTCGAATGCGGCCAGGCGCCCGCCTGAAGGTTGGGTGTTCCCCTGCGCATCCATCGTTTCCATATTGATGCGAAGCTGTGCGGCGAATCCGCGCGGCGCAGGGACTTCATGCTGGGTCAGGCCGATCTGTGCCAGCGTGGCGCCCCCCGCGAGTCTTAGCTGCGCCTTCACCAGGTCGATGCCGGTGATTTCCTCGGTGACCGTATGTTCGACCTGCAGGCGCGGATTGGCCTCGATGAAATGTAAGACCGCCCGATCCGTGTGGTCGGCGGCGTCGACGAGGAATTCGAAGGTGCCCAGGCTGCTGTATTGCACTTCCTGTGCCAGGCGCACCGCCGCATCGATGATCCGCTTCTGCACGGGATGGGGCAGGGTCGGACTGGGCGCGACCTCGACAAGCTTCTGGTTGCGGCGCTGCAGGGTACATTCGCGTTCCCACAGGTGAGTCACATTGCCGCTGCCGTCGCCAATGACCTGCACCTCGATGTGACGCGCGCTGGCGATCAGTTTTTCGACGTAGACGCCGGGATCGCCAAAGGCCGCCTTTGCCTCGGACTGGCAGCGCGCATAGGCCTCGGCCAGTTCATCGTTGCTGCGGACCATGCGCATACCGCGTCCACCGCCTCCCGCAACGGCCTTGATCATCATCGGTGCGCCGTCGAGGGACAGGAGGAATGCACGGGCCTCTTCAAGGCTGGTGGGATGGCTGGTGCCGGGGATGACGGGAATGCCGTGGGCTTGCGCCAGCTCGCGTGCACGTACCTTGTCGCCGAACAGGTCGAGCACTTCAGGACGCGGACCGACGAAGACCAGGCCTTCCTCCACGCACCGTCGCGCGAAGGCCGCGTTCTCGCTCAAGAATCCGTAGCCAGGATGGATGGCGTCGCAGTTCGCTTCCTTGGCGACCGCGACAACTTGTTCGATATCGAGGTAGGCTGCCGTGCCGCTGCCCTTCAGCGCGCGGCGGTCGTCCGCGCGCCGCACATGGAGCGAGGCGGCATCGTCTTCGGAGTGGACAGCAACGGTATGGATGCCGAGTTCGGCCGCGGCCCGTGCAATACGGATCGCGACCTCGCCGCGGTTGGCGATCAGGAGTCGGGTGACGCCCATGGAAATCCTTGTCTCGTGTTTGTCGTTTGTGGACGTTTTAGCACGTCCGTACGATTCTTGTCCACGAGTTCGGGATTCCCCCAGGTCAGGCCAGCTGCTCCGCGTACGATTCCAGATGCAGGTCGGTACTGCCAAACTGCAATTCGATCGCCATCAGCCGCTTGAAGTAGTGGCTCACGTCCAGCTCGTCGGTCACGCCCATCCCGCCGTGGAGCTGCACCGCCTGCTGGCCGACGAAGCGGCATGCCTGGCCGATGACGACCTTGGCCGCCGACAGCGCCTTGGCGCGCACGGCCGGATCGGGATCGGCACAGCGCACTGCGGCGAGATAACTCATCGACCGCGCCTGCTCGATGTGCAGCACCATATCCGCCATGCGATGCTGCAGGGCCTGGAACTTGCCGATCGGTTGGCCGAACTGCTTGCGATTGCGTGCATATTCGACGGTGGCGGCGAGCAGCTTGTCGAGCGCACCGACTGCCTCTGCACACACGGCGGCAATACCTGCATCCAGCACTTCGGCGAGCTTCAACTCTGCATCGCCGTCAAGCAGCGCATTGGCTGCGACGAATGCCTGGTTGAACCACACTTCGCTTGCCGGCACGCCGTCGACGGTCTTGAACGGCACAAGGCGAACGCCTGCTGCTTGGCGCGGCACGAGGAAGACGCCAATCGGCCCCGATTCTCCGGCCGGCGCGACACGCGCCGTCACCACCAGCACATCAGCGGACGCGCCGTGCGTGACGACGCTCTTGTGGCCGGTGATGACATAACCATTGCCGACCGGCCAGGCACGGGTTTCGATGGCCATGCGGTCAAAGCGGGATGCGTGCTCGTCATGCGCGAAAGCCGCAATCTTTTCCCCGGCGGCCAGGGCCGGCAGGATTTCACTGCGCTGGACGTCGTTGCCCATCAGCGCGATGGCCTTGGTCGACAGCACGGCGCTCGCGAGGTAGGGTTCCAGCAGGAGTCCTTCCCCGATCGCGTTCATGACGAGCATGGTGTCGACGGGAGACCCGCCGAGACCGCCGTCGGCTTCCGGCACATTGATCGACAGCAGGCCGATGTCGGCGAGCGCCTGCCATGCTTCGCGGCTGAAGCCGTCCGGTGATTTCTCGCGGATCTGGCGACGTGCCTCGAAGGTGTAATCCTTGGCCACGAAACGCCTCGTGGTGTCCAGGAGCATCTGCTGTTCTTCGGTAAACGTGAAATCCATATCCTTGCTCCTACAGGCCGAGGATCATCTGCGAGATGATGTTCTTTTGAATTTCGTTGGAGCCGCCGTAGATCGACAGCTTGCGCATGTTGAGGTAGTTCGGTCCCAGCGGCACGGAATAGAACGGCCCGACCGGGTCGCCCTGGTAGCCTGCTTCCATCGCCTCGCGTCGCAACTGCAGCGCGTAAGGGCCGGCAACCTGGACCAGCAGCTCGGTGATCGCCTGCTGGATCTCGGTACCCTTGATCTTCAGGATGGATGCTTCGGGTCCGGGCGCACGCCGTTGCGATTCTGCGGCGAGCACGCGCAGGTTGGTGATCTCCAGCGCGGTCAGGTCGATTTCGACCTGCGCAATGCGCGCGGCGAACAGCGGGTCCTTGATGAGCGGCCTGCCGTTCTTGGTTTCAATCGCCGCGAGGCGCTTCAAGCGGGCAAGTTCACGCTTGGCGATACCGATACCCGCAATGTTCGTCCGCTCGTGGCCGAGCAGGAATTTCGCGTAGGTCCAGCCAGCGTTCTCCTCGCCGATCAGGTTCTCGACCGGGACTTCGACGTTCTCCAGCCAGACTTCATTGACCTCATGCGCGCCGTCCATCGTGATGATCGGACGCACGGTCACACCAGGGCTGCGCATGTCGATCAGCAGGAAGGAAATGCCGCGCTGCGGCTTGGCTTCGGGATCGGTACGCACCAGGCAGAAGATCCAGTCCGCATACTGCGCCTGCGTGGTCCACGTTTTCTGTCCATTGACGATGTAGCGGTCGCCGTCGCGCACCGCACGCGTCTTGACCGAGGCGAGATCGGAGCCCGATCCGGGCTCGGAATAGCCCTGGCACCACCATTCGTCGGCCGACAGGATCTTGGGCAGGTAGCGGTCCTGCTGCTTCGGCGAGCCGTACTGCATGAGCACGGGCGCGACCATCTTCAGGCCGAAGGGAATGGCGCGCGGTGCGCCGGCGGCAGCGCATTCTTCCTCGAAGATGTACTGCTGCACCGTGGTCCAGCCGGTGCCGCCGAAATCCATCTTCCATGCCGGCCCGCCCCAGCCCTTTGCGTGCAGGATCTTTTGCCAGCGCACATAGTCGTCGCGGCCGAGGATCAGGCCGTTGATTACCTTGTGCTGGATATCGGAGGGCAGGGAGGCGGCGACGAAGTCGCGGACTTCCTGGCGGAAGGCGAGTTCGTCGGGGGTGAAGTTCAGGTCCATGGAGTCCTCCGGTCAGAAGGCCGGGATGCCGGTCTGTTCGCGCCCAAGTATCAGCGCGTGGATGTCGTGCGTGCCTTCATAGGTGTTGACGACTTCCAGGTTCACCATGTGGCGGATCACGCCGAACTCGTCCGAAATGCCGTTCCCGCCCAGCATGTCGCGCGCCATCCGGGCGACGTCGAGTGCCTTGCCGCAGGAATTGCGCTTCATGATGGAAGTGATGGCAACCGCAGCCGTCCCTTCATCCTTCATGCGGCCGAGACGCAGGCAGCCCTGCAGGCCAAGCGTAATTTCGGTTTGCATGTCAGCCAGTTTTTTCTGGATCAGCTGGTTGGCGGCGAGCGGCCGGCCGAACTGCTTGCGGTCCAGCACATACTGGCGCGCAATGTGCCAGCAGGATTCCGCCGCACCGAGCGCACCCCAGGCAATGCCGTACCGCGCCGAGTTCAGGCAGGTGAACGGGCCCTTCAAGCCGCGCACATCGGGGAAGGCATTCTCATTGGGACAGAACACCTCATCCATCACAATCTCGCCGGTGATCGACGCGCGCAGGCCGAACTTGCCGTGGATGGCTGGCGCGGACAGTCCCTTCATGCCCTTCTCGAGAATGAAGCCGCGGATGTCGCCTTCATCGTCCTTCGCCCACACGACAAAGACGTCGGCGATGGGGGAATTCGAGATCCACATCTTGCTGCCGCTGATCTTGAAGCCGCCTTCCACCTTCTTCGCTCGTGTGACCATCGACCCGGGATCGGAGCCGTGGTTGGGTTCGGTCAGGCCGAAGCAGCCTATCCATTCGCCCTTGGCCAGCTTCGGCAGATATTTCTGCTTCTGCGCCTCGGTGCCGAATTCGAAGATCGGCACCATGACCAGCGAGGACTGCACGCTCATCATCGACCGGTAGCCGGAATCGACACGCTCCACTTCGCGCGCGATCAGGCCATAGCTGACGTAGTTCAGGCCGGGACCGCCGTACTGCTCCGGGATGGTCGGGCCGAGCAGGCCGAGCTCACCCATCTCGCGGAAGATCGCTGGGTCGGTCTTCTCATGCCGGAACGCTTCCAGCACGCGCGGCTGCAGGCGTTCCTGGCAATACGCGTTCGCCGCATCGCGCACCATGCGCTCTTCGTTGGTGAGCTGCTGGTCGAGCAGCAGCGGATCGTCCCAGTGGAAATGCACCTTCTGTTTCATGTTGTCTCCGGTCTTATTGTGTTCGTTCGATCACGACGGCCAGGCCCTGGCCGACGCCGATGCACAGGCTGACGACGGCGTAGCGTCCGCCGCGGCGTGCGAGCTCGCGGCTGGCAGTCAGCGCGAGGCGCGCCCCCGACGCGCCGAGCGGATGGCCGAGCGCGATCGCGCCGCCGTTCGGGTTGACGCGTGTGTCCTTGAAATCGATGTCGAGCAGCTTCAGGCAGCCGAGCACCTGGCTGGCGAAGGCTTCGTTGATCTCGATAATGTCCATGTCCTTGAGCGACAGGTTGGCGCGGTCGAGCGCCTTGCGGATCGCGTAGACGGGGCCGATGCCCATGACGCGCGGCTCGACGCCGGCCACCGCCGCGGACAGGATGCGCACCATCGGCGCCTTGCCCGCTTTCTCGCCAGCGGCACGGCTGCCGACCAGCAGTGCGGCAGCGCCGTCATTGATGCCGGACGCATTGCCTGCAGTGACGATGCCGCCTTCGAACAGGGGCTTGAGCTTTTCCAGCGAAGCCGCAGTGGTGTCGGGACGCGGATGCTCATCCTTGTCGACCACGACCGGCGGCGTCTTGCGACCGGTGGGAACACTGATGGGGTGGATCTCGCCCGCAAAGAATCCGTCTTGCAGCGCGGCGTGATACTTCATCTGCGACGCGAGCGCGAAAGCATCTGCCTGCTCGCGTGTGACGCCGCATTCCTTCGCCACGTTGTCGCCGGTTTCCGGCATGGTGTCGGCGCCGTACTGCGCGGTTACCTTGGGGTTCGGGAAGCGCGCGCCGATGGTGGTGTCGAACATCTTGAATTCGCGGGAGAAAGCTGCTTCCGCCTTGGCCATGACGAAAGGCGCGCGGCTCATGCTTTCGACGCCGCCCGCGATGAACAGCTCGCCTTCGCCGCAGGTCACCGCGCGTGCAGCATCCATCACAGCAGCCAGGCCGCTCGCGCACAGTCGGTTGACTGTTTGTCCTGCAACCGTAACAGGAAGGCCAGCAGCGAGCAGGGCGTTACGTGCGATATTGCGCGCGTCTTCGCCGGCCTGGTTAGTGTCGCCGAGGATCACGTCTTCGATCTGTTCCGGCTTCCAAGGGTTGCGTGTGACAACGGCGCGCATGACTTCCGCGACGAGATCGTCGGGCCGGACAGGGGACAGCGCGCCCGCGTGGCGGCCGAAGGGGGAGCGCAGGCCGTCGTAGATATAGGCGTCGAGCATGGATCAGATCTCCTTGTGCTGAAGGGATAGGCCGAGCATTGCACGCCGCTGCAGCCAGGGGCTGGGACGGTAGCGGGTGTCGCCGGTCTGGTGTTCGAGGTTCTTGAGGATGGCCAATACGGTCGCCGGGCCGACCTGGTCGCCCCAGGCGAGCGGGCCGATGGGATAACCGAGGCCAAGCACGACCGCGCGGTCGATGTCCTGTGGATCGGCGATCTGCTGCTGCGCGATTTCGCAGGCGATGTTGACGATGTGCGCGACCACGCGTTGCGTTACCAGTCCCGCGCTGTCGCGGATGACGCTGACGGGAATGCCGGTGGCGCCAAACAGGCCGCATGCCATCGCAAGGTAATCCGAACCGGTGCCCGGGTTCGTCATCACGACACGGCGGCGGCTCAGGTCCAGCAGGCTTTCGACGGCGACCGTGCGTGCGGGATCCAGGCCCTCGCGGACACAGCAGGTGGTGGCGTCTTCGCCCAGCGGCGTGACGATGCACAAGGCACGGTCGCTCGGGCGTGCGCCGGATTCGACCTGTACGCCGGCTGCCGCAACGAGGACGGAAATCCGCTCGGCGAGCTCAGGCCGCTCCTGGCTGAGCCAGACACTCTCCGGACGCTGCGCCGGCTGTGAAGGCTCGGCGACGGCCTCTTTCTTGCCATCGGCGCCGTAGCGGTAGAAGCCATGGCCGACCTTGCGGCCGAGCGCGCCTGCAGCAAGCATCTGGCGTGTCAGCACCTGCGGCCGGAAGCGGGGCTCTTCGTAGTACTGGCGATAAATCGATTCCATCACCGGGTGTGACACATCGAGGCCGGTCAGGTCGAGCAGTTCGCACGGGCCGAGACGGAAGCCGGCGGTGTCGCGCAGGATGGCATCGAGCGTCGGTACGCTGCAGATGCCTTCGGCCAGCAGGCGCAGGCCTTCTGTGCCGTAGCCGCGTCCCGCGTGGTTGACGATGAAGCCGGGCGTGTCCTTGGCCAGCACCGCGGTATGCCCCCATTGCCTGCCTAATGCCAGGAGGTAATCGGTGACGTCGGGGCGGGTCAGGAAGCCGCCGATGACTTCGACGATCTTCATGAGCGGCACGGGATTGAAGAAGTGGAAGCCGGCTACGCGTTCGGGATGCTTCAGCCCCGCAGCGATCGCGGTGACGGACAGCGACGAGGTGTTGGACGCGAGGATGGCGCCGGTGTCGACGATCCCTTCGAGCGTGGAGAAGAGCGACTTCTTCGCCGCCAGGTCCTCGACGATCGCCTCGACCACCACATGGCAGGAATGCAGCTCTTCCAGTCCATTGCACGCCACCAGCCGGTTCCCCGCTCCATCCGCGGCCGCGGCGTCGAGCTTGCCTTTCTCGACCAGCTTGCCGAAGGTCGACACGAGTTCTTCACGTGCTGCCTGCGAAGCGCCTTCCCGGCTGTCGACCATATATACGGTAGCGCCGGCCAGCACCGCGATCTGGACAATGCCGCGTCCCATGACGCCGCAGCCGACGACGCCGACGTTCAGTTCCTTTGCGCCCGGGGGCGGAAATCCGTTGTGCATTCTGGCTCTCCGGAAGAGGATTAATTCTGCATGGTGGAACTTGATGATCTAAAATGGAATTGTGAGCACTCGCGAAGATGATGTCAAGGCTACAAAGGAACGGCGTGTTCTGCGTTGCAGTCAGCTATTCCAAAAAAAGTTGTCTATCGGAAATGTGTGTGCGAGCATTCGCAGCGTAAGGGCACATGGGCGAAAGAGCGTTCGCAATGGACGCCGGGTTTGTCGGATAATCCCGCAGTTGAATCGAGAAAGCAGTGACATGGCGCAGGAACACTACGAAGACCAGGAAGAGCCCGGATCCGAGGCAAAGCAGTCCAATGCAAAGGAAGACCGTCACTTTGTTACCGCGCTCGCACGCGGCCTCGATGTACTGTCCTGTTTCCGTTCCGGTGAGAAGACGCTCGGCAACCAGGAACTCGCCGAGCGGACCAAACTGCCGAAATCCACCATCTCGCGCCTGACCTATACGCTGACCAAGCTGGGTTACCTCGATTACGACGACCATATCGGCAAGTATCGCCTCGGCACCGCCAGCCTTGCGCTGGGCAGCGCGATGCTTTCCAAGCTCGACATCCGGCAGTACGCCCGTCCCTACATGCAGGAACTGGCGGACTTTTCGCGTGCGACCGTCTCGCTGGGCATGCGCGACCGCCTGAGCATGATCTATATAGAGAACTGCCGTAGTGAAGCCGCCCTGACCCTGCGTCTCGACGTAGGCGCACGCATTCCCATTGCCCAGACCGCCATGGGGCGCGCCTACCTGGCGGAAACAACGCCTGCCGAGCGCAACGACATCCTCGAACACGTGCGCGAACTGGATGAAGCCAAGTGGCCCTCCGTGCGCGATGGTGTCACGCGCTCCCTCGAGGAGTATTCGACACTCGGATGCTGCACCTCGTTCGGTGACTGGCAGGCCGACGTGAACGCGATCGCCGTCGCCTTCCGGCCGGCAAATGGCGGCGCCATCCTGAGCATCAATTGCGGCGGTCCCGCGTTCAATCTCTCTCCCGAATTCCTTCTTGGCGAAGTGAAGCCTCGCTTGCTCGCGCTCGTCGAACGGCTGCAGCGGGGCTAGGCCGAACTACCCCGCAGTCCTGCCCGGAACTGTTTCCTGCGCCGAATAATCATCGGCGTAGCGGCAGCTTTTTCGGAAAATCTCCTGTATATGCGCTGCTACAGTCAAATCTCCCCGGCGAATCTTGCCGTGTGTCAACGTTCATCCAGCCTACAGGAGACCGTATGAAGCTTCGCAGCCTGCGTATCGGTACGCGCCTCGCCATCGGATTCGGAATCATCCTTGCGATGCTGGTCGTCGCGCTCGGGGCGGACAGCATCGTCAGCACCCGCAACCGCGAGGCCATGATTGCCGGCCTGGAAGTCAGCAATGCCAAGAGCGCGCTGGCGGTCGACATCAAGGGCGCCTTGCTGGAAGGGGGCATTGCCATGCGCAACATCGGGCTGCAATCCGACCTGGCCGCCATGAAGAAGGAAGAGCAGAAGGTCATGGCCCTGCGCAAGCGTTTCACCGATGCCCGCGACAAACTCACCGCGCTCGGCCTCGATGGCACCGAGAAGAAAATTCTCGCCGACCTCAGCCGTCTGGAACAGGAGACCGACGCCCCGTTCAGGGAGGCGATCCGCCTTGTTACCGCATTCAACAGTGAAGATGCGATCAAGCTGATCACGACGAAGATCGATCCCCTGAACCAGCAGGCACTCGCGGAGATCAACCGGCTGGTCGAGATCCAGCAAGCCACAGCCAGTCGCGTTCTCAATGACACGGTCGATTCGGGCAGGCAACTCATGATCATGCTGTTCGTGATCGGCGCTGTCGCGCTGGCGGTGGGCGGCGCCTTCGCATGGATGCTGACCCGCAGCATCATTCTTCCCTTGCAGGATGCAGTGCTAGTCGCGCGACGTGTCGCCGCCGGAGAGCTCACCACCCAGGTCGATGTGACCGGTTCCGACGAAGTCAGCCAGCTGCTGCATGCACTTCAGGACATGAACGGCAGCCTGCAGAAGATCGTGGGCGAGGTCAGGACCGGCACCGATTCGATCGCCGTGGCCTCACGCGAAATTGCGTCGGGCAATGCCGACCTGTCGTCACGCACCGAGATGCAGGCGGGCGCCTTGCAGGAGACGGCCAACTCCATGGGCCAGCTGACCAACATCGTCAGGCAGAATGCCGATAGCGCCCGGGAAGCGAACAAACTCGTGATCTCCGCATCGGGGATTGCAGCCAAGGGCGGCGAGGTCGTCGGCCAGGTGGTCGACACGATGGGCTCAATCAAGGAAAGCTCGCGCAAGATTGTCGACATCATCGGTGTCATCGACGGCATCGCCTTCCAGACCAACATCCTTGCGCTCAACGCCGCTGTCGAAGCGGCGCGCGCCGGCGAGCAGGGCAGGGGCTTCGCTGTAGTTGCTGCCGAAGTGCGCAGCCTCGCGCAACGCTCCGCCAGTGCCGCAAAGGAGATCAAGCAGCTCATCAGCGATTCGGTCGAGAAGGTCGATGCCGGCGGCAGACTGGTTGACCAGGCCGGGCAGACCATGGACGACATCGTGAATGCCGTCACGCAGGTCGCCGACCTGATGCGCGAGATCACGACTGCGAGCGAAGCGCAGAGCGCCGATATCGAGGAAGTCAACCGCGCCATTGCCCAGATGGACGAGATGACCCAGCAGAATGCCGCCCTGGTCGAAGAGGCCGCTGCTGCTGCGCAAAGCATGCAGGACCAGGCGTCCGTGCTGGAAAAGGCCGTGGCCGTGTTCAAGATGGATGGCTTGCGTGCGCCGCTCGCCCTTGTGAGGCAACCGGCGGCAAGCATGGTCCCGCGCAATATGCCGTCGTCCGCTCCGCCAAGACTCGCGGTCGCCTCCACGCAGGACGAAGCATGGGGGAGCGCCGATTTGTCTCTCGCACCTCGTACAGTCCCGCATTAAAGTTGCCGCATGGTATGACTTCACTCCCGGCGTCGCCGGCCCTTCTCCATCCTTGAACCAATGCAGGCCATGCGCCTGCATTTTCGTTTCCTGCAGGCTTGCTTCTTGCTATAGTGCCCTGACACCCGGCACACATACTCATCACGTTTTGAGAACCCGCGTTCACATCTTGGGTGTCTCGGAACGCATTGAGTAAGATCAAACGAAACAAGGGGGTGGGGCGCTATGATGAACGACCTTTTATTGAAGCCGGTCAAAGCGCGTTCCGCCAAACGAACGTCGGGCCGGCTCGCGGTATTTTTGTTGTCCTCAAGGGAGATTTGAAATGAATGAAGTCGTCATCGTCGCAGCTGGCCGTACCGCTGTAGGCAAGTTCGGTGGAACGCTGGGCAAGATCGCTGCGGCGGATCTGGGTGCGCATGTGATCAAGAACCTGATCGCAAAGACCGGCATCGCCCCCGAGCAGATCAGCGAAGTGATCCTGGGACAGGTGCTCACCGCAGGCGTGGGCCAGAACCCGGCACGACAGGCTGTGATCAAGGCCGGCCTGCCCGACATGGTGCCTGCGATGACGATCAACAAGGTCTGCGGCAGCGGCCTGAAGGCCACCCACCTGGCGGCGCAATCGATCATGTGCGGCGACGCCGAGATCGTGATCGCCGGCGGCCAGGAAAATATGAGCGCGTCCCCGCACGTGCTGAACAACTCCCGTGACGGCTTCCGCATGGGCGACGCCAAGCTGGTCGACACCATGATCGTCGACGGCCTGTGGGACGTCTACAACCAGTACCACATGGGCATCACCGCCGAGAACGTCGCGAAGAAGTACGGTGTGTCCCGCCAGGAGCAGGACGAATTCGCCGTCGCCTCGCAGAACAAGGCTGAAGCCGCACAAAAGGCAGGCAAGTTCAAGGACGAGATCATCCCCCTCGAGATCCCCTCCAAGAAGGGCGCGATCGTGTTCGACACCGACGAATTCATCAAGCCGGGCGTCACCATCGATTCCCTGGCCGGCCTGAAGCCCGCCTTCGCCAAGGACGGCACCGTCACCGCAGGTAACGCATCCGGCATCAACGACGGCGCCGCAGCCGTCATCATGATGTCCGCCAAGAAGGCAGACCAGCTCGGCCTGAAGCCGCTGGCCCGCATCAAGGCCTACTCCTCCGCAGGCGTCGACCCGACCATCATGGGCATGGGCCCGGTCCCGGCATCGCAGCTCTGCCTGAAGAAGGCCGGCTGGACGCACCAGGACGTCGACCTGATGGAAATCAACGAAGCCTTCGCCGCACAGGCCATCGGCGTGAACAAGGAAATGGGCTGGGATACCAGCAAGATCAACGTCAACGGTGGCGCCATCGCCATCGGCCACCCGATCGGCGCGTCCGGCTGCCGCATCCTCGTGACGCTGATCCACGAAATGATTCGTCGCGATGCGAAGCGCGGCTTGGCCAGCCTGTGCATCGGCGGCGGCATGGGCGTAGCGCTCGCGATCGAGCGCTGATAAGAAAGGCAGCTACCTGCGAGGTAGCTGCTGGGGAAATTTCAATCAATCTTCAATAAGAGAGAACAGAATATGGCACGAGTTGCATTGGTTACGGGTGGTATGGGTGGTCTGGGGGAAGCGATTTGCATCAAGATGGCCGCACTCGGCTATCAGGTCGTAACAACTTATTCGCCGGGCAATACCAAGGCGGCGGAATGGCTGTCGTCGATGGAAGCGCAGGGCTTCAAGTTTCGCGCCTATCCGTGCGACGTCGCCGATTTCGAATCCGCACAGAACTGCATCAAGCAGATCACCGCGGAAATCGGCCCGGTCGACGTGCTGGTGAATAACGCCGGCATCACCCGCGACATGACCTTCAAGAAGATGGACAAGGCCAACTGGGATGCGGTCATGAAGATCAACCTGGACTCCGTCTTCAACATGACCAAGCCGGTCTGCGACGGCATGAGCGATCGCGGCTGGGGCCGCATCATCAACATCTCGTCGGTGAACGGCCAGAAGGGCGCATTCGGCCAGACCAACTACTCCGCTGCCAAGGCCGGCATGCACGGCTTCACCAAGGCGCTGGCCCTGGAAGTCGCACGCAAGGGCGTGACCGTCAACACCATCTCTCCGGGCTATATCGGCACCAAGATGGTCATGGCGATCCCGAGCGAAGTGCTGGAAAGCAAGATCATCCCGCAGATCCCGATGGGCCGCCTGGGCAAGCCGGAAGAAGTCGCCGGCCTCGTCGCCTACCTGGCTTCGGACGAAGCAGCGTTCCTCACCGGTGCAAACATCGCCATCAACGGCGGTCAGCACATGTATTGATGCGAGCAGCAATCGCCTGCGGGCGGTTGCCAAGTTGGCGCAGACAACCGCACGGTTTCTGCGCCATTTTTTTTCACTGCACTTTCGAGGTGCAAAACAAACGGGGCCTTGAAGGCCCCGTTGTGTTGTCGCCGGCAGGAAGAAACTCAGGCCGGTTTGGCCTTGGCGTCTGCGCCTTCTTCCACCAGTCCGAGCAGCAGCTCGATGAGGCGCGGCATCGCGACATAGCCGGCGGTCACCAGGTCGAGCTCCGTACCCCGTTCCAAAACGAGGGTCGGGAAGCCCTTGAGCTCCCATTTTTCCGTCAGCATGAAATCGTCGTTGGTGCCCTTGACGGCGATGTCGGAATTCCACGTGGCAAGGAATGTCGCTTCGTCGACCGGATAGCCTTCCTCTGCCATTGCCTTGCAAGCAATAGCCGCCAGGACTTCGCCCTGGGTCACGTCCTTGCCTTCCGAGAAGAACATGCGCTGGATTTCATGGAACACGTACAGGCTGGCCTGGGGCGCCAGTTTGCGCGCGGCAACCACGGCGCGGCATGCCGGCTCGGTATCGTAGGCGAAGTTTTCCTTCGACAGGATGTCGAAGTTGAACGGCAGCCCGGTTTCCCTGGCGACCTGTTCCCACTGTGCCTTCAGTTCCGCGCGGCGTTCCGGCGAAATGACGTTCTTGTTGTACGGCCGCAAGCCGCCGACGACCACATCCACCGGCAATCCCGGCACACCTTCCAGCAGTGCGGCGAGTTCCGGGCCGAAGCCGTAAGACCATGCGCACATCGGGTCAGCTATGTAAATCAGCCTCGACATAGTTCTTCTCTCTTGGGTTGGGTTGTTGGGCAAAGATATCCAGGCTTCATGTTATCCCGGCTACGTGCCGGGGCGAGCGCCGAGCAGCCATCGGTTTCCCGGTCAATTCTCGGGATACAGCGCAATTGCCTGAACTTATCAACCTCGAATTGCTCTATCCGCGGTGACATCTTGATATGCCCCCTGTTCTTTTGCAGACAGGGTTCTAAACTGAGAGCACTGATCACACCCGTTTTCGGAGAGTTTTATGCGGAGCGACTACTTCCAGAAATTTGGTTCGGGAGACGACGAGGCATTCGAAAAGCAGCGCAGGGATGCGATGCGAACGATCGAGGGACACGGCAAGCGCGACGCAGCCGATCTGGCCGAGATGAACGAAGGCGAACGGGCCAAGTGGCTGCTCTGGAACCTGCATGAAAACCTGGAAGAGTTCCGCAGGCTGGAGCCGACGCTGATCGGCCAGGTCATGCGCACGCAGCTCACGATCACCGACGGCCTGTCGATGGTCACCGAAAAGATCGGGATGGAGAAGAAGATCGAGCTCAGCTGCCGCTGGCATTTGCGTCTGGCCTTTTCCACCTACCAGAATGAAGAGGCCTACCTCATCGGCGACGGCTCGGTAGACCTGTCCGTCTCCAACACGCTGCCCTCGCATCCGCCGCTGCAGAAAAACCAGAAGGGCTACCTCGACTCCGACAGCTCGCTGTACCCCAACCAGCTCTACCTGTACGGCTGGGTCACCGAGCCGGTATGGGAAGAGATCAAGCCGCACCTCTACCAGCCCACCCCCAACTGTCATACCGACCTGGTATTGCGCGACAACTGCCTGTTCCCGGTCAAGAGCGGCTTCGGCTTCGTCGCCGGGCCGCCAGGCTCGGTTGGCTTTACCAATGTCGAGTTCCGTGTCGCGTCGCACTCCATGGAACGGCGGCAGAACCGGCGCAGCGAGACGCTCTGACGCGCCGGCGTCTCACTCCCTGGGAAGGAAACGGCCCTGCAGCAGCAGGATGGCCGTTCGCAGCGCGAGGAAGGCAATCACCGCGGAGGCAAGCAGCAGGGCAGTGACGCCGATCCAGAGCGGCCAGCTCCCCCGATGCACGGCTTCAAGGACGACGCTCGCCAGTGCGGCAAGCGGGAAAGAGAACGACCAGAAGCCGACTGAGAAGGGCACATTGCGCCACCAGTGGTAACGCGCCATGACGCCGACAAAGGGCGCGATGCAGACGCCCAGTCCGATCATCAGCACCTCGGCCGGAAGTTGCGGCCAGATGACGGCAGCCGTCAGCGTTGCAATGGCCGGTGGCGCCAACTCCACACCGATGGTGGGCCGTAGCGGCTCCGGCATCGGTCCTTCGAAGAGCTTGCTGAGGATGCGCGCTTCCAGCAGGGCCCAGCCTGAAAGGCCGGTACCGAACAGCATCGCAGCCCAGCCCGCATACCCCAGCGACGCCAGGGCCATGGCGCCCACAAGCGCGCCGCCCACGACCGGCAGATAGAGTGCCGGCGTGATCGCGTTGGCTGGCATCTGGCCGGTCGCCAACGTCATGACCACGCGCAGGGCGATCAACACATGCAGGCCCAGCGCCGCGAGCGCGAGGACAAGCCAAACCCCCTGTGCCGGCTGCTGGAACTGGATGACCGCAAGCAGGACCGACAAGGGCAACAGCGCTTGCAGCGATCCTTGCACCGGATGACGGTATTCGCGTTTGATCGCCTGGGGATGCCGTTTGCACTTGATCGCATACAGGATGAGCGAAGAGATCCAGATGACGCCGACCGGCCAGATCAGAATCCGCGCAACGTCACCTGCTATCGGCCATCCGAACGCTGCAGCCCGCCGCCACGCTCCCACAAGCCCGAACAGGCCCACCGAAATGGCGAATACGCCGGCCGGCAGCCGCGCCAGCCATGACGATCCCTGGGGGCTTTGGTTCGTGCCGAAGAGGTAATACAAGCGTGCGCGTGGATTCTCGTTATCCATCTTTCCCTACCCTCAATCGATCCCGGTGCCCGGACGCGTATTCCCGGATGCGACCGGCCTGGGCAATATGAAATTCATATTAGCCCGAATCGCTTTATTTGGCTGGAAAACCTGCGGAGGGCGGCTTGCGGAAAATTTCGAAGCACGATTTTTTGACCTGGGGCAGGAACTTTTTCATTTTGTTACCGCCTTTGCGCTTTTTTTCTGCGACGCACAAATCATCGCTTGAACTCCCGCCGCTGCATCTCTAAAATAGTCGATGTTGCTTCGCAACAAATTTGGCAAGACTTTTTGTCACTGCCGCCCGAATTCCGTTTTTTGGAGATGTCATGTTCCCGATTCAAGACCAGGTTTCCGTAGCAACCAAGGCCAACTTCGAAGCCAACCTCGCGCTGGTCAGCTCGCTGACCAACAAGACGCTCGAGAGCGTCGAAAAGCTGATCGCCCTGAACCTCACTGCTGCGCGTTCTTCGATGGAAGAGTCCCAGGCTGCTACCCGCCAGATCCTGGCCGCGAAGGACCCGCAGGAATTCTTCTCCCTGGTCGCAGCACAGGCCAAGCCGAACCTCGAAAAGGTCGTTGCCTACGGCGGGCACTTGACCACAATCGCCAACAGCACCCAGGCTGAGTTCACCAAGGCCGCCGAGTCGCAAATGGCCCAGTTCAGCCGCAAGGTCACGGAGCTCGTCGAAGAAGCTTCCCAGAAGGCACCGGGCGCCGACGGCGTGCTGGCTGTGTTCAAGAACGCACTGGGCAATGCCACCAGCACCTACGAACAGTTCACCAAGACTGCCAAGCAGGCTGCTGAAGCGATGAATGCCAGCGTCAACGGCACCGTGACCCAGTTCGCACAGGCGGCAACGGCACAAGCCAAGAGCTAAGCAACGAGCCGAACGAAGAAAGCGGGCCGCAGATGCGGCCCGCTTTTTTTACGCCTTGCTGAAGCGCGCGGCGTAAGGCTCCGGCACAAGGCGGCAGGTGTTGACGATGCAGGAAATCGTCCGGTAGTAACCGGCCAGCGCAATCAGCTCGAGCAATTGCTCATCGCTGAACACCTCTTTCAATTCGCTCCACAAGGCATCCGATATCGCTGCACTGTCATGCAGTTCGTCGGCCATCTGCAACACCAGCCGGTCACGCGGATTCCAGCTGTCGTCAGCCAGCGGGCTCACGGTTGCCGCCGCCTGTTGTTCGGTCAATTCGGCCTTCTCCGCAAAGAAGGTCACATGTACACCCCATTCATATTCCGCCCCGCAGCGCGCGCAGGTGCGCAGGATCATCAGTTCCCGATCGCGGAAGGTGATTGCACCCTTGTCCAGCAGGCTGCCGGCAAACATGCGTTGCAGCACGCGCGGGCTGCGCGCCATCGTCCGGAACAGCGTGAGCGGCTCGAAGCCGGGCGGCATGATGCGGGAGAATGCCTCGGCGATCGCCGGGTCGTAGGGCGGGTTGGTGGGGGAAATGCGTAGATCGGCCATCGTCTTGCTCCTTCATGGAATGTGGAATCGGCATCCTTCTGGACAGGATGCTACGTTTACTGTAGCATACTGCTACATAATTTGTAGCGGAGGACGTCATGGCTTTGCCGAAACCCGGGGCACCGGTCAGGGGATCGAAAACAGGCCGGCCGATCATGGCCTTGCTTGACCTGTTGGGAAGGCGATGGGTACTGCGAATTCTCTGGGAATTGCGCGACGTTCCGCTGACGTTTCGCGAACTGCGCGAACGCTGCGACGCGATGTCGCCGACGGTGCTCAACCAGCGCCTGCGCGAGCTGCGGGATGCCGAAATTGTGGTTCTGGAAGAGCCCTCTGGCTACGCATTGAGCAGGCAGGGCAGGCAGCTGCTTGAGGCGCTCATGCCGTTGCAGCGCTGGTCCGAGCAATGGCAGAAGAAACTGGCCGCAAAAGCGGATCAGGACAGCTGACGGACTTCCAGCTTGCCTTGCGCGATAGCGCGCGACAGGATCCGGTAGGTATCGAATTCAAATGAGGGGAGTTCCGGCGCCTGTCCGCGCAGCGAAACCGCCGCGTCCACATCCTGCGCGGTGCCGATCCAGTGCCAGTGGTCGATGAGGTGCATGTCTTGGCGGTCGTTGTCCCCGTGCTCGACAACAATGACAGGCCCCGGATAAGGCCAGTTCACCAGCGGCAGGGTAGAGAGTGCCGTTAGCAGGCGGTCGCCGTCGATGATGCGTGCGGTCAAACCGATGCCGTTCTTTTCCGCAAGCGCAGCCAATGCCATTTCCGCTTTCTGCCGTGACGTGAACATGCCGTAGCATGGCGTTGCGCGTGCAAAGTCGGGATTGTCGGCAAAGATGAGTGCAGGCTTCCCTTCGACGATGTGCCATGCGCATACATCGGCCTCTGTCGGCCTGCCAATGCTGGCGGGCGGCTGCAACCGTCGCACGAGGCGTGCCTCCAGGAGTTGTGCACCGATGTCACCAGCCGTTTCAAAACATTCGAACCGGCGCGCCTCCCTCGCCAGGTCCGCATCCTTGTTCGACGGTTGCTCACCATGGAAATGGGCGAGCACACGCTGCCGAAGCTGGGCTGCGCGCGCAATGTAGAGCGCCTTGTCGCCGGCACCGTAAAAGACATACACACCCGGCGTCTCCGGCAGGTCGTCAAACATGTCCGGATCGAGATGAACAGGCAGGTTGGGGCGTTGCAGCAGCTGGCGCGCAATTTCCCTGAGCCTGTCGCCGGCGACCGTTCTCTCCAGCACCTGCCAGTATTGCCACAGCACTTCCGCATCGCCGAGGGCGCGATGGCGGGCCTCGGTACTCAGACCGTGTCGCTCAACCAGCGCGTCCAGGCCGTGGCTGATGACATTGGGGAAGAGCTTGCGCGACATCTTGAGCGTGCACAGCACCTCGCAGCGGAAGGTCTTGCCAAGGCGCTTGAATTCGTTGCGCAGGAAACCATAGTCGAAGCGCGCGTTATGCGCGATGAAGAGCCCGCCCTGCAGGCGCCGAAGCAGCTCCTCCTGCACGTCGGCGAAGATCGGCGCATTCTTCACCATGTCGTCCGAAATGCCGGTGAGACCGACGATGAAGGGAGGAATTGGAACCTGCGGGTTCACCAGCACGGACCAGCGCTGCACGCCGGCCTTGCTGGCCTCGACGATGCCGATCTCGGTGATGCGATCGGTCATTGGATTGGGCCCGGTGGTTTCCAGGTCGATAAAGATCAGTTTGCCGTATTGCTCGATCATGGCTGCCTCGATGCCGGGCAGGATATCGGTCTGGATCAGCCCTGCACGCGGATGCGAATGTCACCGATGGTGACAGTCTGTCCGCTTCGGATCTTGGCCGTCTTCCGCAGTTCCTGCTTGCCATCCACAGAAACGTCGCCGGCAGCGACAATCGCCTTGCCCGCGCCGCCACTGTCGCAGATGCCGACGAGCTTGAGCAGTTGGTTCAGTTCGACGTATTCGCCGTTGAGTTCGAAATCGACGGTTTGCATGTCAGGCTCCCAGGGTTTGTGTGGCCTTGTCCAGCCAAACCGACAGGTTGGCCTGCAGGTCTTCCTGGCTGAAGGAGCAGCTTTCCTCGGTGAACAAGCTGCCCGCCTCCATGCGGCCGAGCAGGTCTTCCATCACCTGGCCGTAGCGTTGCGGCAGAGCGCCGAGGAGAGCGGATTGCGCACGCCAGGTCTGGCAAAACGCCTGCGTGGTGATGCGCTTGTGCTGCAGGTCGTCGAACGAAGTGCGAAGGGTCTGGAGTGCGTGTGCGTGGGACATTGTGGCGGGTGAATATTGAATGCACGCATTGTATCGGATTACAGTTGCTTCGCCTCGAAGGTATTGCAGGGAGCGCGTCATTGCACCGCGGTGGCGGCGTTCCGCGCAGCCTACACGTTGCCTGCTTCGAGGATGCTGTCGGTCAGCACGTTATCGCTTTGACATTTACCTTCCCATTTCATGTCCCGTCCTTCGGAACCGAAATGGAAAGCAATAAGCGTACGAGGCCCCAGCGCCCGGGGCGCCGAGGATGAGGACATCAGTGGTGGAAATTCTTACAGCAGGCGTGCAAGCAATGCCCGCTCGAAGCGCGCATCGAGCGGAATGCGGACACGGTGTCCGCTGCCGGCGGCAACAGTGAGCGGCGTGCCGTCCTCGGCGAGCATCTGCTCAAGGGTGAGGACTTCATTGCCGGCCGGATGGATGACTTCAAGACGATCGCCGACCGAGAACCGGTTTTTCACTTCCACTTCCGCCCATCCATCGCGCACGCCTTGCACGTCGCCAACGTAATGGCTGCGGTGCACCTCGGAAACGCCGCTCATGTAGTTCTGGTATTCCTGTGTATGGTGGCGCTGATAGAAACCGTCGGTGTAGCCGCGGTTGGCGAGGCCCTGCAGTTCACCGAGGAGTTGCGTGTTGAACGGACGCCCGGCGACCGCGTCGTCGATTGCCCTGCGATAGACCTGCGCGGTGCGCGCGACATAGTAGAGCGACTTGGTCCGGCCTTCGATCTTCAGCGAATCGACGCCGATCTTTACGAGGCGTTCGATGTGTTCGACCGCACGCAAGTCCTTGGAATTCATGATGTAGGTGCCATGCTCATCCTCCAGGACAGGCATCAGCTGTCCCGGACGTCCCGCTTCCTCGATCAGGTAGGGGCGGTCGGCCAGCGGATGGCGGGGCGCGTCGCCAAGTGCCGAAAAGGACTGGTTGGCCTCTTCCAGCGCCTGCTGGTAGTTGAACTTGATCGTCTCCACAGGCACACGCGCGATGTCGCCGGAGGCATCCTCCGATGCGTTCATCACCTTGTAATCCCAGCGGCAGGAGTTGGTGCAGGTGCCCTGGTTGGCGTCGCGGTGGTTGAAGTAGCCCGACAGCAGGCAGCGGCCAGAGTAGGCGATGCACAGCGCGCCGTGCACGAACACTTCCAGCTCCATGTCGGGGCATTGCTGGCGGATTTCCTCGATCTCGTCGAGAGACAATTCACGCGACAGGATGACGCGGGTCAGGCCCATGCGCTGCCAGAACTTGACGTCGGCCCAGTTGACCGCGTTCGCCTGCACCGACAGGTGGACCGGCACGTCCGGCCATTTGTCGCGCACCAGCATGATCAGTCCGGGATCGGCCATGATCAGCGCGTCCGGCCTCATGTCGATCACCGGTTCCATGTCGCGCAGGTAGGTCTTCAGCTTGGCGTTGTGGGCGAAGATATTGCTGGCGACGAAGAACAGCTTGTTGCGGGCATGCGCTTCGCTGATGCCGGTTGCGAGCGCATCCAGCGTCGAGAATTCATTGTTGCGTGCACGCAGGCTGTAGCGCGGCTGGCCGGCATAGACGGCATCGGCGCCGTAGTCGAAGGCGGCGTGCATCTTGGCGAGGGAGCCGGCGGGGAGCAGAAGTTCGGGAGAGCGGGACATGGCAGGTCGTGCGGTTGGTGCTGAACCCGCCATTATACTGAACCCCCCTGCGGCTACGACGGATGTTGCCTGTCTGGCAAAGCTACAACGCCACGCGGTTGCGGCCGTCTTCCTTCGCGCGGTACAGGGCTGCGTCTGCTGCGGAAATCAGCGCTTCGGCATTCTGGTCAGGCTCCAGTGTCGCCACGCCGAACGAGGCGGTGATGTGCGGAAGCGGCCGGTGCATTTCGCTGAAGACGACGGCCTGGCGCAGGCGTTCGCACAGGCGCTGCGCCACCATGAGCGCACTGGTCTGCTGCGTGTTGGGGAGGAGGACGAGGAGTTCTTCGCCCCCGAATCGCGCGGCAAAGTCGGTCGGCCGCAGTCCTGCGCCGATCACCTTCGCCGCTACCTGCAGTGCGTGGTCGCCCGACACGTGGCCGTGCTGGTCGTTGAACTGCTTGAAGTGGTCCAGGTCCATCATGATGATCGACAGCGGGCTGTTCACGATGTGCGCGTTTTCGATCAGCCGCGGCAGGTTGTCGTTGAGCCAGGCGCGGTTCTGCAGGCCCGTGAGAGCATCGACCATCGACAGCTGTCGATAGAACTCGCCGACCTTCTGTCGCCGCCGCAGTTGCGCATTGGCCGCGCGTACGCGGAAGGACAGCAAGCGCAGCAGGTTCCGGGCGACATTGTTCGATTCGTCGACCAGCTTCCAGAGGATGTCTGCTTCGATCACCAGTACGTCCGATTCGACGCGCGCGGTGATGCGTTCCGACGAGGCTTCCTCATCGAGGACGGACAGTTCACCCACACACTCTCCCGGAAGGACCCTCGTCGCCGCGCCATCGAGCCGCGCATCGCGCGTGTCGACATGGGTCACGTCGAGCGCGCCCTGCAGGACAACGAACAGGCGTCCGCCCTTGTGCGACCAGTCCTGCATCGCCTGGTGCGCGCCGATGCGGACAATGGGGCAACCGGCGATCAGCGCCGCGATCTGCTCTGTCGGGGCGCCCTGGAAAAGCTGGATGTCGGCAACGCTGTACGTCGATGTGCCGAAGGTGGCGATGTGTTCCACTATGCGACCTGCTTGGTGAGCGCCACTTTGATGATGTAGCCGAAGATCAGTAGCGCCACGACGAACGCTCCTGCACGGATCCCCTTGGTCTTGCCGCGCTTGAGCGCCACTGCGCCGACGATGATGTAGGCGACTACGGCGATCACCTTGGCGGTGAGCCATGGCACGACGAAAGGATACTGCGCGCCCCAGACCACCATGGTCAGCGCGCTGGCAAGCAGGACGGTATCGATGATGTGGGAGCTGCGGTCGAGCATCGTCTTGCCTGCCGGCACGCCGTCCTGACGGCGCAGCATGAGGATGCCGCGCAGAAGGAAGAGGGTGCCGCTCAGTGCCGCAAAACTCATGTGGAGGTGTTTCAGCGCGAGATAACTCATTGTCTTGTGTCAGGGGCCACTGGCCGATTGCGGCAGGCCGTCGTTGATGTGAAACCAGCTGGCCTTCGAGCCAGCAAAGATATGTTTCTGTTTCGGCTGTTCCAGCGAGGTGTCCAACGTGCCGAGCGCAATGCTCATCCATTCCGGATGTGCAGCGTCACTGTACCACTGCAGTGTCGAGCCGCAATGCCTGCAGAAGGTGCGGCTTACCGACGACGACGAATGATAGGTCGCCACGGCATCTTCGCCCTGAATGAAGCGGAAGCCGCTGCGGGGGATGGTGCCGTACGAGCCGAATGCGGCACCGTGCGCCTTGCGGCACATTGAGCAATGACAGTGCGTAATCTGTTTGATCTCGGCGTCGATCTCGTACCTGACCGCGCCGCATAGGCAGCTACCCTTGTGCATGCCCCCTCCCGTGCAACAAGCCAAGAAACGCTACGCATTTTATCAACGTCCGCGTGCACTCTGGACGGCGCGACGGAAAAACGGACGGAAACCGACAGCGTGGAGACTGAAACCTGCCTTGGAACAGTGGAAATCAGTCGTGCCAACATTCACAAATCGAATGTCAGTTATCTGAAATCGCAATTGGAATAATAACTTGGGCGTACCTACACTGTGTCCATGCAAGAATTTTTTATCGAGAGGAATGAATCATGGCAACCCTGACAATCGCAACCCCGACCGCTGGCACCGTCGGCTCGAGCTATGCACAGAACGTCGGCCGCGCCGCGCGTGCACTGCTGGCTGCATTGTTCACTGTCACCCCGCGTGCAGCACAGCCGGCCAAGGCTCGCCAGGCAACCGGTGAAGTATCCCTGATGCGCCTGTATCGCATGTCCGGCTCCGACTCCGTGATGCCGAACCTGGTGCAAGAACTGGACATGATCGCCAAGCGCCAGGACTAAGTTTTACACGTCGACTCGCCACCCAGCGAGCGACGCTCCATGAAGCAAGTGGTTTAGGCACTGCGTGCTTCAGTAAATTAGCGGCCCTCAGGCCGCTTTTTTTATTGCCTGATTGTCCTGAACGTAAGGTTGACGCGCGGCCCGCGCGGCAGGCGGTCTTTCATCACTGCATGCTGCCAGCAGTGCTGTGTCTTGCCGGCCATGAGCAGCAGGCTGCCGTCAATGAGGTCGAGCAGCAAGGGCTTCAAGTCCTTGCGTGACCGGTGGCGCAGCCGGAAAGTTCGGCTTTCTCCAAGCGAGAGCGAGGCAATGACCGGACAGTTTCCCAGTTCGGGCTCCGCATCACTATGCCATCCCACGCTGTCGTTCTCATCCCGGTACAGGTTGAGGAGCACGCTGTTGAAGTGGTTGCCGGTCGCGGCTTCCACGTCCACCTTGATGCGAAGGAGTGTCGTCGTCCAGGGATGCGGCGCCAGAACAACGCCGGAGTAGGAATAGTCGCTGCCCGGATCCCCGTACCAGGACGACAGCCGCGGCTGCAGGTGTTGCTTCCCCCACAACGTGATGGTCTCCTGCTGCCATGGCGTCTCATCCAGCAGGCGCTGCATGAATGCGTCCGTATCCGTCTTGCGGTAAAAGGCCGGCAACACGCGCAGGTCCGCATCGGGGGCCGGGATTGTTTCCCATCCGGCGGAGGCGTCGAACAGCGCGTCCATCGTCGTTCCCTTTCAGTCGATCTTGCGGAAGCGCGGCACCTGCCTGCCTTCCACCGTGACTGACTCGAAGAACATCGCTGCGTTCCGGTGCACCAGCTGTGGCCAGTCGGTTTCGTACAAAGGCCGGTAGACGACGCACACTTCATTTGTTTCCGTGTTGCGCGACAGCCCGAGCACGAAATATTTCTTGCCCTTGTAGTGTTCGTAGATGCCGGGACTGATGTCGGTCATCATGCGCGCGGATACAGGATCATCTGCGTGCAGCGGAAGGTCGCCATCAACTTGCCGGTATCGCGATGCTTCACCAGCGCATCCCACACCTGGGTGTTGCGTCCGCCATGGACCAGCTTCGCTTCGCATTCGATGATGCCTTCGCGCGCAGTGCCGAGGAAATTGCTTTTGAGTTCGATTGTGGTGAAACTCGTCGCGCCCTCCGGCAGGTTCGCAATGCAGCCGTATCCGCAGCTGGTATCCGCCAGCGTGACGACGGTGCCTGCATGCAGGTAACCGTTCGGTGCGAGGTGGTGCTTCTGCACCGCAAGCTCCGAGTGGAGCACGTTCTTGTCCAGGCTGTTGACCTTAATCCCGAGCAATTCTGGCAGGTAGCCGATACCTCGCTGGTTGAAGGAATCGGTGTCGAGTGCATGTCCCATGATTTATTGTCCTTGTTGAATTGAAAAAAGGCCGGGCCGGGTCGGTCCGGCCTGCGTAAAGCCTGCCCGGGTAAGGCAGGCCAAGAGACTCGTTTGGCTCAGGCGACAGCCTCGGCGGATTTCTGCACCAGCTGGAACACGGATTTGGTGAGCTCATCCAGGTCGACGTCGCTCATCATTTCCGCGAATTCCTTCTGCGCACTTTTCCACAGCGGGACAGCCTCCTGAAGTCGCGCCTTTCCTTCTTCGGTCAGCGACCAGTGCCGTTCGCGCCTGTCTTCGCCCGGCGTCGATTCGATCCATTTGCTGTCGTGGATGATTTTCAGGGTGCGCGTAAGGGTCGTGCTGTCCATGACCAGCGCTTCGGCCATTTCGCCCGTGGTGAGGCCGGGGAAGTGCGAGAGCAGGCGCAGGATGCCGAACTGCGTGATCTTCACGCCCGACGGCTTGAGCGCCTTGTCGTACATCTGCGTCACCACCCGCGACGCCTGGCGAATGGAGCCGCAGTAACACGGGAGCTTGAGAGGTTTCACGGTGTCTCGGTGAAAAAGGGTTGGAACGAATATATATGCATATACATTTACCTGTCAAATCCCGCTAACTTGTGAAAACAACATTGAACTTACCGCGGACCGTGTGCTTCCAACAACTCCACTTGATAGCAGGAGGAATAAAACATGAACTATGCGACCGCAGAAGAAATCCGACATGACATCAGGCAATCCCCAGTGCGCCGCCGCGCCTCGCCTCGCCGAAATACAACCCTGCTTGCTGTCGGCGCCGCCCTTGCCGCCGCAGCCTACATCGTTCGCCAGCGCACGCGGGAAGTCGAGAGTGACAATCCGCCGGCCGGAAAGTTTGTGGAGGTGGATGGCATCCGCCTGCACTATGTCGAGCGCGGATCGGGCCAACCTGTCGTCCTGCTGCACGGTGACGGCAGCCTGATCCAGGACTTCGACATCAGCGGCCTGATCGACATGGCGGCGAAGAAGTATCGGGTGATCGCCTTCGATCGCCCGGGCTATGGTTACAGCGACCGTCCGCGCACGACAATCTGGACCCCGCAGGCGCAGGCAACACTCCTGCATCACGCACTGGACCAGATCGGTGTCTCGCAGCCGATCGTCGTCGGCCACTCCTGGGGCGCGATGGTGGCGATCGCGCTGGGTCTGGACTATCCCGATGATGTGAAGAGCCTGGTCCTGATGTCAGGTTATTACTATCCCACACCGCGCCTCGACGTGCCGCTCCTGTCCCCGCCGGCGATTCCGGTGATCGGCGACCTGATGCGCTACACCGTGTCGCCGCTGATCGGCCGCATGATATGGCCGATGATGAAGAAGCGCATTTTTTCGCCGGCCGAGGTGCCGCACAAGTTCGACGCCCGCTTCCCGATATGGATGACGTTGCGTCCCTCATCCCTGCGCGCCGCAGCGGCGGAAACCGCGATGATGATTCCCGCCGCCTTCGCGCTGCGCCACCGCTATCATGAACTCACCATGCCGGTCGTGATCATGGCAGGTGACGGTGACGCGCACGTCGACAGCGAGACCCAGTCCGAACAACTGCACCGGGAGCTGCCGCACAGCAGCTACCATGTCACGCACGGAGCGGGGCATATGCTGCACCATTTTGCGCAGGATGAAGTCATGACCGCGATCGACCAGGCGGCGACGGCGCTCGGTGCGGAACAGCGCGGCGATCACAGGCATATCTTCCCGGCGCCTGCACGCGCAATCTGAATATCAGTGGGTAATGACCTGGCGGTACTGGCGTGGAGAAACGCCGACCGCCGCGCGGAAGCGATGGCTGAAGTGGCTGAGGTCGGCATAGCCGCAGGCGTCCGCGACTTGCTGCAGTGGCAGCGTGGTCGCTTTCAGGAGTTGCCGGGCGCGATCGAGTCGTCGTTCGGCGATCCACGCATGCGGTGGCATGCCGAAGGAAATGCGGAACATGCGCGCGAGGTGATATCCGGACAGGCCCGCCGTATCGGCCAGCATGCCGAGCGTGATATTGCGGTCGAGGTGGGCGTCGATGTAGTCAACCAGCCGGCGCCTCACTGCCGGCGCGACGCCGCCTTTCATCGTGACGTTGTGGCGCGGCGCCGATTGCGAGCGCAACAGGTGGCTGAGCGTCTCATGCACGGTTTCGTTCGCACGGAGCAGGCCGTCCGGGCCGTTCCACGCCATCTTTTCCAGCGAAGCGCACAGTTGCGCAATCTGGGAGTGCTCGAAGTAGGTGCGGTCTGCGAGCGTCAGCTCCCGCGGCTCTCGGTCGAGTTCCTGCACCGCGCGGCGCGTGAAGTGCTCGGGCAGGAAATACACGTGCAGGAAGCGCAGGCGGTCGCGCACCAGCCAGCGGGATTCGTGGTCGTCTGGCAGGGTGCACAATCGTCCCGGACTGCCGTACATCCCGGGCAGTTCGTTGCGCTCGGTACGGTAGCCGCCGCCAAGGTAGTACGAGAGTGTATGGTGGCCGGGGCGGATGTAGGCGGTCTCTTCTTCGTCCGTCTCGCGATGCCAGATGGCGACCGCAAGATCGTCGCCCAACCAGGCGAAACGCTCCAGCTCCGCGTTCGTCCCGCGCAGCGTGTTGAACACCGCGTGCGTGATGCGCGTCGGCGGCGTTTCCGGGGCGTAGAGGCGAGGGCGGTCGGACATGCTTGCACTTTATCACTTCCTGCCGAACGCTGCGGGCGACCCGTTCGGGTCGCCGGGAAATGCGCAAGATCAGACAAGTCCGGGCGGATTCCGCAATTCCGGACAAGTCTTTCCGGTCCGTGCGCGCGAAGATGGCGCTATCGCAAACCGCAGGTCCACGCATGAACACCTTCCTTTACACCCTGACCGTCCTCATCTGGGGATCCACCTGGATCGCCATCAAATGGCAGCTCGGCGTCGTCCCCGCGCCAGTCTCCATTGCTTACCGATTCTGGATCGCGGCAGTCGTCCTGCTGCTGGTGCTGGCCGCCATGCGCAAGCCGGTGATGCCGCCGGCGCGCGCCTGGCGCTATTTGCTGGCACAGGGCGTGGCGCTGTTCTGCTGCAATTTTCTCTGCTTCTATTACGCCAGCCAGTGGGTGCCGAGCGGACTGGTAGCCGTGGTGTTTTCGACCGCGCCATTGTGGAATGCGATCAACGGAAGGCTATTCCTCGGCAGGCCGATGCAGCCGCAGGTGATCGTCGGCGCCTTGCTCGGCCTGGCCGGAATTGCGATGCTGTTCCTGCCGCAGATGCAAGGACACTGGAGCGATGGTGCGATGCTGCAGGGCCTCGGCCTTGCCTTGCTCGGTACGCTGTTCTTCTCCACGGGGAACCTGCTCTCGAGCCGCATGCAGGCGATCGGCCTGACCCCTTGGCTGACGAATACCTGGGCGATGTTCATCGGCGCCGGCGTCCTGACCCTCGTCGGGGTTACGCTTGGCATGTCGTTCGAGATTGAGCCGACCGCACGCTACATCGGCTCGCTGCTCTACCTCGCGATTCCGGGCTCGGTCATCGGCTTTACCGCCTACCTGCTGTTGGTCGGCCGCATGGGGCCGGACAAGGCGGCTTATTGCACGGTGCTGTTCCCGGTGGTGGCGCTGACCATCTCGACCGTGTTTGAAGGGTATCGCTGGAGTGCGCTCGCGTTCGCGGGGCTGGCTTGCGTCCTCGCGGGCAACCTGCTGGCATTTCTGCCGGTGCGCCAGCGGCTTCGCGTCGCCGTCTAATACCCACGACGGTAGCGGTAGCCCTTGTAATTGAGGACCATGCCGGACGGCGTCATCTTCTCCAGCACGAGGCCGGGTGCCGCTTCGTCGCCTTCGCGGAGCAGACGATTATTGACCAGCACGGAACGGTCCGCCTTGGTGCCCGAGTAGATGTAGCCACCTACCGCCAATGCAGGGATTTCACGCTGGATCTGGTCGGGCAGGTCCTGCAGTGTTCCGACGGACGGTTCAGGCGCGGGCGCCGCGGCCATCTTTGTCTCCTCTCGCGGCGCCGGGCGTTTCTTTTCTGCGGCTTTTTTCGGCGCCGGCTTTTCTTTCCTTGGCTCGGGCTCGGCGGTTTTCGTCACCGGTAATGGCGGCGGTGCCGCCTCGGCAACGGGGGCCGGCATATTCTGTTCCGGTGCAGGCGGATTTGCTGGGCCGAGGGGTTCGTCCCGGCTCATGGAGAACCACGCGGCGGCCGCCAGAGTGACGGCCAGTGCTGCCATCGCGGCCCAGGGCAGCGGGCGGCGCCATGCGGGAGGATGCTTCGACGCTGCCGCGAGCGGCGGCAGCAGGGGGGGCGCGCGGTAAACCGCCCCATTGCGTTCGGCTTCGGCTTTCTTCAGTGCTTCGAGGATGTAGGACATGCGTTACTCCGTCGAAGAGCGTTCAGCGAGCCGCGGCTCCTCGACGCCGGCTGCCCGATTGATATGCATCGCGGTGACCGGGCCGATGACGCCATCCACGAACAGGCCGTGTGCCTGCTGGAAGTGCCTCACCTGCTTCAGTGTCCTCTGGTTGAAGGCCTGGTTTGGTTCCGGTGCGCTGCTCCCGCTCAGTTTTGCCAGTTCCCTCGCGTACCAGTCGACAGCCGGTCCGCGGTCGCCGTTTTCCACCGTATTGTCGAATCCTTCAGGCGCGCGCCAGAGCGTGATGAACTCGCCACGGAAGAAGCGGGCGAGCGACACCAGGTTCAGTTCCTGCCGCGCATCCCCTGCGCGCAGTCGGACGGCATTATCGGAAAGCCCGGTGAGCATTGCGTAGTACGGGCGGTTGGCCTGGTCATACAGCTTGAGCATGGCCGGCCGGTCGAGCTGGCGCAGTTCGGAGATGCCGCCGTTGCTGCGGTGGCAGAGGATGTTCCGTGCGCGCGCCGCGTCGCAGGGATTCTCCGCGGCCAGCGACAGGCCCCAGGCCTGACCCAGATGGCGGATCGCCTCGTTTTCGTCGCGCAGTCCTGCGCGTGTTGCGCCGGTTTTCTCCGCAAGGACGGCTTGGGACGGTTCTTGCACGGTCCTGGCCGTCGACGGCTCGGGGGCGCGATCCACGCTCGCTCGGATAACGGGCGCTTTTTCCTGCGCCACGGGTCCGGTGGCCGGAACGCCTGCAGTGGCCCATCTTGCATTTACGGACTTCAGCCAGCCGCCGTCATTCAGAAACCATGCCGTGGCCACGAGGGCCATGCCGGTGACGAGCGAAAGGACCGACGGCCAGATACGCACCGTTTTGCCCGGTGCGTGCTGGTGGATGAACAGTTCGCCGGCGGCTTCCTCGACGGTCGAGCGATCGACCTCGTGCGTCCCTTTCGCATAGGCGCCCAGCAGGGCGCGGTCGCAGAGAAGGTTGATCCTGCGCGGAATGCCCGCGCTCAGCCGGTGGATATGCTTCATCAGCGGCTGCTGGAAGGGCGAGGCCGTGGTCAGCCCGGCTGTGGCCATGCGGTGCTGGATGTAGCTCGCGGTCTCGTCTTCGGAGAGGGCGGTGAGGTGGTAATGCGCGATGACGCGCTGCGCGAGCTGCTCCAGCTCAGGGCGGGCGAGCATGGTGCGCAGTTCGGGCTGGCCGATCAGGATGATCTGCAGCAGCTTGCGTTCGTTCGTCTCCAGGTTGGTCAGCAGGCGCAACTGCTCCAGCACATCCGCCGACAGGTTCTGCGCCTCGTCGATGACGAGCACATTGTTCCGGCCGTCCGCGTGCGAGGCGAGCAGGAAACGGTTGAGCGCATCGATGTAGTCTTTCACGCCGGCTGCGGGCTTGTCGAGCGGAACGTGGAATTCCTCACAGACCGATTGCAGCAGTTCGACGACGGTAAGCTTGGGATTGAAGATGTAGGCGACGTTGCAGTTGGCCGGCACTTGTTCAAGGAAGCAACGGCAGATGGTGGTTTTGCCCGTGCCAATGTCGCCGGTCAGCAGGACGATGCCGCCGCCCGCATCCACGCCGTACAGCAGGTGCGCCAGCGCCTCGCGATGGCGCTCGCTCATGAACAGGTAACGCGGGTCGGGCGAGATCGAGAACGGGGCCTGTGCCAGCCGGAAGAATTTGGTGTACATGGCGACGCATTATGAATCGTGGCCAAAGGCTACCACAAGTGCCGGTCGGGCAAGATGAGCGGCAACAAGTGTGCTTCCGCTCCCTGCTAGAATGGCTCGTTGCATTTCACAACCCTATTGCACAGGAGATTCCATGCGCAAGACCGCCATTACGCTGCTGCTGTTTTCGATGTTGTCCGCTTCCGCATTCGCCGCCAACCAGATGAAACCGGGCCTGTGGGAAATGACGATGAAGTCGGATGCAATGAAGAACATGCCGAAGATTCCTCCCGAGCAAATGGAGCAGATGCGCAAGATGGGCATGAACGTGCCGCAGATGCAGGACGGCGCGATGGTCCACAAGGTCTGCATCACGAAGCAGATGACGGACGGCAAGCAGCCTCCGGGAATGGAAAAGAACGAGATGGGCTGCGAAACGAAGAACATGCAGCAGAGCGGCAACAGCTACAGCGCCGATGTCGTGTGCAACAGCGCGCAGATGAAGGGCGAAGGCAAGGTCAAGGGGACGTTTTCCGGCGACACGTCGTTTAGCTCCACCTATGACTTCAAGGGGTCGATGCACGGCCAGCCCGTGAACCAGCGGCATGAAAACAGCGGCAAGTGGCTGGGTGCGGACTGCGGCAACGTTCCCCCGGCGGGCGGCATGATGCCGAAGAAGTAGATTCGCATGGCGCGCCGCTGGCACTACAGTGTCTACGTCGTCGAACTGTCGAAGGACGTGTTGTACGAGGCGCGCTTCAGGAAGGCCAATCCGGATTACGTGCGCGGCATGCCGTGCGTGTATGTAGGCATGACGGGCATCGATCCGGATGTGCGCTTCGACAAGCACAAGGCAGGCATCCAGTCCAACCGCTTCGTGAAGGATTTCGGCTTGCGCCTCCTTCCAGAACTCTACGCCATGTACAACCCCATGCCCTACGATGGCGCGCGCGACATGGAGGTCGAACTCGCGATCGGACTGAGGGAGGCCGGATACGGCGTCTGGCAGGCGTAGCGGCTGCCCTGGATACCTAGAACGCAAGTCCGGCCGTGCCCGTACCGCCGGTCATGCCTGTCAGGCCGGTCAATCCGGTGCTGGTGCTCCCGATCCCCGTCGTGCCAGTTCCAATCAGTCCGGTGCTGGTTGTGCCGATCCCTGTCGTGCCAGTTCCAATCAGTCCGGTGCTGGTTGTGCCGATGCCCGTCGTGCCAGTTCCAATCAGCCCGGTGCTGGTCGTGCCAATACCCGTTGTACCTGTTCCAGTCAGCCCGGTGCTGGTCGTGCCAATACCCGTTGTACCTATTCCAGTCAGTCCGGTGCCGGTCGTGCCAATACCCGTTGTACCTGTTCCAGTCAGTCCGCTGCCGGTCGTGCCGATTCCCGTCGTGCCCGTTCCAGTCAGCCCGGTGCCAAATACCCCGATTCCCGTTGTGCCTGTTCCAGTCAGTCCGGTGCCGGTCGTACCAATTCCCGTCGTGCCTGTTCCTGTCAGTCCGGTGCCCGTTATTCCGATTCCGGTGGTGCCTGTACCGGGTAGTCCGGTGCCGGTTGTCCCGATTCCCGTTGCGCCTGTTCCGGGCAACCCGGGACCCGTTGTCACGATGCCCGTCGCACCCGTTCCGGTCGATCCTGTCCCGGTTCCAGCTGTCCCGGTTCCAGTTGTGCCGGTACCGGTGGTTCCGGTCGGCGTGGTCGCCGCTGCCGGCCGGCCGGCAGCGCCGGTGACGAATTCAAGCGAAATCGTCTGGGGCAGGATCTGTCCGCGAATCTCGCCATTGGGGAAGGCAGAACTATGGACATTGAAGTAAAGATTCCCGGCCAGCAAGGCATTGAACTGGGGCTCCGTCAGGATGACATTTGCTGTCCAGGTGCCGCTGCCTGCCGCCGGCTCTGCGAGCGGAATGATGATCGGGCCGTTGACGCCGGGCGCTGCCTCATGGATGTGTGCGGCGGTACCGGCGATACTGGATGTGGTCACTCCAGCGATAAGTTGCCGGTTTGCCGGGTTGAGCAGTACCGTGCCGGACCCGGTTGCGGCGCTCGGCGTCGGAGGCACTTCATGCCCGCCGCGCAGTGCGCTGAGGAAGGTTGCCGTCGACGAGACGAAGGGATTGAGGCCAGCACCAGTGCTGGTCGAGGCGGTTGGGGTGCCGGTATTGGTGCCGGTCGACGTTGTGGGAGTGGTGCCTGGCTGCTGTGACAGGATCTGCCCGCGGATTTCGCCTTCCGCGAAGTTGGCGCTCGCCACGTTGAAGTAGAAATCGCTGGCCCGGAAGGCGTTGTATTGCGCCTCGGTCAGGGTGGCCCGCCCGGTCCAGATGCCGCTTCCGCGCGTGGTTTCCGCGAGCGGAAAAACAACCGGTCCGTTGAGGCCGGCCGATGCCTGCCGGATATGCGCATCGGTTCCGACAATGCCCGTTGTCGTCAGTGTCGCGGTCATCAGGCGCGTGGCCGGCTGGATCACGACCGTTCCGGAGCCGGTTGCCGCGCTCTGCCGCTGCGGGACCGATTGTGCGCCTGTCAGGGTGGTGGCGAACGCATCCGTCAGTTCCGATACCGCCGCCTGCGTCGACGCAGGCGTCAGGTTGTTGCCGGACGTCGCGCCGCTGTCGCCGCCACCGCCACCGCAAGCGGCGACTGCGAGGACGCCGAGGATGGCAAGCCATGCGCGAACGTTCAATTCGATAGGAATGGGTTTCATGATCGCATCTCCTGTCTGTGCCGAGCCGTCGCACACATGCGTGCACAGGCGTGACACGAGGGAGACAGGAATGCAGCGTTTGTGCCAGCGCATACGCAGCGCTGTGATGGAGATGTGGCGCATGCCCGCGTAAGAACTGCGCGGGCACAAGGAAAAAATTACCGGAAGGGAGTGCTATCGCATCTGCTTCTTCAGCTCTCCACGCAGTGCATCGAGTGCCACCGATTGATGTCCGCTGCGCCAGACGAGAAACGTTTTCGCCTTCGCAACGCGTTCGGGAAGGGGATAGGCAGCGACCTCGTTTTCCGCATGCACGACGGCAAGCACGGAGCGGGGCACGATGGCGATGCCGGAGCCGGCCGCGACGCACGCCACGATGGCGTGGTAGGAACCCAGCTCCAGTACGCGGTCCGGCACGACGGATGACATGCCCAGCCATTCCTCCAGGATCCGGCGATACGAACAGCCTGTGGTGAAGGCGATCAGGGTGTGCTTGCGCAAGTCCTTCGGTGTCTTGACGGGTGGGGTGTTCCTCGGCGTGATCAGCACCAGTTCCTCGCGGAAGGCTTCCTGCATGTCCAGGCCGTTTGCCGTAAAGGGTTCGGCGACGAAGGCTGCTTCCACCTCGAACCGATGCACGCGGCCGATGAGCGCGCCGGAGGTGCCCGTGACCAGTTCGATCTGCACTTCCGGATAGTGCTGGTGATAGCCCGACAGCAAGGGCGGCAGACGCGCCGCGGCGGTGCTCTCCATGGTGCCGATGCGCAAGGTGCCACGCGGCGTTCCCTTGCGCAGCGAGGCTTCTGCTTCGGATGCGAGGCGCAGCAGCCGGTCCGCATAGGAAAGCAGTTGCGTGCCTTCCGGCGACAGCACCAGCTTGCCGCCCTGGCGCTGGAACAGCTTCACACCGAGGCGGTCTTCCAGGTTCTTGACGCGCGTTGTAATGTTCGATTGCACACGGTTCAGCTGGCTGGCCGCCTTGGTGACGCCGCCGTAGTCCACGACCGCCTTGAAGATGTGCAGGGAATCCAGGTCGATGTTTCTCATTTTGAGAACCTCCTTTCTCCATTATTCATTTTTCAGAATGACTTGGTCAAGGTAGACTGCATCCATGATCGAACAACATTCCGCCCCCGCCGCCGCCGTCCGCGCTGAAGCCGGCCCCATCGCCAAGGCGCTCGCCGGCCTGGCCGCCCTGGCGGTTGCAATGGGCATCGGCCGGTTCGCGTTCACCCCCGTCCTGCCGATGATGCTGCAGGACGCCGGCCTGTCGATTGCCTCCGGCGGGCTGCTTGCGTCAGCGAATTACGTCGGCTACCTGCTCGGCGCACTGAGTGCGATGGTGGTGAAGATCCGTCCCGAACACGCCATTCGCGGCGGCCTGCTCGCCATTGCTGCAGTGACATTTGCAATGGGTTGGCCGATGCCATTTTCCGCCTGGCTCGTATTACGGCTGCTGGCCGGTGTCGCCAGCGCCTGGGTGTTGATTTCGGTATCCGCCTGGTGCATGGAATCACTCGCGCGCTACCAGCGGCCTTTCCTCAATAGCCTCGTGTTCGCCGGCGTAGGCACGGGTATCGCCACCGCAGGGTTGATGTGCCTCGCGCTGATTGGATTCGATGCGCGGTCGCCGCAGGCCTGGATGTCCATGGGCCTGCTGTCGCTGGCCGTCACGTTCGTCATCTGGCGCTTCTTCCGGACCTCGTCCGCCGCTGCGGCGGCAAAGGCGGGGCAGGGACGTTTCCAATGGAACGCCGACGCCCTGCGGCTCGTGTTCTGTTACGGCGTGTTCGGATTCGGCTACATCATTCCTGCCACCTTCCTGCCGGTCATGGCGAAGAATGCGCTGCAGGGTTCGCCGCTGTTCGGCTGGTCATGGCCTGTGTTCGGCATTGCCGCCGCATTGTCCACGCTGTGCGTGGCTTTCCTGGTGCGACGCATGGGCAACCGACGCGTCTGGCAGTTGAGTCATTTCGTGATGGCGGCCGGCGTCGTGCTCCCGGTCATCATGCCGGGCCTGATCGCGGTCTTCATCGCGGCGCTCTGCGTCGGCGGCACCTTCATGGTCATCACGCTGGCGGCGCTGCAGGAAGGCAAGCGCATTGCGGGCAGCAGCGCGACCGTCCTGATCGCCGCCATGACCTCGGCATTTGCCGCAGGACAGATCATCGGACCGCTCACGGTCTCCGCGGGGAGCGGCAATGGCAGCTTTTCGGTCGCGCTTGTGATCGCCGCCGTACTGCTGGCCGGCAGCGCCTTGCTGCTGGGACGGGAAAAACAGAACTGACTGAAAGGAAGTGACATGACTGACGCAACGACCAAGCTCGGCCCTACCAACTGCATGCCCGGTCCGGAACGCATGCCTCCACTCGCCATGGACGCCATGGACGACGCACAGAAGGCCGCCGCCCACGAGCTCATCAACGGGCCGCGCGGCGCCGTATTCGGTCCCTTCATCCCGCTGATGCGCAGCCCCGAGCTGATGAACCGCTTGCAGAAGGTCGGCGAATACATCCGCTTCCACAGTGCACTGGAGACGCGGATCAACGAATGGGTAATGCTGATCGTGTCACGTCATTGGACGCAGCAGTTCGAGTGGTGCATGCACTATCCACTCGCGCTCAAGGCCGGTGTGAAGCAAGAGGTCCTCGATGCGCTGGCACAGGGCAGCCGTCCGAGGGGTATGGCGGAGGACGAGGAAATCGCGTACGACCTGTGCGACGAACTGACGCGCACGCACGGGGTTTCGGACGAGACCTACCGGCGTGCCGTCGAACGCTTCGGCGAGCGCGGCGTGATCGACATGGTCGGGCTCGTCGGCTACTTCACGACGGTGTCGATGGTAATGAACGTGGCACGCACGCCGCCACAGAAGGAAACGACAGTTACGCCGCTGTCGCCGTTCCCGCGCTGACATTCAATCGCCTGCTCGCCCACCACGCGCACGCGGTCAGTGCGAGATAGGCGGCGAGCAGTTGCAGCGCCACCGCGTTCGGCTCGGCCGGTTGTTTCATGAGGCTGTAGACCTGAAGACCGGCCATGCCTGCCGCAAGGACCAGGTAGCGACGGCGGTTTTCGCCGGCCACGCCGAGGCAGGCGAGGACGCTCGCCCAGAGCAACGCCAGCTCGAGCAGCAGGGCAAACGTCCTGTAATTCCACCATCCCAGGCCCACCTTCATGCTGTCGAACCACAGCGGCAGGTCGGGTATATGCACCAGCAGGTCCAGCATCCAGTGGGCGGCCACGGTCACGCCGATGGCCATGGCGCAACGCGTCCTCTGCGCAATCCGCGGCGTACACGCCCAGAACAGCAGTGCGGCACCCACGGACCAGAGCACCGCGGAGGAAAGGCTGTGCGTATACGGCATGAAATACAGGTCCAGTCCGTTGGAGCGGGTGAAATTCGGAATGACGCGCAGCTTCTCGACGCCGAGCAATACCAGTCCACCCCAGAACAGGTCGATCAGCTGGCACGTCACGAAAAATACCGGTAGCGGGACGGCAGGCGCGACGCGCTTGGCAAGGAAGGCTGCGGAGTAGTGGCCGACAAACATGGGCTTTTTCTCGACAAGTTGTTGTTTTGCAATATTACGCAGGACCGGCTCTGGAGGCGAGGGGAAAATCCCGCAGCATTGGAAAATTGAGGATCCGAAACTGTTCAAGCGGGCAATATTTATGGCATATTGCAGGAGATAAGGGATGGCCGGGCAAGGACCAGGCCGCCGCAACGAGCGGAAGAGGGGCTTATGTTATTTCTGAAGAGCACGACGGCACCGATCGCACCCGGTGTCTTTGCAGTCGATGTAGCGGCAAAACCGCCGGGCAAGACCTTCATGGTGTATGTCGCGGTTGACGCGGTCAACATGCCGGCCAGTTTCATCGAGGCCGTTGAAGGCATCGGTTTCAAGCAGGTCTTCACCAAACCCTATACCCATCACGACGGCAAGAAGATTGTCGACATCCATTTCCAGAAGGCCGGCACCGACATTTTCGAAGGCTGGACTGCGTCGGAGAAGGAATCCAACCTGCAGCGGCTGGATGAAATCCTCGGCGGCTTCAACATCAAGTTCACCCCGCGCGTCATGTCCCTGGCGGAAGCCTTCCGCTGATACGCGTTGTCCCCAATACCGCCCCGGCATCCGCCGGATTATGCTAGTCTTACGCCTCCCTGCGGCAGGGCACGAAATCCACGGGCCGATTGACGCGGGGTGACGTGTTAGCTCCTTCCCCCTTATCGGCGGGGGAAACCGGGATGTGCCGCGAGCGTCGCCGCGGCATGCGCCCTTCACGGAACGCAACTGGCTTAAGCAGCCGAGCGCGCGCCGCACACGACGGAAAGAACACCTGCACGAGAGATCCCTGTGCGTCGTCCGGAAGCCGGACCGTTCTTCGCCGCCCGACGCCTGGAGGCGTTCGACAGATCACGACGAAACAACCGTTGCTGCAGCCGGTGAAACGGCGCGGCAGGCATTTGCCATAGAGTCCGCTCGACAACCGAGGCGCGCCTTGAGGCCGCGCCGGGCCGCTGCATTGCGCAGCCGCTTGCCGAACGGACTCTTCCGCATCAACTAAAAACAGAAAGCTTTACGACGATGACCACGCTGGAACAACAAGCACTCGAATACCACGCCGCCGGACAGCGCGGCAAGATCGCCATCTCCGTGACCAAGCCGGTCGCCAGCCAGGCCGACCTTTCGCTCGCGTACTCGCCGGGCGTCGCCGTCCCTTGCGTCGAAATCAACAAGGATCCCGCCAAGGCATACGAATACACGGCCAAGGGCAACCTGGTGGGCGTCATCACCAACGGTACCGCGGTGCTCGGGCTGGGCGACATCGGCGCACTCGCCGGCAAGCCGGTCATGGAAGGCAAGGCGGTGCTGTTCAAGAAATTTGCCGGCATCGACGCTTTCGATATCGAGATCGACGAAACCGATCCGGACAAGCTGGTCGAGATCATCGCGGCCCTGCATCCGACTTTCGGCGGCATCAACCTCGAGGACATCAAGGCCCCCGAATGCTTCACGGTCGAACGCAAGCTGCGCGAGCGGCTGTCGATCCCGGTGTTCCACGACGACCAGCACGGCACTGCCATCGTGGTCGGCTCCGGCTTCCTCAATGCGCTCCACCTGACCGGGCGTGATATTTCCCTGGTCAAGGTCGTGTGCTCAGGCGCTGGCGCGGCGGCACTGGCCTGCCTCGACATGCTGCTTGACCTCGGCGTGCGTCGCGAGAATGTTTTCGTGTGCGATAGCCGCGGCGTGCTGACAACGCAACGCGACCTCACCGATGAAAAGCGCGCCTGGGCGCAGAATACGGAGGCGAAGACCTTGTCCGACGTGATCGGCATGGCGGACGTCTTCCTCGGCCTGTCCGGCCCCGGCCTGCTCAAGCAGGAAGACGTAAAGAAGATGGCGGCAAAGCCGATCGTGTTCGCGTTGGCGAACCCCGAGCCGGAGCTGCGTCCGGAGCTGGTGCTCGAAGTCGCGCCGAATGCGATCGTCGCCACCGGCCGCTCGGACTATCCGAACCAGATCAACAATGCCCTGTGCTTCCCCTACCTGTTCCGCGCCGCCCTCGACAGCGCGGCGACGACCATCAACCAGGCGATGAAACGCGCCTGTGTCGTCGCCCTGGCCGCCATGGCGCGCACTGATGATCGCTTCAGCGCGAAATACATCGTGCCGACGCTGCTCGACGAACGTCTGCTGACAGGGGTGACGCCAAAGATTGCCGCTGCCGCCTATGAAAGCGGTGTGGCGCGCAAGCAGCTGGATACCGTTGCCTATACCGTCCAGCTCGAAGCGCTCGCGCGCACCCTGCTCTGAGCCAGCCTGCCGGGGTGGCGCCGGTCCATCCCGCGGGGCGAGACGCGTGACATCGCCCTCGTAATTGTCGAACGCCTCGCCCGGACCCCGGCGTTGAAGGCAACAATGACGGCATCGACATCGGCATATCGCGAAAGGATGTTTGAACTTCGCGAGGCAAGCCCTGATTCGCGAACTTCCAGTCGTTGAACTTTTTTGTAATGACTCACGCCGGGTCTCCGCTGACAACGCGGTTTCTCCCGGTCTGCTTGGCGTGGTACATGCGGTGGTCGGCCAGGTCAACCAGCTTCCGCCATTCCTCCGCGCCGTCCGCGTTGCGCTCGGCGATGCCGATGCTCGCCGTGATCGGCGTGCCGTCCGGACGAAGCCCCAGTCCCACCGTACGCAGGCGCTGGACGGCCGCTTCTGCCTGCCGCAGGTCGGTGTTGGGCATGATGAGGACGAATTCTTCGCCGCCCCAGCGCGCGAGCGTATCGCCGCGACGCAGGTTGGCGCCCACGATGGTCGTCATGTCGATCAGTACCTTGTCGCCGGCCTCATGGCCGAACTGATCATTGACGGACTTGAAGTGGTCAATATCGAAGAACGCGACCGCCATCGGCGCCTCGTGGCGCGTCGCATTGTTGAACTGGAGGTCCATCACCTCCTCGCCGCTGCGCCGCGAGAACACACCGGTCAGCGGGTCGCGGATCGCCTGGCGCACCAGCACCAGCATGAAGGCCAGCTGGCTGGTCCCCGCCAGGGTGGACACCCCCGTGATCAGGACCAGTAGCCAGAATGCGCCGGCGAACGACGGCCAGTCCATGGCCGGCCAGCGCAGGTAACCGGATACGCCCTGCGCCAGCAGGATCGGGCTGGAGATCATCAGGCTTTCCAGCAGCGTCAACGGAAAGATCGACAGGCCGGCCAGCAGCACGAAGGGCAGGAAGGCGTAGCCCGCGCCAATCGCGGCCGACATGCCGGTCAACTGGTGGTTCGCCAGCATGGTGTGCGACGCGACGTAGAACACCGTCGGGATCAGGAATAGCAGCGCCATCGCCCGATAGGCATCGAACAGATTGCCTGTCGGCCGGTAGTAGAGCAGCAGGCTGGCGAAGGCGGCCGTGGCGGCGAAGCGCATCAGCGCCAGGTTCAGCCACAGCGGAAAGGGGAAGACCAGGAAATCGACCGCGCTCCACAGCGGAGTAAGGACGGCAAACAGGAAAGCGAAGAGACGGACGCGGTTGACGATGACCGTGGCGCGGCGGCGCGTGACGAGGGGAAGATGGCGGCGCGGCCAGACCAGCCACGCCATTTCCGATTCCTTCAGTTCTCCCGGCATGAGGCCGGTGAGGCGGCGCCAGAGCGCGTGGCTGAGACGGTTCATTCAATCGTTCGTCGAGATGGGGAGGCGGGCATTATTCCATGCGGCGTCCCCATCTCGAACAGGTTCAGCTCGTCTTGGCGAGGCCGAGGCTTTCGATCGTTTCCTTCTCTTCTCGGTAGGTGTTCTGCGCGAACTTGGTGTACGCCGCGCTATCCATCCAGATCACCGGCTGGTCGAATTTGTCGAGGGTGGACTGCACTGCCGGATCGTCGAGCGTCTTGCGCAATGCGTCCTGGATGCGCGTGACGAGTGCGGGATCCATGCCTTTCGGGCCGCCGATGCCGAAGGGCGAATCCGATACGGTCTGGTAGCCGAGCTCGAGCAGCGTCGGCACCTCGGGCCAGCGCTTGGTGCGCTTGCTGCCGTAGGTCGCCAGCAGACGGGCGCGGCCTGCCTCGACGGCAGATGCCCAGCCGGTCGCATCGCTGTGTGCCATCACGTGGCCGCCCAGCAATGCCTGCATGCCGTCCGCATTGCCCTTGAACGGCACGTGCATCAGCTTGATGCCGGCGCGCTTCGCGAACTGCTCGACGACGAGGTGAGGCGTAGTACCCGTACCGGTGGAGCCGTAGGAGAAGGTTTCCGGATTCGCTTTCGCGTACTCGACGAGGTCCTTGATGCTCTTGATCGGCGAATCGGATCGCACCACCATGCCGAAGGTATAGCCGGTCAGGCAGGCGATGTAAGTCAGGTCCTTCATCGGGTCGAATGCGACCTTCTGCATGTGCGGGATGCGGAAGATGCCGAGCGGCAGTTGCGACAGCGTATAACCGTCGGGCTGCGCGCGGGTCAGTTCGACTGCGCCAAGGATGCCGCCTGCGCCCGGTTTGTTGTCGAGCACGACGGTACCGCCGAGGCTCTTCGACAGGCTTTCGGCGAAGGCGCGCATGACAATGTCGGTCGAACCGCCGGCAGGCCACGGGCAGATCAGGCGAACCGGGCGCGACGGATAGGACTGTTGGGCGAATGCGGGAAAGGCGACGGTTGCGGATGCGGCCGCAGCGGACTTCAGGAAATCGCGGCGGGTAAAACGAGGATGTCTCATGAAATGTCTCCTTGTCGTTATGCACGGCGACGCCGGCTTGCCGAATCAATGGCGAACGCGGCTGCCTGTCCATATGCTACTGGAAAACGAACAGCCGTGCGGAAATAAGTGAAATATGCGGGAAGCCGTGGGAGGAGAGGCGAGGTCAGGTATTGCGGATCGTCACCAGCCGCGACAGGCCGAAGAGGTTCACCTTCCTGACCGAGAGGATTTCCCAGTCGTATTTCAGGATCTGCTCGTCGTAACAGAAATCCGAGCGGAAACCGATCCGCTTGGATAGCGGCCGCACCGCGCTTTCCAGGAACCACCAGAAACGGCTGCCGCTGAAGTGGTTGAGGACCAGGATCGTGCCGTTCTTCCGGCACACACGGCGGATCTCCGCCACCAGGCGCTCGGGGTTCGGCGTGACGGACAGCACGTAGGGGATGGCCACGCAATCAAAGCAGCCATCGGGAAAATCCATGGCTTCCGCATTCATCGATGCCAGGTGGATGCTCCTGCCCGGAAGATTCTCCGCACGCTCCCGCGCGATCTCGAGCATCTCCTTGGAAATGTCGATACCGACCACCGAGGCACTCTCGGGATATCTCTCCAGCGTGAGGCCCGTGCCGACACCGACCTCGAGTATCGAGGTGGGGCGCATGGCGCACACTGCTTCGGTGAGGGCGCGGCGTCCCGGTTCGAGCACGGCGCCAAAGAGACGATCATAGAGAGGGGCGTAGAAACGGTAAGTATCGACAACGTTATCGACGGAAATCGGGTTCATACATGCAGTCCGGAAAGTGGGGTTGTCAAATTCATATGTAAGACATTTGGACCGCAGAAAGTTCATTAGCATGTCCTGTCTCAGCTTCCCTGAAGTCACCTCTAGGCAGCATTCCTTACGGCAGACCTGCTCCTCCGACAGCAACCTGTCGTGCAAGGATGCGTCCGTTGCGCTCCGCCAGGGCCCGTGGCGCCTTCGATACCTTGCCAGTGACCATGAACAGCGTGCGGCGTTCGTTGCCGCCGAGAGCGCATGCGATTGCCTGTCCAGCGACGGCGATGCGCTCCGACACATGGCCTCCCTCATGCACGCGGAGGAATTCGCTGGTCGGCGGTGAGGCGAGCCAGACGGCGCCAGCGTCGTCCAGGCAGATGCCATCCGGAGACGCGTCGCCGAGGTCCGCCCATACCCGGCGTCGGCTTAATGTTCCATCCGGCGCGATATCGAAGGCGGTGAGGCGCTTGCCGAAGGTTTCTGCAACGATCAGCGTTCCGCCATCGGGCGTGATCACGCAACCGTTCGGAAAAAGCAGGTCGTCGGCGACCACGCGGGCGTCGCCGTCGGGTGTGACCAGGACCAGACCAGTCGGCCTGGGCGTCTCCCTGTTGAACATGTCGAAGCCGAAGTTGCCGACGTAAGCGCGGCCCTCGGCGTCCACGACCATGTCGTTGCAAGGCGATGCCACAAGGGTGTCGAGCGCAGCGTGCGTCACAAGCCGGCCGGCCTCCAGACGCAGCACGCGGCGATCCAGCATCGAGACCACCAGCAGGCGTCCATCCGGCAACCACCCAAGTCCCGAGGGCTGGCCCGGCACCTCGGCGACAGTCGTGAGCGTGCCGTCGACGACCAGACGATGCACGGCGTGCGTATAGAAATCGGAAAACCAGAGTGCCCCGTCATGCCAGCGCGGCGCTTCGGGAAATGCCAGTCCCTCGGCGAGGGTGACGGTATCGTTATCGTTCTTCATGCGTGCCTCCCGGTCTCATTCTACGGGGCAGCGCATTTGCCTGCTTGTGGCCGCTCAATGCAGGGCAACACTTTGGCTGGAGACAACCGCGCGCAGGCGGTCGTAGGGCACTGCGCCGCGCAACGCCGTGCCCTCGATGCAGGGCTGGCCGTCGAGGCGCACGATAAGGAAGGGCACACCCTGCATGCCGAGTTCCTCTGCAAGCACGCGGTCCTCGTCAATCTGCTGCGCGTGGCGCTCGCTTTCCAAAGCGTCTTGCAGCGGACCCGCATCGATCTCCAGCGTTGCTGCGATCGCCAGCAGTGTGCTCATGTCGCCGATATCCTTTCCGTGTTCGAAGAATGCCCGGAAGAGACCGGCATGCATGATGTCGAAGGCGTTCACCTCCCTTGCGTGCATTGCCGCTTCGAATGCCATCCGGCTGCGCGGTTGCACAGGCGGCAGGCGGAGCGTCATGCCGCGATCCCTTGCCATCGGATAGACCAGGCGCTCCCAGGTATCCTGCAGGTACTTTCCCTGCGGCTGCAGCGTGGGCGCCGGCTCAGGACGCAGTTCGAAGGCGCGCCATGTCACGACGACCCGATCCCCGAATTCGCGCTTCAGTTTCTCGACGACGGGCAGTTCCAGGTAGCAGAAGGGGCAGACGTAATCGCTCCAGATATCGATGGCAATGCGTTGATCGCGGGACATGGATCACCTCCGTGCGGCAGTATGAAGAAGTGACAGCGAAAGGGAGCAGCATGTTCCAGTCTGTCCGCCTTTGGCTCGCCCATGAATCATTTGTTTTCGCCGTGGAATGTCGCGCTGTGCTTTGCACGCCGCACGGTCCGGTGATTGCGCCGGCTCAAACTGTGCTCGCGGTAATGGGGCCATCCTCGCGGAAAGAACATGCAGATTACAGGGGGAACAGGTGATCAACTTCATCGTTACAGGCAATTGCCGGCGCGTGGTGTCGGCCGTGCTGCTTGCCATCCGCAGCTTTACCGATGCGAAGTGCATCGTTATCGGGGGGCAGGCGACACGGAGCCTGCGGTGGTCGGGATTGTGCAAGCGACAGGTCACTGTCGATATCGACGGCGAAGGCGACGCGGTCTTTACGGACGTCGTGAACCGTGTGGCTTATGCCAATCCGCATGTCATCCTCATCCCTGCCGACTGCGACGCGATTCGTCTTGCCAATCGTGTGGGCGACGGCCTGAAGGTCAAGACGACGCCCATTCCAGCACTCCCTACGCTGGAGATGTTCGACAACAAGTGGCGCTTCCACCAGTTCTGTTCCGGCCTGGGACTGCCCGTGCCGGACACCATGCGTTTTGCCTCGAAGCATGCGATGGACTTCCATGCGGTCGTCTCCGCCATCGGTTTGCCCTTTGTCGTCAAGCCGCTCGACCGGGCCGGCTCTACCGGGGTGCATGTGGTACGCAGCGCGGAGGACTTCGATACGTCAGTCCTGCGCAACCCGGCATACGAGTACGGTCCACTCATCGCGCAGCGCTTTATCCGCGGTGAGGATGTCGATGTGAGCTTCCTTGCGGTGGACGGAAAGATGTCCGCGCTCGCGGTGCAGCAGGCGACCGGTTCGCGCATCGTGTTCCTGCCCAATCCGTCGCTTGCGGCAATGGCGTCGACGCTGTCGGACGCGAGCGCTTACCGTGGGGTCATGCATGTGGATGCCCGCGTCGAAGAGGGCACCGGCAAGGTCTGGTTGATCGAGTCGAATCCCCGCTTCTGGGCCTCGTTGACAGCATCGGTATGGTGCGGCCTGAACTTCGTCGCCGAAAGCATCGTGCCCGCGCAGAAGGGGGCCGGGGTGCGCATGCTGACAGCCGGCAGTGCGAGCGTGCGGCATCCGCTGATGTGTCCCTCGGCATGGCAGGGCATGCTCGCTGACCGGGGCGGGCGGGGCCGGCTCCTGCGTGCCATGGCTTTCGATCCGCCGGCGCTGGGCGAATTCGCGCGCGAGCTGCCGGCAACCGCCTTGCGCTTTGCCCGCGCCCGCACGCCGCTGCAAGGATGGACGGGAAAATCGACCGGCAGAATGTCGCGTCCGGCCTGAATGCGCCGGATTCTAGAGTAAAGGCTCTATAACGCCCCGGTTTCCTCATCTTTCTGCACGTTTTGTTGTTCCTCGCCTCCGAATCTGGATACACTGCCCAAAAAATACGCGCCGGCCTCGCCGTCGCACCATAAACGGAGGGGCAGGGATGGAGCAGCGCCGCATTACCATGTCGGACATCGTGGTAGGGAAACCTTTGCCATGGGATGTCTACGATTCCAACAACAAGCTTTTGTTGCGCAAGGGGCATGTTGTCCAACGCGCGCAGCAGGTCGAGACGCTTGTCGTGCGCGGACTTTTCGTGACGGCGAAGGCGGAAGGGACGACGTCGTCGCAGGCTGCGGTTGCACGCCATGTCGAAAGGCCTTCCGCGCTGCGGCTGATCAACCTCGCCACGAAGCGGCTGGAACGGCTGCTGTTCAACCTCCACAACGAATCCGAGCTGCATCCCAAGATCGTCGAGGTCGTCGCGGCCATCAAGTTTGCTGTCGATACCAATGCCGACGTCGCGCTTGGATGCATCCTACTGAACCAGCAATCGGGCAGCTATCCCGTGCGCCACAGCGTCGATTGCGCCATCGTCTCCCTCGTCGTGGCACGCGCGATGAACAAGCCGCCGCAGGAGGTGCAGGACATCATGACCGCCGCGCTGCTCATGAATGTCGGCATGTTGCGCGACCATGAGCAACTTCATCATCGCGAGCATCCACTGTCCGATGAAGAGCAGGACCTGATCCGCAGCCATCCGGAAGAAAGCGTGAACCTTTTGCGCAGTGCCGGCATCATCGACGGAAACGTACTGAACTACGTGCTCCTGCACCACGAGAACGAAGACGGTAGCGGCTATCCCTTTGGCAGGGCCAGTGCCGAGATTCCCGAGAACGCGAAGATCATCGCCCTGGCAGACAGGTATTGCGCGCGGGTGTCTTCACGCCTCTATCGCAAGTCCATGCTGCCGAATGCGGCGCTGCGCGACATCCTGCTGACGGAAAAGAAAAACATCCATCCCATGCTGGCCGCCTGCTTCATCCGCGAGCTGGGCACCTATCCCACCGGCAGCTTCGTGCGCCTGGTCAACGGTGAAGTGGGCGTGGTAACGGGGCGCGGCAGCAGCACGACGACGCCGATCGTGCATGCGCTGGTCGGCCCGCGCGGAGCGCCCCTGTCCTTTGCGATCCGCCGCGAAACGCACAAGGAGCTGCATGCGATCCGGGAAGTGCTGCACGAATCCCAGGCCGGTGTACGCATCAACATGCAGCAGCTATGGGGCGCCGAAGCAGCGCTGTAAGCTCCTTGATCTCTCGCAATCGCCATTGCGGTCGCTGACCTATGGTGTATCGCAAGGGAGCAGTGCGAACGCGAAGGAGCAGACCATGAACGAACAGGAAAACACGCGGGTTGTGATGCAGGCTTACGACCGGTTCAAGAACGGCGACATTCCCGGCTTGATGACCCTCTTTTCGGACGACATCGAGTGGATACTGGATCACTCGGACTACGTGCCGTTCACCGGGACGCGCCATGGCAAGTCCGAGGTCGGGCAGTTCTTTTCCTCGCTTGGCGAGTCACAGCATCCGCTGCAATTCGAGCTGCAGGAATTCATTGCCCAGGGAGACAAGGTAGTGGCGCTGGGGCATTACACGTGGACGGTCAAGCAGACCGACCGCATTTTCGAGAGCGATTGGGCGGAAGTGTTTACGGTGCGTGACGGCAAGATCACACGCTTCCGTGAGTATGCCGATACTGCCGCCGCGGAACGCGCGTACAAGGCGTGACAACGAGAAGGGATTTTTTCCGCCGACCGGCATGTCTACTGTCCCCGTAGTCTGATTTGCAATAGTGAGGTGACAGATGGACAACACCAAACCCCCGGCCAAGCGCCTGGACAAGACGGAAGCCGATGTGAAGTCGGTGGATGGCCGTTCCGGACAAAGCAACAAGAGCAGCCATGACGCGAAGAGTCACGTCAAGTCCGGTTCCAATACCGGCGCAGGCGGCGGCAAGAAACAGGAAAGGCATCAACGGCACTGAGTCTTGGGCGGGGTTGGTCCCGCCCGCCTGCCCACTACTTCTTCAGCTGGCGCATCAGCTCCTCGGTCACTTCGACGATCGACATCTCGCGCGCGTCGGGTCGAATGACCTTGCGGCCCTCGACCTCCGGCATCGTTACCTGCTTGCCGGTCAGCCTTTTCATCAGTCTCGCGAACGCGACTTCCTCGTCCGGGAGTTTGCCCTCTTGTGCATCCATACCGCCTCCAAAGAGAGCTTAGTTTCGCAGGATCAACATTGGTTCCCGTGCGGAAACAGATTTCGATTTCACGATCCCGCACTTGCATCATATGCCACTTCGGTGCCGTACTTCTACGGTAGTGCGATTGTCCTGAAGTTGACAGAAAATACTTGGTCAGCGGCGTAAGATCGCAGATGGAACCTACATACCTCACCAACCAAGGAAAAGAGAGATGGCAAATACTAGAGACGTCGTCATCGTCGGTGCTGCGCGCACCGCAATTGGCACATTCGGCGGTACGCTGAAGGATTTCACCGCGTGCGACCTCGGCGCAATCGCGGTCAAGGAAGCGTTTGCGCGTGCCAAGGTCGATCCCGCACAGGCCGGCCAGATCGTCATGGGTAACGTCATCCATTGTGAACCGCGCGACATGTATGTGTCCCGCGTGGTCGGCATCAACGCCGGCATGGCCAAGGAATCCGCCGCGCTCACGCTGAACCGCCTGTGCGGCTCCGGCCTGCAGGCCATCGTCACTGCGGCCAACGCGATCCAGCTGGGCGACACCGACATCGCTGTCGGCGGCGGCGTAGAAACCATGAGCCGTGCACCGTATAGCGCGCAGGCCGCCCGCTGGGGCCAGCGCATGGGCGACTTCAAGATGATCGACATGATGGTCGGCGCGCTGTCCGATCCGTTCGGCGCGGGCCACATGGGTATCACCGCCGAGAACGTCGCTGCGCAATACGGCATCACCCGCGAGCAGCAGGATGAGTTCGCGGTGAACAGCCAGAAGAAGGCGCTGGCAGCGATTGCCGCCGGCTACTTCAAGTCGCAGATCGTGCCGGTCGAGATCCAGGGCCGCAAGGGCACGGTCGTGTTCGACACTGATGAACATCCGAAGGCGGAAACGACGGTGGAAAGCCTTGCCAAGCTCAAGCCGGCATTCAAGAAGGAAGGCGGCAGCGTCACCGCCGGCAATGCCTCCGGCCTGAACGATGGCGCCGCTGCCTGCATGCTGATGGAAGCCGGCGCAGCATCGCGTGCCGGCCTGCAGCCGATGGCGCGCCTGGTCTCCTACGCGGTGGCCGGCGTCGAGCCGTCCATCATGGGCACCGGCCCGATCCCCGCCGTGCAGCTCGCGCTCAAGCGCGCCGGCCTGAGCCTGAACGACATGGACGTGATCGAATCGAACGAAGCCTTCGCCGCGCAGTCGCTGGGCGTGTGCCGCGGCCTCGACCTCGATCCGGGGCGCACCAACCCGAACGGCGGCGCGATTGCCCTCGGTCATCCGCTCGGCGCCAGCGGCGCGATCATCACGATCAAGTGCCTGTACGAACTCATCCGCACCGGCAAGCGCTATGGCCTGATTACCATGTGCATCGGCGGCGGGCAGGGTATCGCGGCGGTGATCGAGCGCGTGTAATTTCTTCGCTGCGCAAGGAAAAAAGCCTGCACTCCTGCAGGCTTTTTTTTCAAGCCAGTGTTACTACGTAAGTGGTGAAATTTTTTGCGTAGCCGTTGCTGATCTTGTCGCTTGATTTCTCGTCTGCGTGTAGGTGTTTCGCCTATCCAGAGTTTGGTATTGCTTGTGATTCTTGGTTATCGTCCAATCGTCGTTCTCTCGGGGGCAACATGAAAGCGAATCGGACAGTCTACGCGCAGTACCGAATGTTCTTGGCGATGGAGCGAATGCGACGAGTGACCGATGATAATTGGATGAATTCAATCAAATGGGCCATCGCATGGGCCTTGGCAAGCCGCAAGGACGAGATGTGTCCGAATGGTGAAGTTCTCACACAGCCGTTAAGGCATGCTTGAAATTTATAGGCGGCGTACGTGCATTGGCGGTGGTCCTGGCACTGTCTTCATCTATCTTCGAGACTGCAATTCGGCGCTTTTCTCGCTCTGAGCCGGGCAAGATCCCTGTACCAATCATGTGCGAACCTGAATGTCCTGTTGGCGATTCTCCGTCTAGCACCTGATGTGACGGATAGCTACAATCGCATCCTTTCGCTCGTCAGGGTGACAGACAATTCAGGAATTAATTATGTTCAAGACAACGGCAGCGCGTTGTCTCGACCGCACTGCAATCCGCCGGATGGCAGAGGAAGCAGGCTGCGCCCCCTCATTACTGCAAGACCCCGCTTCGTCGCTGGACTGGCTCTACGTCTTTGCTGAAAGTATCGAAGACAGGGTGAGAGAAGATGTCGGTGGAGCAGTTGACGAGGCGTTGGCAGCGGGCATTGCAATTGCAATGGAATTGAAGGGATGACACAGTGACAGTGATTTTTGTTTTTGGATCGAACCTGGCGGGCAAGCATATGCAAGGCTCCGCCATGACCGCCAAGAAATTCCACGGCGCCATTGAGGGACAGGGAGAGGGGTTGCAGGGCCGGTCCTACGCCATCCCCGTACGGGATCACGACCTGAAGCCGCTGCCACTTTGGCGGATTGCCCGCAGCATCAATAATTTGTGCGAGTTTGCCGAGTCCCGGTCCGAACTGCAATTCCGCGTGGCCGCCATTGGGTGCGAGGACGAGACATTCACGGCGCAGGAGGTTGCGCCGCTGTTCAGGAACATGCCGGCACAGTTTGACTTGCCCTACGTGTTCCTGACCGTTTATGCAGGCTTGTCCAACCCGCTGCATCAGACGCGCGCAATCCGCGCCCAGAATGCCGCAGTCGAGGTGATAGACGGGTTGCTGGAACGCTTTGCCCACCCTCAGGACAAATCCGAAGCACTCATGATGGCAATGATGGCATGCCTGCAGGCTGCTCGCGAAATCGAGGGCGACGAGTTCATGTCCCAATGGCTGATGGCAGCGCTTAAGGACACGATGGGATGCAAGCTTAAAGACACGTTTACTGTCCCAGCCTGACGGGCAGGACCCCGATGCTACGTCCGGCCAGCGGAGCGGGTACCGGCGAGATCCCCTGCGCTTCGGCTGCGAGCGCCTGCGCTTCAAGGGCACGACCGTATGCGTCGCGCCGCTTGAGCCTTTCCCAGTAATCCCGCACTGCAGACGGAAACTGCTCCTGCAGTCCGAGATATTCCCCCAGCATCAGCGCATAGCCGACAGAAATGTCGGCGGCCGTGAATCGTCCCGCACACAGGAATTCCGCCCCCGGCAAGGCCGCATCGACCGCCCGCAGGCGCGCAAGGAACCATCGCTGGTAGTCGTCGGCCGCCTGTGGAAGGCGGCGCTCCTCGGGTTCCATATGGCGATAGCGAAGCACAAGCGTCTGCGGGAAGGTGAGGGTGGCCTCGCCGTAATGCACCCAGTTGAGCCATGCGCCGTAATCCGCCTCGTCGCGCGTGACTTCCAGCGGCGACGGCCCATACTTCGACACCAGGTACTGCGAGATCGCCGCCGACTCCGTCATCTTCACGTCGCCGTCGAAGAAGGCCGGCACGGTGCCCAGCGGATTGACCGAGAGGTACTCGCGCATGTGCACGCGCGGCGGGAAGGGCAGCATCCTGAGTTCGTAATCGATGCCCTGGCGCATGTCCAGTTCCTCCATGGTCCACAGGGGGCGGAAGGAGCGTGCGCTGACGCAGTGAAAAAGGGTAATCATGGGTGGGAGTCTCGTGGCAAAAAAATAGCCACCGGGCGGTGGCTAGGCGTGAATTCGTCGCAGATCAGATGCCGAGCATTTTCTTGGCTTCGCCGAGCGCCTTCATCGACTCGGCATGCTTGCCTTCCTTATGGAATTTTTCGCCGTCGGCGCGTAGTGCCTTGATCTTGGCCATGTTCTCGGCGCTGATGCCACTGGCGGAGCTCATTTTGGCGTCGATGGCCTTCATCTCGTTCGGGCAATTGTTCGCGCCTGCCATGGCGGATACGGACAACAACAGGACAGCCAGGATCGTTTTCATCACAGTCTCCTTGTTGGGATGGGATGGATAAATTAGCAGCAATTGCCGGCTTTTGCACTGCTGCTCCGCACCAACCGCGCGATGTCTCAATACCGCAGTTTCGTGGCGCTATATACTGGCTGGCCATGATAGTGAAAGGGCAATCGATGGCACGTAATGGCAAGATGATTTCGATGACGATGGGCGACGGTGCGGCAATCGGCGTCTACCACGTCGAACCCTCCGGACCCCGGCGCGGCGGCCTCGTCCTCATCCAGGAAATTTTTGGCGTCACCGACCATATTCGCGACCAGTGCGACCGTTATGCCGCCGACGGTTTTGAAGTGCTGGCGCCCGCGCTCTTCGACCGCGAGGCGCCCGGCCTGGAGGCAGGCTACGGACCCGAGGATATGCAGGCGGCGTTGCGGGTGGCGCGCGAACTGCATCCCTTTGACCAATCGATCGCCGATGCGCAGACCTGCATCGACCAGTTGAAAGACAAGGGGCCGGTCTTCATCACCGGATACTGCTATGGCGGTTCGGTCACCTGGGCGGCCGCTTGCCGGTGCACGGGCCTCGCGGCGGCATCCGGCTACTACGGCAGCATGATCCCGAAAATGGCGGACGAAACCCCGCGCTGTCCGACCATCCTGCACTTTGGCAAACTTGACAAGAGCATTCCCCTGGAGGGCGTTGAAGCGGTCAAGGCCAGGCATCCAGCGGTCGACGTCCACGTGTACGATGCCGGCCACGGTTTCAACTCGGACCGGCGCAGCGACTTTAATGACGAATGTGCAACATTGGCCCGCATCCGGACACTCGCGCTGTTCCACTCCAACGGAGGCTGATCGCGCTGTCGTGCCGGTGACACGAAAAGCGCGAAAAATTGCGGATTTCCTTGAATTCCTGCATTGTCGCGCCCAGACCGAACTGTTACCCTCAGGAATTCTTGAATACCTGCAGGGGCAATGATGATGGACGCAGTACAGAAGGATATCGACGAGCGCAGCAACCTCACCAGCTCGAACAAGTTCGAAATGCTGCTGTTCCGCCTGGGCGGGGACGCCAACGGCGAACGCTCGGAACTGTTCGGCATCAACGTGTTCAAGATCCGCGAAATTGTCGCCATGCCCGAAATCACCGGTATCGCCGGATCGCGTCCGCACATGCTGGGCGTGGTCAACCTGCGCGGCCAGATCATCCCCGTGCTGGACCTTCCCGCCATCGTCGGCTGCATTCCCAAGACCGGCCTCAACATCCTGCTCGTCACCGAATTTGCACGTACCACGCAGGGCTTCGCGGTGGAAGCGGTGGAAGACATCGTGCGGCTTGACTGGAGCCAGGTGCTCTCCGCCGAAAACACCGCTGCCGGCCATACCGTCACCAGCATCGCGCGCCTCGATGGCAATGTCGAAGGATCGCGCCTGGCGCAGGTGCTCGACGTCGAAACCATCCTGCGCGACATGGGCGCGCCGGGCGAACAGGACGTCGACCCGGAAGAAATCGGCGACAAGGTTGTCCTCAGGCCGGGCACCGTCGTGCTCGCGGCCGATGACTCCGTCGTTGCCCGCTCACTGATCGAGCAGGGCCTGGAAGCGATGGGCGTTCCCTTCATCATGACCAAGACCGGCAAGGAAGCCTGGGAACGACTGCAGTCGCTGGCCGCCTCCGCCGAGGCAGAAGGCAAGACGATTCAGGACAAGGTCGCGCTGGTGCTGTCGGACCTGGAAATGCCGGAAATGGACGGCTTCACGCTGACCCGCAACATCAAGCAAAGCCAGAAGTTCGCATCGATCCCGGTGGTCATCCATTCCTCGCTGTCCGGCACCACCAACGAAGAGCACGTGCGCAGCGTCGGAGCGAACGCCTACGTGGCGAAGTTCAACGCGGAAGAGCTTGCCGCAACGCTGCGCAAGGCACTCGCCGGCAAGTAATCATCCCTTCTCTCGGGCCAGCGCAAGGAACTCGCTGCGCAGCCCGAGATTGGTGCGCATTTCCCCCAGCAGGGCGGACGTCACCGTTTCCTCTCCCGGCGTCTGTATGCCCCGGCTTTCCATGCACATGTGGCGGCAACGGATCACCACGCCGACCGACAGCGGCTGCACGTGCTCCATCAGTGCTTCGGCCACCTGGATGGTCAGTCTTTCCTGGACCTGCAACCGCTTGGCGAAACAGTCGACCAGGCGCGTGAGTTTCGACAGGCCGACAATCTTCCCGTTCGGCGTGTAGCCGATCGCCGCCGTGCCGAAGAAGGGCGCGAGGTGGTGCTCGCAGTGGCTGTAGACCGGAATGCCGCGCACCACGATCAATTCGTTGACCTGCTCGGCGCCATCCTCGAAGACTTTCAGGATGTCGGCAGGATCGGAGGCATAGCCGGAAGTCCAGTGGGCCCAGGCTTTTTGCACCCGATGCGGCGTATCGAGCAAACCCTGTCGCGACGGATCTTCGCCGAGATGCTTCAGCAGGCGGCGCCAGTCGGCGTCGGTGAAACGGTCATCCTCGATGTCGTGCAGTGCAGCTGTCCTGGCATGCATGATTATTCGTCTCCCTTTTGATTGTCCTGCAACGGAACCCGTGCGCCGGATGCAATACGTGCCAGTGTACCGGCAACGATGCGATCGCACCGCGCGCCGTCGAAACCGAAGGCGCCTTCGATCGCGTAGTCATGAATCCCGAGTGTGCCACGTTCCGGAAGAAGGTGTGGCCGTAAAGCAAACGTGGCAGCCTGCCCAATTTTCGCCTTTCTGGCAGAATCCCTAGTGACAACGGGGTTACACCCTTAGAGACACCACACCAGGGAGATATAACAATGAAAAACGCCTTGCGCGTCGCAGTCACACTCTGCGCGGCGGCCGCCGCTACCGCCCATTCGCAAACCCGCGGTCCCGCCGCGCAGTATTGGATCGACCTGTCGACCAGTAACTTCTCGATGCCCGGCATGCCGGAAGAGGGCGGCGCATCCGGCCTTCTTGGCGGCCTGATGGGCGGGAACAGCTTTGGCGGCTCGATGGGCATGGGCGCCCGTGGCAAGGTCATGGATACCGAGCTCTATGTGCGCGCGCATCCGTCCGGCATCGAGGGCACGCATGCGATCCCGGGCGCCATGAACATGGGACCATCCCTGCTGCTGGTGCCGCACCGGCCGCAACCGGCCGAGCGAGGCACGACGACGCGCGACGAGACTCCCGACCGCAGCGAGAAACCCAAGGGCAGGATCTTGCTCTATTGGGGTTGCGGGGACAGCATTCGTCCCGGCCAGCCGAAGGTGCTGGATTTCGCGAAACAGGACTACGCGGAATTCGCGCAGTTCTTCTCCAGCCATGGCGGCGCAAGCAAGGGCGTACAGGGACGCCCCGGCCATTCACTGTGGCCGAACGAGCGCGACAACAAGCGCGTGCCCGACAACGCATCGCTGGAAGGCGAGCACGCAGTGAGCGGGAACGGCGTGCCGCCTACCCTCAAGTTCGCTGTAAGCCAGGCGCATGACTTCCTGCCGAAGGTGCAACTGAAGACGCGCGGCGTGCCGAAGGATGGCGTGCAGGTCGAATGGAACGGGATGCAGCATGCAAAGGGCTACTTCCTGCATGCGCAGGGTGCGGCCGAAGGGCCGGGCGGTGCTCTGGACATGATCTTCTGGAGTTCGAGTGAAAAGCCCGACAACGGCTGGTCGCTGATGACCTACCAGTCGCCGGCGCAGATCACGAAGCTGCTGCAGCAGAAGGTCATCCTGCAGCCGTCGACGACGAACTGCACGGTACCGAAGGGAATCTTCGACAAGGCCGAAGGCGCGATGCTGAACATGATCGCCTACGGCAACGAGCTTAACGTCTCGCATCCGCCGCGGCCGGAAAAGGCGCCAGCGAACTGGCAGCCGGAATGGACCGCCCGCGTGCGGATCAAGTCGACGGGGATGACGATGCTGGGAATGGAAGATTCGCGCGAAGCGCAGCGCGGCGGACGCAACAGTCCGGCGACCGAATCCGCGGACAATTCCGCCCCGGCATCGATTCAAGATGTCGTGCCGAATCCGGTCAAACTGCTGAAGGGGCTGTTCGGCAACTGAGCGTGACCTGCATCTACGACCTGGCAGTTGCGCAGGCGCACGGCGCGAGGCGATTGCGACAGCATTGATCGAGGAACTGAAGCAGGTCGCAGGGGAACGCGGCGCTTACGTCATCTTCGTGCAAGCGGATATCGTTGATGATCCCGCAATTGCCTTGCACGGAGCTCGGCGTCCGCGAAGACGTGCTGCATTTCGATATCGCGGTTCCAGGCAAAGCGAAGGGTTGAGGAAAAGAGGGAGGATGCATGCACCCTCCCTCTCTTGTCTACTGCTTACTGCATTGCAGCGTCCTTAAGTACTCAGACTCCCGGACGCGGTTGTCCATGCTGGACGTTGCCGCGCCATGCCCCGGTTTCCTGGCCGCGCGACTCAAGGAATTCCTTGAACCGCTCCAGGTCTCCCTCGACACGGCGCGAGAACACGCCGACAGCATCGCCGACATTCTCGGTGATGCCTTCCGGGTCATACTCCATCCGCACCGTGATCCGCGTGGTATTGGCGTCGACGTGGTGGAAGGTCACGGCGCCAGCATTCTGCGCGCCAGTGGTGCTGCGCCACGCGATGCGCTGGTCGGGCGTCTGCTCGGTGATTTCGGCCTGCCATTCCTTGCGCTTGCCGGCGACGTTGGCGCACCAGTACAGATGCGTGTCATCCAGTTGCCGCACTTCTTCGATGCCCTCCATGAATTTCGGGAAGTCTTCGAATTGGGTCCACTGGTTGTACGCGGTGGAAACAGGAACATTCACTTCGATCGATTTTTCTACGGTGGACATGTTTTCCTCCTGCAAATTTCTGCGACGGATTGATGAAAGGCCGAATCGGCCACGTGTGAGCATTTAGACATTTCATACGCAGAAAATTCCGGGAGGGATGGCAAGGCATGTCATGCGGGCAAGAGTTGCGGCAGGGGGCAAATATCTGACGTCGTGCCACGATCACGCCTTTATAATCGCCCTGCAATCTTCTTTCTCGCCATACCCATGCTTCCTCACGAAAAAGACAACAACCTCGCGCTGCTGCTCGCGTCGCTCGGCATATCGGACGAATTGCTCGCACGCAAAGCCTTGCCCTTCCATGCCGATGCCCGTGAACTGGCGCTCGCCGAAACCGCGCGCGACGGCCGGCTGCACCTCATGATCCCGGCCGCCGCCGAAGCATGGCAGGCGATGAAGGCAGCGGCGTACAAGGACGGCATCATCCTCGAGGTCGTGTCCGCCTTCCGCGACATCGAGGAGCAGGCACAGATCATCCGCGACAAGCAGACCCGCGGCATGGACATGGAAGCCATCCTCACCCTGAGCGCGCCTCCCGGCTACAGCGAGCACCATACCGGCCGCGCGGTGGACATCAACACACCCGGTTGCGAAGAAAGGGAAGAACCGTTCGAGCACACCGATGCCTTCCGCTGGCTGAGCGCGCACGCGTCGCGCTTCGGATTCGCCCTGTCCTACCCGCGCGCGAATGCACTCGGGTTCATCTACGAACCGTGGCACTGGTTCTACCAGCCGGGAGCACAGGCATGAAGCTGAAGATGTCGGAAAACTCGTTGTTCGCGATCCTGTTGCGCAAGCCGTGGTGGATCAGCATCGCGATTGCGGCCGTGGTATCCCTGGCGGCGAGCATGCTGTTCCCTCGGGCATATGCCGTTTACGGGGTCTCTGCCGGATTCCCGTTTTTCGTCATCGGGCTCATTGCTGCCGTCAAGCAGTGGCGTGCTCCCGGTGCCGCACTGGTCGCGCATACGCTCGAATCCGTCACGGCAATGTCGTGGCGGGACTTCGCCAATGCGATCGAGGCGGCCTACCGCCGTGACGGCTACGAGGTGAAGCGTCGCGATGGCGGGGCGGACTTCGAGATCGCGAAGGATGGCCGCAAGGCGGTCGTCAGCGGCAAGCGCTGGAAGGCCGCGAACACGGGCGTGGAACCCTTGCGCGAGCTGAGTGCTGCCGCCGAATCCTGCGGCGCGCACGACAAGTTCTACATCACGGTCGGGCAACTGAGCGACAATGCGCGCCGCTATGCGGACGAGCAGGGCATCCGCGTGCTGCGCGAGACGGGACTGGCGGAACTGCTGCGGGGCATGGTGCGCGCGAAGTAAAGCGCGCTTATCGTCCTTCCCGCAACGCGTCGCGTTCGGCAATCGATTTCTTCAAGACGTTCTCCGCCACCGCGACTTCCTCTGCCAGCCGTTTCTGTCGGGCGTGATAATCGTCGCTCAGGCGCGAGCCGCCCGTCGCCGTGCCGATGCGTTCACCCGGCAGGGGCTCGGCCCCGGCTTCCATGCGCTTGCGCGCATCCTCCAGGAGCATTTCGGCGCGGATCACATCTGCCTGCGCGTCATCGACTGTCCTCGTCCTGCCGGGCGGTGGAATGACGCTGACCCGGTCGACGGGTGTCGGGACGGTGCCGAGCGGCGGCGCCGGCGGCTTGCCGGAGACCGCGCCGGAGGGATTGCCCTTGGGCGGCGGATCGACGTTGATCGTCTCGTCCACCCTCGCGCCTTTGACCGGCTTGTCGGAATAAATGACGCGCCCGTCGGGCGTGACCTGGCGCAGCACCTTGGTGGCAGGTTTGCCGATCGGTTCGGGGCGCGGGATTTCCTCCGCCGGGACGGCCGCCGGCGCCAGGGTCAGGGCAAGTGCGAGGATGTGGGGGCGGGACAGGATCATGGCTTCGCTCCTTTCGCACACCTTAGCAGGCAAGCCGATCGGTCCCCATGAGAATGAGCAAGCGTGCAACGCCTCACCGGCGTGCAGCAAAAGCGCTACAAATTCCTGCTTCAAGTCATTGTTTTCGCAGGAAATACTTCATTTCTTCATGGAAATGCCGATAATGGAATCAAAGGAGCGGGCATGCGGGCGAATGCCGCCCGGTCCCGCGACATCACGTTGAACGCATCGCCATGCCGACCACGCCATCCGCCATCGTCCTTGTCGTCGCATCGACCATCGCTGCGTTTGCAGCGGTGCCGTGCCATGCGATCGAGTCCGGCAGCGCGGCGAAGGTCGGTAGGCAGCTGGATTCCTCTGCCTTCAAACGCGGCGACATGCGAAATGCGGGAAAGGCGCACGCCGGCAAGTCCCGCCGGAACGACAAGGAAGCCCCGCGCCAGATCGTTACCTATAACCTGTTCCAGGATCCCGTTTTCAAGCTCAACGGTGCGTTGGCCGACAAACGCCAGCTTGGCGTACCGCACGCGGCCGACAGGATCAGCCTGGCGCCCAGGGCGGCGCAAGCACCGTCGGCTTCCTCGGCCCTCAAACTGCCCGAACCGGAAAGCGCCGGCATCGATTTCGGCTGCAGCGACAAGCCCTTCCGCAGCAGCGCCAAGACGCGTGAACTCACGGCGTGCTACAAGCACAACGTCGACAGGTCGTGGAAAACCCAGACCTATCTTTCGCGCGAGTACACCGCGGAGGGCAGCCAGAAGTGGGGTGGCGGGCTGGCCGTGCGCTATGCCTACTAGGCCTTTCCTGCTTCCTGCAAGATCCACTCGCTGAATACCTTCACATCCTCGCGCGGCGACTCCGTCGCCTGCACCAGCCAGTACGCGTAATCGTCGACGCCGACTTCTGCATTCCTCTGCGCGACCAGGCGCCCATCCTTGAGCATCGCCTGCACCAGCACCAGTCTGCCGAGCGCCACGCCGTGGCCTTCCATGGCTGCCTGGATCACCTGGTCGTACTGGTTGAAGCGCAGGTAAGCCTTCGGCTTGGCATGCGCGAATCCTTTCGCGCTTAACCAGTCGGACCAGTGCAACCAGGGATGATTGCCTTCGTCCAGTTCCAGCAGCACCTGCTGGAGCAGTGCGTCCTGGGTCTTGAATGCCTTCGCCGCAACCGCCTTGCTGGCCACCGGTACCACGGCTTCCCCGAATAGCCGGATCGCGCCTCGCGGCGCGTTCGATTCCCTGCAGTAGCGGATGGCGACGTCGATGCCCTCATTGGCGAGATCCATGACGCGGGTGTTGGCCGCGACGCGGACATCGATGTGGGGATGGGCGGCCTGGAACGCACCGAGGCGTGACAGCAGCCACAACGAGGTGACGCCGATGCTGGCCGTGATCGTGACAGGCCGTACGCGCGGGCTTTCCTTTAGCGATTCGGTGTATTCGGCCAGGCGTCCCAGCCAGGGGGAGGCAAGGTCGAAGAGGCGCTTGCCCGCGTCCGTGAGTGCAATCGCGCGGTGCTTGCGGACGAAGAGCGGGGTGCCGAGATGCTCTTCCAGCGCCTGCACCTGCCTGCTCACGGCGGACTGGGTCAGGCAGAGGTCTTGTGCGGCGAGCGTGATGCTCATGCGCCGTGCGACGGCGACGAATCCGCGAATGGCGTCAAGCGGGGGCAGGGTCAGCAGTTCGTGTTGCATGCGTTTTCCTCATGTGATTCATGCGGAAATAGCGCTTGAGGCGCCAGACCGTACTTATAAACTGTGGATCAAGAACCGCCGGAAAAGCAGATGCATGAAATCCACGCATGTATGAAGTATGCCCCTGATAAGGATTGCATGCAAAGGCCCGGAGGCACCCGTAGCGCACCACAAGGAGAGATGACATGGACATGGCCGCAAGGATTGATTTCAACGGGCTCTTGACGCCGGGCTTACCCGAGAGGAATGCAAGCCGCTGCCGGACGCGCGACGCCGCGCAACAGGCCGGCGCGCCGGAACGGGTCGTCATGGAGCTCGAACCCTACCGCGTCGCCTCGCTGCACGCGCGCGGTTCGGTAACCATCACCTGCCTGTCCGGGGTACTGTGGATCACGACCCTGGGTGAGCTGGAGGACGTCGTTCTCGAGGCAGGCCAAAGCCGCGTGATGCAGGCACCGGTGCGCGACGTCCTGCTCTCCACGGTAGGCACGCGCTGCCCGGCGACCTTCGGCATACGTGCCGATGCGGCTGAATCTCGAACCGGTGGCAAGACAGCGGCGCCGTTCCGCGTGCAGTTCGCCTAGACTGACATCGACGGCGGGGCAATAGCGTGCTTAAATCACGGCAAGCACGCATTCCTTCACTCGCCCCCACCGTCATGTTCAACTGGCTGCTCCGACTTTTTTCCGACGAACCGCAAGCGAAACCCGCCGCCGCCCCTGCACCGGCAAGTGCAGCACCCGAACCGGCGCCCGTACCGAAGGTGCAGAACATTGCCACGCACACGGCCCTGTCCACGCAGCGCGACCAGGTGGACTTCGTGTTCTCCAGCTGGCTGTTCCACTCGGAAGACAATCCGGATGTCTTCACGAACAAGAACGAAGACGGCATCCTCGCCGCGCTCGATGCGACGGTGAAGTCCGAAGAGTCGGGCGCGCACATGGTGCGCCGCATGCCGGGCGTCATTCCGCAACTGCTGCAAAGCCTGCGCAGCAGCGATTTCTCCGGCGCGGAACTGTCGCGCACGATTTCGCATGACGTGGTGCTGGTGGCGGAAGTCCTGCGGCTGGCCAACAGCGCCGCTTTCAACCCCGGCGCGCCGATCACCAGCATCGACCATGCGATCCTGCTCCTGGGGCAGAACGGCCTGCGACAGCTGATCACGGGCGTCGCCTTCAAGCCCATCATCAACCTCAACTCCGGCAGCTTCACGCGCATGGTCGCGCCCCGCCTGTGGGCGCAGTCCGAGCGTTGCGCCGCAGCCTGTGCGCACCTGGTGCGCAACGAACCGGTCGATCCGCTCGATGCCTTCCTCGTCGGCCTGATCCATAACGTCGGGCTGACCGTGTCGCTGCGCGTGATCGACAAGATTTCGGACGGCCGCCAGCCTGTCGGGTCGCCCACCTTCTGCAATGCGCTCGCCGCCTACGGACGCACGCTCACCGCCAATATCGCGCGCGAGTGGCATTTCCCCGATGCCGTCATCACTGCGATCGGCGAGCAGGACGACAAGAACATCGGCCGCAATATCTCCCCGCTCGGCCGCGTCCTCATGATGGCCGACCATCTCTCCAAGATCGATACGCTGGCGCGGCAGAAGCGCTTCGACGCCGAGGACCCGCGCGTGCTCGATGACCTGACGGAGAAGGAAATCGATTGCCTGCGCCGCCTCGCCGCCGATGAAGAGCGTGACTGGACGGCAATGACCATGTCGCGCCAGTAACAGATCTTTCATTCCACCATTGATCGATGTCTAGCCCGCGTCGATGCAGGTGAACTGTCGTGCTGATTCATGGACACACTTGGTTGTAATCAACCAAGGAGGAATGCAGATGAATCAAGGCCAGGTGTGGAAGAAAATTTCCGATGTGTACCAACAATGGGACCAGGACAGGAGTGCGCTGATGGCGATCAATGAACTGTCCGAGCGCCTCCCGGACATCGATCACGAAGTCATCGTCCGCACGCTGGAAGAAGCTGCGCGAGAGGGAAGGGCGGACACCTCGGAGGAGGGCGCATCCTTCCGGCTCGTTCCCAATCACTGAGGCATGTCGGTCAGCGGCAGTGGGGCTGGCTCGTAGGCGGCCAGCCGCATTGCCAGCGGCCTTCCTTGCATTCACACAGGCTGCTTCTAAACTTCAGATCGCAGCACGCCCGGCAGGAAAAGCGATGACGAGACAAGAAGGGAGGATCGCCACTTTCCTGCCTCCAAGAAGAATGAAAGGAAGCATGATGCGCACCCCCTTCACAACGCTCGCCGTCGCGGCTTGCCTTGCCGCTTGCGGCACCCCGGAGCAAGCGGCCTACAATGCCGATCCTGTCCTGGCCATGTCGGAAGAATACGGTCCCGCCTGCGAGAAGAACGGCCATGCCCGAGGCAGTGAGGCGTGGCGCGGCTGCATCGCGCAATCCAGTCGTCGGGACGACCTGGTCCGGCACAGCCTGTTCCATGACCGCTATATGCAGTGGTACTGGACCCGCTGAAGCCGTTTTACCTGCTTGATGGCTCCTTGCCTGCATTGTCGTTTGGGTCATGACTCCAGCCGACGTTATTCATCAAACGGATAACTGGTTATCGGCAACGGAAATTGGATTCAGCGTAACCCACCGGCAATAATGCAGCATCAAAGTTTGTGTCGGGCTGCACAACGGCCTGCCATATCGACAAGGAACCATCATGTTCAACACAGCCGAAAACGACCTCTCCCTGCCTGATCGGCAAGTGCGTCACGCCCTCGCCGTCCGCATCGCGATGGTATTGCTGGCCTTCTTCAGCGCCGCCTGGTGCCTGCTGCAATGGACGCTCACCTCCGAGCCGCGCTTCATGGTGGAAGGCATCACCCGCCAGTTCGTGATGCTGGAATCATTCGCCTGCGCTGCGGTGGCCACGATCGCTTTCGTGTTCATGATTGCAAACGGCATCGCATGGCTTGCAACGACCCTGAAGATGCGCCGCCAGCAGAACGGCCAGGCCCGCCAGCTGGCCGTCAAGCGCTCCGTGCAGCGCGTCGGCGCCTACGTCTGATTCTCTTTACGGCGAGGAGACCTCTCCTCGCCGCTTCAGCTGGACTGCGCAGCGCTTTCGCCTCGGAATGACTTGCGTGATCCTGAGTCGATCACCTCGCGAAAGAACGCCACCAGCGCCGGCACATGGTGGTCGAAGGTGAACAGGTGTCGTTGTTCCCATACCCGTTCCCGCACGCCCCGCATCGCCTCCCCATCCTTCAGCTTTGCCGCCAGGTCCTCGATCGAGTGGTAGAACACGCCTGTCCCCAGTTTCATCGCCAGTGCCTGCGCGGCCACGATGCATCCGTCGTTCTCCGGCTGGATCATCGGCAGGCCAGCGGCGGCCAGCGTGCTCAGGCGCGCGGGGAAGTTCAGGTCGTCCCAGATTGCGCGCCGGATCTCGCCGCCGTTCGTGCTGCGGAAGGCATGCAGCCAGCCGGCGTCGTAGCGTGAAAACTCTTCGGTCCAGCGCGCCTGGTCGACATTCGGGTGCAGGTGCAGGAAGCCCGGCGCCAGCTTTTGTGTCTTCGCAATCCACTCAAGCCACTGCCCCTGCGTGAACTCGCCGTAGAAATGCAGGTGGATGCGATGTGCGGCCAGCTCGGCCACGGTTTCCGGATGCAATCCGATCGGCCTGCCGGGTGAAACCGTGTGGATGTCGCCATCCGAGGCCGACAGCAGCGGCGTGCGCCGGTCGCTGAACCAGTCTCGCTTCGGCAGGTCGCCGTCCAGCACCAGGGTCGGCTTGTCCGTGCACACGCCAGGCACGATGGTGTCGAACCAATCGCGCATCTCCGGGCTGCAGAAAATCTGTCCCTCGGCGTGGCGGTGAAGGTCTACCAGTTGCGGCCAGGTTCCTTTCTCCATGCAGATGAACGGCCCTTCCTTGAAATGCCACACAAATGGAATGCCGCGAACAGCTGTCATTACCTCGTGCGCAAACGGGACGGCCTGCCAGTTGAGCAATGCATAGATGACGTCGGGGCGGATCCGGCGGATCGCTTCTTTCCAGTGATCGCGCGGCAAGTCCTCGACGTGTCCGAAGGGTAGCGGGCCCACGGTGTTGTACCAGTAGGGATCGCGCATCCACAAACCGTAGAGCTTGTGCCCCTGTTCCTCCAATGCGAGCACGCGGTCGGCGTTGTACGCCAGTTCGCCGACCAGCAGGATCTTCAGTCCGCCGCGGGCGCGCGGCGTATCCCGGCGCTCGCGCATGGTGCGGTACTGTTCCACTTCGTCGATCGCATGGCCGACCGAACTGTGGAAGCGCAACGGCGCCGTGACACGGTAATGCGAGCGGAAAGTGTTGATGCCCCCCATCGGCTCACGCATGATCTTGTGCCGTTGCCGCGGATGATCGACCCATTCGCAGGTCACCATTCCCGTGCCGACAAAGGCGCCGGCGGCGCGCAGTGTGGACCAGTACAACCGCTCCAGGTCGTCCGTCTCCAGTTCGCTGCGTTCGATCCAGCGGTGCGCGGTCCTGCGATGCATGCACTGCACCAGCTGGAGTGGATATCCCGGTACCTGCTCATCCGCTTGCCGGTTGTAGTGGTGCCGCACGCCGGAGAACGCAAGAACGGCATCGGGCGACGCGTCGAGGCAAGTCTTCAGGGTCGACAGGTGATCGCGGTAGATAACGTCGTCGCTCGGCAGGTACGCCACCAGCGGGGCACGCGCATGCATCATCGCTTCGTTGAGTGCTTGTCCCAGACCCGTGTTCTTGTCGAGGCGGTAGTAGCGGATGCGTGAATCGCTGAGGTAGGCCGCGATGGTTTCCGCCGTCCCGTCGCGGGAACCATCGTCGACGATGATTGCTTCCCAGTCGCTCAGGGCTTGCGCCTGCAGGCTGTCGAGCGCGCGGCACACAAATCGTGCCTGTTCGAATGTCGGTATCAATACGCTGACCGACGGAAGCGTGGTGGGCATGGGCAGTCCTTGATATGGCTCTCCTGCGATTGTTGGGGACTTAGGCGATGTCAATCTTGATCTGGCGCGAGACTTTCACATCTGCATCCCCCATCTGCCATTGATTCCGATCAATGGAATATCCGCGGCATTTCCGTGTCTATCGATGAACAGGGGCGTTGATTCGAACCACGTGCCCGCAAGAGAGGAATCCCAGTGAGCCAACGGTGGATTAGCGGAAACAGATTTTCATTACTCGAAAACGGCGAGCAGTTCTACCCGCGCGTCTTCGAGGTGATTGCAGGAGCGCAGCGCGAGGTCCTGCTGGAAACCTTCATCCTCTATGAAGACAAGGTCGGCAAGGCATTGCATGCGGCGCTTCTGAAGGCGGCAAGCCGCGGCGTGCAGGTTGATGTGACGGTGGACGCCTTCGGTTCGCCCGACCTGTCGACGGAATTCGTTTCCTCGCTGACCTCGGCCGGCGTGCGCATGCATGTGTTCGATCCCGCGCCGCGACTGTTTGCCCGCGTCAACTATTTCCGCCGCATGCACCGCAAGCTGGTGGTCGTCGATGGCAAGCGGGCCTTCGTCGGCGGCATCAATTATTCCGCCGACCATCTTGCCGACTACGGACCCGAAGCCAAGCAGGACTACGCGGTCGAGGCGGAAGGGCCGATCGTCGCGCATATCCGCAGCTTCATGCTCTCGGCGATTGCCGAGGGACGAGCCGGCAGGCGCTGGTTCACCTGGCGCCGTGCGCATCCCTCCGTGGAGACGCTGCCGCCTGCAGGCACTGCCGATGCGCTTTTCGTATGGCGCGATAACCGCGACCACAAGAACGACATCGAACGTCAGTACCGTCTCGCGATCCGCCTCGCACGCAGGCGCGTAGTGATCGCGAACGCGTATTTCTTCCCCGGCTATGCCTTCCTGCGTGACCTGCGCAAGGCGGCGCGGCGCGGCGTGGAAGTGTCCCTCATCCTGCAGGGCAATCCCGATATGCCGATCGTGCAGACGGCGGCCGCCATGCTCTATCACCATCTTCTGAACGGTGGTGTGCAGATCTACGAATACTGCGAGCGTCCTCTGCATGGCAAGGTTGCCGTGGTGGATGACGAATGGGTGACCGTGGGCTCGAGCAACCTCGATCCGCTGAGCCTGTCGCTCAACCTCGAGGCCAACCTGATGATCCGCGACCGTGCCTTTGCGCGCACCGTGAGCGACAGCCTGCAGCGCCTCATGCGCCACAGCTGCACGCGCGTGGAGGCGTCCAGCCTGAACGAGTGGCCGGCCTGGCGCAAGCTGCGCAGCTTTTTCCTTTTCCATGTCCTGCGGCGCTATCCCTACTGGGCAGGCCGCCTGCCCGCGCACGCGCCCCGGCTGGCGCCCATGATGCCGGGCGAGGCCGCGGCCACGGACAAGCTCGACAAGCAGGCCTTCCCATGAGCACACGGCAGCATGCGGAAAGCGCCGCCACTCATGGCGGGCAGCGTCGAGATGGCGCCCAACATCCCTGGTGGACGTGGACGAAGCGCGTGCTGACGCTGCTGTTCTTCGCTGCGGTCGGCTACCTTTTGTATACGCAGGCGCGGGAGATCGAGTGGGATGAGGTGATGACCGCCATCAAGCGGCGGCCTGCGAGCGATCTGCTGCTCGCGCTTGGCTTCGCCGCGGGCAGCTACTTGCTGTACAGCTGCTTCGATCTGCTCGGCCGACATGTCACCGGCCATCGGCTTGCCGTGCCAAAGGTGATGACGGTGAACTTCGTCAGCTACGCGTTCAACCTCAACATGGGCGCGCTCGTCGGCGGTGTCGCGTTTCGTTACCGGCTGTATTCCCGCTTCGGTCTCGACACGGCGACGACGACCCGCGTCCTCGCCATGAGCATGCTGACGAACTGGCTGGGCTACCTGCTGCTCGCGGGAATCGCCTTCATGTGGATGCCCCCGGAGCCGCCGCCCAACTGGAAACTGGACATGGGCGGATTGCGGCTGCTCGGTGCCGCCTTGCTTGGCGTCGCGCTTGCGTATCTCGTGCTGTGCGCTTTTTCCCGACGCCGCACCTGGACGGTAAGAGGACACGACATCGAGCTTCCCTCGCTGCGGCTTGCCTTGCTGCAGCTCGCGATGTCCTCGTTGAACTGGCTGCTGATCGCCATGGCGGTGTACACGCTGCTCGGGCAGAAGATTGCTTTCCCGTCCGTGCTGGCGGTCCTGCTGGTGGCGGCAGTGGCGGGTGTCATCACCCATGTCCCTGCGGGGCTGGGTGTGCTCGAAACCGTGTTCGTCGTGCTGCTCTCGCACCAGGTACCGCGCAGCGAACTGCTGGCCGCGCTGCTGGCTTATCGCGGCATCTACTATCTGCTTCCACTTGTCCTGGCGACCGTGGTGTACCTCGTGCTGGAAGTGCGTGCAAGAAAGGCGAAGCGATAGGCATGCTCCTTGCAGCACATCCTTCCATTGATTTCACAGGAGGGAACATGAAGAAGTGGATCGTGATGGCTTCAATGATGCTGACAGCGGGCATGGCGCTGGCGCAAACCGCGACACCGTCGACCTCGGGAACGAGCTCGAGGACTCTTGGCACCGGCAGCTCTGTGGAGCCGAACACGCCTTCCTCCTCGGGCAGCGGCGGATCGACCGGCGATACAAGCGCCGGCGCGAAGTCCGGCAAGGGCGCGGACTGTGTCCGCTCCACCGCCGGAGACAAGTCGGGGCAGGCCGATTGTCCTCCGACATCGGGCGGCAGCGCCAGCGGCAAGGGGAGCGGCACCTCCGGCACCAGCCCGGGCACCAATCCGACCTCGCGCGGCAGCGGTTCCATGGGCAGCGGATCGACCGGATCGCCGAGCGGACCGGGGATGGGCGGCCCGACCACGGGCATCGGGCGCTGACTTCGGTTGCTGCACGCCACTGAACTTTCCTGTTCGATAAGCATCGCACTGGTACGGCACACGTTGCCGGATCGATTTAAAGGAGAAACGTCATGTCGAACCTGAAGAGAAGTTCCGAAGAGGACGAAAAGAGGGAACCGAAGGAACGGTCATCGCACGGCGACCAATCCGCCTCCCAGACGCCGAAGGATGTGGGCGCGCAGGATGCCGCATCGAAGGATGTCACCGATCGCAAGCTGCAATCGGACGACCCGGATGAGAAGGAACAGGAAATGCTCGACGATGCGGTCGAGCTGACCTTCCCCGCCAGCGACCCGGTGTCCACGGCCGGTGGAGGTGTCACCCGCATTGACGTGCCGAAACAGCCGTAACGGCCCGACGGGTGGCGCAATGGAGGCCTCGTCAATACCTTTCCCGCACGACAGCAGCCCAGATTCAACTCTTGCGCTGCTGCGGGAAGGGTATGCCTTCATTTCGAACCGTTGCAATCGCCTGCAGTCAGACGTGTTCGAAACACGCCTGATGTTCAGCCGGGTCATCTGCGCGATGGGGGAGGACGCAGCCGCGATGTTCTACCATCCCGGCCGCTTCACCCGCAAGAAGGCATTGCCGCCGACCGCGCTGATGCTGCTGCAGGACGTCGGCAGCGCGATGGTACTCGATGGCGAAGCGCACCGGCATCGCAAGCAGATGCTCATGTCCCTCATGGACGAGGATCGCGTGCGCGAGCTGGTGGCGGATTTTGAAGAAGCGTGGCAGGCGCGGATCGCGGTGTGGGCGGAAATGGACGAGGTCGTGCTGCACACCGAAGTCGAACAGCTCCTGTGCGCAGCGGTATGCCAATGGGCCGGCGTGCCGCTGACGCCGGCCGCGGTCGTCCAGCGCGCGCACGAATTCTCGGCGATGATCGACGGCGCCGGCGCAATTGGTCCGCGCAACTGGAAGGGATTGTTGCTGAGGGCACGCACGGAAGAGTGGGCGCGCAGCATCATCGAAGGCATCCGCGCCAGGCACATGAGTGTGCCGGAAGGCAGTCCCGCCCACGTCATTGCCATGCATCGCGAGCTGGAAGGCAGTTTGCTCGACAGCCAGGCGGCGGCCGTCGAGCTGGTCAATGTCCTGCGTCCCACGGTTGCCGTCGCGCGCTACATTACATTTTCCGCACTCGCCTTGCACCGGTTCCCGGACTGCCGCGACAGGATCCGCAACGGCGGAGCGGACTGGCTCGAATGCTTCGTGCAGGAGGTGCGGCGCTTCTATCCGTTCTTTCCCTCGGTCGGCGGACGGGCACGCCACGGATTCGACTGGCGCGGGACGCATTTTCCCCCCGGTACCTGGGTGCTGCTTGACCTCTACGGAACGAATCACGACCAACGTATCTGGGGCGACCCGCAAGCCTTCCGTCCTGAACGATTCCGCAACTGGGACCACAGTCCTTTCAACTTCATTCCGCAGGGCGGCGGAGAGATGGCTACCGGGCATCGTTGCGCCGGGGAGCGGATAACGGTGGAGCTGACCAAGACCGCGGCGAGGCTGCTGGTGACCGTCATGGAATATGACGTGCCGGAGCAGGACCTGCGGATCGACCTCGCGCGGATTCCCGCCATTCCGAAGAGCAGGTTTGCAATCGCCAACGTCAGCCGTGTGGGCGCATTCGAACAGGAAGCGCGTGTGCTGCGCAGCGTCGAGTCGCGCGTGCATTGAATGCAGCCGACATGCATTTTTCCCGGTGGACCCGACGAGTAAATTTTCAACGCCGCGTGTAAAAGTGGGACTAGCAGAACTGCGCGTTCCTTCGTGCGCCCGATGGCACAGAACCTGCACGCGGTTGCGAAAAATATCGATCAACTTTTGAAGCGAGGTGCAACCATGAACGTCCGTCGATTCGCAATGATTTTCGGCCTCATTTTCCTGCTCGTCGGCATTGCCGGATTTATCCCGCAATTGCTGCAGCCGCCTGCGGCCGACGCACCGCAGGTCGCGGTGGACACATTACGTGGAAACCTGCTGGGGTTGTTCCCGGTTAACGTGCTGCACACCATCGTGCACCTGCTGATCGGCATCTGGGGATTGGCGGCGGCGAAGAGTCTGCGCGCCTCCGTGGTCTACGCGCGTGCGCTGGCGGTGATCTACGCCGTGCTGGCGATCATGGGCCTCATCCCGGGCCTGAATACGGTGTTCGGGCTGATCCCGCTGCATGGACACGACGTTTGGCTGCATGCCGGCACGGCGCTCATCGCCGCCTATTTCGGCTTCGCGACGAAGCACGAAACTCAGCGGGCCTGAGCGACTGCAACCGGAGCGAGTCGTGGTACGCGGGCCGGCGATGACCGCCGGGCCGCAGGCACGTTTTCGTGCTTGCCGAGGAAGATGCTGCGAAAGGCGACATAGGCCAGGCAGGGCACATAGGTCGCCAGCAGTAATCCCGCCGGTGAAAAGTACACGGTCTGGAATGCGCAGATGATGGTGACGGCTGCCGCCATGACCCGTAACCAGAACGAGCGCGGCGCCTCGCGCAGCGCCTGCTCGATGGATCCCGCATTGACCTGCCATGCTTGCCAGCCGTAGCGGCGCGACTGCCCCGTGCCCATGCCTGCCTGGGCATGGAGAATGGCGCCGAATACGCCCTGGTAGATGGCCACGACGAACATGCCGACGAACATCATCGCCATGACGCCGTGCGCCCATGTCGCGCAGAAGTGAAGGAATTCACCGGCCAGGGTGTCAGGCAGGGAAGCGGCAGCCGGCGCTGATTTCATTGCCTCTGCAAATGCCGTCTGCTGCGCGGCCACCGCATCATGTCGAACGAGTGCGGACGCGAGTGCGGAGAGGACCGCCGCCAGCGCGCCGAAGGCGGCCGCGAACTTGATCGACAGGCCGCAAAGCCGCAGTGCGCCGGGCAGCACGAGCGCGCCGAGGTCAGTCCACGCGAAGGTCTTTTTCTCGTCGGCGATCTGCACTGCCGCGAAGGCGACGATGAACAGGGAAGGAGCGACGACGAAGGAGACCAGCGTCGACCATGCGGGAACGATCTTGAGGAGAAGTGCTGTTGCCAGCAACATGATGGCCTGTTGTCGGAATGACCGCTTCCAGAGTGACAAGGCCAGGGAGGGCCAGCGCGCAATGATGTCGCTCGGCACGTAACGGGGCTGGAAAGTTTGACTCATTGCCGGTGTGCACGACGAGGTGCATCCACGGGGAAAAGGTGGCCAGTCTAAAGAGCCGCGCCGGCGCGGTCAAGGAAAGCAGCGGCAACTTTGGTTGCGCGAGCGGAACCAGATGTCCTCCTGTCAATCTACTTGTCTATTGCACCTTCACAGGAATGAAAGAATGACACTCCGGCATGGGATGCCCGGACATTGAACGATGGTCATCAAGGAAATTGCGATCGGATCGATCGGCGAGCTCGCGCATGAGGTGAAGGAGCTCAGCGCCCACGGCCAGCGCTGGCTTTTCCGAGGACAGGCGGACACGCGATGGGTGCTCGCGCCCAGTGTCCATCGCGGCTACACCCCACAGCAGGAGCGTTACCTGACGAACGAATTTCGCGTGCGCGCGCGCAGCCGCTATTTTTCGTGCCCGGTGAGCAACGACTATCCGGGCTGGCTGGCGCTCATGCAACATTACGGCTTGCCCACTCGCTTGCTGGACTGGACCTATTCGCCGCTGGTGGCCGCCTTTTTTGCCTTGCATCCCGATTACGTGCCGTCTGCGTGCAGCACGGGGCGCGACGCCTGTATCTGGGCACTGGACGCGCGCAAGCTCAACGAATCGCAAGGGTTCGAGCCGCTGATTTTCCCGCTCGATGCTTCGTCGTACGAACCGCTGATCGCGCCCGCTTTCAAGAACCGCAAGGAGCTCAACACCGTGGGCGTCGCCATGGCCATCGAGCACGACCCGCGGATCCAGTTGCAACAGGGCGCGTTTACGATCCATTCCAGCCGCACGCCGATCGACTCGATGGATGGTGCGGGGGAATGCCTGCGCAAGCTGGTCATTCCCAGCGTCGCCATTCCGGTGCTGTTCGAGGAACTGACGCTGTTGGGCATCAGGAAATATTCTCTCTTCCCCGACCTGTCCGCACTGACGTCCGAACTGCGCGCCATCCACTTGCCGCGCGACCTGTGAATGCGCCAGTTGGCGACCCCTACCTCGGCCGCTGCTCGTCCGACGTCCGCGGCTTGTTCTGCATGTGGCCGCCGGCCGCTTCCTCATCCGTCGGTTGCATATGTCGGATGAACCACCCCGAAGCGAGTGATGCCACCTTGGCCAACTTGCCGGCTTCTTCGAACAGGTGTCCGGCGTCGGGGATGATTTCAATGCGCTTTTCACATCCCAGTGCCGCGAAGGCGATCTGGTTCAGGTCGATGACTGCCACATCAAGGCCGCCGACGATCAGCAGGGTCGGGGACAGCACTTTCTTCAAAACAGGTTCTCCTGCCATGTCGGGCCTGCCGCCGCGTGATACCACCGCAGCGATGTCGTCCGGCCTCTTTGCCGCGACTTGCAATGCCGCGGCTGCGCCGGTACTGGCGCCGAACAGTCCCAGCGGGAGCGTGGACGTATTCGGCGACTGCTGCAGCCAGTCGACCGCGCTATTGAGTCGCTGGGTCAGCAATGCAATATCGAAACGCAGGCGCTCGTTATCGTCTTCCTCGCCCGTGAGCAGGTCCATGAGCAAGGTGCCGATGCGCGACTGGCGCAACGCGGCTGCGACATAGTTATTACGCGGGCTGAAGCGGCTGCTGCCGCTGCCGTGTGCAAACAGGACAATGCCGACAGGGTCGGGAGGCAGCTCGAGCATGCCTTCCACCTGGATCGATCCGCACTGGATCCGTACGCGTTCCGTATGCATTGCCGATGCCATGACGCTCTCCTTCAGGTTGCCGACATTCACCTGTGACACTTCAGCAATAGCAGGGTTTCGTCCGGTTGAAATGTGTCTTTGCCAAGGACGTGAAGGGATGGAGTCTCTTTTGACGGATGTCAAAGGAGGGCATTGCGAGGAAAACGGCCAGTAACGTTTGTCATGACGGCCTGGCCTGGTTGAACACCGCCGGCCGCCACTCTTCGATCTCGTCGAACGGGCAGACGATGGGCGTGCCCGCACTCGTATAGTAGAAGCACCAGCTGGCGACGCTCCAGCGCATTTCCCGCTCGCCGAACTTCGTCGTCACGATGCAGACTTCGCCATCCTTCAAAAGGGACAGTGCGTTCGATGTCCTCATATCCGGACCTTTCTCCTTGAATTCCACACTGCTTGATTATACTGTATGAATATACAGTGTCAAAGGAAGCGCCCGTGAACCCGGACATCGAGAAACTCGTCGCGGTGGAAGTGCGCCTGCGGGAGGTCGTCAGGCGCATCGTGCGGCGGCACGCATTGACCGGCAGGTCCCTGAGCTGGGCCCTGATGTTCGATATCGAGGAGGAAGCCCTGGCCGTGCTGGCGGCGGACACCTCGCTCGACGCGCGATTCGTCATGATGATGGCCGCGCCGCCGCCGCCGCGAACGCCCTGCCGCAGGGACGCGCCGGTCGGCATGGATGGCATCAACGCCATGCGCACGACGCTGTGGATGATCCAGGAAGCGTACTACCACGGCTGCTGACGCATACAAAATTCGCAACTTGTCGCACGCCTTGCGCTCTCATCTCTCACCGCCCGCCGGCAGTGCGCCGGCGATCAAGAGACAAGGAGATACGACATGGCAACGGTACAGCAATCCATCGACCTCAGGGTCCCGGTGCACACCATCTACAACCAGCTGACGCAGTTCGAGGACTATCCGCAATTCATGGAGGAAGTGCAGGCCGTGAAGCAGCTCGACGACACCCACCTGCACTGGACAACCACCATGTCCAATCGTCCCGCGGAATGGGACGCGGAAATCACCGAACAGGAGTCGGATCGCTGCATTGCCTGGCACAACACGAGCGGACCGACCAATTCGGCTCGGGTCGAGGTGCAGCCGCTCAGCGAAGACAGCTCGCGGCTCACCTTCACCTTCCAGTCCGAGCCGCAACAGGTTCCGGGAGCATCCGCCGGCAACAATGAAGAGGACATCGCTCGACGCCTGCAGATGGATCTCGCGCGCCTGAAGGACTTCGTCGAGAGGCGAGGATCGGAAACCGGCGCATGGCGCGGCGAAGTGCATGGCGCCCAGGTCACGACACCCTCGTCGAGCCAGCAGACCTCCAGCTACGCCGCAGGTTCGGAAGGATGGGCCGGCGATGAAGATCCGACCGCGCCGATGACCTCGTCTTCGCCGCAGGCGGAGATGCAGCCGAAGCGCCCGGCACAGACGGCACAGACGGCGCAGCCGGGCAACACTGCAGCCGAAGTGGGCGCCGCGGGCGGCACCGATGCTTCCGCCGGTGCAATGCAATCCGGCAGCAAGGGACTGAAACACGAGGAAGGTCCGCGCGCGGCTGACGCTACCGGTGTTCCCGGTTCACCGGGCGGCACGATCGCCGGGGAATCCATCAGCGCCGCAGCTGGCGCTACCACGGGCGGAACCGGTCTCGGCGAGGCGGCGAGTGCGGACGATACCCGCACGGGAACGGGGACCACTGCCGGAAGCGGCTCGTCCCTCACGGGCGGCGGCACGAGTGCCGGCCGCGATGCAGGAAAAGGCAGTTAAGGAGACAGCCATGCAGATGGTTTCTGAAGTAATGACACGCAGCGTGCAGTTCATCTCCCCGCAGGAGAACATCCAGCGCGCCGCGCAGATGATGGACGAGCTCAACGTCGGCGCGCTGCCCGTATGCGACGGCGAGCGGCTGGTCGGCATGGTCACCGACCGCGATATCACCGTGCGCGCCATCGCCGCGGGGATCGGGCCGGCGGATGCCAGTGTCGAGGATGTGATGAGCACCGACGTGCGCTGGTGTTTCGAGGACCAGCCTTTGGACGACGTCATGCAGCAGATGGCGGATACGCAGATCCGGCGCGTGCCTGTCGTGTCGCACGACGATGCGCACCGGCTCGTCGGCATCGTCTCGCTCGGGGATATCGCGACCAAGGCGAGTGACGCCGGGCAGGTGGTGAAGCAGGTGTCCACGCCGTCCGAACCGGACCGCTCAGGACCGCGCAGCGGAGTTGCCGGCGGCGCCGCGTCCGGGGTGAGCAGTGCGACCGGGTCGAACACCGGTACGGCTACCGGATTCGCCGGGACGGATGCCTTGCTCGCGACCGGCCATGACGCTGCCGGGGAAGAAGCGCTTGACGCGCCCGGCACACCTGACACGTCCGCGATAGCGAGGCCGCGCAGTGCGGAAGGCACTGCCGGCAACAGGGAGAACACGGGTGAAAGCGGTGCGCCCGGCGGAACGGATGCCACCGGCGTGAGCGGCGCATCGGGCGGCACCGCCGGAACGGCAGGGACAGGTGGATCGGCAGGCGGCGCGAGTCCCTGAGGGGCTTCTTAGCCTTTTGCGGTCAGCGGCATGCTGTCGAACTTCACGCCATCCCATCCGTACTTCATGAAGTTGCGGATGTTCTGGTGGTCCGTCCCCTGCGGGTTCTTCAGCACGTCGTCGCGGTAGTACGCGCCGAAGCAGGCCAGCGTCTGTTCCTTCGACAGCTTGTTGAGCATTGCGAAGGCGAACAGCTTGCAGGAGCCGGAGTTCTGGCCCGCCTCGTTGCGCGTGTCGCCATTGGTGAAGCCAGCGGGCGTGAAGTCGTAATACGCGGCAATGACCGCCATGGTGTCGTCGAAGGCGATGGAGGCGGGATCGTTGTCGAGTTTCTTCAGGAAGTCGTCGAGGTTCATGTTGTCGGTATGGAAAGCGGAATTCGCGGCATATCATAATGGATAAACGGTCCCCGGGGCGGGCAGGGACTGCACCAAGGGAGTACACTTCAACAATTGAATTGCTCCAAGGGGGAGGGAATGCCATGCCGCAACTGATGAAGATCGACTTCGTCTCCGACGTTTCCTGCCCATGGTGCGCCATCGGGCTGCACTCGCTCGAGAAGGCGCTGGAGCGCGTGGGCGACGACGTGGTGGCCGACGTCACGTTCCAGCCCTTCGAGTTGAATCCGCAGATGGTCCCCGAGGGTCAGGACATCAACGAGCATCTCGCCGAAAAATACGGCGCCACGCCCGAGCAGTCGCAACAGACACGCGAGATGATCCGCGCGCGCGGCGAAGATGTCGGCTTCACCTTCAATATGGACAAGCGTGGCCGGATCTACAACACCTTCGATGCGCACCGGTTGCTCATGTGGGCGGCAGAAGAAGGACGCCAGCGCGAACTCAAGCATGCCCTGTTCAAGGCTTACTTTACCGACGGCGAAAATCCGGGATCGCATGAAGTCCTGGTGCGGCTTGCCGGCGAGGTGGGGCTGGATACGGCACGCGCGAAGGAAATCCTCGCGTCCGACGCGTACGCCGCGGAGACGCGCGAGCAGGAAAACTTCTTCCTCGAGCAGGGCATCCACTCGGTGCCGGCCGTCATCCTGAACGACCGCTACCTGATCTCTGGCGGACAGCCCGCGGATGTATTCGAGCAGGCACTGAGGCAAGTGCTGGCGGAGGGCTGAACATGGACAGGCATGCATTCGTCGAGTCGCTGGCGAAGGAGGGCTTCAGCGAACTGGTGACCGTCGAGCGCGAGCCCAACGGCAGCCTGGACATGCACACCCATCCCTTCGAGGCGAAGGCGCTGATCCTAGATGGCGAGATCAGCATCCTGAGCGACGGCACTGAACGTGTCTATGGAACCGGCAGTATTTTCCATCTTCAGGCAGGCCAACCGCACACGGAACGCTATGGCCCCGGCGGCGTGCGCTACCTCGTCGGCCGCCGACAGGAATGACGCCGTTCTTGTTGATTGGCATCGCGAAGACTCGTCGATTCCTGATTGATCAAACCACTTAGTGCCAGGATGGGCGATAATTCGCCCCTTGCCCCGCACAACGGCGAGGCAGGAACAGTATCCCGGCAACTTTTTTGAAGGCAACACATTGGCAACCAGAAGCAAACGCTGGAACGGCAACGTCGATTCCCTTTCAGTCGAATTCCTCAAGGACGTGATGGCGAAGATGGCCGACTATGGCGACCACGTCCAGTTTTCCCTCGTCACCGGCGGGCCCACGCCCAGCTACCAGGTGACGAACGCGCTGGGCAAGACCATGGCGTTCGACGGCAATCACCATTTGCTGAAGCCGGAAGGTCATGAGTTCGCAGGCGCGAATGCGACCTCGACCTACACCATGGAACAGGTCAAGGCCGCACTCTCCGGCATCGGCCTCGGCGGACGCAGCACCACGGCGTCGCGCTCGCCGCGCGTCGTGCGCGCAAGCGGCACAGGCACACGCACCAGTGCCGCGAAGCTCGAAGAGCAGTTTGCAGCGCAACGCTACGAGTATTACCGCAACAACCGTCAGATGCTGCCGGCCACCATTTCCCAGCACACCGAAGAAATCACCCAGCTCATGAAGCAGGGCAAGTCCGTCGAAGACGCCTTCGGCGAGGTCTTGAAGAAATATTTCTGAAGCAGTGCGTCGTGAACGAATCCGCGGGCAGGGCATCACATTGATGTCGGCCTGTACCCGTCGCGACGCCCATGCCCACGCCACATCCACCCTCCGAAAGAAAACGCGCGCCACGCATGCCGAAGCAGGCGCCGCCGCGCGTTGCACCTGAGTCCGGCAACCTCGACGACGTGCGCGAAGCCGCGCATGACTGCAAGGCGTGTCCGCTCTGGGCCAATGCCACGCAGACCGTTTTCGGCGAAGGGCCTGAGCATGCGCGCATCATGCTGGTCGGCGAACAGCCCGGCGACCAGGAAGACCTCCAGGGACATCCCTTCGTCGGTCCCGCCGGCCGCCTCCTCGACAAAGCGCTGAACGACGCCGGCATCGACAGGGAACTGGTCTATGTCACCAACGCGGTCAAGCACTTCAAATGGGAACCGCGCGGCAAGCGCCGCCTGCACAAGAAGCCCGGCGAGGCCGAGATCAGCGCTTGCCATCAATGGCTGGAACGCGAACTCGAACTCGTTGCGCCCACGCTCGTCGTCGCGATGGGCGCGACGGCGGCCCGCGCCCTGCTTGGAAGGGCGACACCGATCGAGGCGAACCGGGGGAGGGCGATGCCGCTTCACGGCGGCATGCAGGTGATGATTACCGTGCACCCGTCCTACCTGCTGCGGGTGCCGGACGCGCTGCGGGACGAGGCGTATGCGCGGTTTGTCCAAGACCTGCGCATTGCACTGCCATTCTGCAAAGACGCGCGTCCTTCGAAGAAATGAAGAGGCCTCCGCATGTGGAGGCCTTGGAAATTGGTGCTGGTACTACTTCCCTCCCGCCAGCTCCGGTGGATGCAACCTGTTCTTCTGAAAACCTGGGTCTCACTCCGAGGGCTGCATGGGTCGGAATATTACATCGAAAAAACGTCGCGCATGTGACATTGCGTAACTGCTTTGCTCAACGCTCCTCGCGTTGACAATCAGGCCTCGCTTGCCTCGTCGTCGCCCGGCTTTTTCAGACCGAGGCGCACCTGCAGCGTTTCCTCATCAATGTTCATCAGCGTTGCGATGGCACGGAAATCGTCCGGCAGCGCAGGATCATCCCATCCGTGTGCAGTATGGCGGGCGAGGTCGACCGCCAGCTTCACGTTCTTCACGCGCGGCTTCTCGCAGAAGACGTCATCCATCAGGATCAGCAGCAGTTCCGGCAGCTCCCATTTGCGGCACACGAGAGCGTGCAGGTCGTTCAGCGGGAAGCCGAGCACGGCCGTTTGCGCCTCGGCGCTGCGCATGGACGGCGTCGATTTCTGCAGCGCCTGTATCTTCAGCGCCTGGTCCGGTGCACGGCACCACAGCAGCATTTCGGCGAGGTCGTGCAGCAGGGCGGCGATCGCGACTTCCTCGCTGTTGAGGTCGCAACGCCATGTTGCCCAATCGAGCGCAAAGTGCGCGGCGCGCTGCGCGCGGCGAATCACCTGCAGCAGGCCGAGCAGCGCCTGCGGCTCGAGATGGTCTTCGATGACATCGAACTGCGCGAAGTGGTGGAAGAAGGGCTCGACACCTAGCATCATCACGGCGTGCTCGACGGTGGAAATATCCTGCAACTGGCGGCGCCCGCGATGGGCGGCGGAAAAGCGCAGCACGCGCACGGTCATCATGGGGTCGCTCAGCACAATGCCGGCGATCTCGCGCACGTTGATGCTTTCGGCCCGCTCGCGAGCTGCAGTAATGGCGTTCGCGGTGTGGCGAAGGACCGGCGGGTCCCTGTCTGACAGGAGCGCCGTCCAGGATTCGATGCCCGATAACGTTGTCATGATGGCAGGAACGGAAAGTTGCCTGTTTTCAGCTTATTGCACATTCGACGGCGAGGCAAGCGGTTACTTCCTGCCCTCTGTCCATGTTCTAAGCCAGCTTCTCAAGAATGTGACGTACCCGGTCAAGGGCATCATCGATATCGAGCGTATCGATGGCACCGAATCCGAAGAACAGCGCCGGCCGGGGCAGCGTATCGACATAAAAGCCGTCGGTCACATACAGTCCCACCTCGACACGCCGCGCCATGCGCAGCAGGAGCGGCACATCAACAGGCCGGCGCAGGAGGGCAGTCAGGTGGATCCCTGCGGTGATGGGGATGGGATCCAGCCAGGGCGACAGGTCGCCGTTCAAGCGGCGCAGGAGCTGGTCGCGCCGGCCGGCATAGACCTTGTGGCAGCGGCGGATGTGTTTCTGCAAATGACCGGCCGCCATGAAATTGGCAAGGGCCTGTTGCATGAGTATGGAGTTATGCCAGTCCGTCAGGTGCTTGGCGGTGAGGACGGCTTCGCGTATCGCGGGCGGCGCCACAAGATAGCCGATGCGGACTTCCGGCAGCATCACCTTGGAGAAGGTGCCGACATAGGCGACGAGGCCGTGCTCGTCCATGCCCTGCAGGGAATCGGCGGGGCGGCCTTCGTAGCGGAAGGCGCTATCGTAATCGTCTTCCACGATGATCGCGCCGATGTCCAGTGCCCGTGCAAGCAGGGCGCGCCGGCGGGCCGGACTCATCGGCATACCAAGCGGAAACTGATGGGACGGCGTCACGTAGACCAGGCGGCAGCCATCGGGGATGGCGTCGACGACGATTCCCTCTTCATCGACCGGCACGCCCACCACCTTCGCGCCCTGGCTGGCAAACAATTGCCGCGCCGGCGGGTAGCCTGGGTCTTCAACGGCCACCAACGCCCCCGGCTCCACCAGCACGCGTGCGATCAGGTCGAGCGCTTGCTGCGCGCCGTTGGTGATGACGATGTCCTGCTCACGGCAGCGCACGCCCCTGGAGAAACCGGCATGACTGCCGACCAGCTGGCGCAGCGCCAGCAGGCCTTCCGCCTGACCGTAACGTCCACGCGCCTTGTCCCCTTCACGCAATGCATTCTTCACGCACCGGTGCCAATCCTCGGTGGGAAAGGGCACCTTGTTGATATTGCCCCCGATGAATTCATAACGGGACCGGCCTTCCGGATCGGGATGGCGCAAGGGGGTGGATAGTTCGCTCCAGCGACGGACGACCGCCGCTCCGGCAAGCTCGTTGCCATCGCGCTGGCGAACCTGTGCAGTGGCCGGGGCATTGACGAAGGTACCCACGCCGATGTGCCCGACGAGCAGCTTGTCGAGCGTGAGCTTCGCGTAGGCGTCGGAAACGGTCTTGCGGGAGAGACCCAGCTGTTCGGACAGCAGGCGGGAAGGCGGTAACTGCTCGCCGCTGGCAAGGCGGCCGGACAGGATGGCATCGCGCAGCTGGCGGTAGAGCTGGCCGCTCAGGTCTTTCTTGCCCTCGATAACGATGTGGAGTTCCATGAGTAGCCTTGCCGCAATTGTCTCCTCATTTTAGGCCGAATTGGCTCCTCTGCAGCGGTCAATGGACTCTTACGATGAGTGCTCCAAACAACCAACCAAGGAGTCCCACATGGAACAGCGCGTCAACTTTTACACCGCCTCGAAGGAAGCCATGGAAGCCATGCTCAGCCTCGAAAAAGCCGTTTCCCAACTCGGGCTGGAGCCGCAGCTGCTGGAACTGGTCAAGCTGCGGGCGTCGCAGATCAACGGTTGCGCCTTCTGCGTGGACCTGCACACGCGCGAGGCGCGGCAGGGAGGGGAATCGGAGCGCCGCTTGTACGCGGTCTCTGTCTGGCGCGAAACGCCGTTCTTCACCGAGCGCGAGCGCGCCGCCCTCAACTGGACCGAGGTCATTACCCTCGTGGCCGAGACGCGTGCGCCCGATGCGGACTACGAATTGCTGGCGGCGCACTTCAACAAGAAGGAAATGACCGACCTCACGATGGCCATCGTCACCATCAATGCCTGGAACCGCCTGGCTGTCGGCTTTCGGAAGATGCCGACGCTTTGAGAAGACACAGCCGCCCCGCCGCAGACTTTGGCGGCGGCAAATGATTGAATGCATTCATCGCCGGCGTGCTTCCCTCAATGCACGTTGCGTGTTTACCTCACGCCTTCGATAACGTCACTCTTCTTGCGCCCGATCAGACCCGGTGCGGCTTGCCAGCCTCGCGGGCCGATTCAACTTGCAATGGCCTGTCACCGTCATAGACTGCCAAGACAGCGTTGTTATCAACCTCGCATCCATTGGACGGGGCGACTTTTCGTTACCCGTCCCAACCTTATTCCGGCCCTGGCGGACCTTCCGTCTTAGGCGCATCCCTGGCACCTGCTATTGAATCCCTTCGTCAGTCCGGCATTTCCATTTGGAGACAACAATGAATCGAATTTCTGTACTGGCGTTGGCCGTTTCAATGGCCGCATGTGGTGGCGGTGATATGGATGGTGGAATGTTTGCCGGTAATCCGGGAAGCGCCTCCACCTTCTTGCAAACTACCGGCGGCCCGGGGGCATCCGGGGCGACACCGGCCACTCCAGCGACCCCGGCTACCCCAGCTACGCCTGGATCTCCGGGAGCGGGGGCGACGCCGGCAACTCCCGCAATGCCTGCAACACCAGCGGCCGGCGCTCCCGGCGCGACACCGCCCACAGGCGCAACGCCGCCATCCATACCAATCACGCCTGCGACACAGGGGGGCGCAGCATTCCTAGCCGATGCCTACCAGGATGGTCTCGCCGAGATCCGGCTGGCCCAGCTTGCGCAGACGCGCGGGGAAAGTTCCGGAGTCAAAGAATTCGCCAGCGCAATGATCGAACATCACACGGTCGTCAATGGCCAGATCCAACAGCTGGCACAGCAAAAGAGCGTGACGCTGCCGACCGATATCACGACCGACCAGGCTGCCCAGGTGACAAGGCTGTCGGCACTAACCGGCTTGCAGTTCGACCGCGATTACATGTGGCAGAACGTTATTTCGCATCGTCTCAGCGTCGCGGACGCGATGCGCCAGTCGCGTACCAGCGACGACCTCAATACGCGCTTGTTCGCCGCGATCAGCGCGCCGCTTCTCAAGACACACCTGGCATTCGGGGAGGACCTCCTGCAACGCCTCGACCCGGCGGCATTCGTTGCCTTCATCTACCAGAGCAGCCTTGCTGAAATCGAATGGGCAGAATTGGCACTGGATCGCGCGACCGACGAGGATGTGCGGCGCTTTGCACAAAGCATGATCGACGAGCATACCGCGGCCAACACCCGCATCACGTCGTTCAGCGAGGACAAGGAATTGCCGCTGCCCGAAGAAATCAATCCCGAGCAACAAGCCATTGCCGAGGATCTCGCCAGATTCTCCGGTGCCGATTTTGATCGCGCCTACATGGACGTCAATGTCGTCGCGCACGCAAAAGCGACACGGGCCGCACGTACGCAGATGTCCGGGGAAGGCCGCGACGTCGACGTGCGCGGACTGGCGCGGTCGCTGGAACCGGAACTTGCCGGGCATTTGCTCGAGTCATCCGAGCTGGCAAGGAATATCACGCCCAGCTTCCTCTATCGTGCAGGGCAATCCAACCTGGCCGAGATTCGCTTAGGTTACCTTGGTGCCCTCAGGTCGACCAACGCCGGGATCAGTGGACATGGCCAGCGTCTGGCAAACGAGCACACGCCGGTCCAGTTGCAGATCGAGCAGCTGGCGCAGAGCTTGAACGTGGTCCTGCCGATCGAACTGTCGCCGGAGCAGCTACTGGCGTACGGCGCGCTGGTGAGGGCGCAAGGCCAGACATTCGATGCCGGTTTCGCTGCGTATAGCGAACGCCTGCACGACGAGGCGATCGAGCGGTTTACCGAGGAATCACAGCGACCGACCAATCAGCAGACGCAGGCGTTCGCACAGGCGCAGCTTCCCGCACTGACCGCCCACCGCGCGGAAGCCCGCAGCTTGTTGAGTGGGCTCGGCGGGCAAGTGCAGACCGTGCTGGACCAGTTACGAGCGCTGCGCGACGCGCTGTAACCTGACTGTGCCGTCCCTTGGTCCCACAGGGGCGGCATTTCGTCATTGCAGCAAGAAAGTGCAGGGCGCGTCCCGCGCGCCCTGCAAAATCATGAGGTTGGGCCTACCCGGAACTCGAGTCTTCTCCAGGCGCCTTGAACAGATCCTGCAGCGCCTGGGATGTGCCCTTCGGCTGAACGCGGCCGCGCCGACCTGTGTACTCTTCCTCGATGTTGTCTCGGTAGTAGCTCCAGGCGGAACCCGTGGTCGACAACGTGCGCCAGACGTCGCCTCCGACTCCCGAATAATCAATCGCGCTGCCGTCTTCGAATTCCACGCGAAGAATGCGCTCACGCGAGTCGTATCCGATGGCGCGGAGTTTTACGGAATGGATCTTTTTCATCTCCATGATGTACTCCATTTCGATCGGTGCCGTGTAATCAGGGGGAGATGCGCTTGATCCGTTGCCCGTAGATCCCCCAGACCGTCTCGACGCCGTCAACGTTGCCGACCAGGGCCCAGCCGGTTCCGATCTTGCGGGCCTCGACGGGGACGCCCAGCTCGTTCCCGACCTGCTGCGCCCATTGCTTGGCGGCGCCTTGTCCCTTGAACAGTTCCTTGCCTTCAAATTCCACCGTGCCCTCGAACACTGGCTTGATGAATACACTCACGGTACGCTCCTTCGTCAATCAATTTCCGGCCGGGCCGGCGGCGGCAAGCAGGCGCCGCAGCAATTCCTCCGGCGCACTGATCATCGGATCGTGGCCGGTCGGTATCTCATGCACCTGCCAGCCGGGTTCCTTGCGCACGCGCTCGCGCATCACCGCAATGGTCGCAAGAGCAGGCGAGGTGCAATCGATGAAGGTGCGGGGCAGGGCGGCGACGCGCGCGGCGTCGAACTGCAACGCTTCGTCATAGACACCGCCGGGTTGCGGCGTCTGCCGGCGCGCCACCCATTCGGCATCCTCGCCGGACAGCCCGAACAGGGCGGGGTCGGCTGGCGGTATGCTGCCCGTCGCCGCGATCGCCTCGCGCCGCTGCACCTGTGTCTGCGGCGGATGCCCGCTGGACCAGCTTTCGCCTGGGAGCGGCACCACCGCATCGAGGTAGACCAGGTGTGCGATGCGTTCAGGCATGCGGTCCGCAAGTCCGGTGATGACTATGCCCGCGTAACTGTGCCCGACTACGATGGCCTGGCGCAATTCCTCTGCTTCGATCACGGCGGCAACATCGTCGATATGCGTCTTAAGGGAAATATCCGGCGACAGCAGATGGGCGCGTTCCCCGGTGCCGGTGAGCGTTACCGGGAATGCACGATGCCCGGCCCGCCACAGTCCGGGAAGGATTCTTTTCCAGCACCATGCGCCGTGCCAGGCGCCGTGTACGAGGACGAAATCTGCCATGGTGTTGTCCTTTCATTCGGTTGATGATCTGACCGGCGCGCAAGCGGCACGGTTCATTGCGCCGGGCCGTGTTATCCCCGCGCAGGCAGCGCCCGCCGCACTTCGTTGATGAAGCGGCCGTGGTTGAACTCCGCCTTCTGCATGATTTCTTCCACGCGGCCGTTGAGCCGCAGGCGGTCTTCGGGCGCAATCTGTTTCGCCGTCATGATCACGACCGGGATGGCGCGCGTGACTGGATCGTCTTTCAGCGCTTCCACCACGTCGAAGCCGTTCACCTCGGGCATCATCAGGTCGAGCACAATCAGGTCGGGGCGACGGCTGCGCGCAAGGTCGATGCCTTCGCGTCCGCCGTAGGCCGGCAGCACCCGGTAGCCCGCGGCATCGAGGTGCGTGCGGGTCAGGTCCACCGACTTGCGGTCGTCGTCCACCACGAGCACGGTAGGCTGCGGCTTGTTGTCTGTCGTAGGGAATCCGAGGCCATCGAGCGTCTGGAGCAGGTCCGCGCGGCTCACCGGTTTCTGCAGCACGCGCGCCGCGCCCAGCGACAGTCCGCGGTTGCCGTCGGCAACCACCGAGAAGATCACCACAGGGACAGAACACAGCTGCGGATCGCGCTTGAGCCGCTCCAGCATTTTCCAGCCGTCCATGCCAGGCAGCAGGATGTCGAGGACGATGACATCCGGGCGTTCGCGCGCCGCGGCTTCCAGTCCGACTTCCGCCGTGCTGGTCCGCGCGATGCGGAAACCGCCGTCCTCCAGCTGCACGCGCAGCAGGTTGGCCGCCAGCTCGTCGTCCTCGACGACGAGTGCAAGCGGCGCCGTTGCACGCTGCACTGGTTTGGACGTGTTTGCCGCAGCTACCGGAGCGGGAAGGTTGCCACCGGTGTTCCAGGGCAGCCAGACGGTGAAGGTAGAACCCTTGCCCGCTTCGCTCCGCAGCGACACGTCGCCGCCATGCAGCTCCGCCAGCCGCTTGAGCAGTGCCAGCCCGAGGCCGGTGCCCTCATAGCGGCGCGACAGCATGCTGTCGATCTGGGAAAAGGGCTGGAACAGCCGTGCCTGGTCCTCGGCCGAGATCCCGATACCGCTGTCGGCCACGGACAATTCCAGGTAGTGGGAGAAGCTGCTGTGCGGGAAACGCTCCCGGCCGACCTTGCGCACGGTCACCCGCACGCTGCCGCCTTCAGGTGTGAATTTCACTGCGTTCGACAGCAGGTTGTAGAGAATCTGGCGCATCTTGCGCCCGTCGAGCCAGATCTGGTCCAGGCCTTCCTCGACATCGGCCGTCACATGCAGGCGCTGCGACAGGGCACGCTCGCGCATCACGTGCAGGCAATCGCGGACCAGCGCGTCGATGGAGGCGGGCTCCAGTTCCAGCGTCATCTTGCCCGCCTCGACCTTCGACAGGTCGAGGATGTCGTTGATCAGCGCAAGCAGATGCTTGCCGCTGCCGTGGATGTCCGTGATGTACTCGACCTGCTGCGGCTCCATGGGGCCCGCCAGTCCATCCTTCAACACTTCCGAAAAACCGATGATGGCATTGAGCGGAGTGCGCAGCTCATGGGACATGTTGGCGAGGAAATCGGACTTCATGCGGCTGGCGTCCTGCAGCTGGCGGTTCCTTTCTTCCAGCGTGCGGTTCGCCGTTTCCAGGCTGGCGCTCATGCGCTCCAGCTCGGCGGCGCGCTCACGTTCGCGCGTGTTCGACTCCACCAGGCGGGTGTACAGCACGCTGTTCTCCAGCAGCAGCATCACCAGCACGAAGGTAGAAGCGAGCAGTCCGTAGATCCGGCCGGCATAGAAGCCCAGGTCGAAGCGTCCCTGGTTGAGCATCGCGGACAGCGCGATGTCGAAGAGCCAGGCGCACATCACGACCATCAGCCAGAGATCGATCACCGAACGCGCGCGGCGCCGCGACAGGAAGAACAGGGCGAGCAGGCTGAATGTCCAGGTGCTTGACACCACCACGATCATCGATGGCGAATAGTGATTCCCCACCATGATGGCGGGGAGCAGCGATTGCCCCGACGTGGCGATCTCCACCGCGGCGACGACCAGCAGGGCAGAGCCCGCGACGCCGGCTGCGATGACGCTGCCCGTTCTCGGCTGGCTTGACCGCGCGTCGCCGCCGGTCAGCGCATAGGCAATTACGAAGAGCGGAAAGCCGGCATGCCAGAACATATAGAGCCAGGCAGTACTTTGCGGCCCGGCGCCGAGCAGTCCTGTCGGTGCAAACAAGCCCGGGAAGGTCAGCGCGTGGGCGATCGCTATGAACGCCGTGAACAGGTAGCCCGACGCCAGGATGGCCAGGCTCCGCGTGCGCAATATGCGGAACTGGCCGTAGAGGAGGACCGCGGTGATCAGGTCGCTCACCACCAGCGCCGACTGGTAGACCGGGATGAAAGCGGAGACGGCAGCAAGCTGGGTTTTCGCGAAGGGAACTGCGGCGAGAAAGAAGGCCAGCGAGATCCCGAATGCGGCGAAGGCAAGGTTGCGCTGGAAGCGGTCCGGCGCCATCGTTGCGAGGAAGGCCGGTGTATCTCGGACAGGTGAATGCATCTTGAATGGAAAACCGATTGACAAAAGCGATCCGGGGCCGTGTTGCCCGTTCATCATATATCGAATTCCGGGAAAGTTAATACTTGAACATGCAAGGGCTGCTAAAGTAAGAACGTCAAGTAAAGAGAATCCCCATGCACGACCTGCTGCTTACGCCCATCGTCTTTCTCCTGACTGCCGTCCTGCTCGTGCCGCTGGCCCAGCGGCTCGGCCTTGGCTCCGTCCTCGGCTATCTCATTGGCGGCTGCCTCATCGGTCCCTGGGGGCTGGGACTGGTGAAGAACATCGAGATCACCAGCCACGTCGCGGAGATTGGGGTCGTGCTGATGCTGTTCCTGATCGGGCTTGAGCTCCAGCCCAAAAAGCTGCTGGAGATGCGCACCATCGTCTTCGGCGGCGGGACGCTGCAAATGCTCGTATGCGGCGTCATTCTGGCGGCTGGCGTCTATTTCGCCGGCCTGCCCCCGGTGGCAGCGTTCGTTGCCGGCCTTGCGCTGTCGCTGTCATCGACTGCCATTGCCGTGCAAAGCATGCAGGAAAGGCATCTCGACAACACGCCGGCGGGCAAGGTCGCCTTCGCCATCCTGCTTTTCCAGGACATGGCTGCGATTCCGCTGCTGGTGATCGTGCCGCTGCTCGGCACGAAGGGTGGCGGCGGGGAAGGATTTAACTGGATGGTTGCCATCGCCGCGATATCGGCGGTGTACCTGCTCAACCGTTTCGCGATGCGTCCGATGCTGCGACTGATCGCCGGCACGCGCCTGCGCGAGATATTCACCGCGTTTGCCCTGCTGCTGGTGCTCGGGATCGCCCAATTGATGACGCTGGCGAACCTGTCCATGGGCCTGGGCGCCTTCCTCGCCGGCGTGCTCCTGGCGCGCTCCGAATACCGCAAGGCGCTCGAGACCGACCTCGAACCGTTCAAAGGGCTGCTGCTCGGCCTGTTCTTCACCTCGGTCGGCATGTCGATGAACCTCGGCCTGCTGGCGTCGGCGCCGCTCACCATTGCAGCCTTGACCGCCGGTTACGTGGTTCTGAAGATGGCCGCGCTCGGCGTCCTCGCACGCCTGCTGCCGGTCGCGCCGGTGCAGCGCTGGCCGTTCGCCGCGCTGCTTGCGCAGGGCAGCGAATTTGCCTTCGTGGTGTTTGCCACCGCGCGCGATGCGCAAGTGCTGCCCGCACCCTGGGACGACATGCTGCCGCTGGCGGTTGCGCTCTCGATGGCGCTCACGCCGCTTGCCCTTGCGGCCGGCAACCGGCTTGGCAAGACCTTGCATGGCGTTCCGCAGCGCGAGGCCGATGTGATCGAACCGGATGGCGCACGGGTGATCATTGCCGGCTTCGGCCGCGTCGGGCAGATCGTCGGCCGCATGCTGAATGCATCCGGCATCAAGATCACCGTGCTGGACAACGACCCCGACCTGCTGGAAACCGTGCGCCGCTTCGGCTTCAAGGTGTACTACGGCGACGCGACGCGGCTCGACCTGCTGAAGGCTGCGGAAGCCGACAAGGCCATCCTGCTGGTCAATGCCATCGATGACGTCGACAGCAACCTCAGGCTGACCGATCTCGTCCGTTCGCATTTCCCCCACCTGCGCATGCTGTGCCGCGCGCGCGACGTCACCCATGTGTTCGAGCTGAGGAGCAGGGGCGTGGAGATGATCGAGCGTGAAACCTTCGAATCAGCCTTGCTGATCGCCGAAAAAGCCTTGCAGCAGATGGGCATGGATGCGCACACGGCAAGTCTGGCGAAGAACAAGTTCCGCGAGCACAACTACGAGACGCTGGAAGCGATGTTCCCGCACTTCGGGGATGAGACGAAGCGCGTATCTATTGCGCAGGCCGCGCGCGAGGCGCTGGCGCAGTCATTTCAGCAGGATGGAATCAAGGTCAAGAACGACTAGCCGAGCACTGTGACAACGACCCGCCGCTGCTGCGGCTCAGTCCGGTGCTCCCACAGGAAAATCCCCTGCCACGTGCCGAGCAGCATACGCCCGCCGCCCACCGGCACGCTCAGGCTGGTATCCGTCAGCACGTTGCGTGCGTGCGCCGCCATGTCGTCCGGTCCTTCCAGGTCGTGGCGGTAGGCCGGGTCGCCATCCGGCGCGAGACGCCCGAGAATGGTCTCGAGGTCGCGCCGCACGTCCGGGTCGGCATTTTCGGTGATAGTGAGCGAGCAGCTGGTGTGCTGCACGAAGACGTGCACGATGCCGGTCCTTACGCCGGAATCGGTGACGACGCGCGCGACCGCATCCGTGATGTTGCGCGTGCCGCGCCCGGTGGTCGAAAAATCGAGGATGGACTGGTGCGCCGTCATGAGAGCATTACGCTGCGGGCTTGCGGCCCATCGCCTCGCCCATGCGGATGCTGCGCTCTGCCAGCCACGCTGGATTGAATTCGATCTCGCCCTTGGGGAAGAGCATCACGACGGTCGAACCGAGCAGGAAGCGACCCATCTCCGCGCCCTTCTTCAGCACGATCTCCTTGTCGCGATATTGCCATTCACGCACCGTGCCGCTGCGCGGCGGATTGACGACACCATGCCATACCGTCGCCATGCTGCCCACGATGGTCGCGCCGACCAGCACCAGCACGAAGGGACCGTAAGGTCCTTCGAACACGCAGACCACGCGCTCATTGCGCGCGAACAGGCCGGGCACGCCGCGCGCCGTCGTCGGATTCACGGAAAACAGCGAACCCGGCACATAGATCATGCCCAGGAGCTTGCCGTCGCATGGCATGTGGATGCGGTGGTAGTCGCGCGGGCTGAGGTAGAGCGTGGCGAAGCTGCCGTGGTCGAACTGCGCGGCGAGCGCCGCATCCCCGCCCACCAGCGCGGTGGTCGTATAGCGGTGGCCCTTGGCCTGGAAGATCTGATCGTGCTCGATGGAGCCGAACTGGCTGATCGCACCGTCGACCGGACAGATGAAATCGGCGTCGGCCAGCGGGCGCGCGTCGTCACGCAGGGCGCGTGTGAAGAATTCATTGAAGCTCGGATAGCTTGCCAGGTCCGGGTTCAGCGCTTCTTCCATATTCACGCCATACTTCTTTGCAAACCAGCGGATCACGTGCGGCGTCAGTCCGTGGGAAGAGGAAGCAAAACGCCCGGCGAGCGCGGTGAGGGCCTGTTTCGGCAGGAGATATTGGTGCAATACGGAAAAACGCATGGAAGCGGGCGGCCTTGTAGGAAATAGTTGGCCCGATTATAGCTTTACGAGGGATGCAACGGCGCTTTCCGGCAGGAGGTGGTATGCGGCATACGTGGATCGGAATCGTTCTCTGGGCGTTCTGCCTGGTCGCCTGGGCGGACGAGTCGGTGTGGAAACAATTGCAAGAGGGCGGCAATGTCCTGCTTATGCGGCACGCGCAGACCGAACCGGGCGTCGGCGATCCGCCCGGTTTCACCCTTGGCGACTGCAGGACACAGCGCAACCTCGCACCGGGGGGCAGGGCGCAGGCGCGGCGGACCGGCGAAGCTTTCCGCAACCGTGGCATCGTCGTGAACGAGGTGCGCACGAGCGCCTGGTGCCGTTGTGTCGATACGGCCACGCTTGCGTTCGACAACGCCACCGTCTGGCCGGCGCTCAATTCCTTCTTTGGAGCAGCCGACCGCCGCGAGGCGCAGACCGAGCAGGTCAAGGAAATCGTCCGCACGGTGCGTGCGCCGCGCAACCTGATGCTGGTGACGCATCAGGTCAACATTACGGCGCTGACAGGTGAGCCGGTGGCTTCCGGTGAAATCGTCGTTGTGAGGCCCGGCGGCAAGGACGGGCATCTGCAGATCGTGGGCCGCCTCAAAGTTCCCTGAGATACCGGAGCCGAGCCGCCTTTCCTCGCGCTGGAGATCGCGCTCGCCTAATCGGGAATCAGCGACGTCCACATCTCCATGCGGTTCATCACTGCGTTGCCGTAGACCCCCTGCACCAGGCTCGGGTTTTCAAGGTGCATCATGGCGCGCATCACGTGCGCGTGCCACTCGGGCGTCGCCGTGATTCGCGCCAGTTTCTCGCCGCTGCCGCGGATGAGGAAGAAGCCTGTCGGCCCTTCGCCGTTCGGTGTGAGCAGGACCGGCTCGAATGCATCCACGTCACCATTCTTTTGCAGCTGCGTCAGGTAACCGATGAATTCGTTGAAGTGCGCGGCACCGATCTTCTCGCGTCCCGGCACGCTCTTTTTCCAGCTGAACATCAGGCAATCTGCACTCATGATTTTGCTCCTTCGTGACGAATGAAGCGGCAAGACCAGTATAGGAATCGACAAAAGAAGGGTCTGCCCGAGGAGCGACAGCTTGAGCTGCCTCAAGCCCTGCGCTACGACGCAGCTTGCACCCGCGTACCTTCGACCGGCCGGGTTGAGGAAATGCATCCGAGCCCGACAAGCGTTGCTTCCACTGCCTCGTCCAGCGGCGTGTGAGGCTCATGGCCGAGGACGGATAGCAACCGGCGGTTGTCCATCCGGACCGGCTGCTGCCACAGGTAGCGCATCTCCAGCATTTCCCGGAATGTTTCGACAAAGGGCGAGGCGAGCCGCACGAGCCACCAGGGGAAGCGTGAAATGCTCGGCCTCGTCCCGCCGTAGCCCGCGACTGCCTTTTGAATGGCGTCAGCCATCTGCGTCCCATCGGCATCCCAATGGCCGCCAAAATGGAAATGGGCGAACGGTTCAAGTTTCTCCCGCATGGCCAGCAGTTGCACGATGGTGCGCGCCACGTCGGGCAGGTACGCCCACTGGTGCCCGACACCCGGTCCGGGGTTGTCGATTCGGGTGACTGGCCGGCCCGCTTTCACCAGGCCTTGCGAAAACCAGTTGTTCCCTGCATGCGGCCCGAAAAAGTCGCCCGCGCGCACGATCAGGACACGCCCGCCGCGTTCCGCAAAGTCCAGCAGGCGCTGTTCCATGGCGACGCGTACCGCCCCCTTGCGACTTGCAGGTTTCTGCGGCGCTTCTTCCGCGATGGATGGAAAAGCATTCTCGCCATAGTTGTAGATGTTGCCAGGCAGGACGATGGTCGCGCCAGTGCGTTCTGCAGCGGCAATGGTGTTGTCGAGCATCGGCACGGCTAACTCTCCCCAGCGCTTGTAGCCGGGCGGATTGACGGCATGCACGATCACCGTACAGTTCTGTGCCGCCGCAAGCACTTCATTCGCCTTCATCGCGTCACCGCGCCGCCAGTCGATACCGTCACCAGCGTCCGACGGCACGCTGCGCGCCATTGCCCTGACACCCCAGCCTGCCGCATTCAACTGCCGCGCCACTTCGCCACCGATGCCTCCGGTCGCGCCCAATACCAGCACTGTGTCTTTCATTGCATCCTCCATCAAGTGAACATGAACGATAGATTAAGCGTGGCAGGGGTAAAAAGAAATTGACTAATAACTTATGTCGGATATACATTTTTGTATGACTTCCCCTATTGCCTGGGAGCTGTACCGCTCCTTCCTCGGTGTGCTGACCGAGGGTTCCCTTTCCGGCGCCGCGCGCGCCCTCGACCTGACACAGCCCACCGTGGGCAGGCACATCGCATCACTGGAAAAATCGCTTGGGCTGGCCTTGTTCACCCGGTCGCAGACGGGCCTGATGCCGACCGAAGCGGCGCTCGCGCTCAAACCGCATGCCGAAGCAATGGCAAGCACCGCAGCGGCGCTGGAGCGTGCCGCCGCCAGCCAGGGCGAGGGCGTGCAGGGCGTGGTGCGCGTATCGGCGAGCGACGTCGTGGGCGTGGAAGTCCTGCCGCCGGTCATCGAGGCGCTACGCCGCCGGCATCCCCGCCTCAAGGTGGAGCTCGTCCTTTCCAACCGCGTGCAGGATCTCCTCAACAGGGAAGCCGACATTGCCGTGCGCATGGCCAAGCCGACACAGAAGCAACTGGTTGCGCGGCATGTCGGCAGGGTGGGCCTGGGCCTGTTCGCCAGCGCGTCGTATATCGAACGCTACGGCAAGCCCGCTACGCTTGGTGCACTGGAAGGACATTCGCTGATCGGATTCGACCGCCCGAGCGCATTCGTTCGCGCCGCCATCAAGGACCTGAAAGGCCTGGACCGTGACATGTTCTCCCTGCGTACGGACAGCGACCTGGCAGCACTCGCCCTCATTCGTGCGGGCGCCGGCATCGGCATGTGCCAGGTCGCAATCGGCAGGCGCGACGGGCTGGTGCGCCTGTTGCCGAAGCAGTTCGACCTGGGACTGGATACGTGGATCGTCATGCACGAAGATCTCAGGCATAGCCCGCGGTGCAAGGCCGCGTTCGATGCGTTGGTCCTTGGACTGCAGCAGCATGCGCGATGACACGCTTATTTGCGCTGGCTGAGTTCCTTCTGCATCGCCAGCGCCTCCGGCGGCCATGCGCTCTTGATGAAGGCGAGCACCGCCTCGATGTCGGCATCGGACAGCACCTGCGCATAGGCAGGCATGTCGCTCTGGTAGCCGTCCGGGGCAGTGCGGCCCGGGACGAGGCCGTTTTTCACGATATCGACGAGCACCGCGTCGGGATGGTGCCACGTATGTCCCGAACCATCATGCGGCGGGGCGGGCAGCCGGCCGTTCGGCAAGCGCTTGCGCCACTCCGGCTGTCCTTCAAGCGCGGCGCCATGGCAGGCGGCGCAGTGCGTCGTATAGACGTCCTTGCCGCGGGCCACGAGCGCAACATCCGCAGGATCGATGTAGGGTGCCGAGGGGTTCCCAAAATAAAACAGCCCGGTCGCCCCGGCAATTGCGACGGCGGCCAGTCCGAATGCGATGCGCTTGCCTTGCATCTTGGTTACCTCGGCGAATACGGACGTACGGCAGCGGGGACGCCCTCGGAATCGAAATGCCGCGTGATCGACAAATCGCTGATCCCGATGCCCGCCAGCGCATCGGCAAGATCGGCCACTGCGTTTTCCACGGAGTCGATCCGGCTGACCAGCTTGTCGATCGCGCCGATGGCCTCGCCTGCCTTCGCGTGCAAGCTCGCGCGCACAACGGTGCCATCGTCATCTTCCGTAGGGCCGATGATCGCCTTCACGTCGCCCGGTGCGCTGCCGTGTGCTTCCAGCGCATGCTGTACTTCCGACAGCACCCGCAGCATTTCCAGCTCCGCCACCGCTGCTTCCTTGCCGCCGTGGAACAGGTCCTGGTACAGGAAATCGATCTGCACCTCACGGCCGTCCGTCACCAGGGAGCGTCGCAGCAACGGCTGCACCTGTTGCGCCCACTTGCGGAATCGTTCGGCGCGTGCCGCGAAGTAGCGGTCGGCCGCGGCTTCCTTCTCCGGGACGTGATAAAACGGATCGTCCATGGATTTCAGCGCGAAGCCCAGCAGGAAACGCAGCTCCATCGCGCTGTCCTGCGGCCCGAAGTGCGGTTCCGGCCAGCCTTGCATGCTGCGTCCAATCGCGTCGGCGGCGGTCGCTTTCTTCCGGGTCATCGCGTCATGGGCTTCCTGCACCATTTCATTGAGCTGGCAGTAACCGATGTGCTCGATCTCGTCGAGGTGGTAGGCATGGCTGACCAGCACCACGTTCGCCTTGCGGCTTTCGAGGCCGCCTTCCTGGAAGCTGTCGCGCAACTGTTCGAAGGCCTGCTCGTCCTGGAAATCCTGTTCGCTGCGCAAGCCGCCAGTCGTGTGCACGAAGATCGGCACCAGGAAGGCGTTGATTTCCTGGTCCGGCCCGTCATCACGACGGAACAGGATGGTGCCGGACAATTCCTCGACTTCCGTGCGCAGCACGCGATAGGCGTCGGCGTCTTCTTCCCAGGAACGTTCCAGCGCTTCGTCCAGCGCCTGCTCGCGCTGTTGCTGCAGGCATTTGCGGATCGTCCTGCGCAGTTCCGACTGCGCTTTTTTCAGCGCATCGGGCAGCACCGCGTACACATTCGATTCGCGCAGGTCGAGCGCGAGCGCGACGAGGCGATCGGAGAGGACGTCATCCCGCTCTTCAGCAGGAGCGGCTTTCTGGCCGGGAGAGTGCTTGGTCTTTTTCATGGTCGTCTTTGGTGCCGGTGGTTCGGGGCATTTTGATGCATCTCAAATCGCACGGGAGGTGCGCTTCTATGCTGTACGAGCACCTGAGGCATCCCCTAAGGAGGTCGCATTGTGACATGCAGCAAGTGCTTTGCAAATCGGCCGCGCACATTCCGGTCGCCGCGCCGCCATTCCACAATTACCCGAAGGAGCGACAATGTCTCTACGCATCAATGATATCGCGCCTGACTTCAGCGCCACGACTACCCAGGGACCGATCAAGTTCCACGACTGGATCGGCAACGGCTGGGCCATCCTGTTCTCCCACCCGAAGGACTTCACGCCCGTCTGCACTACCGAGCTGGGCTACATGGCCAAGATCGAGCCGGAATTCACCAGGCGCAACTGTAAGCTGATCGGTCTTAGCGTCGATCCCGTCGACAGTCACCAGATGTGGCTCAAGGATATCGAGGAAACGCAGGGCGCGTTGCCGAAGTATCCGATTATTGCCGACAGCGACCTTGCTGTTTCCAAGCTGTACAACATGTTGCCCGCCGACGAGCCGGGTACTTCCGAAGGACGAACACCGGCGACCAATGCGACGGTGCGCTCCGTCTTCATGATTGGTCCCGACAAGCGCATCAAGCTGATGCTCACCTATCCAATGAGCACCGGCCGTAACTTCGACGAGATCCTGCGCGTGCTCGACTCCATCCAGCTGACGGCGGAAACCAAGGTCGCCACGCCGGTCAACTGGAAGCCGGGCGAGGATGTGATCATTCCTCCCTCGGTCAGCGACGACGAGGCCAAGACGCTGTTCCCTGATGGGTGGAACACGATCAAGCCTTACCTGCGCACCGTGAAGCAGCCGCAGCGGCGGGGCGTATAGAAACTGCTCGCGCCAACCCCTGCACAGGAGGCCCCCGCCTCCTGTGCAGATCACTGCAAAATCACCCGGTACTTGATTTGAAATAGTCTTTTTCAAAACACCTGCCATACGGCAATAGTGCGCTCCTAAAATGGACTTCGACTCGAGGTTTTTTCTAGTGGAGCGCATCATGCAAACATCTCGCGTACTCTCCTTGACCGCAGTCGCGGTATCACTCGTGGCAGCAGGCATGGCTCACGCCGCAAAAGGCGGCGAGCCGATCGAAGTCATCAAGGCCGTCAAACCGCAGACCCCCGCGCTTGCCGAGCTGGGCAAGAAGCTGTACTTCGATCCGCGCCTGTCCAGGTCGGGCTTCATTTCCTGCAATTCGTGCCACAACCTGTCCATGGGCGGCACCGACAATCTCAAGACATCGATCGGCCACAATTGGCAGCAGGGGCCGATCAATTCACCCACGGTGCTCAATTCCAGCATGAACATCGCGCAGTTCTGGGACGGACGCGCGGCAGACCTCAAGGCGCAGGCCGGTGGGCCGATCGCGAATCCTGGCGAAATGGCGTCCAGCCATGCGCTCGCCATCGAAGTGCTGCAGTCCATCCCCGGTTACGTGGGCGAGTTCAAGAAAGTCTTCGGCTCGGACAGGATCGACATCGACAAGGTGACCAAGGCGATCGCAGCCTTCGAGGAAACGCTGGTCACGCCGAACTCGCGCTTCGACAAGTGGCTCGCGGGCGACAAGAAGGCGATTACGTCGTTCGAACTCGACGGTTACAAGCTGTTCAAGGACAGCGGCTGTGTCGATTGCCACTACGGTCCGGCGGTGGGCGGCAGCTCTTTCCAGACGATGGGCGTGGTCGAGCCGTACAAGACCGCAAGTTCCGCACAGGGCCGGATCGCCGTGACCGGACGGGATGCGGACCGCTTCAAGTTCAAGGTGCCCACCCTGCGCAATGTGGAAATGACCTATCCCTATTTCCACGATGGGGAGGCGGCGACACTGAAGGATGCGGTCGACGTGATGGGGCGCCTGCAGATCGACAGGAAATTTACTGATGACGAGAACGCCAGGATCGTCGCCTTCCTGAAGACGCTGACCGGCGACATGCCGTCGTTCAGGATGCCGATCCTGCCGCCTTCGTCCGATACGACACCGAAGCCGCAGCCGTTCGGCAATTGAACAGGAGGGGCCTCGCGCCCCTTAGCCCAGTGTGACGGAGAGCGCGCCGAACGGTGGCGTGAAGCGCGCTGTCCATGTCTCGCCGGGCTGGACGGTCCAGGCATCCGTCCACGTCCCGGTGGTCACCACATCGCCTGCCTGCAGGTCGGGCGCCCCGGGGCATTTTCGCAACTCGACGAGGAAATGATGCAGGGCACGCAACGGGCTGTCGAGCACGTTCGCGCCACGGCCGCGTTCCACGACCTGGTCCGCCTTCAGCAATTCCACTTCCGCCTCCGCGAGCAAGCGGTCGAGTTCGTCGGCAGACGAGGCAAGCTGGCGAACAGGGATGGGCTTTCCCACGAGCAGGCGTGCGTGCAGCCCGCTGTCGGCCACCGTGTCGCTGGCGGTGAACTTCCAGTCCGGCAGGTGCGATTGCACGACCTCGAAACCCGGCGCCACCCATTCGATCGCGTCGAACAGGTCGTCCAGGCCTGCGCCTGCCTTCGGCGTGCACTTCATCCCGAACACCGCTTCCGGCTCCAGCCTCGGCTGGCAGGTGTTGGCGATGGATAACTCGCCAGTGCCGTCACAGATGCGCAGGGTAGTATCCCAGACCGTCCCCCAGATGGGCGCATAGACGTTGTAGCGTTCCCAGATGGTACGGTTGGTGAAACCTACCTTGTAGCCGACTGGACGTTCTCCTCGTGCCACGCGCAGCCGGCGCACGTCCAGCGCCCGCACATAGGCCTGGACGAGGTCGGTTCCGCCGACTTCACCAGGAGGATGGGGCCACAGCCGACCGTGATCGATGTGTTCGAGCAGTGCGTTGGGTGTCATCGACGTCTCCCTGGCGAAAGGAAGAAGTGTACCTGCATCAATTCTGCGTGAACGCGTAGTGGATCAAATAGGCGTGCGTCCCGTAGATGAGGGCGGTCGTCCGCTCGGTTCCTTCGTCAGAACGGACGATGCTCACCTCCAGGCAATCCGGCATGCCTGGCGGCAGGGCGACACAGGCCTTGACGTGGCCGAATCGCGGCACGACGGCCGGCATCACCCATTCACGCACCGGTCCCGCATCCTCCAGCGTCGGGGAACAGCGCGGTGCGTTCGGAAAAATAGACATCTGCAACCTCGACAAAAACGCCCGCTTGCCATCCGGGCATTCCACTTTGGCATCCCCGGCCCTGCTTCGTTCCGCACTTCCCGCCGGCAACGGTAAAATAGTTCCCCTGCAGCAAGCGCGACGCCGTGTGGCGGTCGCCAGAACACAGGAATCCACTTTGGAAGCAGAGATTACGCCGCGCACACGCCTGTCGCGGATCCTTTCCCGCATTGCCGGATATTTCAAATCTGTCATCGACCCGTCGCTGGGCTGGCCCGCCAGGTGCAAGGCGCTGGCGAAGGCAGTCATGGCCAGCGCGGCGATCGGCGTCGTGCTGCTGGCCATCTACACGATCATCCTGATCCCCTTCACCCCCAGCATTGCCGACTTGCGCAAGGCCAAGGCCGAAACGCCCAGCGTGCTCTTGTCCGCCGACGGCAAGGAGCTCGCCGTCTTCAAACGCATGAACCGTGAGTGGGTGGAACTGAACCGGATTTCTCCCCACGTCATCAACGCGCTGATTGCCACCGAAGACCATCGCTTCTACCAGCACTTCGGCGTTGACCTCAAGCGTACTGCGGGCGCCTTCCTGCGTACGCTGCAGGGCGACCCGGAAGGCGGCTCCACGCTCACGCAGCAACTTGCGCGCAACCTCTATCCGGAAGAGATTGGCCGCAAGCGCAGCATCAACCGCAAACTCAAGGAACTGGTGACCGCGCTCAAGATCGAGGCCGTGTACTCCAAGAAGGAGATCCTGCTCACCTATCTCAACACGATGCCCTTCCTGTACAACGCGTTCGGCATCGAGATGGGCGCGCGTACCTACTTCGACAAGTCCGCCGCCGAACTCAACGTGCTGGAAAGCGCGACCCTGGTGGGCATGCTCAAGGGCACCAGCTACTACAACCCTGTGCTGCGCCCGGAGCGCGCGCTGGAGCGGCGCAACGTGGTGCTGTCGCAGATGGCCAAGCGCGGGGTGCTCAGCAAGCAGGAATTCGAACGCTTGAAAACGCGCCCGATACGCCTTGACTTCGAACGGCAGCCCGAGCCCGTCGGCATGGCGCCGCACCTCGCCGTGCAGGTGCGCAAATGGCTGATCGACTGGGCAGACCGCAACGACTACAACCTGTATTCCGACGGCCTGAAGGTCGTCTCCACCATCGACTCGCGCATGCAGGCTTTCGCCGAGCAGGCGGTGGAGCGACAGATGCGCAGGCTCCAGGGCGTGGCCGATGCCGAATGGGGCACGGGCGCGATGCGGCAAATGTCCATGAACGCGGCCATTCATCCCGGCACGCGGCCCTTCGGCTATCTCTGGAAAACGCGCGGCGACCTGCTCGACGCCTTCGTTCGCGAATCGGTGGCCTACCGCAGGGCGGTGGAGGGCGGAAGCCCGCCGGAACAGGCGCTGAAACAGCTCAAGTCCAACGCCGCCTTCGTCGTCCCGCTGCTGGCCGACAAGACGCGCCTCGAAACCGGCTTCCTCGCCATCGACCCGCTCAACGGCCATGTGAAGGCCTGGGTAGGCAGCCGCGATTTCAACATCGACCAGTACGACCACGTCGCGACCGCACGCCGCCAGCCGGGCTCCACCTTCAAGCCCTTCGTCTATGGCGCGGCGCTGGAGCGCGGCATGTCGCCCGACAAGCGGTTCGCCGATACCGAGGTCGAAATCAGGATGCCCGACGGCACCATCTGGAAGCCGACCGACATGTCCGGCCCGAGCGGTCGCGAGATGACGCTGCGCGAAGGCCTCGCACTGTCGAAGAACACGATTACCGCACAGGTGATGCAGGAAGTCGGCCCGCGCCGCGTTGCCGACTTCGCCCGCAGGATGGGGGTGAACCAGAGCCAGCTCGAACAGGTCCCCGCGCTCGCGCTTGGCACCAGCCCCGTCACCCTGCTGGAAATGGTGTCGGCGTACGGCACTTTCGCGACCGGCGGCGAAGCGCGCAAGCCGATCATGGTCAGCCGCATCCTCGACAAGGACGGCAAGGTGCTCGACACCTTCAGCAGCGACGGCAAACGGGTGCTCGACGAGGAAACGGCCCACGAACTCACCGGCATGCTGCGCGCGGTGATCGACCAGGGCACGGGCCGCGCGATCCGCTGGCAGCTCGGCAACCGGGTCGATGTCGCCGGCAAGACCGGCACCACGCAGAACAACACCGACGGCTGGTTCATCCTGATGCATCCGCGCATCGTGGCTGGCGCATGGGTCGGTTTCAACGACGCGCGCGTGACGATGCGCAGTAGCTACTGGGGGCAGGGCGCGCATTCCGCATTGCCGGTGGTGGGCGACTTCACGCGGCGAACGCTGCAGGCAAAGCTTGTCGACAGCAATGCGCGCTTCCCGAAACCGCCCGAGTCCTTCTTTGCGTCGCTATGGGGCAAGGTCACCGGCTTCTTCGACTGGAACAAGGATGAACCGGTCGTTGAGCGTCCTGCGCCGCGGCGGAATGCACCGGCGCCGGCTCCGCAGCCGCCGGTGCCGGACGATGTCCCCGACATCCGGCCGGAGGAGATGGAGCGCATCGCGAACGAAGCGCTGGAAGCCGCACAAATCATCCTGCAGCCGGATAACGGGCAGGGTGCGCCGGCACGTCAGCTGCCACCGGTCGAGGAGCGCAGCTTCGGCGTCGCGCCCCTTCCGCCGGTCGAGGGAAATGCCGGTATGCAAACGAAGTGACACACGGCAGGAAAAAACTGTTAAACTTCGGCCCCTCGCGGCTGTAGCTCAGCTGGATAGAGTACTTGGCTACGAACCAAGGGGTCGTGGGTTCGATTCCTGCCAGCCGCGCCATTCTGAAACGAGTCTGGGCACCCCATCTGGGGTGCCCTGATTCCATCTGGAAACTGTAGAAGCCATCAAGGCTCTACTTCCTCGAATGCGAATTCGAGAAGGCTCCACGCGAATTTCCGTAACGACGGCTCTAAGGAATGCTTTAGCGTTGGGATGTTCTGGTTCCTGAAGCGCGCCTCTGGCAGCGCAGACAAAGGAATCAAGCTGACCTTCGCCGAACTTCTTAAAGGGCAACTGCTGCTTGCTCTTCAATACGTAGACTTCCGTTTGAATTGTCCGGAGTTTTGCTTGAAGAGTGCGGATGTGTTCTTGAAGGCTTCCGTCGAGCTCGAGCTTGTGGTCACTTACCTGTTCGTATAGAACCCTTATCCGGTCCTGTTGGTCGACCTCACTTCGCTGAAGCGCCAAGAGGCGTCTGCGATTCGGCTCGACAGCTTCCTCCCAGAGGCTTTTTAAGGACGTTAGCATCTCTTTTATTCTGTCGGGATTAATTACCTCATTTGCGACTGCCGCCAGAACCGTTTTTTCGAATTCTTCTTTGGGCAGACTAGGGCAACTGCACTCCCCAGGACCAATTTTCAGCTTGGTTGCACATTTATAGTACTTGTATCTACCCGACTTCCCTGTCGATAGGGTGAGGTGCTTCCCACATACACCGCAAACAAGAAGCCCAGTGAGCAATGTCCTGACTTGAGTTGATTTCGATTCGACATTGACTAGTTGACGGGATGCGAGAATTTGTTGAACGCGAAAGAATTGGTCACGGTCCGACAGAATTGGAGGCACTTGCGTGACAACCCACTCCGACTCTGGACGCATTCTGGCGTTCTTTCCGTCCCTTTTAAAGGATACGTATTCGCCTATATAAGCGCGGTTCTTAAGAACTCGTTCAATATGTTGAAGCGTAAATTTTTTTCCACGATATTGAGCGCCCTCTTTGTTAAGTAATTGCGCAATTCGCTTCATTCCTAAGTCAACGCCGGCGTCGCCAAATTCAGCTAATTGATATATCCGTCTCACGACTTCAGCTTCTTCGTGGTGCACTTCTAATTTTTTCTTGAAACCACTGCGGGCTCGCACATCGGTTGCGATTGACGCATATCCGAAAGGAGGACGAGAACCATTGAAGTAACCATGTTCCGCGTTCTTGCGCTGACACTCAATTACGGTTTTCGAATTTTCGCGACTTTGGAATTCATCGATGATGCCAATTACGTTGCGAATTAAGTAAGCAGTCGAATCGTCGACTGGGCGAGGTTGACTCACTGAGATAACCTTGACTTCGCGTTTAGCGAGTCGGCTCTCCAAGAACTCCCGCTTTACGTTGTCCCGGTAAAGGCGGGACTGTAGGTGGACGACAATTGCATCAAAGGGGTGCTCGGATGAAAGTGCTAACTCGACCATGTGCTCAAATATTGGGCGCTTGTCGTCAATAAACGCAGAAGAACCGAGTTCTTCGAAGACCTCGACCACTTGATGTTTTTCGCGTTCCGCCCACTCGTGCATTAGAGCCAGCTGGCGCTCTATCGACATTCCTTCCTCTGCCTGGCGGTCGGTTGATACCCGAACATAGAATGCAACTCTCATGGCCGCGCCTTTCGTTACATGTTTTTTAACGAAACCAAGTGGAGCTACGGTTGACCTCGATGGTTTCACCTTTGAACATACATAAACCGCTAAGACTCTGGAGCAGTAACAGTCTTGCTTGATTCCTGCGTTGTTTCCGGTTTCAGCATCTGCAAAAACAAGTGTGAGAAGAATTCTTCCTCCGGGTGTGACAAAGGCCCTTGGCAGCGAGACGGCCGTGCAAAGACAATCTCCACGTCATAACCTCGGTAGCGCAATGCAATCTTTTTTTTCATGGCTTTCTTGCGTTCGTTTGATGGAGCAATATTCGCTCGCTAAGAACTATAAAGCTTGACAATAGTCAGAAAGTATTGAATTAAAGGAACCAATGAATATTAACTATTGCTATAGTATTAGGTTCGCTTAAAAGATGCGTCCTTTAAAGACGGCACTCGATGCGGTGATTATTCAGGTCGCCTGACAATGACGGTGATGCTTTATGCGACCTCAGTTAGCAAGGCCTGTAGCTTTGCTCTGGTCGTTTGTACCTCAGTGACCGCAGCAGGCGGCACTGGCCAGCTTAGCTTTTCGGCGACTCGTCGGACTACCCACCGAGCTTCCGCCTCCGGCGTCCATCCGGTGGGAATCACCCGCCGTTGTACTGTGTTGCTAGGAACTTGGGCTGGGTGCCAGGAACCGCACCGACGTGCATGGGCCTAGGGAAGTCGGAAGGGCGCAAGCAAACCGGATTTCATCCTCGCTCGATAGTTAAACTCCGTCTTCTTCGTTACTCATCGCAATGCCTTGCTGATGCATGGAGTCAGTCGCAAGTAGGCGGATACCGGTTCTGACAAGTCAAAGGGAAATCCCATAAAGAGGGGATATGGTAAAGACTTGCTTTATGGAAACATAACAATTTATAAGTTGAAATGGGGGATGTCGTTGACTATCCAGCAGTGTGTTACTGAGCTTTTAGAGAAGAGAACAATAGAAGCTATGTTGAAGACTGCCTCCGTAAGGCAGCGCGCAGTATGTACAAACGCAGAGATAAAAACTGCAATTGACTCCCTGTCTGACCATTTACAGCAGAACCGGCATCACCATGCCGTCGCCACAATGTTGGCGTTGCTGCTGGCAGATGCTGACGCAGCCATCTCTAAGATACGGCGCCAAGGTCTGCTAAGAGCCTCGCGGTATGACTTTCGAAGTGGCTGCCTTGAAAAGGTGGTTGGCGCTGCTTTACAACTCGTTCCATCAATTCAGATTCGTCCGGAGCGAGTCGCGTACCTGCAGTCCGTTCAGGCACTACTTACAATTGCACCGCAGGCGCGGAAGCTTCGCGAAAGCCTCGTGCTCCGCCTTTCCATTCGAAAGAAAACCGTCCTCAAAACATTACTCGCTTTTGTCAACGCCCTCTTCTCCGATAACTGGATGGGTAATCAGCATGAAGATTCCGACAGCTTGGTCCATTTCGCAGCTGAAGATTTTGCCTCAGCCTTCTCCCTTCTTTTCACCCTTTTCCGTGAAGATGTTGGAGTCGAGAAGGAAATGTGGCAGCACACGGATGAACACTGCGTCAGCCCCTTCGAGAACATTTACACCGCTCTGTTCCTTGATGCCATGAGGCTCAATGAATTGCGTGACGCCGAAATTCAGGTTGACGGACTACCGTACAAAGCAAGAGTCGAAGGAACGACTGTTGTTGTGTCAGCTCTTGACATTGAGCTCGAGAAGTCAATACGCCTCGGATATATACAGACCGAACTACAAGTTAACATCCGAGCATTCGGCGTTGCACGGTTCACTAAAGAACGGCCGTGCATCCGCGAATTCATTCAGCAAGCATTTAATGCCGGGCTGGGAGAATTTGTGCAACTTAAGACAGAGCCTACACCCCGGCTAGTTTTCGGGATTCCTAACTCTCCGCAATTTTTCGAGTGGTTGTCAACAAATGAGCCCTATCTGGAAGAAGTAGAGGTGCTACTCGGAACAGGCATTGAGAATTTTCAGCCAGACGCCGGAGCTTCCCTACGCATCGGCGAAAAGTTAACGGCTCTGGATATCGTCAAAATTCAAAGACTATTCAGTTTCATTGATGCGGCGTTCACCGAAAAACTTCGAACCTTTGAGGATGAGCACCTGCGCAAGGTTTTGAGGGTGAACTCGACACTTCCTGTCATTGAGCACGACCAGTTGATGAAAATTCTTGAAGTAATACTGTCTAAGGAGAAGGCAGAAGAAGCACTAAATCTGCTGACGTTGCAGGGTGATGAAGACTACGTAGACATTCAGTATCGCCCCTTTATTAAGGCGGGAAAGTGGTATGCAATCCCACCTGCCATAGCTGGCAAGTCGAACCTCACACGAAACGTTATCGTAGCCAATCGGCTTAAAACATCCGCCACCATGGAAAAAGACCCTATGCAAGAGGCCGTGGTAAGAGCTCTGCAGCAAGCTGGATTCATGGTGCGTGCAAATTTTGAGTTCAACATAGATGGCAAAAGGGAGACCGACATTTTGTGTTGGCGCAACGATGAGCTGTTCGTATTCGAGTGCAAAAATTCGTACCACCCTTGTTCATCACATGAGCTTAGGACAAGCTTCGAGCACATTAAAACGGCGGAAAAACAACTGGATATTCGTCTGGAATGGCTAACAGACCTCGATAACCAAGAGAAGCTACTTAAATGGCTCGCATGGAACATTCCCGCGACGCAAAAGATTCACACCGGCGTCATCACTGCTAATCGCCTATTTACCGGCTACCGATTGGGGGCCCACCCGGTGCGCCAGGCTCATGAGCTAATCAATGTGCTTCTACGTGGCTATGTTGGACGCACAGACGATAAACCTCCTATAAGGTTCTGGCGGGAAGATGCGTTTCAAGCAGTGGATTTGGTCGACTATTTACAAGGACAATCCATTGTTCGAAGCCAATACGAACTTCTACGGCCTTTTAGGAAGCAGGTGCGAATTGGAACCAAATCTCTCGCCTTCGAACGCTACACGATGGATTTGCAGGCCGCCGGTGCGCTTGAACAGTCATTTGGCGTTCCTAGCGTCTCTAACGAGGCGGCGCCGTGTACGTAACGTACGTTGTTTGCGCCCCTCGTAAACCATTGAGGTATAGGTTGCTCGAGTTAGTAGCGCGACGAATTTGTAGGAATATTCACAATCTGCTGACGGAGCTTGAGGACGGTGGCTTGGCCACTCAAGTCCTTGAAAAGCCAGCGCAAACAGAGAATCTGAGAGTGAGACAAGACTTGATAGCTTGAACCCCATTAGGTGTGACACCAATGGAGTTCACTTACCACATTGCAAAGGAAGGCCATTTTGAGTTCGCTTGGCATGAATAAGAACGGAGACGTGCGCAGTGCGTCCGAGTTCAAGGACATTTTCGAAGACACCGGCAATTCATTCGGACCGTACAAATGTCCGTTCTGTGAAGTTCTCTACGAGGACAGGTGCATCATCACAGAGTGCGTCAAAGCGCCACATTTCAAGCTGCCGAACGGAACCACCCATCGCGGTAGCTGCACCGGTGAAGCAGGTGAAGATGCATCCACTGGCGTAAGTGGCCAGCTTAAAGCAACTAGACGTACGGTCGTGGGAGGAATCGAACTCCCTGAAGCCTTGGTGAAACGGCGCAAAGCGTTGTGTGTGCGCAAACCTGACGACGATGGACTTGGCCCACCGCCGGACGCGGTTGAAGTGGCACGGCGTCGCAGACTGGTTGCTGCTGACAAAACCATTTCGAGCTGTTTCACCACCTCACAGCTTCGGCCCATTATTCAAGCCTACAAGCGTCTAAAAAAGCATGCATATGAGCAGGCCATCAAAGCCAAGCTTACAAAGGGGACTGCCGAGTACAACGCGCGTTTTAGCGAAACTCTCAATGCGTATGACTTGTCGCTATACGAGCAAAAGCTGACGTATGGAAACGCGTTTCAAGGCAGTAAGCTACAGCCTTGGCGCGTAGAGCGCGTGTACCACGGCTCAGGCAAGGTTCGAGCCGAAGGTGACTACGTAGTCATCAAAGACGTGGATTCTTGGCCGACGCAACCAAAGAGCAAGGAGGGCAAGGATGTCCGCGCACAATTTGAGGTTAGATTCATCAGGATGCTGGCGCCGGATGCTCCAACCAGCCATCTGCGGGCACTGGAAGAACTGGAGCGCCTTGCAACGACTGGTCAAGACGTCGAGTGGTATGCCTACGGCCGACCAATACTTCACGGCGAGAAGTTTGAGCTCCTCATAGACTCCCTAGACCATCTTTACTGGATTGATTAGCATCAGCGTTAAGGCGTTGACGCGATGTTGGTCAACGCAATCAGTTGGTCTGGGTTGTCCTTTCACGAAACGACGAACGCGGGATTGCCGACTCTCAGATTGAGCGTGCAGTGGCCCGCCTCGTCCTCCAGTTCCTGTACACAGAATGGAGTCGGCGCGTGGGAGCTGCATTGCAACTCCCACGTGGTAAAAACAAAGAAATTGGCTTGTACACGACACTATCGTGACGCAGTCAGGCCTTTAGCTTTGCGCTCGGTGCGATACATACTGCAACCGCCAGCTGCCGTCTAGTGTCGAGTTCAACCCTACGGTCGCAACTTTGATATCAAGTCCGGCCGCACGGTCGACGGTCACACCGATGTGAACTTCACGCACCGGCCCTTCGGAGGTACGGCTAGCAAGGTCCATGACACTCTCGCTGCAATGGAGGGGAGTCAGCCACATTAAGGCAGGACAGTGGAGTGAATGAATTTCACATCGAAAGAGTATACGAGCCGAACCTCATTCTTCGCTTGCCAAAACTGCCCTCCAGTCTTTACCAGGGGGTAAGTATCTTACGTCTACAACCGCTCAAGCGTTAAACGAACCGCTTCCCGTATTTCGGGCGCGCTGATGCCAAAGCTGCCGTCAGTCTTGATAAGTTTGTCGCGGCACCACCTGGGCCAGCCTTCATCATCATCGTCAAGGGCAAACCAAGCTTTCGGTCCGCGGCGCGCGACGTCAGCAGCTACTTGCTCGCCGCGGGAAAGAAAAATGAACTCATCCTTCCGCATTTGACGCCGATGAAAAGTCGCACCGATAACCCTGGACTGCAGGTGGACACTTAACTGGGTTTTTGCAAATCGAAAGCCTTTGACACGTACCCAGCTAGTTGACAAGACGATTTTGACATCGGGATGTGGGGCGAGAAGCAGCTCAAGAACTGGCATCCACTCAAAAAGAGTCCTGCCAGCTGTGCCCATAAAGATTTCTCCACTGTGGCGGAAAAATACGCCTTCATCATGGAGAACGCCGTCGAAGTCTAAGTACAACAACTTCTTTCCGGTGCTCGTTCCCATCTTACCTCCCTTGAACACTAGTTTCTTTGCGACCGCTACCCAGCAACTAATGCATCCATCCCTTCTTTCGCCCGTGGCTCTTTGTCGGTTGCGCTCCTTCGATAAGCGACTCATCCTTATGATGTCTTCGTGCGAGTACCCGCGCCGCTAATGTGATAAACCAATCCCGAGCGCAACAAAAAATCCGTTTGTCTTGCTGCCGTTCACCACGTCGAGTAAATCGGCACGAATCACTGTTAGACCGGCCTCGTGGTTTCAGGCCTCAGCAACGCAAAGGTCGCCGAGGTATTTCGGACAAGCTAGAGCCGCGAATGAATCATCAACCGCGTACCGAATCCAGATGAATAACAGCAATAGGACATCGGAAATGAAAGTCAGAGTCAGCTTCCAGCGAACACAAGGGTGCATTCTGCGTGCCATTGAAAGGGACAACACTTTCCTTGTTATTCGCACGGCGCTACTTGTTGGGCGGTATTTGCACCAACGGAGGCGCTGGCCAGGACAGAATTTCGGCCGCTCGACGAATGACCCAGCTTGCTTCCTCGTTGGAGACCCATTTTGTAGTCAATAGGCGCGACAGGTACTGTTCAAGGATTTCCAGCTCGGACATATGAGCACGTTTTCCTGCTTTTGCCTCAAGGGACTTGGCTGCGAACTGCCTCGCCAAGTCCTCGCATACCTCCCACCTCTGGAGGAGGTCTGGCGGCGTGCATCCAGGCGAGTAGTACTGGCCTTCATACTCAACGAGCAGGAGCTTGGGTTGTGCGCCGGCGACGGCGCCAGCGTGCGCGGGGTGGGGAAAATCGGAGGGTACAACCGCAGGCAGAGCCTTACGCCTTGCGTCATCTCCCTGTGGCTTTTCCGTTTTCGACATAAATCCTCCTTGGATTTAATATACTGTACGCGCGTACAGTGACAAGGTCGATTTATTACTTTTTATGGGGAAAATCAAAGGGTTATGAACACTTGCTTCGCTCAGCAACACCAAGTGTAAAGGCGGCTCTAAGACAACCTCGGCTTCGTTCAAGTTACATTTTCAAAATAAATGATGAAACTGTCTGCCCGAGAAATGTCTGTTGTCTGGAATGAGTCTCTGCTAATGAGTTAATCCCGAGCCACAGATGTTGGGTGCCGGAATGTAGGTTGAAATTTTCCATCTGGTATGGGGCCGCAGATAAAGAATGCCGGGCAATTGGGGCAGGTGCGCGACGATGCTTTCTGCGGAAATTGGCCGTTGCGAATTCCTTCGAGGAGTTGACTAAGTTTTCGCTCGCGGGTCTTCAATTCGTTTGGCTTGAGGGTGACAGGGCGTGTTTGTTGGTCAGCGAGGTAAACAAGTTCAACCCTAGCACCTGGGAACGCCTCTGCTGCAGCAAGTTGGAAAGCGGCTGCGCTCACCGCCTTCTCGTCGTCCTTCCGCCCGTGTCCCGTCATGACGCGACGCAAAGTTCTGACTCCATCTGGAGCTATCAAAACATCATCAGGCACGACGAAGATTTCTTCTGCACCAAAAGTGACCCTTAGGGCAATGGGTTTCTCAGGCGTGTGGCCCTCTCGGCTAGCCGCAAAATAGCGAACCATGGCTAGTGCGAATCTGCGGTAGTGCTCATAGTAGCCATGATTTGCGAGCCCCTCGGCCTCCAGTGCTTCGGCGACCTTCGTATCTAGTTCGGAGTCAGTTGCGCCAAGTTCTCCGCAGGCCACTCGCTTGGTAACGCTTCGAACCGCTTCATGCATGTGCATGAATGGCGTAGCCTTACGGCGACCGCCGGTCTGGAGCACGTGCGTGTAAAAAAACCGCCTCTGACAGCTTTCGTAGAGCTCAATGTAGTGAGCCTCAAACCGCATTCCACCGGTTAGGGACATCGGGATGTCCCCGCACGCAGGTGAAGATGGCAGAGAGCGAGAAGGGCTTGTTCGTCGACGATTGAGGCCGCTTCCCATTCGGCGGAGGTACTCGTCAGACAGCTTGCGCGGCCTTCCGCCATTATTCATATCGGCCGCATACAGGAAGAGGCGGTCGCGTGCTCGCGACTGCGCCACATAGAAAAGACATTCTTGTTCCTCGCTACGCGCGTTCTCAAGGATGCTTTCTGTCGTCCCTATAGCACCTTGAATCATGCCATCCGGGGGCGGACATGCGGGAGTACTTCGCCGGTAACCGGGCAAAGTATCTTCATTGAGTCCAAACAGATGTACGACATCAAATTCAAGACCTTTAGACCCATGGATAGTCATGAGGCGAACCGCATCAATGCCTTGAGCTGCTATAGGTATCTGCCGCAGGTCCTTGTCTTCACCAAGTCGCAGCAGCCGTCGCACGCGGTCAAGTAGCCGCGAGATTGGCGAGCCGGTCCCCACTGGCTGGGAACGAACGAAGTTCATGAGCTGCCAGATTGCAATGCCTTGAGCGCGCGCATTTACGGTGGAAGCGCAGCAGATTTCCGCTGCTATCCGTGTGCGGTCAAGGAGTAACATTGCAAGAACTTGCCAAGGGTCGGAGTTACCGCCAAAGCCATCAAGGGCTCTGCGCAACTGCACTAGACTAGCAACCCCTGAACTACTTATCTCTGGGATGCATTCCGTCTCCTCCAGGAATACTCCTGCAGGACAGGCCACTTCTCGGAGATGGGTAAGTACTGCGGCTACATCCGAAAGTGGCATCCTGAATTGTGGCAGACATGCGGCCCTAACTAACCCCATCGCCCTTGGGTCGACGAGGAGGGAAAGCAGTGATAGCAGGTCCTTGACCTCCGGGCGGTCAAAGAGACTCCCTAGGAATAATACGGGCACTCCCAGCCGCTCGAGGTGTTGCCCCAACTCGGAAAGCTTCTCATTCCCGGTGCATAGAACTACTTGGTTGCGATAGCTGAACCCATCTGTTTTCATTGCTTCGATGTTGTCAGCTAACGCGACTATCTGCTCGTCTGTTCCGCCCGCGACGAGCAGCTCCGGCGCCTGGCCGGATTCCTTGCGGTCAGACTCCAGAGCGCTATCCAATCCGCCCACGTTCATGTCCTTGGCGAACTCGGAATATGCATCGACAATAGGCTTGAGCGAGCGGTAGTTAATTCTCAGCCGCTCCACTTTGCCACCGGGGAAATCTTCCTTGCCAAACCGGGTAACGTTGAAGGACGATGCACCGCGGAAGCGGTAAATGGACTGCTTCGCATCACCGACGACCCACAGGTTCTCACCCGTGCTGCCACGCAGCGCGGTGAGCAAGCGTACGCTACTTCGGTTGACGTCTTGGTATTCGTCTACTAGCACGTGGTCGTACGAGCCGGCGAGGTGCTCTCGAATTGCCCTATTGCTCTCCAGTAATTTCACCGGTAGCCAGACAAGGTCACCGAAATCGACGCAATTCCTCTCTCGCTTTTTTGCCTCGTAGGCAGCGTATGAGTGTGCTACTTCTAGAGCCTTTTCCGCGGCTTCAACGTCTTCAGCCGTGGCTGCCTTTTTCCTCATCTCCATGGCCAGACGCTCATATTCTTCTGGCCCAACTACTTCATCTTTCGCCCTTGATATGGCGGCGAGAAGGTCGTAAATGACCTGAGTCGGGTCATATAGATTCTGGTAGTGCTCAAGCCCAAGCCTCGGAAACTCCTCCTCTAGCAGTTCAACTGCCCCAGTTCTGTCAATCATCCGTGGGTCTTTTCCCAGACCAATTTCCGCGTAAAAGCGGCGAATAATGTCGAGCCCAAAAGCATGAAAGGTGCCGGTCCATAGTGCTGCCGCTGCCTCCGGTCGTTTAACGGCGATACGCTCGGCCATCTCCGCGGCTGCCTTGTTGGAAAAGGTCAGCAAGAGAATGCGGCGAGGGTCGACACCCTCGTCCAGTAGTCCTTCAACTCGAGCTACAAGCGTCTGCGTTTTTCCTGTACCAGGACCTGCGCACAGGAGATAGGCAGCACCTCTATGTGATGCCGCGTCCTCCTGCCCTTGGTTGAGGGGATGAGCGGCTTTTTCTTTGGCTGCAGCGTGGGGAATTTCGGGGAGCAACAATGCGTCCAAAAGTTGCTGTGCGACCACCTCGAACGGGGCGTCTAATCGCTTCGCGATATCGCTTGCAGAAAGTCCGTCCTTTATGTGAAGACGGCGCGCGACGTGTCTGGGCAGCAGCAGTTCACGGGCGAAGAGGTCCATCTGAATCTCGCGCCGCTGCCTGCGTCCGTAATCAACCACGCGCTCCTCTCCAACTGGAGACGGCTCTGAAGACCGTGCGAAATCCACGTCTTTCGCCGGTGTATCGTCATCAGCATCTCCAAGCTTCGCATGGCCAATTTCATGAGCAATGAGAAGCGCCTGTTCGAAAAGCGTGCCTGTTTTCTCGTGAAGAATCAGTTCTTCACTGGGTAATAGCTTGGCCCGCCCGCCGTCAAGCATCCTTGCACCAGGAAGCATCGATTCGACCGTGTATGCATGGTGTTCCGCTTCACCGACGGCAAATTCGTATGGCTTCCATGGGTCCAAACCTCTAGCAACCGCACTATCGTGCAGCTGTGCAGCAACTTGGCGCGCAAGTTCAACGGCGTCCATATCAGCCGCCGTTGCTCATCAAGCTGCTTATTTCTTCTTCACTCATGGCAGCTTCCCGCAGTAGCTGTTCGAAAGGGACCCGCACACGAGTTGCGTCAGGCTTTATATCTGACTTGTACTGGCCCCCGAGTGCACGTGGTGCAGGTCCGCTAAGTGCCGTTGCAAGCGAATCAACTGCCTGTCCCAATTCATTTGCTAATCGAGCTAAAAAACGCCCCGGAATGGACGCGACAACAACTCTATGCTCACGGAGCGCTGTCAGCACACTGCGACGAATGCTCAAGTTCTGAGCCACGACCTTTTGCCGCGCGGGGGTTAGAGCGGCTAATGCTTGCGCCGCCTCTTTGGCCTTCGCATGACTTTCCAGCGCACGGTCAAAGGCGAACTTAGCCTTGGTATTCATCTCGGCGAGATTTGAGCCTGTTTCGGCTAGATACTGTTCAATTTGCTCTTGCGGGGCATTCAGGATGAAATCTAGCTGAGCGTCTAACAGATTCTCATCTGGGGTCTTCTTGACATTCATCGGTACTACTCCTTTGAACGTTCGTTCATGCGTGTGGCAGCGCGCATCAATGCCTTCCAAGCATTCCTGTAGACGCTTTCCTCAACGCCAAGTGCTTCATATACTTCGGCGTGGCTGGAAAAACCTTCCCTTAACTTCTCCAGAATCCGCCCGTGCAAGCTCGCAGGTTCATATTGACTACACAAAATATCCATCTGGCTTTCTTCAATTGCTTCCTGTTCCTTTCGAAGCACTATTTCTTCAGTCGTTTGAGCGTCTGCATAAAATTCCTCTAGATTTTGGGAATCTTGGTCTTCGCCGACTAAATGAAGCTCATGTTCCATCATCTCACCGGGCGACTTTGCCTTGATGGAGTTATCACGACTGGAAACCAAGCTGCGCATGACACCGACCAGTAGTCCCTTAAAATCTACACGGTTTGTTTTCCACTTCCGTCGTCCAATCAGGACTGCTTCGATGGCGTCCTGAAGAAGGTCTTCCGGCTGGCACACGCGTTTTAGCTGCTTCGACCTATCAAGAAGAAGTCTTGCGGCAGCCATCAACCTTATATTGTTCCCTGTGTCGGACCGTGCATGCACTACCGCGATGGCAATTTCCTCGTCAGTTGCCAAAACGTCATCAGGCAAAACCGGTTCATCAAGGTTTTCCTCCGTCAGCACCTTGCTTCCTCCTATGCTCATTTTTGGGCGACATTTGCCACATTCTATCTAGGTTGAAAGAAAATTCATGATTTGTGGCAAGTCGGGCGGCAAACGGAGCATTAGGTAGGTGAGGGGGAATAGTCCCCCCATAAGGACCTAATATGAAACCTAACGATTTTCCAGTGCTTCGCATTGCAGATGAAAACCTCAACTACCGCGACGTTCCGACGGCCCACTTGAATCCTTCTGGTGCTCAGATTTTGGCAGCCGCCGGCGTTTCTGACCTGCAGGAAGCAGTCCTCCTGCAGGTCTTGCCCACCGGCGAATTGGAAAGCATCCGCTCCTCAGAAACGCCCAATCTGGCCACAAGTCGCGATTTCATCGTGGGTGAAGGCGACCGTTCCTACTTCTTTACTGTCAACGAAATGCGCCTCGAATGGCCAAGCCGGCACATTTCTGGTGCGACCATTCGCAAGTTGGGCTTGGTTGCCGAGGACCATATCCTGATGTATCTGCGTGACGGCAGCGAAACAGTCACCCTTGAAGACATGGACATGCTTAACTTGGCTACGGCCGGAGTGGAACGCCTTGTCACGGGGCAGCGCACTTGGAAGCTACGTGTACAGGCAGTGACGCTGACGTATTCGACGCCATTGGTGAAGGTGGCGGATGCCATGAAAGAGGCGGGATTCGACCCGAATAAAGCCTGGAACATCTTCCTGCTGGTCGCGGGGCAACCAAAGCAACAGGTGGACATTAATTACATGGTCGACCTGCGTACCCCGGGGCTCGAGAAGATTCGCCTGATGCAGCGCAATGTGGACAACGGTGAAGGTCACCTGCCGAAACTGCGCCGCGAGTTTGATTTGCTTGCAGTCGACAATCGCTACCTCGATGGTACGGGCTACCGCTGGGAAACCATTCAATGCGGTGACCGGCGCTGGCTGCTCGTCCACGACTATCAACTCTTGCCTGGCTACACGCCTGCTACTAGCAATCTCGCCCTGGACATCCCCAAGGACTATCCGACAGCGCAAATCGACATGTTCTACTTCTCGCACTCGGTATCCCGCCAGGACGGAGTGGCCATCCCAAATACCCAAGTAACCGCTGCAATCGACGGTGTAACGTATCAGGGGTGGTCGCGGCACCGTAACGGGAGTGGCCCTTGGGACCCCTACACGGACAATGTGGCTACCCATCTGGCGCTTGTAGAGCACTGCCTTGCTCGGGAGTTTGGAGAATGATGCCCGCCTGCACACTGACGCTTAGCGAAGCTATCCACGGACAACTGCTACGTCACCTCTTTCCCGGTGACGGGAAGGAGGCTGCTGCAGTTCTAGTCTGCACAAAGGTGCCCGGGAACCGTTTGCGTTTGCTTGCACGCAACCTCATCTTGGTGCCGCACGAGGAGTGTAGCCAGCGTGACGAAATTTCCCTTACATGGCCGTCCGACTATATCGAGAAGGCTATCGATATCGCGGAAGCGGCGCAGTTGTCCATTATCCTCGTGCATTCGCACCCAACTGGTTATCCGCACTTCTCCGCGGTTGATGACCGCAGCGACAGGCAAATAGTCCCTAGTATTTTTGAGGCGTGCGGACATTTGCACGGCTCGGCCGTAATGCTTCCGAGTGGAGTGATGTTCGGCCGAGTCTATACGCAGGAGCTCCTTGCCGTGCCCATGGACCTCATATCTGTAGCGGGAGTCGACCTCCGCTATTGGTGGGACCATGACGCGCATCGTCCAGTTGGGCGCCCGATGGCATTTACTACCGCAATGTCAACTGAACTTTCGCGTCTGACTGCGTGCGTTATCGGCGTGTCGGGAACGGGTTCTATCGTGGCCGAGCAGTTGTGCCGGCTCGGCTTTGGCCGCGTCATCCTCATCGACCACGACAAGGTGGAGCGAAAGAACTTGAATCGTATCCTCAATACCGTCAAAACGGACGCGGACCATGAACGTCCCAAAGTTGAAGTTTTTGCGGAAACGGTAAACTCCTATCGCGACGTGCCATACGCTACACCTGTGAACGCAAATGTGCTGACACGAGAGGCCGTACTCGCTGCCGCGCAGTCCGACGTTCTTTTCTCCTGCGTGGACACTCATCGTGGACGCAGCACCGCCGACCGCATTGCCGCTGCTTTCCTGCTGCCACTATTTGATGTAGGAGTCGCTATTCCTACGAGGAATGTTGGGGCAGAGAAGGTTATTGATGAGGTGACCGGTCGAATTGATTACATTTACCCAGGTGGTAGCAGCCTTTTCGACCGTGGCATCTACACTGCCGCGACTCTCCAGGCAGAGGCACTGGCGGAAGCTGACCCTGAAGCCCACGCCGAACAGATAAAGCGTGGCTACATTAATGATGTTCCTGAACAGGCGCCTTCGGTTATCACGCTTAACATGCGAGCGGCGAGCTCGTGCGTAATGGAGTTCATTGCTCGTGCCTATCCGTTCCGCCATGAGAGCAATGGTCTATATGCGCGCACGCGGTTCATGTTGGCGGAGGGGATAGAGGAATTCAGTGCAGAGAGCGAGTTCAAAGCGCGGGTCTCGCCCGACCTCGCCCGCGGTGACCAGGAACCGTTGCTAAACCTTCCCGTTTTGGCTAAGAAGGGTGGAGAATGATGGCGCTTCCTGTCTGGCTATTGCGACTCATCGAGTGGTTGTCACCCGCCCGTACATTATCGACGGTACAGGGTGATGCCTTGCCGAAGCGTCTTCCGAGACGAGACCTGGTACTCCTGCAAGATGGAGGGGAGGATTGGTGCGTCGGATTGCAGTGTCCTTGTGGCTGCGGGCAGCGTATCGAATTGCCGCTGATTCGCGAGGTCAGCCCACATTGGAGGCTGTGTTTGGAAAACGGCAAACCAACGTTAATGCCGTCCGTTTGGCTACGTGAAGGGTGTAGGGCCCATTTTTTCCTTAGGCGAGGAAAGGTCGAGTGGGTGTAATGGAATTGGCTATTTCTCGCTCCCTGTGCCCTACAAATAAAGGTGATTACAATACATGAGCAAGAAGAAAAAGAACCGGAGTGCTATTAAAGACCACAAGCATATTAACAAGACGCTTGTTGCCCCGATGAACACCTTACCGGTGCCATTGAATTTCACTTCTTGGGGAGAGGAGCGGCTTTGTGAAATGCTCTGGGCTGCCCTTGTACTGGTAAGGCTTTCGCGTAACGAAGCCACGCGAGCGTTCGGGGCTGTCGTTAGCCTTGGGGAAAAGTATCGCGAACTAGACAAAAAAAGATTGGGAAATAAGTTTGACCTATCAGTGACGGGGATGTCGGTCAACTCTGAGTCCATCCTCGAAGATGCCGTCGCGGCTCTGCGGGATTTTTCGCCTGACAATCACATCTTACGGCCGCTCCTGCTACTAGATTGCCTTCCTGAAAAGGCTCGCTGGCAAGCTGCAATAAACGAGACCCCGGCGGACAGCGATTGGCAGCTAATGGGGGAAGCCATTGGCCGATGCCTTAACCATCAATCTCAAGAAGCCACGGATATCCGCTTTGTCACCGTTGCATTCGAGACAGCCCTTGGCTTGGTTTGTCTACCGCAGAACGACGAGGCACGGCAAATTGCAGATGAGTTTGCAGCGTATCCCTATCTCCCTGAAGAGACTCTGCGTCGGGTGAGGCCGACTATTCGCAGTTTTGAATCTGCGGTGCGAACTCGAAAGTACTGCAAAACAAAGTTCACCGACGAATATTGGCCCGAGGTTTTTAAGAAGACGCATTGCGCAATGATTGTTGGAGAAGAGACGGCGACTTCATCGTCCATCGCTCCGCAACAGTTTGAAAAATTGCGAGCGCTGGTGGCTCAACATTATGTAGATACACTCGTCGGTCCCGCCGTTGACCCAAAACTCGACACAATCTTCGGTGCTACCCTTTACGGAATCAGATGCTTGCGAGAACTGTGTGAAACGACATCAATACGTTATGGCGTTGCCGGGAAAGCGCTATTGAGAGCACTCCTCGAGATACGCATCAACTTGGCGTATCTGGTCAAGTCCGATGCGGATGATTTGTGGGTAAAGTACCGCAGATATGGTGCATCCCAAGCCAAACTCGCGCTCTTAAAACTGGACCTGGTTGAAGGGAGCCTGCCTACGTCGTTGAGTGAAGACACGCTGGAGTCAATTGCGAATGAGGATATTTATCAGGAGTTTATCGACATTCCCCTCGGTAGTTGGTCTGGCGAGGACCTCCGTAAGCTTTCAGAAAAGAGCGGAACGAAAGACGACTATGACAAGTTCTATGGCTGGGCATCGACGTTCGTTCATTCGCATTGGTGTGCCATGCGTGACAGCGAATTCACGACCTGCATGAATCCGCTGCATCGGCTTCACCGGGTGCCGCGAGCAAAGAGCCGACAACTTGAGGACCCGCTTCCAGATTCCGTTCATCTAATGAACGAAATCTTCAAAACGCTGGAATCACAATACCCAGGGATATCGCCGCGGTTCTCAATCGAAACTCAAGCCGTCTAGTGGCATGATTTTCACTTGCCCGACGTTTACTTATGCTCCCGCGCCGTTTAAGTGTTCGGAAGCTGCGGAACAAACGAGCGGTTATGGAAAGAGGGGTATTCCCCCATTCTGGCTTACGTGTAGGCCTAAAAGAAATCGTTCCTGATGTCCGCTAATCCAAAGGCTCGCTTTCTCCTCAACTGACATCACTTAAAACGACAAAAATGAGCTTTTTCCCAGTACTACTCCTGTTGGTTATCATCGTTGTCCTGGTCTTGCATTTTGGCCGAAAAGGAAAGAACGCGACTAAGGAAGCCTCTCCGACCGCATCTCGGAAGATACGCGGGGTCAATTCAGCCGCCGGAGGTAGTCGCCTGCCTCCAATTCCAAGTGGATTCCAAATTTTCTCGTCAAGGATATCTGTGGCAGGACTTCAATTTCGAAAGGACGAAGTCCGAAAGTTTATTCGTAGCTCCCAGCAAACGGTTGAGTTTGAGCGAGAGCCTACAAATGCCGCTGATAAGAATGCCATCAAGGTTATTGGCGTCGGGGCCGGCCGTAAGTACTTTCTGGGTTATGTTCCTGCTGAGGTTGCAGAACAAATTATTGGGAGTGGGCTTGAAGGCGTGGTCCAGGCAAGACTAGAACGCGCCTATGAAAGCGACCAAGGCTTTATGGACATCATCTTTCAGGTCATTGGTCCGAAGGTGCAAAAGCAGCAGTACATGGATTTCTTCAAGACGAAGCCGGCAATGGCGGACCAGAAGGAGTTTTTTAAGTTCTGCGGGCTAGCCGTTCCTCGCGGATTGACAATTGGTGATGCCGAAGCACAGATTGCCTCGTATAAGAGTCGACTTGAATCCGAGGACAAGAGCAAGCTCCTTGAGTGGGAGGCTTATTCTGAAATTTGCGATGAAATTGATGACGAGGACTTCGGCTTCAATTACGGCGTGAAAAAGATTAGTCGAACCTTGCTGCGCGAAGCGCTCGACGCCCTTAAAGCAGAGGGCGTGAGCCTGAAAGACGTCCAAGATGACATCCAAGTACTGGTCAACAAAGTCATCGAACTGAAGCCAACGATGGAGCGTCTCGACGCGTAGACAGCACGCATCGTGCTCGGCGTGCGGTATCATATGGGCAAGGCTGCACTATTTTTTGCCACAGCAGCGCCTGACGTCGAGCATGCTCACTTAGCGGTCACGCCGCAGTAAGGACTAATCCCGTACAGCAAGGAAACGGCAATTCTTGCTAGGAGTCCATTATGCCCACCCCTCGTGACGTCGCCGAATTCGTCCAAGCCTTGCAGCGCGCGCCGCGTCTACCAGGTATCTTCAATCAATACGCCCAGTTCGACCCCAATCTTGACGCTTCATCCAGTGCACCGGACGTTCGATGTGAACAATTGCATCAATATTTGTCGGACCGTCTTGGTCATGCAAAATTATGCTTGCAGGCGGAAGCAGCAGGTTACCAAGGTGCTCGCTTTTCAGGCATTCCGATGACGTCCGAACGCATTCTGCTAGGTCATCATGACGTGCCGAAGGACATCGTGATGAAGGCCACCACAAAACGTACGAGCAGGATGACTGCACCCAAAGGGGTACGCATTCCCAGCAATGGTTTTACGGAGCCTACGGCAAGCATCGTATGGCGCTCCATTCGCGATTCAGGAGCATCGTCGGTGAAGGTGGTACTTGCAAATACCTTTCCCTTTCATCCGTTAGGGCCCAAGGGACCATTATCGAATGGTAGGCCGTGCGCCGAACACTTGGTCGCAACGCGGGGACTACTTGAGCATTTCTACAGGCTGTTTCCAAACGTACTAATTGTGCCTGTCGGCAGGGTAGCCGAAGCAACGTTGCAGGGGCTAGGAGTCCCCTCGCAGCCCTACGTTCGACATCCGGCTTATCGAGGTGCAAACGAATTCCGTCAAGGAATGGCGTCATATTACGCCGCGGTGAACCTAAGGCAGCCGGCAGGGCGCCCGTAATTTATTTTGTGCGCTGCCGCAAATAATTGATAAGCCTTTGATTCCCTTCGGTTTTGGCCAGCTGCTTACTAACACCTCCGAAAAGCAGAAAAGCCAACCGTAATATCGGCTTTCGATGTTCCTGCTCACGTGGGCATTGAAAGCCGGTCACGTCTTAAGACTTCGTGTTTGTAAGGAAATAACCTCTTCCCAGTGCCCAGCTTCGTCCTGCAAGGCGCGCCATTATTCGCAATAGGGAAAAGGGCCTGGAGAGCAATCTCCGGGCCCTTTTTCTTTTTACTGTCCCGTCCGGAGCAGATCAAAATAGGCGCCTTTTACCAGCTGCCCGGGCTGGATTCCCAGGCGCTGCATCAACCCATCTGCTTCTTGTACACCGGCGTTCGTCGATTCACCGTCCCTAAGGACGACCTCAAGCTCCATGAAGTCTCCGAGTCCTTCAACGCTGTCCAGGTGGACGCGCGTCCTGCCGACCAGGTACAGCAAGCGCTTTTTCCTTACCCGCCCGATGACGCCATAGGCCAGCGACAGGGCTTCCCTCAGCGAATCCGGCGAACTGGTCTCGGACAGGACGTAGAACGATTCTTTCGGACCGTCCTGGTCGTCACGCCGATAGAAAATCAGTTGCCCGGTCCCGTTGTCGAAGGCCCTGAGTTTCAGCCGTCCGTTGTCGCACTTGAAGAACGTGTCGTCCTGAAAAATTGTGCATGGAGTTTCTGTTGCTATGGCGCTCGCTTTTTCCGCAACGGCGTCCATGCTCTCGACGCGAGCCTTGATTTCAATGTTTCTTGCCACTTTCTCGTTACCTTTGAATTTCGTTCTGACAGCGGGGGAGACTGTCTTGCTGTGGGACGATATGGTAACCGGGCGCACCAGCACGACACAGTGCATTCCGTCTTCGAGGTTCCACGCGGACACTTGATCCTCGTCAGTCCGAATGCGCGCTGACAATTTGTTACGAGATGGATAGAACCGCACTCCGTAACGCCGACTCCATTGAGCACATCCTGCGCGTGCGCTTTCTCCGCAAGGAAAGAGTTGCCACGCCGGGCAGTTTGTTCAACAGAACAGGAGAAATCGAATGCGAAGAAATCACACCGGACTTTCCATCCTCGCCGCCGCACTCTTGGCGGCCGCTTCCGTCACCGTCCACGCACAGACCAGCACGACGCTCGGCACGGGCGGCAGCAGCGCGGGCAACGGTACGTCCAGCTCGACGCTGGGAACAGGCGGAAGCGCTGCGGGATCGGACACCTCATCCGGCAGCTCCAGCACGCTGGGAACAGGCGGCAGCTCCGCCGGCAGCGGTTCAACCGGCTCTACCATCGGTACCGGTGGCAGCTCCGCGGGAACGGGCGATTCCTCTGGCAGCTCCAGCACCCTGGGTACGGGCGGTAGTGCCGCAGGCAGCGGCTCGACCGGCTCGACTGTAGGCACGGGCGGCAGCTCCGCAGGCACAGGCGACTCGTCCGGCAGCTCCAGCACGCTGGGAACCGGCGGCAGTGCCGCGGGCAGCGGTTCGACCGGCTCGACTGTAGGCACGGGCGGCAGCTCCGCAGGCACAGGCGGTTCATCCGGCAGCTCCAGCACGCTGGGCACCGGCGGTAGTGCTGCAGGCAGCGGCTCCACGGGCTCGACAGTCGGCACAGGCGGCAGCTCGGCAGGCACCGGGGATTCCTCGGGCAGCTCGAGCTCGCTGGGTACGGGCGGCAGTGCCGCGGGCAGCAGCGGATCGACCACCGGCTCCGGCGCCAGCGCGGCTGGCACCAGCGGCTCGGGTGCGGCAAGCGGCGCAAGTGCCTCGGGCGCTTCCGACGTGGACGGTTCGCCGACCAAGAAGCAGCGCAAGGACAAGAACAAGAACAAGGACTGCCCTCCGGGACTGGAGAAGCAGGGCCGCTGCTAAGACCTCCGGGCACGTTCACCCATGCAGGCCTGATGCCCTTCCCGATCGGGGAGGGCACGGCCCTCAGGATTAAAGCGTACAAGGAGAATCGATCATGAAACCCAAACTCAGAATGCACCTGCTCGCCGGCATGGCAGCCGTCGCCGCGGCGATGAGTGCACAGGCGCAGACCACCGGCACGAGCGGCACCAGCACCACCGAGAGCAGCGGCTTTGCCGCAGGCCGCCATGCTGACGGCGGCACCGGCGTGCGCAAGGCGGAGAGCAGCACCACGACGAGCACGAGCGGCAGCACCTCCGGCTCCAGCAGTGCCAGCAGCTCCAGCACGATAGGCAGCGGCGGCAGTGCGACCGCGGGCAGTGGCGTGGGCGCATCCAGCGTCGGTACCGGCGGTACTTCAGCCGGGACGCAGGACAGCAGCGGCGGCACAGCCACCAGTTCGAGCGGCCCCGGCGCGAGTGCAAGCGCAAGCGGCCCGAGCGGCAGCAGCGCATCCGGACCGTCGGGCAGCCGGGCCGACCCGGCCGAGGGGGCATCCGGCTATGCGCGAGACAATGCGGGAACCGGAACGAAGGCGCGCGGCAAGACAGGTGCGCCGGGACAAAAGAAGAAGCAGGAAGAATAACAATGCATCACGCGGCGGGATTGCTTGGGAAGGATTTCCTGGCAATCCCGCCGTCACTTCATATCTGCGCCGCCATTCGCCTGCGCGCATCCTCTCCCACAGTCACTTCAACTCTTCCAGTACTGATTCGCCATGACCGATGGTGGATTCGAGGAGGCAACCTTTCCAGTTTGTCCTTCCCGCAACATTGCCGAATGTCTACACGCGCACTTTGCTCGACCATCCATATGGATGGGAACTGGATGGTGCGAAGCTGGTCGTACTATGCAGGAGGATAAAACATGGCACGCGAACCAGTCGTACAAGACAACCGGGTAAAAGTTGGCGACACGGAAAAGATCACCATCAACCTCGGCCCCGTCGACCTCGGGCAGATCGACTTGCTGGTGCAGGAAGGTTTCTATTCCAATCGCACCGACCTGATCCGTACCGCAATACGCAACCAGTTGCAGTTGCATGGCGACGTCATCCGGCAAACCGTGGCACGAAAAAGCCTTGTGCTCGGCCTGCAGCATTATTCCCGCACCGACCTGGAGGCGGTGCGCAATGCAGGGCAGACCTTGCAGATACAGGTGCTGGGATTGGCCAGCATCGCCCCGGATGTCACGCCTGAACTGGCGCTTGCCACCATCGACTCCATCACCGTGCTGGGTGCATTGCACGCCAGCCCTGCCGTCAAGGCCGCACTGGCCCGGCGGATTCGCTAACCATTTTGAAAGATTTCCATGAAAATCAATGACGGCTTCCTCGCGCAGATGCGCGAAGCGACCCAACTGCTGCAGACCGAAGGCCCGATGGCCGCTACTGCTGCCATACAGCGCGCGCTGCACGGCGCATCCGCGGACTCGGCCCCGGCACAGCACACTGACTGGACTGCATACCTGCCGCAGGCACCGGAAATGCCCGACCTTAATCCGCAGCAGACCGGCGCAGACGTACTCGCGCGATTCGGCAAGCTCGCGCGTGGCGCGTGGGCGGGCGCTGCGGCGCGCCAGCAGGTCGAAGATGTCGAGGTCCATGAGGCCCCGGCTTCCGATCAAGAGCAGACTTCCAAGGGGCGCTTCATCGCCGGCGCTTGTACCAACGGCGCCGGCACGCGCGCCTACAAGCTGTACATCCCGAGCGGATACAAGGATGAGCCGCTGCCGCTGGTGGTCATGCTCCACGGCTGCACCCAGAACCCGGACGACTTCGCGGCGGGCACCGGCATGAACAACGTCGCCGAAGAGAACAACTGCTTCGTTGTCTATCCAGAACAGACGAAGAACGCCAACGGATCGCAATGCTGGAACTGGTTCCAGCCGGGCGACCAGCGGCGGGACCAGGGCGAGCCATCCATCCTTGCCGACATCACGCGGGAACTTGCGCGCAACTACAAGGTTGACACCAGCCGCATCTATGTCGCCGGGCTGTCGGCGGGCGGAGCGATGGCAGTGGTACTTGCCGCTACCTATCCGGAACTGTTTGCCGGTGTCGGCGTTCATTCCGGCCTGCCGTATGGCGTTGCACACGACGTCCCCTCCGCTTTCGCTGCAATGAAGCGCCGCAAGCTGAAGGCCGGAGCGCGCCACGAACATCTGGCCCAGGCCCGGCAACCGGCGCCGCTAGGAAAGATGGTGCCGGCCATCGTTTTCCACGGCGACCGTGACACCACCGTGTCGCCCCTCAATGGTGAGCAGGCACTGGCGCAATGTGTTCCCGCCGCCGGCGACGCCAATGCACGTGCCGATGTGCAGCAGGGAACAGTCCCCGGAGGGCGCACCTATACGAAAACCGTCATCCGCGATGCGCAGGGAAAACCTGTTGCGGAAAAGTGGGTGGTGCATGGGGCGGGCCACGCATGGTCAGGCGGCAGCCGCAAGGGTTCATACACGGATTCGAAAGGTCCGGATGCGTCGCGCGAAATGCTGCGCTTCTTCCTCGCGCAACGACGGACGGATTAATCCGGGTTGTGGTAGATGAACGGGACCGCCGCCGGCGATGGCGGCGGTTCTTTATCTCCCAAATGGGGAGGCCGCGCACGCGTACAGCATCTGCTCGGCCAGAGCTTCGACTTGCGCTTCGAAACGGGTGCGACCTTCTTGCGCGATATCTTGGGGGCGAAGCACACGCCCTCAGCATCCGCAGAACGCCCGCGCTATACTCGTCGGCCCCGACAATGTACAAGGTGCCGACAAGCCATGCGCATGTTCAAGCTGCTCCCCGCGATTGCCTGCCTTCTCGCTGCCACCTCCGCCGCGGAGAACAGGACGGCGATCGCGGATACCGTCGACGACACGGTGCATCGGGTCATGCTGAATCACGATATTCCCGGCATGGCCGTGGCCGTCACCATCGGCGGGAAAAGGCACGTCCGCTACTACGGCGTCGCATCGAGGGAGAGCGGCGAACCCGTCACCGGCGGCACGCTGTTCGAGATCGGCTCCATCAGCAAAACGTTCACGGCCACACTCGCCGCCTACGCACAGGCCGCCGGCCGGCTGTCCCTGGCTGCGAGCACGGCAACCGTACTACCTGCGTTGAAAGGGAGCCGTTTCGGGGACGTCAGCCTGTTTCACCTCGCGACGCACACGGCCGGCGGCCTCCCGCTGCAAGTGCCGGACACCATCGCCACGCCTGACCAGCTCACGCACTTCCTGAAGGACTGGCAGCCCGCCCATCCACCCGGCACACACCGAACCTATTCCAACGTCGGCATCGGTGTACTCGGCATGGCAGCGGCAACGAGCATGCGCGTATCGTTCAACGACGCCATGGAACAGACACTGTTTCCCGCGCTCGGCATGAAGAATACTTACCTCGATGTGCCGGCTGCGCGGATGAAGGACTATGCGCAGGGCTACACCCGAAAGGACGTACCCGTCAGGATGCGCCCCGGGGTGTTGTGGGCCGAGGCTTACGGCGTGAAATCCAGCGTCGAGGACATGATCGGCTTTATCGAGGCGAACATGCAGCTGGCGAAGCTGGACGGAAATTTGCAGCGTGCGATCGAGGACACGCACACCGGGTATGTCGAGTCAGGCGAACTGGTGCAAGGCCTGATCTGGGAAAAGTATCCTTATCCCGTGACGCTGCCGCGTCTCCTTGCCGGCAACTCCGACAAGATGATCTACCAGGCTGTGCCGGCAACACCGTCGACCCGGCCATCGCTGCCGGATGTACTGATCAACAAGACCGGATCGACAAACGGCTTCGCTGCCTATGTAGCCTTCATCCCTGCACGGAAAACCGGCATCGTCATGCTCGCGAACAAGAACTATCCGATCGAGGCCAGGGTGAAGACCGCACATGCAATCCTGATCGGCCTGGACGAAGCCCCGTCGCGCTGATCACTCATTGCCCGTTCGCCTGCCCACGCTCGAGGATCGGCCCCGACAGCGTACCGAGGAAGGCCACAAGGTCCCGGGCCTCCTGCTCGGAAAGTTCAATGCGCTTCAGCTCGCTGTGACCGACACGGGAAGCAGGTGCCTTCCTGTAATGATCGACCACATCGGCCAGCGTCTGCTTCTGCCCGGCATGCATGTACGGCGCACGGAGTGCCACATTCCTCAGGCTCGGGGTCTTGAATGCCGCATCGAGGGAGTGATCCTCCTGCGCAATGAAGCGCAGTTCGTCGCAGTCTTCCTTGCCGGCATCACTGAACGGCCCCATGCAGTTGAACTCATCCCTGGTGACCTTCGCGATGGCCGCCCGCCGTCCGGTATCCGGTTTCGCCGGGTTGCGTTGCGGGATGCCGGTGTTATGGAAGTGCTGGTCGCTCAACAAGGGGCCACTATGGCAGGTGACGCATTGGCCCTTCCCGATGAAGACACGCAGGCCGTTCTTCTCCTGCTGACTCAGGACGTTGTAGGCTGATGCGTCGCGCGAGACTATGCCGTCGAGATAGCGGTCCATCCGCGACGCGCCGTAGTGCAGCGTCTTCTCATAAGCGGCGATCGCTTTCCCCATGTTGGCGAACACGCGCGACACTGCCTGGCGCGTCGGCTCGTCCAGTTCCTTCCATGCCGCGCGCTGCCTGTCATCGCCGAGGGGGCCGGCATCGCGGGGCAGGCGGGCAAGTCCCGGCATCGGCCCGAAAACCGCTTCATATTCCTTTTGATAGTTCGCCTGCAGGACCCGGGCGTAGGCGACGCGATTGCCCCCGTGCTCGGCAGGATCTTCAAGCGGCCCCAGCGCCTGCGACCACGCACTGTCCTTCCGCCCATCCCAGAAGAGGAAAGGACTGTGAGCGAGGCCGACCACCGGCATCGTCCTGCGCGCGCCCGTCCCGACACCGCGCCCGAGCTCCCGGCCATCCTGGAACTGCTGCTTCGGATCGTGGCAGCTCGCGCAGGACACTTCACCGTTGCTGCTGAATCGCTTGTCGAAGAAAATGCGCTTACCCAGTTCCACCGCAGCCGGCAAGCCCTCGTAGCGGTTCGAGCGATCCTCGGGCGCGGGCGCCAGCTGGCTCAGGCGCAGGGAAGACAGGACTTCCATCTCCTGCTTGCTCCAGCCATCCGCGCCACCCCATGGGAATGCCGACGCTGCGCCGGCGATCGACACGGTGGCAGCCATCGCCATCGTCAGTATGTGCCTGATTCCGAAATGCATGACAGTCCTCCGCTTGGTTGTATGGGACGCGCCGGCGGTCACGGCCCCGGCGCGATCACCGTGTTGAACGTGACATCATCGACGCCGGCGGAAGAATCGATTTTCAGCTTGAGTTCCCACCAGCCCGACATGCTGAACTTCATGCCTTCGATCAGGTATCGTCCGTCGCCGAGTTCCTTCGTCACCCGCGGCTGCGTCGGATAACCGTGGCCGTGCTGCGGCATGCCGCCGCCCACCGTGATGCTGGCGCCCCTCACCGGCTCGCCCGTAGCGAGCTTCACCTTCGCTTCCCACGCATGCATCTTGTTGATGGCGATCTGGTCGGCGAGCGATTGCACTTCCACGAGGTAGAGGTTGCGTGCTGTGGAGCGCTTCTGCGAGAGATCGAGGCCGGTCGGCGGCGACATACAGGCGGCAAGGAAGACGGTCGCGAGCAAGGCAAGCGCGGTGAAAAACTGTCGGCGGATCATGCTGGATTCCTTCAGGTGAAGTTGGTCAATGTACGCGTGCCCTGGTCACCGGAAAGCGGCACGTCGCAGGGTTGTCACGTTCAAGACCGTACTCTCAACCATCCCACCATGGCAAGGTCAAGTGGGTGTGAAGGAATTAGTGGCGGGTATCTAAAATGCAGTAGGCCGATCGCCCGGACCGGGGAACGGCCGGGGGGCGCCCGAAGGCGCGTTGCACGCCGTTCGGAGAACAAACATCAAGCGGCGAGCCGCTGTCTGAAGAACGCAAGGATTTCATCCCGCGCAGCAACTGTCGGCTGTCCCGCCTCATCGATCAGGTGGGCGGTGACGACGCTGTGCGGCGATCCCACGACTTGCGCAAAGAAGGGCGGCGTCTCGCGGTTGGCCGCGCTGTCAGGCAATTCGCGCGCGATGAAGCGTTCGCCCAATGCCTCCTGATAGGCTGCAAAGCGCTGCGCCGTGCAGAACCGGTCGCCCCTGAACCGGTAAGCCATCACCGTCAGGTTCTCCCGCTCGAGGCGCTGCTTCACGGCCTCCAGCTCTTCGGGCGCCATCTCGATGCCAGCGGGATTGTTGAGCGGCAGGGTGGGCTGGGACAGCACCGGCGCCAGCATCGCCGGCTCCAGCATCATCGTGAGTGCGAAATTCCCCGTGAAGCACATGCCGATCGCGCCGACCCCGGGCCCGCCGCATTCTTCGTGCGCCAGCCGCGCGAGCGCCCGCAGCCACACCGTCACAGGGCTCGACTCGTTGGCGGCGAAGGCGCGGAACTCAGCGCTCACGCAGGCACGCTTGAAGACCGCCACGCCTTCTTCCGCACCGGGCACGGCGCCGTCCCGGCCGAACAGCGACGGCATGTACACCGTGAATCCGGCATCCCGTACCCATCGGGCGAAGCGGGCGACATGCGGGCTGATCCCCGGCATTTCGGTCATCACGATCACCGCCGGGCCGCTGCCGGCAACATAGACCTTCTTCGTGACATCGTTCAAGGTGATCTGGCGGCCAGCAAAGTCATCGAGGGGATCGTCCTCATTCATGTTCCGCTTCGTCATCAACCGGGCTCCTTGTATGAAATGGATAGTGCGCAGGGGCACGTGCCCTGCGCATGGAGCAAGTCTCACCAAATTGCAGGAAACAGGAAATGGCCTGTTTTGACATTTTCCATGCCAAAACGGACAGGTCGCAATGAGTTTGGCAGAAGTCAGAAGTGGCCGCGGGGAGCGCGACTGTCAGCGCCGCCACCCGCCGCGCCATCCGCCGAAGCGATGGGGCCGGAAGCCATGGTGATGATGAGTGTGATGACCGCCGCGCCCCTTCCAGAACTGGAGGCTGAAGCGTAAGCGAACCGGCGGCCACACGTAGGCCGGGGCTCGATAGGCTGGTGCGGGCGCACCATACCCGGGGGCGGTCGAGTAGGGATAATCGTAGGCGGAAGCCACGGGATAGCCGTCATAGTGCCGTTCGTAGGGCGCAACGACGGCACATCCGGAGAGTGCCGCAGCGAGGACTACCGGGACGAACAGACGTTTCATGCTGGCCTCGATGCCGGACAAGCATTGGACAAGCCTGTTGCCCGGCGGTTCGCTACTCCGCGCCCGGCGCGCCGTTGATGGAGTGACCGCCATTGAACAATGCCGGCGGCCACCATCCGATCCCCGCCGTCACCTGCGAGTCGAACTGCAGCCGGGCCTGCGACGGCGGATAGGACTTGTTGTTGTAGGAGAATCCAGCGACTTCCAGCTTGCCGCCATTCAAGGCCTCGCATGCTTCGTCCAGCGTGAAGGTCGACACCACCGTGCCTCCATCTCCGACGCTCCGGCTCGACTGCCGGGCTGCAGCGAGCGGCACCGCCGTACCCTTGCGCGTGACGATGCGCGACTGTGCAAGTGCGGTGTCCATGCCTTCGGGCATTGTGATGCGCAGGTAGGAAATTTTCTTGTGCGCGAATCCTGCCGGCAAGACAGGCGGCAATGGCACGACATACGAGGGTGACAGGGTGGCGATCTTCGATGGACATTTGAATTCCATCGATACCGGAAGATCGCTGTAAGGCTTCAGCACCGTTTTGGCATTTTCAACAGGGGCTTCTTCCTTGTCGGTGAACAGGACTGCTTCCTTCGTGCCCGACGTCGTCATCGCGACGCACCCCGAAAGCAAGAAAGCCAGGACGGGAACAAGACTCGTACGCATGATTGCACCTCCTGCAGGAACTGCGTGAAAGCGTGCATGAGTCGTGCCAGATCAATTCCCCGCAAGCGTCATCAACTGATATCCGGCAAATCCCGCCAGCAGCACCGCCGATCCCCTGCGGATCCATCGCAGGTGGACTGCCTGCAGTCGCTCGCGCAAGCGCCCGACCATTCCCACCAGCACGAACCACCACAGCGCCGATCCCACGAACACGCCGGCTATCATCCACGCCGGCGAAGCCGTCGCCATGCCGCCGGCCAGGGACGAAAACACCGCGATGAACGACAGGATGGTCGCGGGATTGGACATCGTCAGCAGGAACGTCCCGCCGAACGCATGCCACCCCTTCACGCCGCCTTTGGTTGCGGCGGCCTGCTTCGGCTCCGCGCCATGCCACGCGCTCCATGCGAGCCACAACAGGAATACCGCGCCGCCCAGCGCAAGCACCGACCGGGCATCGGTCAGCAGCGTGATGATCGCCGTTACGCCGAAGGCGCCGATCGCGCCGTACATCGCATCCGCGACCGCGGCGCCGAGTCCGGTTGCCAGGCCGACGCGCGGGCCGTGGTCCAGTGTGCGCTGTATGCACAGCAGGCCGATCGGCCCGACAGGCGCGGCGATTGACAGGCCGATCAGCGCTGACTTGAGGAAGAGGGGGATGAGCGAGGTATCCATGGCGGAAAGTTTAGCCAAGCTGACCGCGACGCGAAATGCAATTTTTCAGGCAAAATGACCGGATCGCCTTAAAAACTAAAGGAGATCCGGCAATGCAACCCGTGGACGAGAAATCCTGGCGCATCCTCGCCGCCCTGCAGGAAGATGCCCGCGCCTCGCTGAAAACACTGGCCGACATTGCCGGCCTGTCGGTACCGGCGACTGCCGAGCGCATCAAGAAAATGGAGGACGCCGGCATCATCCGCGGCTATCACGCCGACATCGCGCCGGAAGCCCTGGGCTACATCATCCAGGCCGTGGTCGCCATCACCACCCAGCATCCCTACAAGCAGAAGTTCATCGAGGTGTTGCGGTCCAAGCCGCAGGTGCTGGAATGCCTGCATGTGACCGGAGCAGACTCCTGCCTGTTCACCGTCGTGGCGAAGGATATGGCCGACCTGGAGCAGTTCCTCGCCAGCATCAACCAGTATGGCGAGACGCGGACGTCCATCGTGATGTCGTCGCAGATTCCGCGGCGGGGTGTGCAGCGCTTCTAGAAGGCGTTTTGCGTAATGCCAAATGCCGCTTCGCACGGCGTGGCACGCTGGAACGGCAGGCCAGCACGCTCTATCGCAGCGGCCTACAATGTCCGGCACGCCTCAGTACGACTACCTGGAGCAGCACGATGAAACCACTCGCCATCCTCGCCATGCTTGTCGCCGCACCTGTCCTCGCCCATCACGGCTGGAGCGAATATGACGACAGCCGCCCCCTGAAACTGGAGGGCACGATCGAAGACTCAGGCTATGAGCACCCGCATGGATTCATTCGCCTGAAAACCGACCAACGGAGCTGGATCGTCATTCTCGCGCCGCCGACACGCATGCAGAACCGCGGCCTGGAAAAGGACATGCTCGCGCCGGGCAAGCGCGCTGCCGTCTACGGCTACGCCAACCGCAACAAGCCGGAAGAACTCCGCGCCGAGCGTATCACCACCGGCGAGAAGACGACGGAACTCCGCTGATGACCGGGGCGGGCGGCTTGCTTGGCTGGCTGGAGGCGACGCCGCTGTCGCTCGCGATGCGGCACAGCTTGTGGCTGTATCCGATCGTGGAAATTTTCCACATCGTCGGTTTCGTCGTGCTGGTCGGGTCGGTCGCGATGTTCGACCTGCGGGTGCTCGGCCTGTCCGGCTCATTGCCGGTCAAGGCGCTGGGCCGGCACCTGTTGCGCTGGGCGCTGGTCAGCGTCGCACTGGTCATCCCGGCGGGGCTGATGATGTTTTCCGCGCACCCGCACGATTTCATCACCAACCGTGTTTTCCAGATCAAGCTCATGCTGATTGCTGCGGCAGGCGTGAACGCGATACTGTTCCACATCGGCATCTACCGCTCGGCCGGGGCCTGGGACGTGGATGCGCCCGCGCCGACGATCGCCAAGGTCCAGGCTGCTCTCTCGCTGGCGATCTGGGTGGGCGTGATTTCCTGCGGCCGCCTGCTCGCGTACACTTGACGATGGCCCTCCGAGGAACCGCCGACGGACAATACTCATCCAACAAGATATGGACAACGAAAACGTCATCCCCCTGAGCGGCCCCTTCCGCATTCATGATTCCCTGGGAAGGGCGTGGAGCGTGACGGGGATCCGCATCTACGACGAGGGCTACGGCATCATCGATGTGTACGTGGACTTCCACGATTCCATGGAAGAGGCATCGCTCCATGAAGATGCGCTCGTCATCCAGCAGATCCTGTCACGCCTGCGCGCGCTCGGCTACGACGGCCCCGACTTCGGTCCGGGCGACCCCGGCCTGCAGGACGAGCGCCTGATCGTCCTCGAAGCGCCGGAAGAGTTTTGCCTGTTCGCCGCCGGCAAGGGGTGGAAAAACCTGGCGGAAGATTTTGCGGACGGCGATTCCCATCCTGCCCCGACCGACTACGACATCATGACCGATCCGGTCGCGCGCACCGCATTCCTTGCACTGATGCGAAGGCTTGGGCGCAAGTAAGCACCGGGCCATCCATCGGATGGCCCGGTCGGACCGCCTGCGCGTCCGTGCCAACGGTACGGCCGTTCAGCGCAGATTGGCGTTTGGCGTCACTCCCTGGTGGCGGCCCTGGGGCGTTGCGTTGGTCACCGCCCCTTTTCCCTTGCCGGCCTTGGGGACCGGTTTGGCGCCGCTCTTGGCTGCCGCCTTGTTCGCCATTTTCACGCTCGCCTTGCTCTTCCCCTGGGACCCGGCCTTTTCACCGCTGGCCTTCTTGCCTTCCACGGAACGGGCGGGGGTGTTGGCCGCTGCTTTCATGCCGGCATCGCCCGCCTTGGCTGTCTGGCGCTCGAAGCGTGCGAGCGTCTCCTCGAAAATTTTCTCCTTCGAGATCGCTTCCTTCAGGCTCGCCGAGGAGGCTGCGCCGCGACCCGATCCATCGCCGGCCTTGCTTTGCTGCCGCTCCACCTGGCTGTGATATTTGTCGCGCGCCTTGCGTGCCCGCTCCAGGCGCTGCATCAGTCCCTTGTCGCTCAGGCTCGCGATCTGGGGCGGAAAGCTGTCATTGATGAGGTTGAACTCGGTTTCCGAAACCAGTTTCTTCGCTGTCGTTCGAGGTGTGGTCATCGTCGTCTCCTTCGGTAGAGGTTTGAATGAGATAAGCGCTGCACCTGAAAGTTTCTCCGTTCGTACGCAAACGGCCGAACGAGCAGGCGAAGTGCATCGGGACGATCATGTGACGACGTGAGAGATTTCGCCCGGCCAATAGCAATGTCCGGACGGACGGCGGGGGGCAGGGCGCGGGACGGCGCCCTGCTTGTGCAGGCGGCCCGGCACCGGGCCGATGGATCAGAACTTCACCAGCTCCACACGCCGATTCCTGGCCCGGCCGTCTTCGGTCCGGTTATCCGCCACCGGGACGGTATCGCCCTTGCCTGCGGACTTGAGCCGCCTGGTCTCGATGCCCTTGCTGCCGAGGTACTGAACGACGCTCTCGGCACGCTTCACCGACAGGTCGGCGTTCATCTTCTTGTCGCCCACATTGTCGGTATGTCCCTCGACCGACAGCTTCAGCTGCTTGTCGTTCTTCAGCAGCGACACCACTTCCGCCAACAAGGCCTCCGACTCCGGCTTGATTGTTGCCTTGCCCGTATCGAATACGATGCCGGTCAGCGCGACGAAGCCGTTCGCCTTGATCGCGGCGGCCATTTCGTTCGCGGAGAACTCGACTTTCTGCGTCATCGCGGCCACGTCGACGATATTGAGCTGGTAGCGGTAGCCGCCGTTGTCGACGCTGATCTGCACCCAGCGCTCGCCATCCGGCCGCGGCACCTTGAACACCGCCACTTCCCCATGGCGCTTGACGAGGCTGCCGCCGACTTTCCGGAAGGCGTTCTCGTAGTTGCGGATCAGCTCGACGGTGCTCGGCTGGCGCACGCCGTCCTTCAGGATGTAATCGACGAACCAGTACTTGCCTTCCTTGGTCACGCCGTCGTCCGGATCGGCCTTGATCGCAAACTGGAATTCGTTGAAGTCGTTGCGCTTGCTGTTGTCGATATAGAAGCCGGGGAAGCGGGTGATTTCGGGGTGCTCTTCGGTGTCTTCGAGATCGGCCGGGTCTTTCGCAGCGAAGGCGGTGGCGCTGAATGCGATGAGGAACAGAGCGATAAAGCGGGTGAAAGTGGACTTCAAGATGCCTCCCTTTTGTTGTTGTCGGATGCTGAATTATCCAACAGATTGCCTCACTTGCCTGGCTCGCCTTATGTATGACCGGCGTCAATTGCCGCCGATGTCAAATTGATATGTTTCGATGATGCCATTTGTTGTAGTCCCATTCCCTGCCTGCCGGAGTGCACATTGAAAACGACATTGCCGACTTGCCTCGTCGCGGTCACCATCGCATTCGCCCCTATTGCCTCAGTAGCGCAGCTACGTGCGGAAAAAGTCGAGGCCCCGGTAATCTCTATCGGTGACCGGTGGACATTCGAGTACACCGACAAATGGACAAACAAGCCGGGAAGTATGACGACGCAGGAAGTCGTCGAACTGTCGAGCGAGGGCGTTCTCGTGGAAGCGAAGCGGGCAAACGATGGCCGCCTTGTATCGCGCCTTCGCTTCACCCCTGAACTGAACCCGGTCGACCGCGGCAACATGCACTTCAGTCCCGCCTACCCCCGTTATGCATTCCCCCTTGAAGTGGGCAAGGTATGGGAGCGGGATGTGACCGGCGACAACTCTGCACAGGGAAAGTCGTGGCGCTACAAGGTGAAGGGGCGCGTCGCCGGATGGGAAAAAGTGGTGGTCAAGGCCGGCCAGTTCGACGCGCTGAGGGTGGAGATCGAAGCCTATTACCAGGGAAGGGATACCTGGTCGGCAGGAGGCGGGCGATCGACGGAAACCATCTGGTTCGCCCCGGCAGTCAACAGCTTCGTCAAACTGGATTACGAGGACACCGATTGGAACGGCAAGGTATTCAACCGTAGCTATTGGGAATTAACGGCATTCGATGTGAAGCAGCCATCAACCATGAAGGCATCCGATTGATCACACCCGTGCACAGGCGGCACTGGAAACCCTTGCTAACACCTGGCGCCCGAGGAAATATATCCTGGCCGGCAGCGTTTCCTGTCAAGCGCCACTACCACGCGATGGCACTCTTGTCTTAAGCTAGCTCAACGTATCGTCAACGCAGGCGCGCACTATAAAGATCGGTGGCATCGGTTCCTGCGACCGACACCCGGTGCTGCAGCTGCGCCGGAATCAGTTGGCAAGACTAAGAAAGAGGTGTGCGATGGGATACGCAAAAATCCTTGGAACGATGGTTGTTCTACTTGGCACGTCGGTTAATTATGCCCATGCAAATGACACGACAGGTACAAGCAACGCGACCGCATTTTCGGCGCGCTTGTCCGGGTTCAACGAAGTGCCTCTCACCATCTTGTCCCCCGGCAGCGGGAGTGTTCAGGTGAACATAGACAGGGCGGCATCGACCATCACCTACACCCTTACTTACGCGGATACGACTACGCCCGTGACGCAGGCGCATATCCATTTCGGGAAAAAACATACCGCGGGCGGCATCATCGCCTTCCTCTGCTCCAACCTGCCGAATCCCCCTTCAGGAACGCCGGCATGCCCGCAACAGGGCGGCACGGTGAACGGCACCCTCTCCGCCGGCCAGGTCGTCGCCCAGGAGGCGCAAAACATTCCGACCGGCGACTTCAATGCACTGGTGTCCGCGATCGCTTCCGAAACAAGCTACGTCAATGTGCATACGACACGCTTCCCGGCGGGCGAGCTGCGCGGTCAGCTCCGGGATGCCAATCGTGGCGCTCAAAGCGGTAAGGGGAGCGGGCAATAAGGCCGCGGGTGCTCTTCATGGCAGTGCGGGAGAGCGCTGCAAGCAGGAAATCGCAAAGCGCCGTGGAAAAGGGCTGCGCCGATCAGGCGAAAGGGCGCGGGCGTGAAGCAGCAATCGGGCTATGCGGGTCTGTTCTCCCGGGCATCAATGTCCGCCAGCGATTCACGTCCGCGCTCGGTAATCTCGAATCCATCTCCCACCGTCCGCGCCGCGATCAATCCTTTCCTGCTCAGGAAGGTCGCGACGTCCGTCTCGATGGTCCCCGGCGCGGAGTAGGCGACGGCGCGCAGGCCGTCGATGCAGCGCTGCACGAACAAGGTCTGCTGTCCCTTCTCCGTCAGCACATACAAGCCGCCCTTGGAGGTGACGTACTTCAGGCCAACCAGCCGCTTGGCATTGCGCGCCACGCACGCGCTCGGGCGTTCGCCCTTCTTGAGCCGTCGAACCTGCGCAAGCGCCTCGTATTCATCCTTCGTCAACTTGTCGTCCATCGTCCTTTTCCATTCATCCTGGCAGTTCAGGTAGCGCAGTGTATCAGGGGCGGCCGGGGCCGCACGGGCTACTTCTTGCGCTTGCCCGCTTGCTTGGGCTTCGGCGGCGACTGCGGCCGGGACGCGCGGATCTGCGCGAACAATGTTTTCGCGTCCTGCACAGCGCGCTCCTGGGTGCGCATTGCCGGAATGTCGTCATGCAGCGTGAAAAAGTCCGCTGCCTGCGCACGCATCACATGCTTGATCGCGGCTTCCTCGCTCATGTCGAACATTTCGTGCAGCAGGGTGGTGACTTCGTCCAGGTATTGTTCGTAGGTCATCGGCATGGCGGGCAGGGCGGGTGGCGCCGGATAGGTGGGAGAGTGCGTAATATATCAGGCCTGCCCGGCGAAACGGATCCGGCCTGCCTCTGCGTGGGGCCGGCAAGGCGTTTACGTGCCGCCTGCCGAACCGGCCAGCGCCGTTGAACGTGCGTGCAGCAGCCGTTCAAAGTGATCCGGTGGAACCGGTCGCGAAAACAGGAAGCCCTGCGCAAAGTCGCATCCCGCATGCTTCAGCCAGTCCAGCTGTTCCGGCGTCTCCACGCCCTCCGCCACAACCTTCAGGCCGAGCTTGTGCGCCATCACGATGATGGTTTCCGCAATTGTCCTGCTGGTGCTGTTGGGCGCCGTCCCGCGCACGAACGACTGGTCGATCTTGAGGTAGTCGACGTCGAACTTCTTGAGGTAGGCCATCGACGAATAGCCGGTCCCGAAATCGTCGATCGCCACCTGGATGCCCGCATCCCGCATGCCGAGCAATTGCTCCGCGGCCGCCGACGAGGTGTTGAACAGCAGGCCTTCGGTGATCTCCACCGAAATGCTGTTCCATGCCAGTCCGAACTCGCTCAGGTGGCGGCCCCAGTTCAGGGCGCCCTTGCGCTGCATGAACTGGATCGGTGAGGCATTGACGCTGACCTGGAACAGCGATCCGGTCAGCTCGGTCCATCGTTTCGACCAGGCGGTCGCCTGCATGAACACCCAATTGCCGATCTCATTGATCAGGCCGCTCTCCTCGGCCAGGGCGATGAACTCGGACGGCGGCAACATGCCTTTTTGCGGATGCACCCAGCGCAGCAGCGCCTCACCTTTCGTCACCTGTCCGCTCGCCAGTTCCACAACGGGCTGGAAGTGCAACTGCAGCTCGTTGTGCGGCAAGGCATCGCGCAACTCGCCCATCATCGTGATACGGTGCCACGCCTGCTCCTGCATCGAGCGGGTGAAGAAATGGAACTGATTGCGGCCCGCGTTCTTCGAGACATACATTGCCTGGTCGGCATTTCGCACCAGCCGTTCCGGGTCGTCGGCGTCATCCGGGTACAAAGTTATCCCGATGCTGCCCGATACATAGACACGCTCCTGGCCAATATCGAACGGGCGGGCAAGCACCTTGAGGATTTTCTGGGCAATGTCTTCGACGTGGGCACGGCTTTCGAGGTCGGTCAGGATGACCGTGAACTCGTCGCCTCCGAGTCGTGCAACGGTATCCATGGCCCGTACGCAGGAGCGGATGCGGTTGGCGCACTCGCGCAGAAGCTTGTCGCCGGCATCGTGGCCGAGCAGGTCATTGACTTCCTTGAAGCGGTCGAGGTCGATGAACAACAAGGCGACCGGCTTGCCGGTGCGCTTGGCGCTCTGCACTTCCTTTTCCAGCCGGTCACGGAAAAGGTTGCGGTTGGGCAGGCTGGTCAGCGAATCGAAATTGGCCCGCCGCAGGGTTTCCTGTTCGGTCGATATGTCGATGGTCGTTCCCACCATCCGGGTCGCCCAGCCTTTCTCGTCGCGGCTCACGACTGCACCGCGCGACAGCAGCCACTTCCAGCTGCCATCCTTGCAGCGCACGCGGTATTCGGCGGAAAAGAAGGGAATGCGTCCCTGCAGGCACGCCATGGTGTTCGACCTGATTCGCGCCTGGTCCTCGGGATGGGTGATGGCCAGCCAGTTATCCAGCCGCGTGCCGATCTCGTTCTCGTCATAACCCAGCATCGCCCTGCCGCGCGCGGAAAAATCAAACCTGTTGCCCGGGATATCCCAATCCCATACGCCGTCCCCGGCGGCTTCCAGCGCCAGGTGAAATCGCTCTTCGCTCGCACGCAGGGCGTTGCGCGCATGCACTTCCTTCGTGACGTCATGGCCAAAGGCAAGAACGCCTGCCACCGATCCGTCCGCCGCGAATATCGGCTGGTACATGAAATCGACGTAAGCCTCCACCAGCGTTGCGCCCGGTGTCGGCTGCAGCTTCAGCCTCTGCGCATGCCCCGCGTAGGGCTGCCCGGTGGTGTAGACCTGGTCCAGCAGCTGGATCAGTCTGTGTTCTGCGGCCTGGGGAAACGCTTCCCGCACCGGTACGCCGATGATCTGGCGGTGGCACACCACCTTGTAAAAGGGTTTGTTGACGACCTCAAAGATATGCGTCGGCCCGCGCGTGACGCAGATGCCACCCGGAGCGCGGTCGAACAATTCCTGGATGGGAATCAGCCTGGACTGGCTGCCGAGGTCGCGCGCATCCTTCTCGATCGCATTCGGAAATACTTCGAGAACGGAACGTCCTGCAATATCGTCACGCAGCAGCGACCAGGCGTCGAGAAATGCATCCGTCGCATCGACAATCGACAAATCTTCCGCCAGCAATAGCAGTGATTGCGCAGATGCACGGAACACCGATAAATCGTCGGAGGCAAGTGTCATACGCCGCCCGATCAGTGGAGGTCTGTCGTTGTTGGGCGGGGCTTGGGTTCATATAGTTCCTCGCGCGAATCAGCGCCTTGATCCGGAACATTTACCGTTCAAGAGAGGGCATGCGTACGCGATCTCGCAAAGGTCGGCGGGGACGTCGGAACAGTATCTGTCGCTACTTACATCAGGCCGAAGAACTTCAGGACGAAGTAAATAACGACAATCAAGCCGATGAGATAAATAATCGAATTCATCCTGCTTTCCTTACCGGAGTTGGTTAAGTTTTTTCTGAAAGACATTGATTTAGGCAACGATGTCGACCAACAGGTTTCAATGGAGGAAAGGCTGGATTTGCATTCGGTCAAGACAAGTGTGCGCGGCGCGCATCACGGCCGACGCGTGTGTCCAGCCAGCACTTTCCTTGTCGCGCATCCAGGCCTTTCCCCATTGCGTAGTTGGCGCCGCCCCGCGGCAGCGCAGTGACCAACTGCTGATGATGATCAAAAGTCCCTCTGCCCGATTAACTGAAGATTGCGCATAGCATAGGGAGTAAGAAAAACCGCAACCCGGGCAGACCGTCATGTTCCCTTGGTACTTGATGTGGGCACCATACTTCGCGCCGCAATGGACGTCCCCACTGGGAGGTGCGGTCACCCAGGCCTTCTCGCTCGATGCCTTCTTCGGCGCGATTGACCCGGGCGCGGGGAATGGCAACGTCGAACGTGCGGTATTCAACTACGCGTCCTACGGCCGTCAGATCGGCACGCTCTCCGACACCGTCGCGCTGTTGCTGAATGTCGTGGACGTCTCGCCCGCTGTTTCACCGGAAACGGCAGACCTGTACAGGAACAAACTCGTTTCTCAGATCACGCCGGAAAAGGCAGCGCAGACGATCGAACAATTCGTGGAGACCTATCGAGGCATCGAGGCGATCAAGGACGAGTTCAAGCAGTCGCGCGTGGGCACCGTCGCGCGCATTCTCGACACGATGAAGGAAGTGGACCTCAAGATCATCGAACGCGTCGTGCAGGACCGGTTGTGGGAAGAGAGGAATCCCCGCCAGTAATGCCAGCGGCATCCCGCAGTCGCAGCCCATTGCCTTCCAGGTGCCAGCCAGGATTACTCTTCTCGTTACATTTGTTACCGTTGCGTAAGCCCTGACCATGCCGTCGAACAATATACTTTGAATAACTTTCTCGCGACATTCTTCCGTCGCTGTTTCTCTCCACAAGGAGTAGCCATGCCAAAAAAACTCAAACAGCTGTTTATCTCTTTCGTGATCATGTCGTTCACCTTTGTCGGTTTCACGCAATCGGTCCACGCGGCAATGATCGGCACCGAGCAAGCGGTCGCAGCGACCGCCGCCCAGCAAAACAGGGAAAGGCTTGCAGCGGCACTTGAGCGTCCCGATGTCACGGCACAACTTGAAAAAATGGGCGTCGACAAGAATGAAGCGCAAGCGCGCGTCGCCGCCATGAGCGATGCCGAAGTCGCGGCGATGGCCGGCCGTGTCGACAGCCTGCCGGCAGGTGGCGATGTCCTCGGCGCGATCGTGTTTGTATTCGTGCTGCTGCTGGTGACGGACATCCTGGGCCTGACCAAGGTTTACCCGTTCACCCGATCGGTGCGTTAAACGAAAGTTTCAATGCGACGCGGCATGACAAGCTTCCGGCATCGATGGGTGCCGGGAGTTTTCATCCTTCTGGCGGTCTTGCTCGCGGGCTGCGCGACGCAGTCCGGCGCCCTGCTGCAGGAAACCGCGTCGCGCTTGCCGCCACGCGCCGAACTATCGTCGACGCCGTTCTTCCCGCAGGAACGCTATCAGTGCGGTCCCGCCTCGCTGGCCATGTCTCTGGCAACGGCAGGTATCGACGTCACGCCCGACGCACTGAAACCGCAGGTCTATGTGCCGCAGCGCGAGGGCAGCCTGCAACCCGAGATGCTGGCCGCCGGACGCCGCAACGGCGCGGTCGCCATGACCATCACGCCCAGCCTCGACGCCTTGCTGACCGAACTGGCCGCGGGCCACCCGGTGCTTGTCCTGCAAAACCTCAGTCTCTCCTGGATGCCGCTGTGGCATTACGCCGTGGCGATCGGCTATGACATTCAGCGGGAGGAAATCATTCTTCGCTCGGGCACGACCGAACGCCTGGCGATGTCGCTGTACACCTTCGACAAGACATGGGAGCGCAGCAATCGCTGGGCCATGGTCACGCTGCCGCCGGGCCGTTTGCCGGCGACGGCAACGGAGAGCACGGCAGTCGACGCGTTGGTCGCCTACGAAAAGGCAAGCGATGCAAGCCGCGCGCGCAAGGCCTATGCCGCGGCACTGCAGCGCTGGCCGCATAACCTCACCCTGCAAGTGGGGCTGGGCAACACGGCCTACGCCGCCGGCGACCGACCCGCCGCTGCTGCCGCGTTTCGGCAGGCCACGCAGGAGCATCCCAAGAATGCACCTGCCTTCATCAACCTCGCGACGGTGCTTCTCGAGCTCGGGGAGGTGAAGCAGGCGCGCCAGGCAGCGGAAAATGCGCTCGCCCTGGGCGGTCCATGGCGCGAGGCAGCTGCCGCCACCCTGCAGGCTATCGAGAAGAGGAAATAGGGCGCCGTCCAGAACGTACAATGATGCTTTTGAAAGCACATTGACAACAAAGGACAAAATGCTCTCGGAAACATCGCCCCTCGTTCACGAATGGACGACCCTGCAGAACAACTATGAGCAGGTCGAAAGGAACAGCCTCCTGATCAGGCTGGTCAGCGCCGTCTTGTTTGTCGCTTGCCTGGTATTGCCGCTGGACGCGGTGATTCCCATTGCGGTGATGGTGCTACTGTGGGTTCAGGAAGGCATCTTCAGGACTGGCCAGTCGCGCCTCGGCGACAGGCTCCTGCGCGTCGAGCAGATGATGAGGCAGGCCTCGCCACAGGTCGCCTACGCATGCCAGCTGCATACGGAATGGCAGGCAGGACGCCCGGGTGTCGCCGGATTGCTCGCGGAGTATGCGAAAAGCATGTTGAAGCCGACCGTCGCGTTTCACTATGCCGTGTTGGCGCTGCTGAGCCTGGGAGCGGCCGTTACCCGCTGAAAAACCAAAAGGCCCGGTGCATGCACCGGGCCTTTTGCCTGAATCTGGTTGCGGGGACAGGATTTGAACCTGTGACCTTCGGGTTATGAGCCCGACGAGCTGCCAGACTGCTCCACCCCGCGTCTGAGGGACCGAAGTCTACAGGCGATCACGCGGCAATGCAAGCAATAACCGAAAATAGTTCTTCGCGGCCTACCCGAGCGATTTCAGGGAGATGCCCTGTTCGGGCGTCCCCTCGAGGTAATCGTGCCCCGCATTCGTCAGCCGCCAGAAACCGCTTTCCGATTCCGCGACCCAACCCTTGTCGCCCAACAGGTGCAGGTGGTGGCGGATGATGTGCTGGTCCGCATTCAACCGGTTGGCAATTCCCGTGACGTTGAGCAGCGGTTCCGGTGCTTCCAGCAGCTTTCCGAGAATCGCTTCCATCAGCATTTGATCTCGTTTCATGGCTTCGAATATGGCAAAAAAAGAGAGATATTAGCGGAATTGGCAGAGCGCGCAGCGCGCCGAAGAACGATCAGGCGCGAGAAGTGCCGCCATCGGCTTCACGCAACAGCCCCCGTACTTGCTCGCACCAATACCCGACCGCGTACAGATAACCCTCCCACACGCACCCATTGCAGCCGCGGCCGCAACAGCTGATCGGCTCTTCCGGCGGCACGCGAAAGGAAATTCCGGTTTGCGCCAGGCGCGCACCGAGGTCGGCGATCCATTGCCGGGCCTGGGCGGCATTGGCGGGAAGCGGGTGGATGGATGCGTCGCTCATTCATATGTCTGTGGAGTAGGGGGCGTACCGTTCCCCGGACCGAGAAGTATAAAGATGTGCGGAGGAAATGGGGAAGGCTGCCGTCCTACGCTTGCTCCGACCCCGGAATGGAGCCAATCACATAACGGGCTATCATCCCGTAACGCCCCCAAACAACAAGAATGACCATGCAAAGAAAGTTCACCCTCCTCACCATCGCGACTCTCCTCACCCTCGCGATCACCAGCTACCTGAGCCCCTGGTGGACCCTCAACCGCATGCGTTCCGCCATCGATGCCCGCGACTACGACGCATTCTCCTCCCGCGTCGATTATCCGTCCCTCCACGCCAGCTTCAAGAGCCAGATGCTCGCCAACACCCGGGCCAGCAACGCCCATGACAACGAAAGCATCCTGGGCGCAATCACCGAAGGCATCGCCGGCACGCTCGCCGGCCCCATGCTCGACGTCGTCCTGGGCGCGCCCGGCGTCATCGAAATGATCAACCAGGGCACACCCACCATCACGCGTGCGGTGATTTCAAGCGCGATGACCAAGGTACCCGCGGCGGCCCAAGCACCGGTCGACCTGAAGGCAACGTATCGCGGATGGAGCAGGGTAGCCTTCCGCGGCGCCGGCGCCCCCGAGGAAGATGGCAGCTTCATCCTCGTGCGCAGCGGCCCGTGGAGCTGGAAGCTGGCGGAAGTCGAATTCCCCCCGGTCAGCGGGAAGTGAGTGGTGCCTGCAGACGGCCCCAATGATCAATAAAATAATCGCTGCTCGAAAAGCCAATCCCTGAACAGACCATTCCAACGCAGCAACCTATCCTATGCGCACCTTCACCTCGAAAACCGCGTCCACGAATGACGGAAGACGCACCCTGATCAAGACAATCCTCGTCTCCGTCGCGCTATCCTGCACCGCCGTTGGGGCACACGCGCAAACGTGGCCCGCGAATCCCATCAAGCTGATCATTCCTTTCCCGCCAGGTGGCGGCACCGACATCCTGTCCCGCATCGTCTCCAACAAGCTCGCCGAGACCAACAAGTGGAGCATCGTCGCGGACAATCGCGGCGGTGCAGGCGGCACCATTGGGCTCGCCGAAGCAGCCAAGGCCAACCCCAACGGTTATACCCTCGTGATGGGCCAGAAGGACAACATGGCCGTCGCGCCATGGCTCTACAAAAGCCTGGCCTATGATCCCCTCAAGGACTTCACGCCTGTCGCGCACGTCGCCTACACGCCCGTGGTCATCGTCACCGCCGCCAACTCCAAATTCAAAACGCTGGCCGACGTCGTGAACGCCGCGCGTAACGCACCCGGCACCATCACCTACGGCTCGCCCGGAAACGGCACGACCATCCACCTCGCCGGCGAAGAGCTCAACGTCGCCGCCAAGATCAAGCTGGTGCATGTACCTTACAAGGGATCGAGCCCGGCGATGGTCGATGCGATCAGCGGAACACTGGACCTCGCACTGTCGTCCGTTCCTTCCGCGCTAGGCCAGATCAAGGCAGGCAAGCTGCGCGCCCTGGCCGTCACATCGGCCACGCGCAGCACCTCGCTGCCCGACGTTCCTACCGTGGCGGAATCGGGCTACAAGGGTTTCGATGTCAGCACCTGGTATGGCCTGTTCGTGCCGGCCGGGACGCCGAAGGACATCGTCACGCGGCTTAACAGCGAAGTGAACAAGCTGCTGGATACGCCCGAGATGAAGAACGCGATCCACGCGCAAGGCGCAGAACCGCAGGCAATGACGCCGGAGAAATTGTCGACGCTGCTGCAGAAGGACCACAGCAGCATGAGGGACATCGTGAAGCAAGCGGGCGTGAAGATCGAATAGTCGCCCGCTTTCCTGAACAGCCGCGGTCCGTGCGATCAACGCCAAGCGTGATTGCCGGACCACGCCGCATCTGCATGCGGCGACGTGCCTTTAACCACCTGTCGGATTCGAGCCGGCGCCACCCGCCGGTGCACCAGGTGTACCCGGTGTCGCAGGTGCCCCTGGAGCAGGCGCTCCTGGCGTGGCGGGTGCAGGTGCCCCGGCTGCTGCCGTTTGCACTGCCTGGGCGGTACAAGTAAATGTCTGCCCGCCGGCGCCACCGGTTGCACCGCCTCCGTTCGCTGCCGTACACAGCACGACCAGGTTCCGGGTCGTATCGATATACCACGTCGAGTTACCGCCGCCCGTTCCGGTCGTCGTTCCGCCAGTCCCGTTTGTTCCTCCGCCGCTACTGAACAGCGGAATGTATGGCGCCTGCCCGCTTGTCGGTGCCGGGGGGGTCTGAGCAAGTACGATCGCTGCGGGAATGGCGAGACCTGCTGCTACAAGTGCTAAAGGCTTCATGTAAGACTCCTGTTGATTGGTGTTAGACAGGTCAGTTTGTTCGGTATGTCGACAATCGCAATACGAGCGCGGAAAGTTTGCGGATACCGGCGATGGAAACTTGGTATCCGTTGACGCGGATCTAAGAGTATCTCTGTTGAGTGAACGCCGAAGTCTGTTAGGCAGGAATGGGTGCGAAGTGCCCGCTGGGAAAGCGGGGGCACATAGATCGACCTGTTCGACGGGATGGGCGAAGTACAAGCAATTGTGCAGAAGTACTCCGCCTGCAGAGAGGAAATGGGGACGGCAGGATTCTTGTTCCGCTAAAGGGGACTGCTCAACGATTCGTCGCAACAATATCGGCCGGCCCGACTGCCTCGTAGGAGAAGGGCGCGAGGACCGGTGTGGACAACGTTGCTAAGAGCCTTGCAGGTTCCGGTCCGTCATTAAATGCAGGTCGCCCACCCCTGGGGCAGCCTGTGAATTGCGGCCCTGGTCTTCCGACGAGAAGAACTCGACCCGGTTTCCACCCTGGTTCTTCGAACGATACATGGCCCTGTCGGCACGCTTGATCAAGGCATCGACCTCCGTACCGTCGTCCGGGGCAATGCTGATGCCGATGCTTGGCGTCGTACGGATCGCGCCGGCGCTCGTGATGTACGGTTGGCCAAGCGACACGCGGAGTGCATCGGCAAGCTCCGCCACGGATACGATGGAATTGACCCCGGTAAGCACGACCAGGAATTCATCGCCGCCGAGGCGCGCGACAATGTCGCTCTCCCGTGTGTTGTCGCGCAGGCGCCTGGCGATTTCCATGAGCAGTTCGTCGCCGACGTGATGCCCCATCGTATCGTTGACTTCCTTGAAGCGATCCATGTCAAAGAACATGACCATCAACTGCGTGCCTTGCCGCTTCGCCGTGGCCAGTGCCTGGGCCATCCGGCTTTCGATGCTGAACCGGTTCAACAGGCCGGTCAGCGCGTCATGGTGTGCCAGCCGTTGGATATGCTCTTCGGATGCCTTGCGCTCGGTGATGTCGACGAAACTGGCGACATAGTGTGACAGCACGCCTGCGCCATCGCGCATGGTCGAGATCGTCACCCATTTCGGATAGCAGCTGCCGTCCTTCTTGCGGTCGACCAGCTCTCCTTGCCAGTACCCGCTGCCGTTCAGCGCCGCCCACATGTCCTGATAGGTTTCCGGCGGAGTGCGACCGGCCGAGAGGACACGCGGGTTTTGTCCCCGCAACTCTTCCAGCGTATACCCTGTGTGCCGGGTGAACGCGGGATTGACGTCGATAATCCGGTTGTTCCGGTCCGTCACCATGATCGCTTCGCCGCTGTGCCGAAACACGTTGGCATAGATCTGCAGTGCTTCCTCCGCCAGGTAGCGTTCGGTGATGTCGAGGCAGTGGCCGACATAGCCCACGAACATCCCGTTCCGGTCGTGCCGCGGCAGGCCGTCGTCCAGCACCCAGCGGTACTGGCCGTCATGGCGCAGGAGCCGATAGACGATGCTGAAGCGCTCCTGCTCATCGAAGGCCCGGTGGAACTGCGCAAGGCACTTCTCCAGGTCGTCGGGATGAACGCTTTCGGACCATCCGTAGCCGAGTTCCTGCTCGAGCGTGCGTCCAGTGAACGCCAGCCATGGCTGGTTGAAGTAGAAGCACGACTTGTCCGTGTCCGCCATCCAGATAAGCGCACGGCCGTTATTGACGACGTCGTGGTAGAAGTCGTGGTTTGCGCGCAGAGCCCCTTCTGCGCGCTCGCGCTCGCCAATCACCTGCCGAAGTTCCTCATTGGCGCGCTGCAGCTGGGTAGGGCTGGGCAGTCGAAGCGCGAGCGGGATGAGCGGCCACAGGCTGACCGCCGTCGCCAGGGAAATGAGCGCAGTCACGGCCTTCAGCCCCGCGTCGAGCCAGTAGAGCGGCTGCCACATCACCACGGTGCTCATCAGATGCGTCATGCCGCACGCGAGGATAAAGCCGGCGAACATCCACAGCAGCCACTTGTACGGAAAATCCTTCCCGCGGCGGGCGAAGTAGACAATCGCGACCGGCATCGAAAAATAGGATAGGAAGATGACCAGGTCGCTGGCGAGGTAGGTCGCGAGCAGTGCCGGCGACCAGTTGATGCAGACGCCGTGCGGCAGGAAACTGCTCAGCGCGACCTGGCGGCTCAGTTCTTCAAGCATGTCGTCTCCCGGAGGAATTGTCGCGATAGGGGCGCTCTAATACTTATCCGTTGACGCTCTTGCAGGCGTTTTCTGCATTCTATACTTGCAGGAATGAAATTGTGGAGGAAAAAAGGCGGAAAATCCGACATTCTGCGGTCGTTTACCCCTGAAACATCCTGGAAAGTGTCAATGCCGGGAAGCGCACCCGCCGACCGATGCTTCCTCGATCAGTCCTTCTGCTGCCCCGCAGGTTTGCCGGATCGAAGCGCCCGCACGCTTCGGTCCATGTGTTCCATGAACTCCACGGCAACGGGCGAGAGCCGCTTCCCCCTCGGATAGATCGCCGACCAGGTCGACTGGATCGGGAAGTGCTCGTGCCGCAGCACCGCCAAGCCCTCCTCCTGGTGCACGGGGGCGAGCGCGTGGATCGAGATGACAGAAAGCCCGAGTCCGCCTGCGACGACCTGCTTGATCGCTTCGTTGCTGCCCACTTCCATCCGTACTTTCGGACGGAAACGCGTCCTCTCGAAATGGGCGTTGCACGCGCGGCGCGTCCCCGACCCGGGCTCCCGCAGGACAAAGGGCTCGTCGGCGATGTCGGCATACGTCAGCTTGCGCTTTTTTGCCAAGGGGTGCGACAGGGATGAAATCAGCACGAGCGGATTGTCGAGGAAGGCATGCTGCTCAAGCGCGATGTCGTCCGGCGGCATCGACATGACGTACAGGTCGTCGGCATTCTGCCGCAAGCGTTGCACGACGCCGTCGCGGTTCTGCACCTCGAGGGAAATATCGACTTCCGGGAAGGCCTTGCTGAAGTCGGCGAGCATGCGCGGCACGAAATACTTTGCCGTGCTCGCGATGGCCACGCGCAGGCGGCCCGTGCGGTGTCCCTTCATGCCGTCGATGACCTGCTGCAGGTTCGCCCATTCGTCGGCCATGACGCGCGCCGTCTCCGCCACGGCCTCGCCGGCCGCGGTCAGGTACAGCCGCTTCCCGATCTGCTCGTAGAGCGGCAGCCCCACCGCGTCCGTCAGTTCCTTCATCTGCATTGACACGGTCGGCTGGGTGACGTGGCAGGCTTCGGCGGCGGCCGTGATGCTCTGGTGGCGGGCGACGGCAAGGAATACCTGAAGTTGGCGGAAGGTGATGTTCATCGATAATTATCTATGAAACCTATAAAGATAATTGATTTTACTATATGGTCTGGGGCGTTTAGCATTCGGCCGTCATTCAACAAAAGAGATCACCATGCACGGCTTCCTGGACCCGGCGGTCCTGTTCTTCATCTTCGGCGTCATCGCCGGCACCGTAAAATCCAACCTCGAGATTCCCCCGCAGATTTCGCGCTTCCTGTCGCTGTACCTGCTGATGGCGCTGGGACTGAAGGGCGGCTTTGCCCTTGCGCGCTCGGGCTTCGGCGGCGAGATCGCCGTCACGCTCGCCATCGCGGTCGCGCTGGCCGTCATCGTCCCGCTGCTCGGCTACCACTTGCTCAAGCGTTTTCTTTCGGGATTCGATGCCGCCGCGATCGCGGCGACATATGGCTCGGTAAGCGCAGTCACCTTCATCACGGCGACGCAATACCTCGACTCGCACCAGATCGCCTACGGCGGCCACATGGCAGCGGCAATGGCCTTGATGGAGTCGCCGGCCATCGTCATCGCCGTCCTGCTCGCCAATAGCGTCCGGCAGTCCGCATCCGCCATCGTGCCCGGCACGTCCGGCGCTGCACTACGGGCCTTCGGCGGCAGGCAGGGCGGCACGTCCATCGGCAAGCTCCTGCACGAATCCTTTACCGACGGTGCGCAACTGCTGCTGCTCGGCGCCCTTGCTATCGGCATGCTGACCGGGGAAGCCGGCGAAGCAGCGATGCAGCCATTCTCGGGCGACCTCTTCAAAGGCATGCTGGCACTGTTCCTGCTCGACATGGGCCTGCTCGCGTCGCGCAGCATGAGCGGCCTGAAAGGGCGCTCCCCGCTCTTCCTGGTGTATGCGCTCGCCGCGCCGCTGGTGCACGCGGCGCTGGCCCTGGCCCTGGCGCTCACTTTCGGCATCAGCCCCGGCAACACGGCGCTGCTGATGGTGCTCGCCGCTAGCGCGTCGTACATCGCGGTGCCTGCCGCCATCCGCTACGCAATCCCGGAGGCCAATCCGACGCTGTACATCGGAATGTCGCTCGCACTGACCTTCCCCTTCAACATCATTTTCGGGATTCCGCTGTACACGTGGGTGGCGACGCTGGCGGCCTAGCCTGATGCGGCCGAATCCGGCCGGGCGGGGCATCATTGAGGCTGCTTTGAAAGGAGCGATCTTGCGCGCTTGTTCACGCCGAGGCAAGGCGGTGTCTTGGTTTGCAGTCCGGCATATGGCCGTTGCAGGACGATGAGTCGTCTGCCTCGAAATCAACAGGTCACTCGGCATTTACTGGCTGTGCATCTTCGCCATACCGGATGCGCAATACGGTTGTCTCGATGACAAACAAAACACCAAAGCTTGCCAAACACGTATCGTCAGCACTCGCCCCGCAACGAACTTGTATCCGCACGGGCACTTTTTCCTCCGCATCCGGTCTGCATCACTGCACCGCGCCAGAACAAGATGCGGGCAGTTTCCATTTCATTACGGCGCCCCGAGCGCGGACACCAATTCAGAGGACGACATTCATGAACGCAGTGCTTCAGCCACGTATCCCCCAATTCGACACCGCCGAGATCATGGGCGGCCTTTACGGTGACGGCATCATCGGGCTCAGGGGCGCGTTCGACCGGCCATGGGTGCATACGCTGCGGGAAGATATCGACCGGCTCTTTGCCGAAGCATTGCAGCGCCCTGGCGGCGCACTGGCGCGTGGCCCGAATCGCTTCTACGTCGAAGTCCACCCGGAGCGCCTGCGCGGCTTCATCGACCTCATCACCCATCCCTGGGTGACCACCGTATGCGAATCTGTCCTCGGCCCCGACTACAAGATCGTGGAAGTCGGTTTCGACGTGCCCGGGCCGGGATCGGCGGACCAGCCCTGGCACCGCGACTTTCCCTCACCCGAGGCCACCCGCACCGGACGCCGCCTCAACTCGCTCGCCTTCAACATGACGACTGTCGACGTCACGGAAGAAATGGGCCCCTTCGAAATCGCTCCCGGCACGCAATGGGATGACCTGAGCGGATGCGACAGCGGAATGTTTCCGCCGAAGTCGGCGTGGCGCCGCTACGAAGCACGGGCGCAGAAAAAATTGCCGAAGATGGGCGACATCTCCGCCCGCTCCGCGCTCACCATCCATCGCGGCACCGCGAATCGCTCAAACCAGTCGCGTCCCGTGCTCGTGCTGGGCGTGGACGCGCCCGATGCGCGCAACGCGGAGAAGCACGACCTGCAGGTGACCAGGCCGTTTTTTGAAAGCATGCCTCACGAGGTGAGGCGGCACCTTGCGTGCCGGGTGGTGGATGAACTTGAGTCGATCACGCAGGCGCACACCATCGAGGGACTGGTGATGGGGATGAGCGGCGACTGATGGCCGCACTGTCGCAGCACTTCCGCAGGGAACTGCCGCCCCTGCGGGCAAACGGGCTCAGGTCTTGTCAAGCAGCGAAGAAAAACAGGACCGGGCCTTGCGACCCAGATAGTTGATCATTGATCCGCGCGGCGCTTTCCATGCCGTATGCACTTCCAAAGGATGAACAATTCGCCTGGATCAAGCAGCGGCCATACGCTGCATTCTCGCTTGACCCGCATCAAACAGCATTGCCTGCTTGATCTTCTCCAGCGGAGGAGAGCCACTACGCTTGTTCATGCGATCCGTGTTTTTGGTCGCACTTTGCACGTGGAGAATGAACATGAAAAAACTTGCTCAAGCAACCGCTATCCTTGCGTTTGCCGCATCCTCGGCCGCCTGGGGGCAGGCCGCAGCCGACCTCTATGATTCGACAGGAAAGGCAGTCGGGCAATACAAGGGCGATTCGGTCATCATCTCTTACAACAACCAGCCGTTGAGGATTTATACGGATGCCCATTGGGACTACGGCCAGGGGCGTCCGGTTTCCAGCGGCCTGACCTGGAAGCACGTGCCGCTCTATTACGTGACGGCTGACTGCACCGGTCAGGCCTACATCGGCACAGCACCGACAGCACCGACGGCGCAAGGAGGCGCCGCACCGGCGACAGGACCTGCTTATTCGCCGCCGGCATATGGTGCACAGTATCTCGTTGCCCCGTCGAGGCAGGGGGCCGATTGGACAGCGCATCTCAGTGCCCAGAATCCAACCTATTCGCAGGTTGCCGTCCAGTCCGAACGCCAGTACGACGGGTCCTGCGGCGCGAGATCGTATGGCAGTCTTTGGGCAACGCCTGTACAGACGACAGTGCCGTTGAATACCTACGGTGTTCCGCCCTTGTACGTGAGATAGATCGATCCTGCGGAAGATTCGGCGGCGAGGGCAGCGCCCTGCGCTCGCTTACAACACGTGGTCGAGGAAGGCCCGCGTCCTGGCGTGCTTCGGGTCAGAGAACATTGCCGCCGGACTGCCGGCCTCCACGATCTCGCCCTTGTCCATGAATACCACGCGGGTCGAGACGTCCCGCGCAAAGTTCATTTCATGGGTGACGACCAGCATGGTCATGTGTTCATCGGCCAGCTGGCGCATGGCGCGCAGCACTTCGCCGGTCAGCTCGGGGTCGAGCGCCGAGGTCGGTTCGTCGAACAGCATCAGGTCTGGCTCCATCGCCAGCGCGCGGGCAATGGCGACGCGCTGCTTCTGACCGCCCGACAGCTGCGACGGATAACTGTCGCTCTTGTTCAGCAGATCGACCTTGCGCAGCAAGGCTTCCGCCTTGGGTACGATCTCGTCGCGGCGCAAGCGCTTCACCGTCATCGGTGCCTCGATGATATTTTCAAGGACGGTGAGGTGAGGGAAGAGGTTGAAGTGCTGGAACACCATGCCCATCCGACTGCAGATGCGGCGCACGTCGGCCGACGATGCATAGCGGCAGCTGCCATCGGCATCGGTGGTGGCCATCGTTTCGCCCTCGATGGCGATGTGGCCGCTGTCAATCTTTTCAAGGTGGTTGAGGCAGCGCAGGAAGGTACTCTTGCCCGAGCCGGAAGGGCCGATCAGGGCGACCACGTCCCCCTTCCTGACCTCCAGCGAGATGCCCTTCAATACGTCCAGTTGCCCAAAGCGCTTGCGGATGTCGCGCGCCTCGATCATCAGCATCGGTTCCACGGCATCATCCTTCATAGACGGCATAACGTTTTTCCAGGCGATGGAAGCCCCAGGTCAGCACCAGGGTCATGATCAGGTAGAACGCGGCGGCGACGACAAACGGCATGGTGGTGAAGTCGCGCTGCACGATGCCGCGCGCCGCGCGCAGCAGGTCGTTCATCGCCAGCACGTAGATCAGCGAGGTGTCCTTGACGAGGGTAATGGTTTCGTTGCTGACCGGCGCCAGGATGCGCTTGATGACCTGCGGCAGGATGATCCGGCGCATGGTCTGGACGTAGTTCATGCCCAGCACCTGCGACGCTTCGTATTGCCCACGATCGACCGACTGGATGCCGGAGCGGAAGATCTCCGCGAAATAGGCCGCGTAGTTGAGCGTGAAGGCGACGATGGCAGCGGGGAAGTCCGGCAGGCGAATGCCGATGACCGGCACCCAGGGCAGCGCGAAGTAGATGAACAGCATCTGCAGCATCAGCGGCGTGCCGCGCATCAGCCAGATGTAGCCACTGACGAGCCCGCTGGCGACGCGGAAATGCGAGACGCGGATCAGCGCCAGCGCAAGGCCCAACGGCACCGAGAGCACCAGCGTGATGAAAAAGACCTTCAGGGTGACCACGCTGCCATCCAGCAGCGGACCCATGATTTCAAAGAGGTAGTTCATGTTGCTCGCCCGCCGGCCCGGCGCCAGGCCGGGTCATGCAGGCAGTAAGGCCCGCCGGAGCAGGCGGTCTTATTTGACGATGTTCTTGCCGAACCACTGGGTCGAGATACGCTCGGCGGCGCCGTCCTTCTTCATCTCGGCGAGCGCATTCTCCAGCTTGCCCAGCAGCGCCGCGTCGTCCTTGCGCACACCCACGCCGTACTCTTCGGTGCCGAAATGCTCTTCCAGCACGACATACTCACCCGGCTTCTTGGCGGTGTAGTAGCGGCCGACCACCTCATCAACCACCAGCGCATCGAGGCGGCCGGTGCTCACATCCATCAGGGCGGCCACGTTGTCGCCGAACTTGCGCAGCTCCTTCAGGCCCTTCGCCGCTTCATCCTTCTGGATGGCTTCGACGGCGCTGCTGCCTTCCTGCACGCCGAGCACCTTGCCGGCGAGGTCGGCCTTGGTCTTGATCGGCGACGCGGCCGTCACGATGATGATCTGGCGGTTCTCCAGGTAGGGCGAGGTAAAGGCGATCTGTTCCTTGCGCTTCTCGGTGATGGTCAGGCCGTTCCACAGCACGTCGACGCGCTTGCCGCCCAGTTCGGCTTCTTTGGCGCTCCATTCGATGGGCTTGAATTCGACCTCGACGCCGAGGCGCTTGCCGGCCTCGCGGGCGAGGTCGATGTCAAAGCCGACCAGCTCGTTCGACTTGCTGTCGCGGAAACCCATCGGAGGAAAGTTGTCATCCAGACCAATGACGATCTTGGTGGCGGCTTGGGGCGCTGTTGCGGCCGGTGCCGAAGGCTTGTCGCATGCGGACAGGAGTGCGCCCGCAACGAGGGCTGCGGAAAGCAGGGAAAGCGTTTTCTTCATGGAAGGGTTCCGGGAATCAGGATAGGCAAACGGGCGATTATTCCACAAACTTGCACGCTTTCCGATCAGTATTGTTACGGGAACTGGCGAAGGCTTTGCCTTCATCAATTCTTCGGGCGTTATTGCAACGGCATGCGCCGTACCCGCAATTGACGAGAGCCGGATTAAATTGATAATCAATCAACGTTGACGGCATGGTGGGTGCGGAGGACCGATCCGACAAGCGCCTGATGCAGGTGAACGATTTGCCGTTTGCTGTTCATTGAGGTTTGCAGCACGGCGTGAGAGACTCCCTTTTCGCTTCTTTTCAGTTTCCAACTTGTCATGACTGTAAAAACCGTCTTTTATCATTCCCTCGCTCCCGGCAAGACGCTCGCCGTCATGGGCGGCGTGCACGGCAACGAAGTCTGCGGGCCAGCCGCCATCACGCGGCTGTTGTCCGATCTCGATAGTGGTGCCATTGTCCTGCAGCGCGGCACCCTGCAAGTGATCCCCGTTGCCAATCCGCGCGCCTACGCGCAGAAAACGCGTTTTGTCGAGCGCAACTTGAACCGCTATCTCTACCCCAAGGAAGAGAAGCGGCACTACGAGGATCACCTCGATCCCGTCATTTGCGGTTTTCTCGATAGCGCCGACGCGCTGCTGGACCTGCATTCCTATGCCTCGCAAGGCGGCCCGTTCGTTTTTCTCGGCGGGTCGCAGTCACGGCCGGAGGAGGTCGACTTTGCGCGTGCACTGGGCGTGCGTGACTTCGTCTGCGGATGGTCAGACGCGTTCGGTAGCGGAGGCAAGGGCGGCGACAAGGAATCGCAGGGCACGACCGAGTACGCGCGTGCCAACGGTGCGCTGGCGGTGACGCTTGAATGCGGGCACCACCACAACGCCGATGCGGCCGAGGTCGGCTATCGCGCCATCCTGCGGGCGCTGGCACATTTCGACATGATCGCACCCGACTGCGAAGCGGCACGCGCGCTGGATGCGGGCGTGCCCCCTGAATCGCAACGTTGCGTCTGGATGAAAAGCGTCTTCTACAAGGAGGCGGAGTTCAGCTTCGTGAAGCCATGGCAGCACTTCGATCGGGTTGCACGGGGTGAGATCATTGCCAGCGGCGCCAAGGGTGAGCTCCTCGCCCCCGAGGAAGGGCATATCATTCTGCCGAAGGCAAGTGCCGGGACAGGGGATGAATGGTTCTTTTTCGGTACGCCGGGCGCGTTTCCCGGGTAAGTGAAGGTCATCGGGGAGAAGTCCCACGATACCGATGGCTGCAAGGAATAATGGCGTGGCGAGGCCATCAAGCAGAAAGACAAAGCGGAGGACTCATCCTCCGCTTTGTGCTTCCGGCCTCGAACCATACAGCTGACGGGGCGCTGAGGTTCAGGTCGTCCAGAACACGTGGTGCTGGCGTGCGTGATCCAGTTCGTGCATCCGGCATTCCAGGTCGGCGAGGTCGGTCGATTCGGCGAGATACGCCTCTTCGCGTTCGCGCTCGCTTTCAACGATGCTGTGGCTCAGTGAATCTCCGAGGTGTTCGAAAAACTCGTGGGTGGCATGGCCTGCTGCGCGAACGGCATCTGCGATCACATGCGGCATATTGGATACGGCTGACATTTTATTTTCCTCTTGATGTGCTTTTGTTTGCACTTCCAGTGTAGGAAGCGTTGCACCAAAATTGCACTTTCGAATAGGAATTTCAGGTATCCGTTTTGTGAATATGATTCAAATTCATGAGCCAAGCGCCAATAAGACGGGGGCAGGTCTTGCAGTTGTTCGTACCTGTTAATGCAAGAGCAGAACCCGTTCTTCGCTGGATGTCAGTCGAACTTGCCGCTACAGCTTTGGAATGCGCAGCGTTTTACTGATCATGAGCGTTCCAGACAGGACGAACAACAAAACCAGGGGATGCAGCGCCAGCGGCCCTATCTGCCAAAGACCGCCGTACAACTGATTGCCCAGCCGCCCCTGCCACGCCGCAAAGGCAAGAACAGCGGTCAATACGACGCTTGTCGGAATCGGCGTCCCTTCGAAATAGGCAACCTTGTCGGCACCCTCCGACAAGCTTTCCGCAGTGACGTTATATCGCGCAAGGCGGCTGACCCCGCAGCAGACGAAATAGATCAACGCCATCTTGTCGCCGGCAGTCTGCATCCCCGCTGCAAACGCTAGTACGGCAGGTGCGACACCAAACGAAATCACATCTGCAAGTGAATCCAGCTCGCGGCCCAGCGCAGAATGCTGGCGGCGCCACCGCGCTATGCGCCCGTCGAGGAAGTCAAATGCGAAAGCGAGCGGCGCCATCGCGCAAGCGAGGAAGAAGTCCGCCAATTGATCGCCCGTCAGGTACTGCATGGAAAAGAACAGCGCGAGCACGCCGCATGCCGCGTTGGCGAGTGTGAAGAAGTCCGCAAGATGAAACTCCCGGATCATCGAGAAGTGCCGGGGGCGTGGATTTGGAGGGGGCATAGGCGGATGTGATATCGCAATATCTCTCTGGAACATGTTCTATAACCCTTTGGAGCATGTGGCGCTTGGAAATGGGGCAAGAAAGTGCTTTCTAGGCCGCTTTTTTAATGGTTGTGCGATCTGCAATCCCGTCACGTCGTGTGCGGCGGCACCGGGACTTCATCGAATGCTCTTACACAAGCAGGGAATGCCTCAGCGCTCTAGGACAGACAGAAGCCTCTACCAGTCGCTGTAATGAATTCCAGATCCAATGCAAGTCCCGCATTGGACTCGCCGGTCAAATGGAAGTAGAACCTCCACGCTGCTTATTTGTTAACCCAGATCAAGAAAATCCGCCCAAAGTTGATCCAAATCAAATGGCCCTATTCCTTTCATGGTCTTTGAAGGGAACAATGCTCGGCTTGTAACCACCGGAGCTAGTCATGAAACAAACCATCCTCGCCATCTCGCTTGCAGTAGTCGCAGCAGCAGCTGGTGCAACACAAACGAGCAAGGAGCCAATTCAGCCAATCGTTGCTCCGAAAGTCAAAGACACCAGGCTGGTGGAGTTGGGCAAGAAGCTGTATTTCGATGCACGCCTGTCGAAGTCCGGATTTATTTCCTGCAATTCCTGCCACAACCTGTCGATGGGCGGTACGGATAACCTCAAGACCTCGATCGGTCACAACTGGCAGCAGGGGCCCATCAACGCGCCCACGGTACTCAATTCCAGCATGAACGTCGCCCAGTTCTGGGATGGCCGCGCCAAGGACCTCAAGGCACAAGCGGGCGGCCCGATCGCCAATCCGGGTGAGATGGCCTTCACGCATGAACTGGCTGTCGATGTGCTCCAGTCGATCCCGAGCTACGTCGCCGATTTCAAGAAAGTATTCGGCAGCGACAAGGTCAATATCGACAATGTCACCAAGGCCATTGCCGCATTTGAGGAAACGCTGGTCACGCCCAACTCGCGCTTCGACAAGTGGCTCAAGGGGGACAAGAAAGCATTGACCTCGGATGAACTGGCCGGCTACAAGATCTTCAAGGATAGCGGTTGCGTCGCTTGCCACAACGGTCCTGCCGTCGGAGGCAACTCCTTCCAGAAGATGGGCGTCGTTGAAACCTACAAGGCATCCAGCCCCGCCGAAGGCCGTGTTGCCGTCACCGGGAAGGATGCTGACCGATTCAACTTCAAGGTGCCGACCCTTCGTAACGTCGAAATGACTTACCCCTACTTCCACGACGGCGCTGCAAACACGCTGCCGGAAGCAGTCGATACGATGGCGCGCATCCAGCTTGGAAAGAAGTTCACGCCGGAAGAGAACGCGAAGGTGGTTGCGTTCCTGAAGACCTTGACCGGTGATCAGCCGAACTTCAAGCTGCCGATCCTGCCGCCGTCTTCGGACGCAACTCCGCGCCCGACGCCGTTCGATAAGTAATGCAGCATTGAGGAAGAAATGCGGACTGATGCATGCCGGACAACCGGGATGCATCGGTGACGGCGTTTCTTCCGTCCGGTCCTGCGGACTTATATTCCTCGATAGGCTATATCGGAGAACACGGGGTCAGGTCCTGCAATCACGCACATAGGTGATTGCAGGACCTGACCCCGTTTCGCTTTTGGAGGCCCACCCGCAGTGTCTACGTAACCCCAAAGGTGGTGCCAGGTCACGCATTCTCCGCCGGACGAGTCAAAGAGTCACCGCAGGCTACCCCTTATCGCCCGCGCCATCATTCCATGCCTGACCATGGCAACCGGCGTATCCTGACTGCTTCGCCAGCTCGCAGGAGGAAGCCCGAACTCGCGTTTGAATGCACGGCTGAACGCAGCTTCCGAGTCATACCCCACCGCGCCGGCGACCTCGGCGAGCGATTTTCTGCCGCTGCGCAATTCGCGTGCGGCCAGTCGCAGCCGCCAGCGCGCCAGGTACTGGATCGGCGGCTGGCCGAGCAGGTCGGTAAAGCGCTGCGACAACGCGGAGCGCGACAGCCCGACGTGGCCGGCAAGTTCGTCAACGGTCCAGGGATGCGCGGGATGCGTATGCAGGCGCGACAGCGCGCGCCCAACATAGCGGTCACGTAACGCGGCAAGAAATCCCGCTTCATGTTCCGGCAAGGTTTCGATCCAGCGCCGCACCGCTTCCACAAACAGCAGTTCGGAGAGTTTGGCGAGCACGCTGGTCGAGCCCGCCCGCGGCTCGGCGGCTTCCATGGCGGCAAAACCGAGGGCCGATGCCAGCCATGCCGATTCCCTGTCACTGCCCATGTCGACCTTGAACAGGCGCGGGAGCGCGTTGAGCAGGGGATCGCTCAACACCTCATCACAAGTCAGGAAACCGCAGACCATGCGGGTCTGCACACCGCCGCCGCCATACACGATGCGCAGCACTTCACCCGGATGCGACTGCAGGCGTTCCGCCAGCAGCGGCGCGGATGGAACCGGGGCCAACGCCAGGTCACTCCCCAGCAGATGCGTCTCGCCTTGCGGCACGACCAGGATTTCGCCTGCATTCACCTGTATCGCCGAATCTTCGTCTCTGGCAAGGCTCGCCCAGCAGGATCCGGCGGTGATGAGGTGATACGACGCCACCCGGTCCGACGGCGGCAGATACGCCGAGCACAGCTCGCTCTCGGGCTTGCCGATCACGCACCAGGGTGCCGAAAACTCGCCATTCAGAAAGACGGCGCCGTTGAGTTGCACGGCGCGCAAGACATCAGAAAGTGCATCCATCTCGGCCCATCCAATTCCGGCGTCACGGGCAAGAAAGCTGGACGCCTGGTCATTCAATGCAGCGGGCAGTAGATCAATACTAGACCCGCGCCGCACCAGCAGTTAGCGCTGGCTCAACGTCAGGACGAGGCGCAAAAGAAAGAGCCGCATCAACACTTAACACCAGCCAATTCCCAGGAGAGTTTTCATGTCCGCTGTCGTTACACCATCCACACCCACGATCGATCTCGCCGCAGTCAAAGCGCGCCAGCAGGCCGCCTGGTCCACCGGCAACTACGCCGTCGTCGGCACCACGCTGCAAATTGTCGGCGAGAACCTGTGCGAGGCGCTTGACCTGCATTCCGGCGCCTCCGTGCTCGATGTTGCCGCAGGCAATGGCAACGCCACGCTCGCCGCCGCACGCCGGTGGTGTGAAGTGACCTCTACTGATTATGTACCCACGCTGCTCGAAGCGGGACGCAAGCGCGCGCAGGCGGACGGGTACGACATCCGTTTTCAGGAAGCAGACGCAGAGAACCTGCCGTTCCCCGATGCATCGTTTGATGTCGTCATGTCGTCGTTTGGCGTGATGTTCACGCCGGATCAGGAGAAAGCTGCGGCTGAACTGGCCCGCGTGTGCAAGCCCGGGGGCAAGATCGGGCTGGCGAACTGGACGCCGGAAAGCTTCATCGGACAGGTGTTCAAGACGATCGGCAAGTACATCCCGCCGGCGCCCGGTGTCAAATCGGCAGCACTATGGGGCACGAAGGAAAGGCTGCAGGAACTCTTCGGAAGCACCGCACAGGAAATTCAGGCAACCACGCGCCAGTTCACGTTCCGTTACCGTTCGGCAGAGCATTTCCTCGAAGTGTTCCGCACCTATTACGGCCCGATGAACAAGGCGTTTGGCGCGCTTGAGGGCGAGAAGCGCGACGCCTTTGCGCGAGAGCTGCTTTCGCTCATGGAGAGCCGCAATCGGTCTGGAGATGAAACGCTGGTGCTGCCAAGTGAGTATCTTGAAGTAGTGATCAAGCGTAAGCACGGATAACGATGATGGCGCGTGTATGAAACGGAGTCAGGTCTTCCAATTCAGCATATGAGTGAATGCATGACCTGACCCCGTTGTTCAATCTGGTGAGGTAGTAAAACGATCGCCTGTTTTTATGGCGACGAGGATCACCCGTTCCAAATACCTAATGTGAGAAGCGACGGTGGATGGATCAGGTCGAGTTGGGCCGTTGGGAAGCATCGGGAAACGTCGTTTGTCCCCTATTATTTACTACATTTCCTGTCGGTTTACTCCTCTAATCCTGCATTTCGTCGCATTCCTGCTGCACGAATCGGTGCGCCGCGTCACAATCTCCCTACGTAACCACAATAAGGAGATTGCGATGCACAAAGCAAAAAGAGCACTTTGCGCCTTGTTTGCCGGACTGACGGTCGGCGTATCTGCGCAGGCGCAGGATTTCCAGGCAGGACTGCGCATGATCACCGTGCCAGGTGCAGAGCCGATTCCGGTTGCGCTGTTCTATCCGACACTATCTCCGGCGAAGGCAATCCCGATGGGGCCCTTCACGCCGACTGTCTCTATGTCAGGTGCACCAGTGTCTGCATTGAAGGGACTAGTACTGGTGTCACACGGTACTGGCGGCAGTGAACTGGGCCATCACAACCTTGCCGAGCGCCTGGCACAACACGGCTACCTTGTCGCAGCGCTGCAGCATCCGCGTGACAACTACCGTGACCGATCGCTGCATGCCACCGCGGCGTTCTTCTCTGAGCGTCCGAAGCAGGTGTCGCGCGTGCTCGACGCGTTGCTGGCACATCCCGAATGGAAGGATAAAATTCCGTCCGGGCGTATCGGAGCAATCGGACATTCCGCAGGAGGCTACACCGTTGTGGCGCTTGGGGGCGGTGTGGCTGATCCATCGCGCATGGCAAGTCACTGCAAACCGCCTGCCGACGATGCAGTGTTCTGCAGCCTCGGCGGCGAAACGGCAAAGCAGCGCGTGGGCGAAGCCGCGCCGGTCGCGGCAGATTACGCGGTCGCCGATTCGCGCATTCGCGCAGTGGTAACGATGGCACCGCTGGCCGTCGTATTCACGGAGGAATCGCTGGCACGAATCAAGGTGCCGATGCAGATATACACCGCCGAGCGCGATACGGTGCTGAAGGGGCGGTACCACGGTGAGCGCCTTCGCACCGCCACGCCGAATGCAGGTTTCGAGCAAGTGGACAACGCCGGGCACTTTGCTTTTATGGCGCAGACCAACTTCCCTATTGCGGCAGATGCGGGCGACCCGGGAGCCAATCCGCCGGGCTTCGATCGCCAGGCCTTTCATCGGAGGTTGGAGCAAGAGGTCACTGCCTTCTTCGATCGTCACCTGAGGTAGAGGAAAGAAAAAATGGCCCCGGACAGGACGCTGCTCCGGGGTCGTGGCAGGCGGTCAGGTTAGCAAGCGTAGGGTCCGCCCCGCGCACCGGTTCGGAGAAGGTAAATTGCGCTAAAGTAGCGTGACGTCCGAGGGTGAAATGGTGCATAGGAACGTGCCATACGCTCGCTGCGGAGACGGATAATCGATTCCGAGCCCATGTACACTGTTCGCCGAACCGTTCTTGTTATGATTCCAGCGACCCGGACCGAATTTGAACAACAAGGTGCCATAGTCATGTACATCGGCGAAATCGCCAAGAAGACCGGCCTGTCGATCAAGGCCATCCGCCTGTACGAGGAAAGGAAGCTGATCCCGGCGCCGAAACGGTCGGGCCGGTATCGCGTCTATACCGAAGCACATATCGATCTGCTCCTGCTCATCAAGGAAGCGAAAGCACTCGGCCTGACCCTGACTCAGCTCCAGCCGCTGGCCGCGCTTGACGATGACCAGCCGGATTGGGAAAAGGTCGAGCAATTCCTGGTAGAGCAGAAGCGCCGCATTCGCGATCAGATCAAGACGCTCGACGACACGATCGCCAGGATCGACGCATGCCTGAAGCAGATGCACGCCTGTCCGGAAGCCGCTTGACTCTGCCCCATGGGGCAGACCCTATACTCCTCCCGTCATCTTGCGGAGGGACTTCATGGCAAAACGCATCCTGGTATTAAGCGGCAACCCGAAAGCGGTCAGTTTTTCCGGCCAACTGGCCGAAGCCTACAAGGACGCCGCACAACGCGGCCACGAAGTGCGGATTCACCGCGTCGCCGACATGGCGTTCGACCCGGACCTGGACGCGGGCTATGCGCGCGACAAACACCTGGAGCCCGACCTGGCGGCATTCCAGGATTCCGTCCGCTGGGCAGACCACCTGCTCATTACCACCCCTGTCTGGTGGGGCGCCTTGCCCGCCAAGCTCAAGGGCGTGTTCGACCGGACCTTCCTGCCCGGATTCGCCTTCAAGTACCAGAAAGGAAAGCTCATCCCGGACAAGCTCCTGACGGGAAAGACGGCAAGGATCGTGATGACCATGGACACGCCGCCCTGGTACTACAGCCTGTTCCAGGGCGCGCCTGCGCTCAAGCAGCTCAAGATTGCCACGCTGGAATTCTGCGGTTTCGCGCGCGTTCGCAGCAATATGTTGGGGCCGGTGATCAGTTCGGATGCGGCACGGCGGGCGCAATGGCTGGAGAAGGTTGGACGCTTGGGGGACGAGGGGAAGTAGCTGTCGCGCGACGTGCACGTTGCGCGTGTACGGGGTCATTTGATGGCGAACGACTTCATGGGGCAGATGATGTAGGCGGCGAAAATGGGGCAGGAAAGAAGCGTATGTGTTCGTGCAAGACCTGACCCCGCGCTTCGTAATGCTGACCCCGCGCTTCGTAATGCCAAAAAGAGGAAAAGGGCACTTCAGTTTTCAAGACAAGGAAATTGCGGACATCAAGGGCGCTGCAATTGCGAAAAGCTTAGGAGGTAGCTGCTTACCAAACTTGAACTCAATCTTCAGTAAGCGGGAAGAGTTACTGCGATATGTCGAATCGTTGCCCAGTTCCATCAAAACGGACGACGAGTATCAATTGTGGTTCAATTTCAAGAACGCCTTCCATAATTTCATGCGCGCCAAGAGTAATGAATGGCCTCGACGCCTTCACGCCTGAGCAGCGCATGAAGTCGGCGATAGCCAAACCGGCGCCGTTCGCCCGCCAGCTCCACCATTCGGGCTTGCAGTTGTTCGTTCTCCGGTTGTGCTTTGGATTGGTAATGCAGCACGGTGCGTGACAGTCCCACAAGCAGGCAGGCCCGGCGCTCAGAGATCTCTGTCTTCTCCTGCATGACCGCGACTGCCTCACGCTTGGCCTGTGGCGTCAGTACTTTCGTCCTAGTGCTGCCTTCAGTGCCTGGGCGTCAAGAATTGATTCGGCTAGCAGCTTCTTGAGCTGTGCATTCTCGGCTTCCAGATCCCGTAACCGCCTTGCATCGGGAACCGCCATCCCGCCGAACTTGGCTCGCCAGTTATAGAACGAGGCATCGCTGAACCCATGTTGTCGGCACAGTTCCTTCAACGGCACTCCCGCCTCAGCCTGCTTCAAAAACCCGATGATCTGCTCGTCGGTAAATCGCTTCTTCACGTTCGTTCTCCCTGTTGAAAACGAACTTTACTAGATCACCGTGGCACTGTTTATTGGGGGCACATCAACCGGCCCCCATTTGTGCCAATCTTTGTACAGCGTGTCTGCTTCGGTCGTTTTAGAGCCGGCCTCTCCCATAGAGTGATTGAAGGACCCAAAGTAGACGACTCTTTGCCCAGATTCTTTTGCAACCGCCGATATCTCGAGGTTCGGAAAAATGTCCGAGAGCGTTTGTCTTAATGCTGGCGAGTCAGTCGGCAAGGTTTGCCTCCATGTCTATGGCGTTGGGCTAGATCGTATACGTCACGGGGGATTTAGATAATCTTTCTGAAGGACTTCTATTCGCCCGAACGGTGCAGGTCTAGATGGGGCAGCACATCCTTTTGCGCACCGTGCCAGAAGGTAACATTTGCCAACTTGTTTTCGCATCCCATATTCTCGATAGGTGAAATGACAATAAAAAAGCCCGCATCTGCGGGCCTTTCTTATACTCGTTTGGCGAAATCTACTTCACTTCCCCCAACTATCCTTCAAAGTAACCACCCGATTAAACACCGGCCTAGTCGCCGAGTGATCAACGCGGTCGGCGACGAAATACCCATGCCTCTCAAACTGAAACTTCTCATCCTTCGCAGCATGCCGTAACCCCTGCTCCAGATAAGCCGTAATTACTTCCTTCGCATTCGGATTCAACGCCTGCTTGAAATCCTTCCCCCCCGCATCCGGATTCGGATCGGTAAACAACCGGTCATACAAACGCACTTCCGCTTCCAGCGAGTGCGGCACGCTGACCCAGTGGATGGTGCCCTTGACCTTGTAGTTGTTGGCGCCTTCGGTGCCGCTCTTGGAATCGGGGAAGTAGTTGCAGTGGACCGCAATCACCTTGCCGTTTTCATCCTTGTCGCAGCCGGTGCATTCGACAACGTAGCCGTACTTCAGGCGCACCTTGTTGCCGGGGAAGAGGCGGAAGTAGCCCTTGCTCGGGACTTCCATGAAGTCTTCTTCTTCGATCCACACTTCCCTGGTGATCGGGAATTTGCGCTGGCCGCGTTCCGGGTGGTGCGGGTGGACCGGGGCGCTGCATTCGTCGGCGAGGTTTTCCGGGAAGTTGTCGATGATGAGCTTCAGGGGCTTCAGCACGGCGACGGCGCGGGCGGCCTTGGGGTCGAGGTCGTCGCGCAGGGCGCCTTCCAGGGTGCTCATGTCGATCCAGCTGTCGGCCTTGGCGACGCCGGCGCGCTCGCAGAACAACTGGATCGCTTCCGGCGTGTAGCCGCGGCGGCGGATGCCGACGATGGTGGGCATGCGCGGGTCGTCCCAGCCGTCGACGATCTTTTCTTCGACCAGTTGCAGCAGTTTTCTTTTGCTCGTGATGGCGTAGGTGAGGTTCAGGCGCGCGAATTCGGTTTGTTCCGGCAGCGGGCGCTTGAAGAAGCCGCCGTCGGCCAGGTGCTCCAGCACCCAGTTGTAGAAGGGGCGGTGGTCCTGGAATTCGAGCGTGCAGAAGCTGTGCGTGATGTATTCGATCGCGTCTTCGATCGGGTGCGCGAAGTCGTACATCGGGTACACGCACCACTTGTCGCCTGTGCGGTGGTGGTGCGCATGGCGGATGCGGTAGATGGCCGGGTCGCGCATGTTCATGTTGGGCGAGGCCATGTCGATCTTGGCGCGGACGATGTGTTCGCCGTCCTTGAATTCGCCGGCACGCATGCGGCGGAAGAGGTCGAGCGACTCCTGCGCGGGGCGGTCGCGGTAGGGCGAGTTCTTGCCGGGCTCGGTGAAGCTGCCGCGGTTCTTCGCCATCTCGTCGGCGCTCTGGCTGTCGACGTAGGCGTGGCCGGCGCTGATGAGGTATTCGGCCATCGCGTACATCTGGTCGAAGTAGTCGCTGGCGAAGTAGAGGTGGTCGCCGCCTTCGTCCTTCCAGTTGAAGCCCAGCCATTCGACGGCGTCGATGATGCTGTCGACGTATTCCTGTTCTTCCTTGGTCGGGTTGGTGTCGTCGAAGCGCATCGTGCAGCGGCCGCCGAAGTCGCGGGCGAGCCCGAAGTTCAGGCAGATGGATTTGGCGTGGCCGATGTGCAGGTAGCCGTTGGGCTCCGGCGGGAAGCGGGTGATGACGGAAGGCAGCGGCTTGCCGTTCGGGTCGGTGCGGCTGGTGTACTTGCCGGAGGCGAGGTCGGATTCGATCAGGCCGCGCAGGAAGTTGGAGGACGGGGCGTTGTCGGTGGGCGTTGCGTTTTTGGCGTCGTTGCTCATGAAAATCGGGAAAAGCCGTAGAGGAATGGTTTAACCGGCCATTTTACCGTAGCAGGGGTGGGGCCGGGCTTTCGTGGTAAAGCGCGCAACAGCTGGCCCGGCCATTTGAGGTGGGTCAAGAGCGTGCACCCACTTAGCGCCAAACTGAAGCCAAAAGCCCGCTTTGGAGCGGGACGACGGCGCGTCTATAGAAACCCGCCGCGTTTTTGCCTGAGCGACCGACTGCCCGGTGCTGCAGACGCAGGGAGCCCCTTCCTCTTGGAGCAAAAAAAATGTCAAGGATTGGAATTGGAGCGGCGGTGCTCGCCGCAATGCTGCTGGCTGCATGCGGCGGCGGAACGCCAGACTTCGGCGCGGCCACGTCGTCGACGCAATTGCGGCCGACGGTGTGGACCTCGGAAGGCAGGTCCTTCAACAGTTGCAGCCTGAGCCCGGCCTGCTCGGGCAATCCGTACGCGCCTTTCTTTGCCTCGTCGACCGTGGCGCCGCCCAATGGGGCGACGCTGAGCGGGATCGTGCGGCTGGAGGTGCGCGGCAACGAGATGGCCAATGTGGAGTTGTTGCCGGGCAGCGGGTACATGCCGCGCTACGGCGTCTTCAACCGTACCGGTGACAGGACGGTGGCGTGGCTGGACCTGGACACGACGCGCCTGCCGAACGGGCCGGTGACCATGCGTGTCAGCGCCTTCAATGTTCCTGCGGGACAGCCGGGCGCGGCCGAGATCGTGGCAATGCCGGCACGGACCTGGAACATCAATAACGCCACGCCGCCGGCGGCCAACTTTGCGGCGAGCGTGGTAACGGCGCCTGCGAACGGGGCGGTGGTCAGTGGCATCACCCGCCTGGAGATCCGGGGCAGCGGCATTGCCAATGCGGAACTGCTGCCGGCCACCGGGTACACGCCGCGCCTGGCGACGTTCAACGTGTCGGCGGACAGGACGATGGCGTGGGTGGACCTCGATACGCGGACGCTGCCGGACGGCGCGCGCGACGTGCGGATCAGCGCGTACAACGTGATGGAAGGGCAGGCCGGGGCCACCGAGATCATCGCCATGCCGGCGCGGCGCTGGACGGTGAGCAACGGGACGGGAGCCTTCCAGGCGGCCGTGACGATGGCGCCCGTGAATGGCGAGGTCGTCAGCGGGCGGGTGCGGCTGGAGGTGCGCGGCAGGGGCATGAGGAATGTGGAGCTGCTTCCTGCCAGCGGTTATACGCCGCGGCTCGGTGCGTTCAATATCGACGGCAATGGCAGCTTTGCCTGGCTTGAGTTCGATACGGCAAGCGTGGCGGGCGGATTGCGGGACGTGCGCATCAGCGCGTTCGATGTGGCGCCGGGACAGCCGAACGCGCGGGAGATCATCGCGATGCCAGTGCGGCAGTGGGACTTGCGCTAGGGTAAGCGAGACCCGGATGGAGTCGGGCGGCTGCGGCCGCCCGTTTTTTTGCGCCCGGCCTGTCTGTTTCGACATGAAAATTGTCCCGGACGGCAGTCGCAAGACGCGGTTTTTGTCGACATGATATGGTCACCCGGAGGGATGCACGACCGGAAGCGGAATCAACCATCTGGAGGAATGTAACCATGAAGCTCGGATTCATCGGACTGGGGCATATGGGATCGGCCATGGCCTTGAACCTCGCGCGAGCCGGCGCGGACCTGCTCGTCTGGAACCGGTCGGCGGAGAAGTGCCGGCCCTTGCAGGAAGCGGGCGCCCGTGTCGCCGCTTCCATCCGTGCATTGTGTGGTGAGGCGGAAGTCATCATTCTCATGCTGGCCAACAGCGAGGCGACGGATGACGTCCTGATGCGCGGCAGCGCCGGCTTTGGCGAACTGGTGCGCGGACGGATCGTGGTGCAGATGGGGACGACCTCTCCTGCGTATTCCAGCGGTCTTGAAGCGGACATCGTCGCGGCAGGCGGCCGCTATGTCGAGGCACCCGTATCGGGGTCGCGCAAGCCCGCTGAAGCCGGGCAGCTCGTCGGCATGCTCGCCGGGGATCCCGCTGCGGTCGAGATCGTGCGGCCGCTGCTTGCGCCGATGTGCGCGCAGACCTTCGTGTGCGGCCCCGTGCCGCAGGCGCTGGTCATGAAGCTCTCGGTCAACCTGTTCCTGATCACGATGGTCACCGGCCTGGCCGAAGCGGCGCATTTTGCGGAACGGCAGGGCGTGGACCTCAAGCTCTTCCGCGAGGTGCTCGATGCCGGGCCGATGGCGAGCAGCGTGTCGAAGGTGAAGCTGCCCAAGCTGGTCGACAAGGATTTTTCTGCGCAGGCGTCGATCACGGATGTGTTCATGAACAACCGCCTGGTGGCCGAGGCAGCGCAGGCGGCGGGGATTGCCTCGCCCCTGATCGAGACCTGCCGGGCGCTCTACGCGGAAACCGAGGCGCTGGGACATGGAAAGCTGGACATGGTGGCGGTGATTGCTGCCCTGGCCGAGCGCACCGCACAACGGAAGGGAGCATCATGACAAACGTTACCCAACCCGTTGCCATTGTTGCCGCCGAGGCACCGGCCCGCACCAAGCCCTCCAACTATCCCGAGCCGTTTGCGTCGATGATGTCCGGACGGATAAAGCGGCCGCTCGGCGACCTCTTCGGGCTGGGCAATTTCGGCATCAACCTGACGACGCTGCATCCCGGCGCGGTGTCGTCCTTGCGCCACGCGCATACCCGGCAGGACGAGTTCATTTATGTGATTGCAGGGACACCGACGCTGTACACGGACGAGGGGCGGACGGCGTTGCGCCCGGGGATGTGTGCGGGGTTCCGGGCGGGGTCGGGCAATGCGCATCGGCTGGTGAATGAGTCCGGCGAGGACGTGGTGTACCTCGAGATCGGGGACCGGACGCCGGGGGATGAGGCCACGTATCCGGACGATGACATTGCCGCGCAGCTGGTGGAGGGGAAGTGGAAGTTCACGCACAAGGATGGGTCCGACTACACGTAGGCGTCTGCCTGCTTTCCGGACCCTGGCTTGACATTTCTTCTTGCTTCGAAAATAATAAGGATTCCTAACCAATATTTTGTCATGGCCACTTTCGACATCATCAGCGTCCCGCTCGAGACCCGCATCGCCACCGGCTTTGCGCGGATCAACACGGCGATGCGGGCGAAGGCATGGTCACAGGCGGCGGCCAATGGATTGACGCCGACCCAGGCGGACATCCTGCATCTGCTGGCGTCGCGCAACGTGCCGCTGCGGCTGTCGGCCATCGCCGAGCAGCTGGCCATCACGCCGGCGACCGCGAGCGATGCGGTGGCGGCGCTGGTGAACAAGGATCTGGTGGAAAAAGGTCGTGCGTCCGACGACGGCCGCGCCATTGCGCTCAAGCTGACGAAGACGGGCGCACGGGTGGCGGCGACGGTGCCGGACTGGACCGGTTTCCTCGGTGCGGCGGCGGATACGCTGTCGAAGGAGGAGCAGGCGCAGTTGCTCAAGATGATCATCAAGATGATCCGCGCGCTGCAGGAGAAGGGCGAGATTCCGGTCAACCGCATGTGCGTGACTTGCAAGCACTTCGGTCCCAACGAGACCGGCGATCCGGTCACGCCGCACTATTGCCATTTCGTGAAGGCGCCGTTCGGCGACCAGCATTTGCGTCTCGATTGCGCGGAGCATGAAGAGGCGGATAAACCAGTTCAGCTCAGGAAATGGGCCATCTTTGCTGAAGCCTGACTTTTAATTTGGCCCAAATATTTAGGAGTCCTAACATGAATAAGAATCTTTTCTCCATCGCACTGGCACTGGCCTGCGCTTCCGGAGTGGCCGGCGCGCATGAGGTCACCGCGAAGAAGGGCAACGCCAAGCAGCCCGCCTTCGACATCGTGAAGACCGATATCCGCGTGGATGCGGCGAAGAACCAGGTGGAGTTCGCGATGCAGGTCGCCGGCAAGGCGGGTTCCGTGACGCCGAAGAAGACCGGCAAGTTCGCGGGTGCCGACGTGTTTTCGTATGTGTGGCCGACGAAGATCGACCCGGCGGAAGTGGGCTTCGACAAGGGCGCGGGCATCCTCGCGCTGGCGGTGACCATCCATCCCGATTTCGATGACACGCCGCTGTTCAACACCACGGGCAAGGACTGGCACAGCCACTGGGTCGTGCTGGGACCGGACGATGCCTGCGGGAAGGGCGCGCTGAAGGTGATGGATATCCCGCAAGGGGCAAAGCCGAAGCTGCCCAAGACCTGGCCGGGCGTGCCGCTGCTGATCGACAGCCCCGGCTATGCACCGCGTTTTGCGGGCAATGCGGTGACCGTGCGCGTGCCGTTCGACGATGTGAGCACGCTGAAAGGCGCGGCCTTCGATGGCGTGACGGCCGGACTGCGCGTGAACGCGAGCGCCCATGCGCCGCTGCTGTGCGTGGTGAACGTATTCGATGTGGCGTCCGGAGATCTGTCGCTGCCCGGCAAGGCTAATGAAACCGGGTCTTGACATACCCTCGACCTATTCGCCGCGTCGGTCCGTCAGCAGGGTGGTGGCGGCCAGTCCCAGCGCAAGCGCGCCATAGATCATCGCCAGGGATCGCCCGGACAAGCGCATTTCATAGCCGGGCGTAAACCGCCGTGGCACCAGGTAGTAATCGGTGACGTATGCGCCTGCCGCCACGGCCGCTCCCCCGACCGTGGCGGCCAAGGGTGCCATTGAAGGGCGGGTTGCGGACCAGCGGGATACTGCGGGCACGACCCACTTTTCATAGACGGCGGCCCACATGACCGCCGCCATGTGGTTGAGGAGAAATCCGGATGCCGTGTATTTGAGCGACGTTTCATTGTGGCGCGCGGCTTCGTCGCCCCACAGGATGTGACTGGTGGCGTTCACCGGAGCTGCATACGATGCCGTTTCCCGCTTTCCGGCGAGCGCTGCCACTGCAGAGATTGCCAGGCCGGAGACGGTGCCGGAAGTCAGGGCGCGTGTGACGAGGGAATTGCTTTGCATATTGTTCTCCTTATGCAATACCGGTAGAGGCCGGAGCGAAGAGCGTTGCAAACTCCATGCCGTTCCGGCCGAGGCGACGTGGGAACATTTGCTCCGGCTTTAACGCTTGCGCAGCACCACTTCCCACACGGTCTTGGACTTCTCGTAACGGTCGATGGTTGCTTCCCGCATCGAAAGACGCTCCCACCCGGCATCAAAAAGGCGCATCACGTCCTCTTCGTCGAAGAAGCGCTTGGGATTGCCGCCGACATCGAAGTAGTGATGGGAAATCTCCGGGTAGCCCACCGCACCGTGATGCACATCCCTGGTCGAATTCAGTCTGCACAGCATCACGCCTTCCTTCGAAAGACAGCGCCGGATTTCGCTGACGATCTCCTGCGTCTTGTCCCACGCAAAGTAATGCAGGCAGAGGCTCGCCAGCACGACGCCGAACTGCCCGTCGGAAAACGGCAATGGCTCGCGCAAGTCATGGCAAACCAGACGTGCCGAAGGCGCGGCACGCGCACAGGCAGCCAATGCCTCCAGCGACACATCGATCGCCGTCACGTCGGCAAACCCTTCCCGCGCCAGCCACCGCGTATCCAGTCCGCTGCCGCAGCCTAATTCCAGAATGGCGGGCGATCGCTCCGTCAGCAGCGCCTTCCACCTGTCCAGCCAGCCGTCATCGACCATGTCGTTCCCAATCCGTTTCGATAATGGAACGATACCGTATCCGGCCCGCGTATCGGAAATCGCGACGATCCGTAGCGCCCCACGCGGCGTTTGCCCTTTTTCAATGATCGACCCATTCGATTTGACATCGTATAAATCTTCTGTCATTGACCGTTTGTCGCTTGATCTATCTCTACGACTTCTCCCTGCGAGCCGATTAAATACCGAGGAAGACACTCGCCGGCGCAGCAGGGCCGGCCGGGTCTGAGGCATTCCGAAAAAACGTTCTTCCCGTGTTCCGACCTTACCGTCCAGCGCGTAAAGCATTGCCGCGTGACAGATTTCGCGGCGCGGCTAAGGGGTTGCCCGGGGAGATCTGTCTGCCGTCATTCGGAAAGCCCGCGCGGGCGTGCACTGCTGGGGCGCGGATGCACACCCTTCCGGCTCTAAGAACAATAACCGAAGGAGCAGTGAATGACGATTAGACGCGACGACCTCGTAGCGGCAGCGGCCGCGGGTCTTCTGCAATACCGGCAGGTCGATCCTTTGCTGGTCTTTCTCCTGCAGCGGGATATCACGGCCAAGCGCCAGGCGATGCTGACGCAGGCGCGTCCGCGTCCGTATCAAGGCCTTTTTGCGGTGCTGTCTTTCCTGCTGGCGGTGCTAGCGGTCGTGACGGCGGTCATGTTCGGCGTGCTGTTTTCCAGCCGGGCCGCACAGGCAATGGGAAGCGGTACCTGGGCCATCCTTGTCTTCCTTTATCTCGCCGGAGCGCTGGCCATCGTGGCGTGGTTCCGCAAGCGCGGCTATGGCAGCCGCATCCGCTTTCTGTTCGCGGTGGTCATGGCCTCAGTACCCCTGGCGGTGGTCGCACTGCAACAGGTTGCGGCCTGACTCTCATTCGGAGCGGTGTTGTTCGCCGGCACAAAGCGCCGGGGCCCATCCTGACTCGGGTAGAATCTTTCTTCGGTGAAATCCGAAGCGAGCCCGACCTCACGGTGCCAAAACGACATGCGACTCCCGATTACCGTACTGGCCTGCGCCGCCATGCTTGCGCAGGCCGCCCTGGCGAAAGAACCTGAAAAACTCCCCGGCAGCCGCGTACTTGCCGCCAAGGCAGAACCGCCGAAGGAGCCGGGCCGCCCGCTGACGGACGCGGAGGTCTCCGCCATGGTCAAGGCGCGTCTCGAGGCGATGCGCAAGGCGAGGGCGGCGCGTGCCGCTGCCGAAGCCAAGGCCGCCGAAAACAATCCCAAGGTGAAGCGCTCCGACCAATGGAGCTACGAAGGCGACACCGGCCCGGCGAAGTGGGGCAAGATCAATCCGGCCTGGGCCAAATGCGATACCGGCAACCGCCAGTCGCCGATCGACATCCGCGACGGCATCAAGGTCGACCTGGAGCCCCTGGAATTTGCGTATGGCGCCTCCGGTTTCAATGTGCTCAACAATGGACATACGGTGCAGGTCAACCTTGCACCCGGCAACCGCTTCACCCTGACCGGCCGCACCTATGAACTGCAGGAATTCCATTTCCACCGTCCTTCTGAGGAAAAGGTCGACGGACGCGGCTTCGACATGGTGGCGCACCTCGTGCACAAGGACGAGGAGGGACGGCAGGCGGTGATCGCGGTGCTGATCGAGAACGGCACGCAGCATCCCGGCATCCAGACCGTGTGGAACAACCTGCCCCTCGAAAAACACCAGCCGCTGGCGCCGGTCATCCAGTTCGATCCCGCGGCCATGCTGCCGCAGGGGCGCCAGTATTACACCTTCAAGGGATCACGGACGATGCCACCCTGCGACGAGGGCGTGCTGTGGATCGTGATGAAGGAGCCGATCCAGGCATCGAAGCAGCAGCTCGATATCTTCGCCCGGCTGTATCCGATGAATGCGCGCCCGATCCAGGCACTGTCCGGACGGCTGATCAAGGAATCCAACTGACACGGGGCAGGGGACGCCTTCCTGTGGAAGAACTGCCCCCGCGGTTGCCTTCCCGTTCCATTCAACGACTTGCCGGGCTCACTCCAGGGCGCTTCTCTCGCCCTGCCACTACCAGCGGAACCACCTTCGCGCTGCGTACCTGTATCGGTGGTTGTTGAGGCTGCGGCGACGGGACGGCGGCAAGCGCTGCCACCGGGAGCGTCGTTTCCTCATTCCCGAGCCGGAAGACGCTGACGGTGTGCGCCAGGTTCTGCGCAAGCTCGCGCAGCGCCTCCGAAGCAGCCGCTTCCTGCTCCACCAGCGACGCATTCTGCTGCGTGACATTGTCCATCTGCATGATAGCCTCGTTCACCTGCTCGATGCCTGACGACTGCTCGTTGCTCGCGGCCGCGATCTCCGCAACGATGTCGGACACGCGCTTGATGCTGCCCACGACCTCGTTCATCGTCTCGCCGGTCTGGTCGACCAGCTTCGTGCCGACGTCGACCTTCTCGACGGAATTGTTGATCAGTTCCTTGATTTCTTTCGCGGCGGCGGCGGAGCGCTGCGCGAGGCTGCGCACCTCTGCGGCGACCACGGCGAAGCCGCGGCCCTGCTCGCCGGCGCGGGCGGCTTCCACGGCGGCGTTGAGCGCGAGGATGTTCGTCTGGAAGGCGATGCCGTCGATGACGCTGATAATGTCGACGATCTTGCGCGAGGACTCGTTGATGGAGTTCATCGTCTGCACCACATGCTGCACCATGTTGCCGCCCTTGCTTGCCACTTCCGATGCCGACAAGGCGAGCTGGTTGGCCTGTCGAGCATTGTCGGCGTTCTGCTTGACCGTGCTGGTCAGCTCTTCCATCGTCGACGCGGTCTCTTCGAGGGAGCTGGCTTCGTGCTCCGTGCGCGAGGACAGGTCGACGTTGCCGGTAGCGATCTCTCCGGCCGCGGTAGCGATGGTTTCCGCGCCACTGCGCACTTCGCTCACGATCTTCGACAGGCCGCTGTTCATGTCCTTGAGTGCCTGGAGCAGTTTGCCGGTTTCATTGTTGTACCGGACTTCGATACGTGTGCTCAGGTCGCCGGCGGCGACGCGCTCTGCGATGTCGATTGCTTCGTGCAGCGGTTCGCTGATGGAACGGATGATCCGGCGGCCGAGCAGCCAGCCGATCAGGATTAGCGCCAGGATGACGCCGATGAGCGTGTAGCAGGTTTTGGCAAGCTTCGTCTCGTGTGCCACGAGGATTTCTTCCAGCAGTTTCAGGGATGCCTCCTGGAACTGCACCTGTTCACCGATCGCGGCCGTCACCTTGTTGAAGAAGTCGGGAGCGTCATAGCTGTGCTGCTCCGGCCTGACGATTTCCTCACGGGCGAGGCGCAGCAGGTCTTCGCCCTTGGACAGCGTGGCCTGCAGCGGACCGGACAGGCGCGCATTGACCGTCGGATTGGCGGCGGCCGCCTTGTCTACCGCGCTGCGTACCGCGGCGAATCGGCCGTTGGCCTTCTCAATCAGCGCGACGATGGCGGCGCGCTCTTCGAGGGTGGCAGACTTCGCGGTCAGGATGCCGGAGCCGCGCGCACGCAGGCGGCCGAGCGTTTCGATCAGGTCCGGCGATTGCACCAGGGCGGCATCAACGAGCCAGGCGCTGTCCGCTTCCGAAACCAGGCGGAGTCCGGAATGGTCGAGCACCATCTCGCCGGCCTTGAGCATCTGTTCCACCAGCGCGGTATGCGCGGCGAAACTCTCGGGTGCCGTCAACTGGCGCTCGGCCACTTTCTGCGGGAGTACCGCCCACCGGTCTTTCGCTTCTTTCCATTTCTGGTCGATGGCGGCACTGGCGACACTGGCGACGGCAGCATTGGCGGCGGCGATCGCCTTGTCGACCTCGGCTTGCTTGGCTGCGCGCTGCACCTGTGCGGCGTCGTTGCCCGAGAGGACCATGGCCGACATGCCACGATGCTGCTGAATCAGGAGGACGACACCCATCACGGCGCGCATCGGGGGCAGGCCGTCGACTTCGGCCTCTGTCGCGACGATGGCCTTGCGCGCTTCATTGACGTACATGACGAGCGGGAGGGACACCAGGATGGCCGAGATGGCGCCGAGCAGGGCAAACTTCTGCCACAGGAAGAGTCTGTTGAGTAGCGAGGACATACGCACTCCTTTACGGGCGACAGGTTATGCAGCGGTACGCGTCAGGATGGCGCGTTCGTTGCGCGCCTGCTGTTGTTATAGGCGCACCGTTGCGGAGCGGCAATACTCCAATCGGCGGATGGTGCGAAGTCCTTGATCCAGGTTAGGTTTGTGCGGCCTTACATCTGCTTGAACAGATGGGCGAATACCCGGCTGACGGAAAGGTGCTCGTCGCGCCCGCGCAGCTTCAGCGACAGTTTGCCGCTTTCGTCGCGAATGGCTGAGTGGATGCAGTTGACGTTGACCACCGTGCCGCGATGCACCTGCCAGAACGCGTTCGGATCGAGCTGCGGCAGCAGTTCCTTGAGGCTGGTGCGGATCAGTGATTCGCTCTCGGCAGTGACGACATTGACGTATTTGTCGGTGGCCTCGAAGTAGATGACTTCGGACACCGGAATCATGCGTACCTGGTTGCCGACCGCGGCGCGGATGAGGGTGAGGCGTTCGCTCGTTGCCGGAACGTGCGGCACCAGGGAGCGCAGCTGGCCGACGATGCGCTCCAGCTCGGCGTTGCGCTCGGTGTGCTGTGCGAGCCGACCCTTGAGGCGTTCGACGGTCTTGGCCAGGCGCGCCTCTGTCACCGGCTTGAGCACGTAGTCCGCGGCGGCCTGCTCGAAGGCCTGGAGCGCGTATTCGTCGTAAGCAGTGACGAAGACCACGAGCGGGAAGGGCACGTCCTCGGGCCAGTCTTCAGCGAGTTCCTGCGCGGCTTCCAGTCCGGTCTTGCCCGGCATCTTGATGTCGAGGAAGAGCACGTCGGGCCGCTGCGCCAGCGCTTCGGTCACGGCGGCGATGCCGTTCTCCACCACGCCCCCCACTTGCAGGTCGGGCCACAGGCGCTGCAGCGTTTGGAGCAGGGTATGCGCAAGGATCGGTTCGTCTTCGGCAATGAGGGCGCGGATCATGTTCATAGCGGAATCGTGAGTTGGGCGATCACACCTACGGGCGTGTTCGGGATCAGGGAAAATTCGGCTCGGTTGCCGTACAACGCATGCAGGCGTTCGCGGACATTGTCCACGCCCAGTCCCGTGCCGTCACTCGGCGGCGCTTCGTCGAGTCCGAGGCCTGTGTCGCAGACGGTCAGCTTCAATCGGTCATCCTCGCGCTCGGCGCGGACTGTGACCAGGCCGCCCTCGACCTTGGGTTCGAGGCCGTGCTTGATCGCGTTCTCCACCAGCGGCTGCAGCAGCATCGGCGGGACGGACAGGCTGCGCAGCGCATCCGGCAGTTCCAATGTGTACGACAGGCGTGCTCCCATGCGTACTTTCATCAGCCCGAGATAGGCGTCGAGCAGCGAGAATTCCTGCGCCAGTGTCGTTTTCTCCGAGCGCGAAGCGGACAGCGTGGCACGCAGGTACTGGATCAGCTGGTCGAGCATGTGTTGCGCGCGCGTCGGATCGACCGCGATCAGGCCCTGCAGGTTGGCCAGGGTGTTGAACAGCATGTGCGGCTCGATCTGCGCCTGCAGCATTTGCAGCTGTGCCTGCAATGCCTGCTTCTCGATGGAAGCGGCGCGTGCCTTTTCCGCTTCCGCCTCGGCGCGCAGGAACTCGATGTGTTCCCGGCTCCAGAAGAACCAGATGATGAACATGGAACATACCGCGCCGCCGATCAGCATCGCCGTCGCATTGCCGGCGCGCATCGCCGAGAGCGCTTCCCGTGGAATGCCGAGCATGGCGGCGGCCAGCAGTTTGCCGATGAACTGGGCGGCCGGCAGGGAGAAGATGATGAGGACGATGAACTTCAACTTCGGCGGCTTCTGTTCGCCCCAGAGGATCAGACGGCCGCCGTCGATGAAGGTCGTCGCCAGCGTGCCGATGCACATGGAAAACACGAGGTTGACGAAAAAACCGCCGTGCCCGCGTACCACGTACGTGATGAGCACGGCGATGATCAGGTTGAAGACCTGGGTGATCGCGATGTCGATCGCAAATCGACGCAGGCGGGAATAGCCGTGGACGTAGGGCAAGGCGGTGATCATGCTTCCTTCTTCTGGTGCTTCTTCAGTTCGTTCTCGATCATGCGTTCCTTCCATGCGGCTCCCGGCGCATGCAGGAAGACGGCAACGCCGTGGAATAGTAACCCGATTCCCCAACCGAACAGGGGCCAGAACGCCCAGATTCTTGCCGGGACAACAAGGACGTTGAACAGGAGCAGGCCGGTGTTCACGACAAGATAGACGGCGAGGTGGACCTGGAAACCGATCTTGCGTTCGACATGGCGGCGAGCGGTACCGTAGGCGTCGTTGTGTTCCATGATGTGTTCCTTTCAGGCGAGGACAGTCCAGAGCAGCTGGCCGAGGCGGCGTCCGGGAAGCAGGGTGAAGATTCCGGCGATCGCGAGGCCGGCGTAGGCAGATACCATGCCCTTGCGGTGGGCGCTGACATTGCCGCGGATGATGGCGTAGATCGAGCCGGCCAGCGCCACCAGCGTCCAGATCGACAGCAGGTGGATCCAGGAAAAGCCTCCGTTCGTGCGGATGCCGAAGGAAACCAGCGCGGTTGCTGCCATGAGGACGACCCAGATGCGGCCGAAGAATTTATGCGTCGGAGTGCCCTTGCGCATGGTGAGCGTGGCAGCGCCGAAGACCAGCGCCCCGGTCGCGGCGGCGATGTGGGCGATGATGACCGGGGTGAATTCCATGATTGCCTCCTGCTTGTCCTTGTTCGATGGAGGCATTATTCAGCGGCCGGCGCCGAAGGAACATCGGATTGCGACGAATGGCGCCAAACGGGAGTGAAGCGAGGATTTTCCGGCGTAAGCGGGATCAGAAACCGACGGCCTGGCCGTCCCGGCGGGTGTCGCTGGCGGCAATGTAGCCGTCTTCCGTCTTCCAGATGAACTGTCCGGCGCCGAAATCCCGGGTGCTGTCGGTATCGGTGTTGAGCCCATGGCCGCGGGCGGCAAGCTCGTCCGCGACGCCGGGCGTCAGGGTGCGCTCGATGTCGACCTGCATGCCGGCATTGACCTTCCAGCGCGGCGCGTCACAGGCTGCCTGGGGCTGTTGACCGTAAGACAACATGCGCACCAGCGCCTGCAGGTGACCTTGCGGCTGCATGTTGGCGCCCATCACGCCGAAACTCATCTGCGGTTGGCCATCCTTCGTGACAAAGCCGGGAATGATGGTGTGGAAGGGGCGCTTTCCTGGTGCCACGCAGTTGGGATGTTTCGGGTCCAGCGAGAAACCGTTACCGCGGTTGTGCATACTGATCCCTGTTTCCGGCACGACAACGCCGGAACCGAAGCCGAGGAAGTTGGACTGGATGAAGCTGATCATCATCCCGCTTTCATCGGCCGCCGTCAGGTAGACGGTGCCGCCGCGCGGCGGGGTACCGTGCCCGAAGTCGCCGGCATGGCGCATGTCGATCCGCTTTGCCCGCTCCGCCAGGTAACCGTCGTCCAGCAGGTCTTCGGCGCTGACCTTTTTCATGTGGCGACTGTCGGCAACCCAGTGATAGGTGTCGGCAAAGGCGAGTTTCATCGCTTCGATCTGCAGGTGGATGCTGTCCGCGGAATCGACGGGGAAGCGCGTGATGTCGAACTGGGACACCATGCCCAGCGCCATCAGCGCGGCGATGCCCTGCCCGTTGGGGGGAATCTCATGCACGGTGTAGCCGGCGTAATCCTTCTGGATCGGCGTGACCCATTCCGGCACGAAGGTGGCGAGGTCTTCCACGGTGAGCGCGCCGCCGCACTGCTTTGCATGGTGGGCCATGGCCTCGGCAAGTTCGCCACGGTAAAAGGCTTCACCATGCGTTTCCGCGATGCGGGTGAGTGTGTGTCCCGCTTCGGCAAAAACGAATTTCTCGCCGACCGCGGGCGCGCGGCCATCCGGCATGAAGGCTTGGGCGAAGCCGGGTTGCCGTTTGAGAATCGGAACCGCAGCCGCCCATTTCTTTTGCACGATGGGCGGCACGAGGCAGCCGCGCTCGGCCAGCTCGACCGCCGGATCGAACAGCTCGGCGAACGGCAGGTGGCCGAATCTCTCCGACAGCTCGACCCATCCGGCGACCATGCCCGGCACCGTCACCGAATCCCAGCCATACCCGGGAATCTTGCCGCCATGCCTGCTGTTGAAGTAATCCACGCTCCACCCTTGCGGCGCAGGTCCCGATGCATTGAGGCCGTGCAACTGCTGCCCGTCCCAGAGAAGCGCGAACGCGTCGCCGCCCAGCCCGTTCGACACCGGCTCGACGATGGTCAGTGCGGCGGCGGCAGCAATGGCGGCATCGACGGCATTGCCTCCCCTGAGCAGCATGCGCAGGCCGGCTTGCGCCGCGAGCGGGTGGGATGTGGAGACGACGTTGCGGGCGAACAGCGGGGAGCGCGTAGTGGGGTAGGGATTGCCCCAGTTGAAGTCGGCCATGGCGGTATCTCGAGGGGGGATGACGGGTCGATTCTACTGACAATGCATGCACCTGTGCGGGGCGCCTCTTGACAATTTGCAAAGCGAAATGTTGTGACCAATCATTTTTCGACCTTACAGTTGCCATGCGCTATCAATAAATGACGCAAGGAAATGAACGAACCCGGTCTGATACAGTCTCTGTACTGTTCCTTTCGATTGCATGAGTACCACTTTGCCCGATTCCATTCGTTCCCTCTTCCGCAGCATGGCGCCCGCAGTCGACTTCTGTTCGCTGCGCCTCGTCGAGGAAACCAGCGAGCAGCTCGCCGTGCGGCAGGATGTGCTGCAACCGCTTTCCACCGGCATCGACCGGGGCGCCATGGTGACCGTGATCCAGGGCGGCGGCTGCGGGTACGCCGCGACGAGCGACATGAGCGCATCCGGCCTGGCCAACGCGCTCGCCCGCGCACGCCGCTGGGCGGAGGCAAGTGCCGGTCGTTCGATTGTCGACTACTCCCGCATCCCGCTGCCACGCCCTGAAGGCCGCTACGCAACACCGGCGTCGCCCGCATCACTGCCGCCGCGCAAGGAACTGATCGACCTGCTGATGCGCGAATCGACGACATGCCGCGTCGACCCGCGCGTGGTCGATTGGCAGGCATCGTTGTGGAGCGTATCGACCTCGCAGCTCTACCTGACGACGGACGGCGCCGATGTCGAGCAGCATTTCCGCTACCTGGTTCCCAATCTCGCGGTGACCGCAAGCGACGGCAGCGATACGCAGACGCGCAGCCTCGGTGGCCAGTACAACGGCTACTGCCGCCAGGGTGGATTCGAGATCCTGGAGCAGGCCGGCTTTCACGGCGCGGGCCGGCGTGTGGCGGAGCAGGCGCTCGAACTGCTCGCCGCGCCCAACTGCCCGAGCGGCGTCATGGACCTGTTGCTGATGCCGGAGCAGATGATGCTGCAGATCCACGAGTCCATCGGCCACCCGCTGGAACTGGACCGCATCCTCGGCGACGAGCGCAATTTCGCAGGCACCAGTTTTGTCACGCTCGACATGTTCGGCAACTATCGCTACGGCTCCGAACTGCTCAATGTGACCTACGACCCGGAGCGGCCCGAGCAGTACGCCAGCTATGGCTGGGACGACGAAGGCAGCAAGGCGGAACGTGCCTGGCTGATCCGCGACGGCATCCTCGAACGTCCCCTCGGCGGCACGGTGTCGCAGGCGCGCAGCGGCTTGCAGGGCGTCGCGAATGCGCGTGCCTGCAACTGGAACCGGCCGCCGATCGACCGTATGGCCAACCTCAACATCGAAGCGGGCGATTCGACGCTCGACGCGATGGTCGCGTCGGTCGAGCGCGGTGTGCTGATGGATACCAACCTGTCGTGGTCCATCGACGACTCGCGCAACAAATTCCAGTTCGGTTGCGAATACGGCCGCCTGATCGAGGACGGAGAACTGAAGGGCATCGTGAAGAATCCGAATTACCGCGGCATTTCCGCCACCTTCTGGCGATCGCTGAAGGCCGTGGGCGATCGCTCGACCTTCAGCGTGATGGGCACGCCGTTCTGCGGCAAGGGTGAACCCTCGCAGGTGATCCGCGTCGGGCACGCGTCGCCAGCCTGCCTGTTCGGCAACGTCGATGTCTTTGGAGGTGCATGATGCGCCAGTATTTCCTTGATCTCGCCGCCCGGCTCGACGCCCGCATGCGCGATGGCGAAGACTACCAGTGCTGGCTGGAGGCGGAATCGTCGGACTTCGTGCGCTTCAACCGCAGCGCCATCCGCCAGCCCGGCCATGTGCGGCAGATCTATCTCACGCTCACGCTGTTCGATGGCCTGCGGCATGCCGTGATGACGATGGCGCTGGGCGGCAGCATCGACGCCGACCGTTTTGTGCTGGACCGCATGGTCGCGACGCTGCGCAGCCAGATTCAAGACCTGCCGGAAGACCCGCATCTGTTGCGCGCGACGGAGGTGCATTCCACCGAGCATATCGTCCCCTCGCGCCTGCCGGAAACCGCCGTCATCGTTGACGCGGTGCTGGAGGCCGCGCGCGGCCACGACCTGGTCGGCATCCTCGCCGCCGGTCCGGTCTATCGCGGCTATGCCAATTCCTTCGGGCAGCGTAACTGGCACGAGACGGCCAGCTTCAACCTCGACTGGAGCCTTTACCACCAGCGCGACAAGGCAGTGAAGGCGAGCTACGCCGGCTTCGAATGGAACAGTGCCGCTTTCGAGACGAAGTTTCGCGACGCCGTCGGACAGATGGCACTCCTGCAGCGCGAGCCGGTGAGCATTCCCCCCGGGGCCTACCGCGCCTACCTGACGCCTGCGGCACTGAACGAAATCCTCGGGATGCTGAACTGGGGCGGCGTCTCGGAAAAATCGCTGCGCACCCGCCAGAGTCCCCTGTGCCGCATGCGTGACGAGAGCATGCAATTGAACGCTGCCGTGACGCTGTCCGAGCACACCGCAGGCGGACTGGCGCCGGCATTCCAGGGCGACGGATTCATCAAGCCGGGCAGGGTGGTCCTGTTTGACGAAGGACGGCTCGCAGGCAGCCTGGTGTCGCCGCGCACGGCGAAGGAGTACGGCATCGCCACCAACGGCGCGGATGCCAACGAAGGCATGTCCTCGCTCGAACTGGCGGCTGGCACACTGCCCCTGCAACGCGCGCTGGCCGAGCTCGATACCGGTGTTTTCATCAGCAATCTCTGGTACCTGAACTACTCGGATCGCATGAACGGCCGGCTCACCGGCATGACGCGGTTTGCCACCTTCTGGGTCGAGGGCGGGGAAATCAAGGCGCCGCTGAATGTCATGCGCTTCGACGATTCGCTGTTCCGGCTGCTGGGCGACAAGCTGCTCGGGCTGACGCGGGAACGGGAGATGCTGATCGACACGGATACGTACGGGAGCCGGAGTACCGGGAGCGCGCTGCTGCCGGGCGCGCTGGTGAAGGATTTTACGTTCGTCCTGTAAGTTCCCCTCTCCCGTAGCCGGCTTGGCTTGCAAGCCAAGTCGTGGGGCGCGGAGCGAGGGTGCCATTCACACGATTCCTTTTTCCCTCAATTCCGCGATCCGGTCCCCACTCTCTCCGAGCAACCCGCACAACACCTCCTCGGTATGCTGCCCCAGCAACGGCGGCGGCAAGTCATACTGCGGTGGCGTCGCCGACATCCTCATCGGACTGCCAACCAGCTTCACAGTGCCACCGGTCGGGTGCGGCAAGTCCATGCGCAAACCGCGCGCCTGCACCTGCGGATTCTCGAACACCTCGTCCAGGTTGTTGATCGGTCCGCAGGGCACGCCCGCCGCTTCCAGGGCATCGATCCACTCCTGCTTGGTCTTCGTTCTTACCATTTCCGCCAGCAGCGGCACCAGCGTGTCGCGGTGGCGCACCCGCATCGGGTTGGTGGCGAAGCGTTCATCGGTCGCCAGTTCCGGCCGTCCGCCGGCTTCCACGAAGCGCTTGTACTGGCCATCGTTGCCCACCGCGACGATGATGTGCCCGTCCGAGGTGGCAAAGGTCTGGTATGGCACGATGTTCGGATGTGCATTGCCCCAGCGCCGGGGCGGATTGTCGCTGGCGAGGAAGTTCGTGTTCATGTTGGCCAGCATCGATACTTGTACGTCGAGCAGCGCCATGTCGATGTACTGGCCTTCGCCGGTGCGGTCGCGGTGGGCAAGCGCGGCCATCACGGCGATGGTGGAATACATGCCGGTCATCAGGTCGGAAATCGCCACGCCGGCTTTCTGCGGTCCTCCACCGGGCAGGTCGTCCCGTTCCCCGGTAATCGACATGAAACCGCCCATGCCTTGAATGATGAAATCGTAGCCGGCGCGCTGCGCATAAGGCCCTGTCTGGCCGAAGCCGGTGATCGAGCAGTAGATGAGGTCGGGCTTTTCCTTCTTCAGCGAGTCGTAGTCGAGGCCGTATTTCTTCAACTGGCCGACCTTGTAGTTTTCCAGCACCACGTCGGACTGCCGCGCCAGGCGTCGCACGATCTCCTGGCCTTCGGGCGTGGCGATGTCGAGCGTGACGGAGCGCTTGCCGCGGTTGGCGGCAAGGTAGTAGGCCGCTTCGCTGGTATCGCGACCCTCCGCGTCCTTCAGGTAGGGCGGCCCCCAGTGGCGGGTGTCGTCGCCTGCGCCAGGACGTTCGATCTTGATCACGTCCGCGCCGAGGTCGGCGAAGTTCTGCGCGCACCACGGTCCGGCGAGGACGCGGGTGAGGTCGAGTACGCGGATATGTCCAAGCGCTTTATTCAGTGGCGAATCACCCATGTTTCGAATTGTTCCGCGGTCAGAGGTTGTGTGAAGAAGTATCCCTGTGCAATGTCGCAGCCGTGCTCGCGCAGGAATTCCAGCTGCTGCGGTGTTTCCACGCCCTCGGCCACCACGTCGAGTCCCAGGGGCTTGGCCATCGAGATGATGGCTTCCGTGATGGCGCGGTCATCCGATTCACCGGGCAGGCCGTCGACAAAGCTGCTGTCGATTTTAACCTTGCGCACGGGATAGCGCCGGAGGTAGGCCATGCTCGAGTAACCGGTGCCGAAATCGTCGATGGAAAGCCCGATGCGGAGGTCGGCCACGTGGTCCAGCATCGAGGATGCCATCGTGTGGTGATGCATTACCGTGCTCTCCTTTACTTCCCATTCCAGCAGGTGGGCGGGAACACCGGTGCGTTCCAGCGCGTCTTCCAGTTCGGACAGCAGCGACCGATCCATCAGCTGGCTCGCCGACAGGTTGATGGCCAGTGTAAAGTCGTGCAGTCCCTGCATGATCCATTCATTGAGCTGCTCGCAGGCTTCGTTCACGACCCAGATGCTGATGTCGCGGATCAGGCCGCTCTCTTCCGCAACGGGCAGGAAGAGGGCGGGAAGCAGAAGGCCCTTGCGCGGATGCCGCCAGCGGAGCAGCGCCTCCACGCAGCGCACCTTGCCCGTGCGCAGGTCGACTTGCGGCTGGTAGTAGTGAACCAGTTCGTGTTCTTCAAGTGCCCGGCGCAGGTCCGCTTCCAGCATGGATCGTTGAGACGAAGTTTCCTTGAGATGCGGCGCAAAGAGCTGGTACTGGTCACGACCCGCGGATTTCGCGTGGTACATCGCAATATCGGCTTTCTTCATCAGGGTATCGATGTCAGTACCGTCGAAGGGGTAGAGCGCGATCCCGACGCTTGCGGTGATCTGCAGTTCGCGTCCCTGCAGGGAGAACGCTCCGCGCATCGTCTCGACGATCTGCTGCGCGATGTCATCGGCGATGCGCATGTTGCTCAGATTGCGCGCCAGGAGCATGAACTCGTCGCCGCCCAGGCGCACGAGGACGTCTTCCTTGCGCACGACATTCTTCAGGCGCAACGCCGCCGCCTTCAGCAGTTCGTCGCCGACGCCGTGACCGAAGGCATCGTTGACGCTCTTGAATCCGTCGAGATCGACGAAGAATGCCGCCAGCGTTTTCGCCCCCGCGGTCACCTTGGGAAAAAAGTCGCCTGCCTGGTCGAAGAGGAAATGCCGGTTGGGCAATCCGGTCAGGCTGTCGTGGCGGGCAAGATGGCGCATCTGCGCGACTTCCCTGACATGGGCTGCCTGTGTGTACAGTTTGCCGACGAGGGTCGCCGCATTGTGCCCGAATTCGGCTTCGTCCTTGCGCCACCGGCGCGGCGCGGACAGGATGCTGAACAGCAGCAGTCCGGCGGGTTTGCCGCCACGGGGCACGGGAAGCGCCATCAATGCCTTGATTCCGTGGGCGTGGAAGTATTCGCAGTACACCGCCGCGCGCGGATCCTGGTCCACGTCGGCGATGACCAGCTGTTGCTCGTCGCGCACGACCTGCTGCAGGAGGGGATGAAACGACGTGGTGAACAGTGCGTCGGATTCTTCCCCGCTGATGGTTTGCCGGATGTCGTCATACACCGCGACGCAGCGCGATGCGCTCGGGTCCGAGGAGATTTCCCAGAACGCGCAGCGGTGCGCGGCGATCGCCTTGGCCGCGGATTTCAGGATGACTTTCAATGCGGAATCCAGGTTCGGGTTCGGTTGCTGCGCAACGCGCAACAGGCGGTTGAGGTAATGCAGCTGCCGCTTCCTTTCCGCAGCGACATCCTGTTGCACCTGCAGCTCCTGGGTGACATCGCGTGCAGTGACCAGGAGCGCGTTCGGCTCACCGGGAAGATCGAGGCGGCAGGCCTCGCCAGCGAAACGTCGCCATGCGCCATCATGATGGCGCAGCCTGAAAGACAGCGGGACACGCCCGCCAGCGTCCCCGCCCGCCGCCTTGTCGAGGGCGGCAAGCAGCTTGCGCCGGTCGTCGGTGTGCACCAGTGCCGACAGTATGCCGCCGCTGCCGCCGGTCATTTCCTCGAATGACCGGTTGGCAAAGCGCAGCGCGGTATCCGGACCGCAGACCAAGACCAGGCCGGGCATCTGACCGATGATCGCGCCGTTCAATGCGGTGTCGTCACCGCCTTCCACGCTCCGCGATTCCGGCCGCAGGATCCAGATGGTGGAACGGGTGTCGTGCAGGGTATCGATACGATTGGACACGAAATGGAAGCGCAGGACTTTGCCGGACTTGGTGCGAAGCCGGATGGTGGAGGGATCGCCTTCCATTTCCGCATTGCCTTCGGGGAAAAGGAATTCCGCCGGCTGGCCGACCAGTTCGGCTTCGTCGAATCCGAGCTGGTCCACGAGATGCCGGTTCACGTGTGTAACAACGCCTTCCTGCAAGAAAATCAAACCAGTGTCCGCGCCGCCCAGCAGATCGGAAAATGCATGCCATTCCGCCGGGAAGAGGAAGGTGGAGGTGTCGAACGGGGCAGGAAAGGGACTGTCGGCAGGCATGTGGGACACGGCGGGCCGGCCGCAGCCCTGCCCGCATCACCTTCTGATTAACGATAGGCATTAGACTGTGTATCGTTGAATATCATTCCAAGAGATCGATCAAGCCATGTGGATTTATCCCAAAGTCCTCGCGCATCGCGGCGGCGGTTCACTCGCCCCGGAAAACACGCTGGCTGCTTTCCGTTGCGGCCTCGCCCACGGGTTCCGCGCGGCCGAGTTCGATGTCATGTTGTCGAAGGACAGCGTCCCGGTGCTGATGCACGACCCCGAGTTCGGGCGCACGGTGCGGGGGAAGGGCAAGGTCTGCGACACGACCGCCGCAGTCCTCGTGCAGATGGACGCGGGTGCGTGGTTCGGGAGCGAATTTGCGGGCGAAACGGTGCCGACATATGAGCAGGTCATCCATTTCTGCAAGGAAAACGGCATCTGGATGAATGTGGAGATCAAGCCGTCGCCGGGCGCGGAGGGGGAAACGGGGCGGGTGGTCGGCGAGGTGACGCGGCGTCTTTTCGATGCCGGCGACGTCGACCTGCCGCTCTTTTCTTCCTTTTCCTTTGAAACGCTGGACGCGGCGCGCGCGGCCGCGCCCGGCATTCCGCGCGGCTTCCTTGCCGACGTCATTCCTCCCGACTGGCTCGACCGGCTGCGGGTGCTGGAAGCAGTGGCCCTGCACACCAACCACAAGCACCTGCTTCCCGAACGGGCGCGCGCCGTCAAGCAGGCGGGCTACGGCTTGTTTTGCTATACCGTCAACACGCCGGAACGGGCGAAGGAAATCCTCGGCTGGGGCGTGGACGCCTTCTGCACCGACCGCATCGACCTGATCGGGCCCGATTTCGCCACGGCCTGATCGCGGGCGGCCTCCCCGGTACGGAGACTGGCTCCGCAATCCCTTTCCGGCGCCTCATCGGAAGGGGCTAATCACGTATAATCAACGGTTTGCAACGCATTTCCCTCACTTCGTCCAACATGAAATCGTCCGAAATCCGCGAAAAATTCCTGAAGTTCTTCGAATCGAAAGGCCACACCATCGTCGCGTCCAGCCCGGTGGTGCCCGGCGACGACCCGACATTGCTGTTCACCAATGCGGGCATGAACCAGTTCAAGGACGTGTTCCTCGGTTTCGACAAGCGGCCGTACACCCGAGCGACTACCGCGCAGAAGTGCATCCGCGCCGGCGGCAAGCACAACGACCTGGAAAACGTCGGCTACACCGCGCGCCACCACACCTTCTTCGAAATGCTGGGCAACTTCAGCTTCGGCGATTACTTCAAGCGCGATGCGATCACCTACGCGTGGGAACTGCTGACGGAAGTCTTCAAGCTGCCGAAGGAAAAGCTGTGGGTGACCGTCTACGCGGAAGACGACGAGGCCTATGAAATCTGGAACAAGACCGTGGGCGTTCCCGCGGAACGCATCGTGCGCATCGGCGACAACAAGGGCGCGCGTTACGCATCCGACAACTTCTGGATGATGGGCGACACCGGCCCCTGCGGCCCCTGCACCGAGATCTTCTACGACCACGGCCCGGAAATCGCTGGCGGCCCGCCCGGATCGCCCGACGAAGACGGCGATCGCTACATCGAGATCTGGAACAACGTCTTCATGCAGTTCAACCGCGACGAAGAAGGCGTGATGCACAAGCTGCCAAAGCCCAGCGTCGACACCGGCATGGGCCTGGAGCGCATCACCGCGGTGCTGCAGCACGTGCACAGCAATTACGAGATCGATACCTTCGTGAACCTGCTGGCTGCGGCCAAGAAGGCGGTTGACGCCGCAGGCGCGGGCGATTGCGACAAGGATTCGCCGTCCCTCAAGGTCATTGCCGACCATATCCGCGCCTGCACCTTCACCGTGGTCGACGGCGTCATTCCAAGCAACGCCGGCCGCGGCTACGTGCTGCGCCGCATCGCCCGCCGCGCGATCCGCCACGGCTACAAGCTGGGTGCACGCAAGCCGTTCTTCCACGCACTGGTCCCGGCGCTCGTCAATGAAATGGGCGACGCCTACCCGGAACTGCGCCAGAACGGCGAACGCGCGATGCAAGTGCTCAAGCAGGAAGAAGAAGCCTTCTTCCGCACCATCGCCAACGGCATGGAAATCCTCGACCGCGCACTCGCTTCCGGTGCGAAGCAGGTTGATGGCGACACCGCATTCAAGCTGCATGACACCTACGGCTTCCCGGTCGACCTGACCGCGGACGTCTGCCGCGAGCGCGGTGTGACCGTGGACGAAGCGCGCTTCAACGTGCTGCTCGACGAGCAGCGCCAGCGCGCACGCGAGGCAGGCAAATTCAAGATGGCCCAGGGCCTGGAGTACGCCGGCAACCCGACCACCTTCCACGGTTACGAAAAGCTGATCCACGATACCGCGACCGTCACTGCGATCTACGTCGACGGCTCGCCGGTCGAACAGGCAAATTCCGGCGATGACGCCGTGGTCGTGCTCGACCACACTCCGTTCTATGCGGAGAGCGGCGGCCAGGTCGGCGACACCGGCGAGCTGCGCAACGCGGCGGCACGCTTCCTCGTCGAAGACACGCTGAAGATCCAGGCCGACGTCTTCGGCCACCACGGCACCGTAATGGAGGGCTCGATCAAGGTCGGCGACGTCCTCAACGCCAAGGTCGATGCAGAGAAGCGCGCAAAGACGGTCCGCAACCACAGTGCAACCCACCTGATGCACAAGGCGCTGCGCGAAGTGCTCGGTTCCCACGTCCAGCAGAAGGGCTCGCTCGTCAATGCAGAACGCACCCGTTTCGACTTCGCCCACAATGGCCCGGTCACGCAGGAGCAGATCCGCAAGGTGGAAGCCCTCGTCAATGCCGAGATTCTTGCCAACCATCCGACGCAGGCACGCGTGATGCCGATCGATGAAGCACAGAAGGTCGGCGCGATGATGCTGTTCGGAGAGAAGTACGGCGACGAAGTGCGCGTGCTCGACATCGGCACCAGCCGCGAACTGTGCGGCGGTACGCACGTGCAGCGTACCGGCGACATCGGCCTCTTCAAGATCGTCGCCGAAGGCGGCGTGGCGGCAGGCGTGCGCCGTATCGAAGCGGTGACCGGCGACAACGCGCTGGCCTACCTGCAGTCGCTGGAGACGACCGTGAACCAGGTTGCCGGCACTCTCAAGGCAACGCCGGCGGAACTGTCCACGCGTGTGGGCAGCGTCCTCGAACAGGTTCGTTCGCTGGAAAAGGAACTGGCTGCCGTCAAAGGCAAGCTGGCTTCCGCCCAGGGTGACGAACTGCTCGCCAAGGCGGTTGACGTCAACGGCATCAAGGTGCTCGCCGCCACGCTGAACGGCGCCGACGTCCCGGCACTGCGCGAAACCATGGACAAGCTGAAGGACAAGCTGAAGACCGCGGCGATCGTGCTGGCCGCCGTCAATGAAGGCAAGGTCAGCCTGATTGCCGGCGTCACGTCCGATGCGACCGCCAAGGTCAAGGCCGGCGAACTCGTCAACTTTGTCGCCCAGCAAGTTGGCGGCAAGGGCGGGGGGCGTCCCGACATGGCGCAAGCGGGCGGCACCGATCCGACCGGCCTGCCCAAGGCGCTGGAAGGTGTCACCGCCTGGGTGCGCGAGCGCGCGTAAATGCGCATCTCACCGTGACTCCGCGATTCTGTCCCGTGTGCGCCGCGCCGCTCATCGAGCGCGCGGACGCCGGCGAAGCAGGCAAGATACGTCTTGCCTGTCCCGACGGCCACTGGACGCACTGGGACAACCCCCTTCCGGTCCTCGCGGCCCTCGTTGAAATCGAGGGCCGCATCCTCCTGGCGCGCAATGCTGCCTGGCCGGAAAAGATGTTCGCACTGATCACCGGTTTCATGGAACGCGGCGAAACCCCGGAGCAGGGCGTCGCCCGTGAACTGAAGGAAGAAACCAACCTCGATGCCGACGAGATCACGCTGATCGGCGTCTACGAATTCATCCGCAAGAACGAAGTCATCATCGCCTACTACGTGAAAGCATCGGGCGAGATCCGCTTATCGGAAGAACTGGTCGATTACCGACTGATTTCGCCAGAAAAGCTGCGCCCCTGGCGTGCCGGAACGGGCTATGCCATGGAAGACTGGTTGCGCGCACGTGGCCTGCCGGTCGAGTTCATCGACCTGCCGACACTGTAAACACGACGACAGCATTTTCCTTACGTAGTTTCCGTTGCTTGTTGCGCCGCACAAAGCGATTGCATTTGCGGTAGAATTTCCCATCGATTCTTCGTTACCGAGTAATGAATATGGAATTTCACAAAGAGCTGGACGCCCGCGGCCTCAACTGTCCGCTGCCGATTCTGAAGGCGAAAAAGGCGTTGGCCGAGATGACCAGCGGACAAATCCTCCGTGTACTGGCGACCGACCCCGGGTCGGTACGCGATTTCCAGGCCTTCGCCCGCCAGACCGGCAACGATCTTGTCGGCCAAAGCGAAGACGACAAGGAATTCACTTTCTTCATGAAGCGTAAATAAGCCCTGATCCCGCGCATGCGCCATCCCCTTCTTTTCCCGTAGTCTTCCCCTTCGCCATCCCCGCAAGTCCCGTGGTTGCTTGAATCCTGCGTGATTCCAGCAGGCAGTTCGCATCAGGTTTCCTTGGATTTTTGATGCGATTTAGTGCATACTCTCTACCAATTAATAGAACGGTCGTGCTAAATTCTGTCGCACGGTCAGCTCTCTCATATAATCACGGTTCGGTTTACGTTAACGTCAATTGTTTCTTTACAAAGGCAAAGCTATGAAAGTCTTGGTACCTGTCAAACGCGTGGTGGACTACAACGTCAAAGTCCGCGTCAAGTCCGACGGCAGCGGTGTCGATATCGCTAACGTCAAGATGTCGATGAACCCGTTCGATGAAATCGCCGTCGAGGAAGCCACCCGCCTGAAGGAAGGCGGCAAGGTCACCGAGATCGTGGCAGTGTCCTGCGGCGTGACTCAGTGCCAGGAAACCCTGCGCACCGCCATGGCCATCGGCGCCGACCGCGGCGTGCTGGTCGAGACCGATGCCGAGCTGCAGCCGCTGGCTGTTGCCAAGCTGCTCAAGGCAGTTGTGGAGAAGGAACAGCCGCAACTGATTATCCTGGGCAAGCAGGCGATTGACGACGACTGCAACCAGACCGGCCAGATGGTCGCCGCCCTGCTGGGCTGGCCGCAAGCTACTTTCGCCTCCAAGGTTACGATCGAAGGCGACAAGGCTGTCGTGACGCGCGAAGTGGACGGCGGTCTCGAAACCGTTTCCCTGACGCTGCCGGCCGTGGTCACCACCGACCTGCGCCTGAACGAGCCGCGCTACGTCACCCTGCCGAACATCATGAAGGCCAAGAAGAAGCAGCTGGACACCCTCAAGCCGGCCGACCTCGGTGTGGATGTGACCCCGCGCCTGAAGACCCTGAAGGTCTCCGAGCCGCCGAAGCGCTCTGCAGGCATCAAGGTGCCGGACGTCGCGACGCTGGTCTCCAAGCTCAAGAACGAAGCAAAAGTCATCTAAACCTATTCAGATCAGGAATCCATCATGACCGCACTCGTCATTGCTGAACACGACAATGCTTCGCTGAAGGGAAGCACCCTCAACACCATCACCGCTGCTGCCCAGTGCGGTGGCGACGTCCACGTCCTGGTTGCCGGCCACAATGCCGGCGGCGCAGCCGAAGCCGTCTCCAAGATCGCCGGCGTCTCCAAGGTGCTGTTGGCTGATGCAGCCCAGTTTGCCGACGGCCTGGCCGAAAACGTTGCGGAGCAAGTCCTGGCCATCGCCGGCAGCTACTCGCACATCCTGGCCCCGGCTACGGCCTACGGCAAGAACATCCTGCCGCGGGTGGCTGCCAAGCTGGACGTCGGCCAGGTCTCCGAAATCACCAAGGTCGTCTCCGCCGACACCTTCGAGCGCCCGATCTACGCCGGTAACGCCATCGCCACCGTGCAGTCGACCGACAACGTCAAGGTCATCACCGTCCGTACCACCGGTTTCGATGCTGCCGGCACCGGCGGTAGCGCCGCGGTGGAAACCATCAGCGCCGCTGCCGGCCTGGACAAGTCGGCTTTCGTTTCCCGCGAACTGGCCAAGTCCGATCGTCCGGAGCTGACCGCCGCCAAGGTGATTGTCTCCGGTGGCCGCGGCATGGGCTCGGGCGACAACTTCAAGATCCTCGAACCGCTGGCCGACAAGCTGGGCGCCGCCATGGGTGCATCCCGTGCCGCCGTCGACGCCGGCTTCGTGCCGAACGACTGGCAGGTTGGACAGACCGGCAAGATCGTTGCGCCGCAGCTCTACATCGCCGTCGGTATTTCCGGCGCGATCCAGCACCTGGCCGGCATGAAGGACTCGAAGACCATCGTCGCCATCAACAAGGATCCGGAAGCCCCGATCTTCTCGGTGGCCGACTACGGCATCGTGGGTGACTTATTCGAAGTCGTTCCGCAGCTGGTTTCCGAGCTTGGCTGATAAGAAACAGCGGGGGCGTCTGACATGACTGCCCCGCGAACAATAATTATTAAATACCGGGCAGGATCTGCCGGGTTTGTCGCGAAACTGACAGGATTTTTTTCTGGGTTTCGTAATAATTCCCGCAGTCCTGCCATCTTTATTTGGAGTTTCAAATGAGCTATGTCGCCCCGTTGAAGGACATGCTGTTCGTGATCAACGAACTCGCCGGCCTGTCCCAAGTGAATGCGTTGCCCGGCTGCGAAGACGCAACGCCGGAAACCGTCGAAGCGGTCCTGGACGAAAACGCGAAGTTCTGCAGCGAAGTGGTCGCACCCCTCAACGTCCCGGGCGACAAGGAGCCGAGCTACTGGCACGACGGCAACAAGGTCACCACGACCAAGGGCTTCAAGGAAGCCTTCAAGGCCTTCGGCGAAGCAGGATGGCAGGGTGTGCAGCACCCGACGGAGTTTGGCGGCCAGGGCCTGCCGAAGCTGGTGGCGACGCCTTGTATCGAAATGCTCAATTCCGCCAACCTGTCGTTCGCACTGTGCCCGCTGCTGACCGACGGTGCGATCGAAGCGCTGCTGACCGCCGGCTCCGACGAACTCAAGAGCACCTATCTGGAAAACCTCATCTCCGGCAAGTGGACCGGCACGATGAACCTGACCGAACCGCAGGCCGGTTCCGACCTCGCGCTCGTGCGTTCCCGCGCCGAGCCGGTGGGCGATGGCACCTACAAGATTTTCGGTACCAAGATCTTCATCACCTACGGCGAGCACGACATGGCCGAGAACATCGTCCACCTCGTGCTCGCGCGCACGCCCAACGCACCGGAAGGCGTGAAGGGTATCTCGCTCTTCGTCGTGCCGAAGTTCCTGGTCAACAAGGACGGTTCCCTCGGCGAGCGCAACGACGTGCATTGCGTCTCCATCGAACACAAGCTCGGCATCAAGGCCAGCCCGACGGCAGTGCTGCAGTTTGGTGACCACGGCGGCGCACTCGGCACCCTGGTCGGTGAGGAGAACCGCGGCCTCGAGTACATGTTCATCATGATGAATGCTGCCCGCTTCGCTGTCGGCATGCAGGGCGTCGGTGTCGCCGAGCGTGCTTACCAAAAGGCGGTTGCTTATGCGCGCGACCGCGTTCAGTCGCGCGACCTCGCCGGCTCTGCTGGTCCGGTCGCGATCATCAACCATCCAGACGTCCGCCGCATGCTGATGTCGATGCGCGCGCATACCGAAGCAGCACGCGCCCTGGCCTACGTCACCGCAGCTGCGTACGATGCCGCCCACCACGGCGCAGACGACGGCGTCCGCAAGACGAACCAGGCGTTCTACGAATACATGGTGCCGATCGTCAAGGGCTGGTCCACCGAGATGTCGATCGACGTTGCCTCCAACGGCGTGCAGGTGCACGGCGGCATGGGCTTCATCGAAGAGACTGGCGCCGCCCAGTACTACCGCGATGCACGCATCCTCCCGATCTACGAAGGTACGACCGCGATCCAGGCAAACGACCTCGTTGGACGCAAGACCGTGCGCGATGCCGGCGCGACGGCGAAAGCCATCCTGACCCAGGTGCGCCGCACCGAAGAGGAACTCTCCGCTTCCACGTCCCCGGACCTCGCCGCGATTCGCGCGCAGCTGGCCATTGGTTCGAAAGCATTGGAAGAAGTCGTCAACTTCGTGGTCAACAACATGAAATCCGACATCAAGGCTGTGTTCTCCGGCAGCGTTCCGTACCTGAAACTGGCCGGCGTCGTGCTGGGTGGCTGGCAGATGGCCCGCGCCGCGCTGATTGCCGAGCGCAAGCTGAAGGCAGGAGAGGGCGACGCGAAGTTCTACCAGGCGAAGATCGGCACCGCACGCTTCTTTGCGGACCACATCCTGTCGCAGGCTTCCGGCTATCGCACCTCGATCATCGACGGCAGCGCAGGCGTGATGGCACTGGCAGAAGACCAGTTCTGACGCAACGCAGTTTCGATAGTCCGAAAGGCAGTCCGGTGCAAGCCGGGCTGCCTTATTTTTTTGGCCAGCGGTGAACTCTCAGCACTTTTTTCTATCTGCCGTATACTGAATTGACAACCTTTGGTTTCTGGTCGGGAGGCGATCATGAAACGGTTACTGGCAACGGCAGGCCTGTTGTTCGGGCTTTGTGCACCCTGGTGGAGCAGCGCGTGGGCGATCGACGATATTACGACCGCCGACGCGATTGCGATACACGAAGTGGTGCAAACCCAGCTTGAGGCATTGTCGAACGACGACGCCGTCGGCGCCTTCGAGCTCGCCACGCCCGAGAAGCGCATGCTGATCGGCAGCCCGGACAACTTTCTGCGGCTGATCAAGGAAGAATACAACCCCATCTACCGCTACCAGCGCGTCATTTTCTCGCGACCGGAAGTCATCAACGGCGATGCTATCCAGATAGTGCGCGTCACCGACGGCAACAGCCGTGTCTGGCTCGCGATCTTCTGGATGCAGCAGGGGGAAGACAGCGCGTGGCGAATAGACGGTTGTCATCTCCTGGAAACCACCAGCGTCTCCATCTGACTTCGATCTGGATCAATAGTCCTGCCCGCATGCATCTTGCGGGTGAACTTCCTCGCACTATAACGACACTGTGCAGCGCAACGCTGCACGCGCGTCTATTCACTCCAGCGAGGAGGGCAAGATCATGACCCGCAAATACATCGACTGTCGCGAATTCCCAAGCGACATGAACTGCACGGTAGCCTTGTCGGCCGATTCAGACCAGGAACTCCTGGAAGCGGCCGTTCAGCATGCCGTTGCTGTCCATCATCACGAAGATACGCCTGAACTGCGCCAGCAGATCAAGCAGATGTTCAAGGAGGGCACGCCTTCGATTGAGCGTCCGCTCACCCATGTGTGAACGGTTTTGCTCAACCGTAAGCGCCACCCGTAAACAGAAGGTCGAACGTGCGGGCGATTGCCGCAATGGTGGCGATTGCCCCACCACCGAACGTCAGCACCAGCAGAACCACAAGGAGCCAGCCGGAATCCGATTTCCGGTCGGAGTTCTTGTTATGGAACTCGTCCCATTTTTCGTCCGGCGTGAGGCCAATGACCAACGCTTCGATGAAAGCGGGGAAGATAGAGAGCGGAAAGAGCAGGACATGCACCCAGGCCCAGATGTCTTTTTTGCCGTACAGATAGAACCTGTGAAAACCCAGTCCCCCGAAAATGGCGGCGAGGAAGGTGGCGAGCGTCTTGTTCTTGTGCGGTGTAGTCATTCGGTCTTGAGTCGCTTGTGTTTTTGTTAAAATCCGGTTCCGCTTCCTCGCGGAACGGCGTATTTTCGGGGCTGTAGTGTGCATGACGTGCGCTCTAAGCGCAATTTGGCTGTGCCCCCTTTTGTCATCCCCTGACTAAACTTGCAGGAAACCTGAAAAACCGGCTATAATTCCCGGCTTTTTCCGCCTTCGAACAATTTTTGGAAGCACATTATGGTCGTTATTCGTCTTTCCCGCGCCGGCGCCAAGAAGCGCCCGTTCTACAACATCGTTGCCACTGACTCGCGTAACCGCCGTGACGGCCGTTTCATCGAGCGCCTGGGTTTCTACAACCCGGTAGCCGAAGGCAAGGATGAAGGTTTCCGCATCGCTGCGGACCGCCTGGCTCACTGGCAAGGCGTTGGCGCACAACTGTCCCCGACGGTTGCTCGCCTGGTCAAGGCAGCCGGCAAGACCGCTGCTTAATTCGGCGTCGTCGCTGAATTTGTCGATCAAGACGGTATCAGGGATCGCTGTCCCTGAAGATCTGGTGCTGGTTGGTCATGTGACCGGCGCCTATGGCATCAAGGGCTGGGTCAGGATCAAGCCCTATTCTCCGGATGCGGATGCCATGCTGCATGCGAAGACGTGGTGGCTGGACAAGCCTGTCCTGCGCGACGTCGACATGATGCAGGCCAAGATGCACGGCGAGGACGTCGTTGCCCAGCTGATGGGCGTGGCGGACCGGGACGGGGCCGAGGCGCTCAAGGGCGCAACCGTGCAGATCCGGCGAAGCCATTTCCCGCCGCTTGATGACAACGAGTTTTACTGGGTCGACCTGGTCGGCCTGGCAGTAGAAAACCTGGAGGGCGAAGCCCTCGGTGCAGTCGCCGACCTGATGGACAACGGCGCGCATCCCATCCTGAGAGTCGTGGCGCCGGTCGCGTCACCGGATCAGAAGCCGAATGAGTGGCTGATCCCCTTCGTCGACCAGTTCGTCAAGACTGTAGACCAGGCAGGCAGGAAAATCACGGTGGATTGGGGGCTGGATTATTAGCCCGGATTTTGGGATGAGTCGAGATGCAATTTGATGTCGTCACGCTCTTTCCCGACATGTTCACCGCGATCACGCAGTCGGGCATCACCCGGCGTGCGTTCGAACAAAAGAAGTGTGCGCTGTCGCTCTGGAATCCGCGCGATTTCACGACGGACAACTATCGTACCATCGACGATCGCCCTTACGGTGGCGGCCCCGGGATGGTGATGATGGCCAAGCCCCTCGAGGCGGCCATCGGCGCGGCAAAATCGCGCCAGATGGAACAGGGCTTGCCGCAGCCGCGCGTCGTGTACCTGTCGCCGCAAGGCAAGCAGCTGACGCACGAACGTGTCATGCAGTTGACTGCCGAGACCGGCCTGGTGTTGTTGTGCGGCCGGTATGAGGCGGTCGACCAGCGATTGCTGGACCGGTGCGTCGACGAAGAAATCAGCCTGGGCGATTTCGTGCTGTCCGGCGGCGAGTTGCCAGCGATGGCGCTGATGGACGCGGTGATCCGGCAACTGCCGGGCGTGCTGAATGACGATGTGTCGGCAGTTGAAGACAGCTTCGTGAATGGTTTGCTCGATTGCCCGCATTACACACGGCCGGAAGTCTACGAAGGTGTATCGGTACCGCCAGTGCTGATGGGCGGTCACCATGCGGAAATCGAAAAATGGCGGCGCGAGCAGGCGCTGCTGGCGACCGCGAAGAAGCGTCCTGACCTGATCGAGAAGGCGCGTGAGGCAGGATTGCTGACGCGAGCCGACGAAAAGTTTTTGAGCAGTTTGAAGTTGTAGTTTGTTGTATCGCGCGGGGTAACCTGCATTTGTAAAACCCCATCCTCTACCGGGCAAACAATTTTCAACGCGCCGGCATGATGGCTTAAGGAGCTGAACATGGATCTGATCCAGAAACTCGAGCAAGAAGAAATCGCCCGCCTGGGCAAGAACATTCCTGACTTCGCACCGGGTGACACCGTCGTCGTCAACGTCAACGTGGTTGAAGGCACCCGCAAGCGTGCTCAGGCTTACGAAGGCGTCGTGATTGCACGTCGCAATCGCGGTCTGAACTCCAACTTCATCGTCCGCAAGATCTCTTCCGGCGAAGGCGTTGAGCGTACCTTCCAGCTGTACTCGCCGCTGATCGCTTCGATCG